>Ga0126382_10000841_pt1 | contig 12195 bp, 9 predicted proteins | sample PanSoiMetPlot_30_FD_92548 | JGI IMG/M metagenome (GOLD analysis project Ga0126382, IMG submission 92548) | Tropical forest soil microbial communities from Panama - MetaG Plot_30 | ecosystem: Environmental > Terrestrial > Soil > Tropical forest > Bulk soil | place: Panama | collected 2016-02-17 | reverse complement strand
TCGTCGCGAGCAAGAAAAACAGATTGAAAGCCTGAAGAAGATTTTACGCGATGCGACCGCATACGCTGACTCAAAGGACGCGAGAGCGAAGGATCCTAGTCTGCCGAAGCAGAATGTTGATTTGAAGCTCGATGCATTGATCCCCGTAGTGCGCGGGCAGATGCCGGTCGTGATCAACGTTAATCTCGAACGTGACATAAAAGCGGCGATCACATTTGTCGGCGAGATGAAGCTGAAAGCCATCATATCGGGCGGCGCTGAAGCTTATCGAGTTGCCGATCAGCTTAAGGCGAAAAACATCCCGGTTATCGTCGGTCCAGTGTTGCGCGTGCCGATCAGAGAGGATGATCCCTATGATGCCGCGTTCACTAATGCGGGGCTGCTGTCAAAGGCCGGCGTAAAAATCGCTTTTCAAACCAATGATTCAGCATATTCGAGAAACCTTCCTTATCACGCCGGGATGGCCGCGGCGTTTGGCTTGCCTAAAGAAGAAGCACTAAAAGCGGTGACAATCTATCCGGCTGAGATCTTTGGCATTGCGGATCGCGTAGGCTCGGTTGAAACCGGCAAAATCGCAAATCTCATTGTTACTGATGGCGATCCGCTTGAGATAAGGACTCAGATAAAACACGTGTTCATCAACGGACACGACATACCACTCACCAGCCGTCACACTGAGCTTTACGAGAAGTACAAAGCACGTCCCTGAAGCAGAACAAGAACAGCGGAAACAGGATTAGAACGGACCAGGAATGGTTCCTTTCTCGGGAGTCCCTTCCACAATCAGCGCAATCCGCGTAATCTGCGGATAGTTTTGTAACAGAGATTTGCTTATTGGCCGTCGGGTTTTGTGTCCTGACTCAGTCTTCTAACAATAACATCCTTAATTTCAGCCATCTTATAGCCTAGCCCCCCGAAGGTACGGTTCTTGCAACATGCAGGAGGTTTGACGCCGAGAGAGGGTTCTGTCACAACGACTGACCGAATGGATTTCTTTCAAATCGAATCCAGCGGTGTGTGGCTGGCTGCCGCAATTGTTTTCTTCGCAATTCCGATTTTGGTCATCTACTTGCGGAGATTGAGGCGCAAGCATCGCTCAATAGCCGATATGCGTCCGGGAAATGCCGTGAGACAAGATGATTGGGTATCAGCGGAGATAAAACGATTGTGCTCCGGAGCAGCTTCAAACGAAACATTCATCAGGCGAATGTCGAGTGAAGAGCGAGCGCTGTTTGAAGTAGGACTGATAGACGCACTCAACGGACGTACCAGAGAAGAACAGCACCGGCTTCGGTCAGTGCTTATCAAGAACGGCTATGATGAGTTGTGTTCGCGGCGTGTCATGAGCGAAAACGTTTCGGATCGAATCCGGGCTATGGCGCTGCTCAAACTGCTGCGTCCGCAATGGCGAGACACAGCGGCTGATAACGACCTCGGCGGGGCGGTTGAGGAACAGCGGCGTGCGCGCGGCGCTATTCGTTCTACTGGGCCTCTGGATGCGGACTAATAAACAAATCTCGTTTGGGTGAAAGAAGTAATTTCCGGATCAACAATCAGTCGGGGTTTGGTTGACTGGAGGTATGTATTTCAGTTTGTGGTTTGTTGGTTGGCCGCTTGAACATTTCGAGACGATTGCCGCACTGATTAAACCGAACCTCGTCCATAATATGATTGATGAGCAGAAGGCCGCGACCACTGGGCTCGAGCAAACGGCAAGGTTCCGTAGGGTCGGGTACGTCTTCGCGCGCGAATCCGGATCCTTCATCGCTGACGGTGAAGAGAACGCCCTCGGAACTGAATTCGGCAATTATGTGAACTGCCTTTCGCGGGTCGCACTTGTTGCCGTGTTTGATGGCATTAACGATTGCTTCATCAAGAGCTATTAAGACTTCGGAATCACCTGCGTTAACAATTCCTAGCCGAATCATTCGTTCGTTCAGATAATCCAACACTCCATCGAGATGTCGAAATTCGCTAGGCATCTTGAAGGCTATGCGCTCTTCCAGGAAGGGCAAGACTGCCTCGAGACCGAGCCGCTCGTTTTTTTCGGTGATGTAATTATCGAATGCTGAAAGGTCGTTGCTGGATTGTGCGTGTTCGTGTGGGATGGAATCATCCACACGGAGACTTACTTGATCGGGTTTAGCTTCACTTTCGTGCATCAAACGAGCAGCTCTACCGTCCAAATTGAATCCGCCTGATAAAGGGGCCATCTGAAAGAGCCTTTCACGCTCGTTTCAGATAGAAACTTTATAACATACGCCGGAAGATTTATCTACGTCCCATCCGGGTGTCCTGATTGTCGTGATCGCAGAGGAGCTGTCGTTCCCACCGGGGGCTAGATTTCCAGCGTTTGAATCAACCCCTCCGGAACCGATCAGGACACCCGTTCTGCGTCTGCCACCGAAAATTACGAATACGTTAAGAGAATGTTCCGTTTAGACAGTTTTTGTCAGGAGTGAGGTGGGCAACCCGCCCTTGTGGTTCGGGTGAGTTACGGGAAATGGTTAAAACTCACTTCTTATGAAGAAGGATTCGCCCGGCGAAGGCCGTCAGAGTGAGGCGAGGGCCGCCTCTCAAATAAGTGCCGCTGATTCCCTTAGGCCCGCGAGATGGGCCTGACAGGCTGTTTAGAAAGGAGCCGAGATTTATGTTTTCGCTCAGAGCACGGGCGTTGAGATTGAACGACGTCGCACTCGGTAGCGTCACATCGAGATCGCCTTTCATCGATTGAAGACTGTAAGAGCCTCCGTCGCGCAGCTCACCATCAAAGTAGATGTCCCCGCTCGTCACAACTACATCTACCGAAGGGCTATTGACTTTTGTCAGCTGAACGTCGCTGTCTATCGAATGGATGCTCACGGGACCGGTGATTCCGCGAACGTCGATCTTACCCACGATATTCTTCACCGTGAGAGAGGTATCAGGTGGCACGCTCACAACGAAGTCAGCACGAGCCGGCCGAAAGCTTCTCCTGGTCACGATCGTTATTTCGTCGCCGATAACGTGGTCTTCAATCGCAACAGAAGATGATGCGTTTGCTCGCGCCAGGATGCTCTTCTTATCCCAGGCTGAGATATGAATAGAGCCGTTCACGTTTGAAATTGTCAGATGTGCGGGATGTTGTGGGATGTAGCTCCGCTCAAATCGTTGCTGAGAGTCCGCGGATGTCGTGACAATCGCAAGGAAAATCAAAAGTCGAAAAGTGAGGAATGGCTTCATCGTTGTGCGTGTCTTGTGTTGCTTTTCTAGTGAACCATCTTCGCGACACCAGACCCTCAACGTGGAGCTTAACACCGGGCTAAAACTTGTCGAACCCTTCTAACAAGCGGATCTTTTCTCTGTAGGCGTTAAGCATTAGTTCCTGGGAAACGTCGTCACCCGGATGGTCGCTCAACTGATGCCGGCATTCGGCCAGCGACTGGTTAACGTATAACAGATTTCGCTCGAATGCGTTCCGAAGCTCCGGGTCCCAGGAATCCTTTCGTTGCTCCACTGACTCGCTTAATTGACTGATCTGTTTTTCCAGCACTTGCAAATCAGCCTGTGAAAGTGGCGTGGGGTCAGATGGGCTCAGGGTGATCCCAGCGGTAGATAGTGGAGTGATGCCATTATCACGTCGCGACAAGATTATTCCGGTCGAGACCACTATCGCTATCGCTGCGGCTGTGGCGATCATCTGCGGAACCGAGAAATTGAAGTTAAGCGTTCTGAGATTTTGCAGCCATCTCAGTGATCTATTCCAGAAACTCGGCTGGAGCTCAGCGAGGCCCGCATTGATGCGGGGCCATAAAGCGGTTGATGGTGACTGGACAGGCAGCTGGTGACTGAAGTGGACAATCTGAAGCAAGTCGTCGCGGACAGCCCGGCATGGCTCACAGTCGCTTAGATGGCGTTCTATATTGATCTGCTCGCCGAGCTCGAGCGCTCCATCAATATAATCGGATAATAGTTCTTGACACTGACTACAAACCATTTTTCTTCCTATCTCACGCTATTGTCATTGCTTTGTCAACAACTCGCGAAGCCGCATACGTGCTTTGTGAAGCTGTGATTTAGAGGTTCCAATACTAACCTCCAGCAGGTCCGAGATCTCGTTGTGCTCGTATCCTTCCACATCATGGAGCACGAAGACTGCTCTGTAACCGGGTGGGAGCTCTGAAATCGCCTTTTCGAGCGCCAGCTTATCAACCATCGAAATTCGCCGAGTGCTCTGAAGCGGAGTATCAACTACGTTGGTAAAGTCGCCTTCTTCGCTGGTGTGTTCGAGCTTTACTCCACGCCGGCGAAAATGCATTAACACCTGATTCACCGTTAAGCGATGCAACCAGGTAGTAAAGGCAGAATCGCCTCTAAAGCTTCCGATTTTCTTGTAGACCTGCAGAAAGACCTCCTGCGTAAGATCTTCCGCTTGCGAACCGTTTCCGAGCATTCTCAAACAGAGTGAGAACACACGCCTATGGTGCTGCTCGTACAGTCTCTCAAATGCTTCCGTGTCACCAGCTGCGGCTGCTCTGGCAAGATCCAGGTCCGACGCTGGTTGGGTTCGTTCGCCGGTCACGGGCATTGTCAACGTGTTTGCGATGTAGGCCATGACCTCACAGCTTGTGATGCGATGACCTCAAATCCGGTTGCTCCAAAATTATAGCACTTAAGTTGGCGGGAATGAATTTGTTAGTGAGCTTAAGTGCTTCTAATTTAGAGGCAACGGGCGAAGTGGTGACAGGTCTTAAAGCGCGCGTTCAGCAGTGGGAAACGACAGTTTCCAGCGGAAGGTTAAAATTTCTAAATCAAGATAACCCAAATCGGTGAATAAATCCCTGTTGGCGGCGGTCGCGGGACAGTGCGGCCGCCGCCAACTCCCCATCATCACAGTAACTCGACAATCGCGATTATGGATTCTGCGCTGACGCAGACGCTCCGGGCGTACGCCCGGCGGGACGCTCTCCGAGGGAGTTTGTAAACAAATGAATCTCTACGCGCCGTGGCAACGTTTGGGCAGTCCCAGATGAAGACGTGCTGCCGGTCGTTGAAGCACTCTGCATCATTGGTCTCGCAGCTCCAAAACCTGCTGAAAACATTCGCATAAGAGGAACGTTCCCTTTGTCGGCCAGGTAACGTTGAACGGCGTCTGCACGCAGTTGCGCCAAGCGCTGATTGTAGTTGGTCTCTTTGTCCGAATCTCCAAAGCCTACAATTTCCAGGACAAATCCGCGACGGTCAGTAAGTCGCGCCGCAAATGTGTCAAGCTGGGCCATTGCCTCGCTTGTTAACACTGCGGTACCCGGTTTGAAGAAGACGATCGACGTTCCCTGCAGAGTATATTTATCCAAATTGGCTCGCAGGTCTTCGACATTGCGCTCAACGCCGGAAACTCGAGTGTTGGCCTGCTCGGCCGATGAACCTGCACGATCTGCGGTGGATTGTGCTCTGTCGGCACGCATGCGAGCGTCATCCACGCCTGTTTTGAGCTCGCTGATTTGCTGGGTGTTCCGGCGCGAAGTCTCCTCCAACTCGCTGGTGCGGTTCTCGAGCGGGGTAACTCGCTCCGCAATGCGATTGCGCACATACTTCTTGGTTGCGCAACCGGACTGTAGCGCAACACCCAGTCCCAGAAGCAACGCTACACAAAGCAGCTTGTACATTGTTTTTCCTCCTGCATGTTCGATATTGGCTGAACGAACTAAACCGAAGAGGCACCACGGGCCTCGGAAATCCAGAGCGAGAACCGTGCCACTACCCGTTTGGGGTTATTAAACTCCATTAGCCCTTAAATAGCCTGTATTTGCGCTGGCGCTTTGTGGGTGCTTCCGCCTTGCTTGTAGTACTTTCCCTGCCCGTGGGAAAAATCTACACAGTTGCCCCCTTAAACCGCTGCAATCACTTGGATAGAATCCCTAACTCGGTAGCCCAATCAAAAGAATTGACACGCTCCCCATGCCCGTTAGAATGAAGCGAGTTCAGCACGGTCCCCGCACCCCAACTCTTGAATCCGAGATGGCTTAATGCATTCGCTCTATTACCTGCTTACCGAACAGCACCGAGACGAATTTGCGCCGATGCGTTGCAGCGAACAGACCCTTTCCCGTCTTTTGGGCTACTTCGAGGACGTGGTTACGGAAAACAAACTCCATCCATTGGTGATTGAAGGCCGATGCTTGAACGGCGCCGATCCCGTTCGAGAAACAAAGAGGCTTCACGCCCTGACAGAAGTTTCGCAGCGCGTATACCTGTTTTCTTGTGACTCTGAGTGTCCGCGTCGATCCTGGCAGTGTTCATCCCACTCTGCGCTAACCACACTCGAAGAACGAAATGATCATCAAATCGAGACCGGTCCTTTCATACTTGTAATGGAAGCCCGGTTCTGCGGATTGCTTGCATCTCGTGTCGTGCCGGAAGAAGGAAACGGTAACGGCCAGACCTATGACATGATCTGGACGTTCGATCCGAATGTCGTTTTCACTGCCATCGAATATCTAATGGCGCGGGTTAGCGCACAAAAGCCAAAGGAGCGCGAGCGATTTCTAATGCTCGTGAACTTCTGTACCCCGCACACTTCTTCTTTACGGTTCGCGCTGGCCTTTACTACGAAGGTTACCTTAATGATACAGCGACAGAATGAACTGGAGATGGCGACAAATCGGATAAGCTCGGCAATCTCGAATACGCTTGAGATTGAACAGATACTGCAATCGGCAGTCGAGGAAGTCGGCCGCGTTCTCCGAGCTCGGCGAGCCGCGCTTGTTATTTGGCAAGAAGGCAGCAATGTGCCGGAAGGCATGAGCATCTACGAACGTTCCGGGGGAGGCCAGGAGGAACGCTCGAACGGCGCTGATACGACCTTGCGACTCGACCCATCAGACAGCCTGGAGCGGCTTGAATTGGCTCCGGGTACGTCAGCCGCGAACCGCGCGCACATCGCGACTCCCTGTTCGCTTGAGATGCCGATCACTTACCGCAATATATCGATAGGCGGCCTCTTGATCGAAGACGATAGGGCACTGCGAAACTGGGAAGATGAAGAAGTGTTGATGGTGAAAACGGTATGCGATCAACTCTCGGTCGCGATCAGCCATGCCCGACTGTTCCGACTGATTCAGACGCAGGCGATGACCGACGCTCTTACAACTCTTTTTAACCACCGATATTTGCAGGAGAGACTGGATCGAGAAATGAAGCTTGCAGATCGTAACAATCAGCAGGTTTCGCTCATCCTGCTCGATCTGGATCATCTCAAACATATAAACGATACGTTGGGCCACCGGTCCGGCGACGTGACGCTCTGTCACGTCTCGTCAATCATGAAAGATACTGTTCGCGATGTTGACATCTGCGCGCGATACGGCGGCGAAGAGTTCGTGATCATTCTTCCACAATGTGATCGCGAGAGCGCTATGAAGGTGGCCGAACGGCTGCGCGAGGCGATCGCCTCGAGACCCGTTCCTAAGGTGGGTCGGGTGACAGCCAGCATCGGAGTTGCAACTTATCCAACTGGCGCGAAGAGCAAAGAGGAGTTGATCGAAATGGCGGATCGCGCGATGTATCTGGCGAAAGCCGCGGGACGTAATCGAGTCCGAACGCTGGCGCACCGAAACTACTCGGGCATTGATGTCAGGTAGGTTACTTTCATCTACTTTTTCACACGTTCATACACTGTGATGTTTCCTGCCGAATATAGTTGGGTGAACTCGGCAGATAGACTCTGATTCAACACGCGTTCTCCTTGGATTCGCAAGTCAAGAGGGTCACCCTGCTGCACCACTACGGTCATCACGTCTTTGGGAATTCCGTCACCGAGTTGATGCCACCGCTCGGTACCCTCATGAATTGTATCAGCGAAGCGCAGTCCTCCTTGAGATACAAGCGGCCCGAGCGCGCCAGTGTGCATCAGTATCATCTTGCGTGGCGGGTTTATTTTCAGAAAAGACGCCACTCGAGTCCGCTCTCGTGACGGGCGTGCATTCACCCCGTTCCGGTATCCCTCCTGATAAATAGCCAACTGCGTCGTACCCTCTGAAATCAAATAAACGTATTGGGCGAAAACGACCACTAAACAGACGATAACTGCTAACCGTCGTGAACGTTCATTGAAAAGCAGAACCGCCGCGGGGGCAAATAATGCAATGCCCAACATATGGGGAAGACCGTATCTAACATTAAGCAGCCCAAATGCGCTTATCGGAATGATCTGAATCTCTCCTCGGTAGAGCCCGAATACTTCAAAGAGAAATGGAACCATCAGCAAAGCCGGGGGCGAGTACTCGAGTAACACCTTGCGCTTTGCGACAACTGACCTCGCGAATCCTGCCAGACCAAGCAAAAAGACAAGCGGCCCTGCACAGACCGAAGCCGTAGCTGCCATTGTTAACAAATCGAGCCCTGCGTGACCGACGAATATTGCTGACCAGTTGAAGTTCACGCGATTCTGAATAGCAATTCCTCGTGCGGAATTAGGTCCCGACAGGAACTCAAGGGCATTCCCATATATCTCCCAGTTGTGCCACAGCCAGTAAAGCGGACCAATTGAGGCGAGAGCACCGAACGTCACGGTTGCTCTTACCTTAGTCTTCCAATCGCCGCTTGCCGCCAGGGTCACGAGTAAGATTGAGAATAGGGCTACAGGCCATGCCTCGTAACGAGTAAGGGTTGCGAAAGACACCGCGATTGCGGCGACTGCAAGCCTTCTGGTTGTCTGGTCATCCCGCCAGCATTGAAGCAGGTAAACGGCGACAATAAGGGCAGACATGAACACCAGTTCGCTCATCGGCGTTGTTTGCAGATACAGAACGCTTGGGTTGAAGACAAAAATCGCAAGCGATAACGCTGGGAGCGCTTTTGTGCTAAGTGGATCCTCTCCTCGATAAAGCTTTTGGGCGAGTCGGTAAAGTACCAGGGCGGCGATGATGAAAGAGATCATCGAAACGATGCTTCCAGCCGCACCGGTGCGCCACAACCAATCGTTAGTCACCAGCGGCAACATCATTATCGTTTGAACAGGAAGCCACGGCGAACCAATCTGAATATAGCGCTGGCGCAGAGAAGCATCGGCTGAATCCACTACTTTGCGTGCGATATTAACGTGGGCTACGCCGTCGCCATACACATTAGTCATTCCGTTCAAAAAGAAGTACAGGAACGCCGAGACTGATACCGCGATGACGATGATTGTTATAAGGGTCGTATGAGAAATGGTGATGGAAATAACAGCTTTGTGCGGAAGCTCGGACGCAGAGTGATGGTCTTCTTCCAGAGCAGTTGATGCCATCGTATTGAAGAGGTTTTAAAGAATCGAGAAACGGAATCGACCTAGTCAACCAATTCGAACATCACGTTGCCTGGTTGAGATCTCCGTATGTCTGCATGTTTAAGCCCAAACTCATCTAAAGGGATGCTGAAATTTTATCTTCAGTTTCAGCGATAACTCGAGATATTGAATGTACCTCTTCGACTAATTGCTTGAACATTGACGGTAGCAATGCCTGTGGGCCATCTGACAAAGCTTGCTCCGGGTGGTTGTGAACCTCCACCATTATGCCGTCGGCGCCCACCGCCGTCGCTGCCCGCGCAAGCGGGATTACATTATCGCGTTTACCAGTGCCATGCGAGGGGTCGACTAGAATTGGAAGGTGGGAGCATTGCTGCACCGCAGGTATGATCGATAGATCCAGAGTATTACGGGTATGGTCGGCAAACGTCCTGACACCGCGCTCACACAGGATCACGTCATAGTTACCCTCGGCCATTATGTACTCGGCCGCGAGCAACAGCTCATCTAAAGTTGCCGACATCCCGCGCTTTAGTATTACCGGTTTTCTAGCCTGACCCACGCGCCGAAGGAGGGAGAAGTTTTGCATGTTCCGTGCGCCGATTTGCATTATGTCAGCATATTCTTCAACAAGGTCAGCAGTATCCGTGTCCAGAACCTCAGTTACTATGCTGAGACCAAATCTGCTTCGCGCGTCGGCGAGGATCTTAAGGCCTTCTTCACCCAACCCCTGGAACGAGTACGGAGACGTGCGCGGCTTAAAGGCTCCGCCGCGAAACAGCGTCACTCCGCACGAAGCTACGAGCTCCGCGATTTCCATCGTTTGCTGATGAGATTCAACCGCGCAAGGTCCGGCGATGATCGCGGGTTGACGTCCGCCGATTTCTACGCCGCCAACACGAACGACCGTATCATCGTTCTTGAGATCACGGCCGACAAGCTTATAGGGTTTTGAGACCCGAATAGCCTCGGCAACTCCGGGAAGCATTTCGAACTGCGCAGGATCGATAGCGCCCGGATTCCCGGTTATTCCGATAGCTGTGCGAGTAGCACCCGGCATCGGATGCGGCTTAAATCCGAGGGCCCGTATAACATTGAGCACATCTTCAACCTGAGTCTGTGTTGCATCAGGCTTCATGACTACGAGCATCTTTTTCTCCGATCCGACCTTTTCTACTTGAGGTCTAACCTGCGGCCTCGATTAATGCAAGGAACACCAATCGGCAAACGCTAATCGCCTACATCCTCTCCGGAGCCTCAATGCCCAGGATACCAAAAGCAGAAAGCAGTTGGCGGCGAACCACCTTTGTTATAGCTACCAGCAGTGCACGTCTGCCCTCATCCTGTTCCGACAGGATGTGATGATTGTGATAAAAAATATTAAATCGTTGAGCCAGTTGGAACGCCCACTTCGCCACAATCGCGGGCTCAAGCGCGGTCACCGCGCCGCGAACCGTGTCGGCCAATCTCTCCGCAAGATATAGAACTGCCCACAAATCATCACCGTCTTCACCGCTCAACAACTCGGTCAACCGTTCGCGTGGAAACTTAAGCAGGTCGGTTGAGTCGGAGTCGATCCCTGCATCGCTGAGTTTACGGAATATAGAGTTTGCCCTGACAACTGAGTACTGGAGATAAGGTCCGGTCTCGCCGTCAAAGGCCAGGGCTTCTTTAAAGTCGAAAGATATGATCGAGTTTCGAGTGAATTTGAGCAGGAAATATCGGAGCGCCCCTACCGCGATTTTATGTGCCGCTTCTTGTTGAGCGGTCGCACTAAGATCAGGATGACGACTTCTAACTTCTTCGAGCGCGTTTGCCTCGAGCTGATCAATGAAATCATCGGTTTTTACGCCGAGCCCCTTTCTTCCTGACATGCTGACGAAACCGCGTTTTCGATCTTCATCACTGACCTGCTGGCCAAGCTGTTCAGCCGTCGCGGTAGATAATACAACTTTTTCATACCCCAGATGTGCGCTGCGTTCGACTCGCTCGTCATGATCCACGGCCATAACGCCTAGTTTAACGTAGTGCTGAGGGTAAGCCTGTCCTATATCTATAACGTTGAAGTAGGCTGCGCCATTTCCAAAACTGGGATGTGAGCTGTCGTTTTCCGTGGGATCCGAGCTGGTAACCCAGGCCACATGTTGATCAGGGTAGCTATGGAACTTCTTGTAATAAAAATCAATGTCCAACTGCCCAAGCTTCCACAAGTGAAAGCTGATGTCCTTTCCGGTGTAAGTTACCGTTCCGTTGGAACGAACGATCACCTTGTCCAACTCGTGTTCGGTCTCACCAGTGTCCGACTCATCTGTTGCTCGCATTACCCAACAACCCGCAAGCTTACCTTCAGTCGCATACTCAATGGCGCCTCTCGTCTTGAGCAGCTCGAAGGTGCGGCTCCATAAGTTCATATGCAGCACATCCGATTCGCGAGGAAGAAGATCGTATTCGATTCCTACGCGCGCCATAGTATTCAGATGGCATTCAAGTATCCGGGTTGAAATGTAGTCGGCTATTTCATAGATCTCGCCCCGACCGGCTTCGAGTTCGTGAAGAGCCTCGCTTCGAAACGCGAGTCTCGACGCGTCCTCTTCATAAAAATTCCCGACCTTCGCGTATAGATCCCAGCAGTAATAATCGAACTTGTCTTGAATCTGACTGATCTGATCGAGAGTCATCTTCTCGATGTGTCTGAATCCAACCACTACGTCGGCAACCTGCACGCCGGTGTTGTCGATATAGTTTTGGATTTCAACCGTTTCTCCGGCGGCACGCAGCATTCTGACGGTTGTGTCGCCAAGCACTGCGTTACGCAAGTGACCAATATGAGCGGCTTTATTAGGATTAACTGCGGTGTGCTCAACGATTATCTTTCCGCCCAATTGCGGCGCAAGCTCCTGTGGCTGATCGACTGCACTAAGAATGAACGT
>Ga0126382_10000839_pt1 | contig 12201 bp, 12 predicted proteins | sample PanSoiMetPlot_30_FD_92548 | JGI IMG/M metagenome (GOLD analysis project Ga0126382, IMG submission 92548) | Tropical forest soil microbial communities from Panama - MetaG Plot_30 | ecosystem: Environmental > Terrestrial > Soil > Tropical forest > Bulk soil | place: Panama | collected 2016-02-17 | reverse complement strand
GTCGGCGCATCGAAGGACTCGCCGCCCTTGCCCTGCGTGTCGTTGCCGACGATGAGATCGCCCGAGATCAGGTAGACCTCCTCCCAATGGTCGTGCACGAACGGCGCGGTGGTGTAGACACCGGGATCGAAGCGCAGGAGCCGGGTGCGGCTGCCCATCTTGCGGCTCTCGTCGAGGTCGCTCGCCAGGATCTTCTGCTTGATGCCGGCGGGATAGCCGGGCGGCGTGGCCCAGCCTTCCGCCATGTTCACGCGGGTGAATTCGAGATGCGGCTTGTTCATCGGCATGGCGCTTCTCCGGCGGTTCATTATCCCAGGATCGGCAGCATCCGCACCTTGTAGGCGTGCCCGATCTTGCGGCCGAGCACGGGGTCTTCCAGCTCGAACGCGAACTCGTTGGTGGCGCGCACGCCGCCATGGGCGGCGAGCGTGCCGCAGAACATCAGCGTGCCGTCGGGCAGGCGGCCGTCGGCGGTGTGCCGCTTCATCAGGACGACCGGATCCATCATCGCTGACACGGCCCCCTCCTGGTAGAGCGCGCGCTTGCCGCCTTCGACCACATGTGCGCGCAGGACGAGGCGATCCCAGTGCGGCGCGACCTCGTCGAACGCCCAGAACGTGGACGCGATCGGCTTGTCGCACATCTGCTTGGAGACGGTCACGCCGTACTTCTCGACCTCACGGTCGGTGTGATCGGAGCCGGTGCCGACCCAGAGTCGCCCGCCGTGCTGCAGCAGCACGAACTCCACCTCGCCGCCGGAGCTCTCCCCCACCGCCTCGATCACGTCGGATGTGGTGAGCCGCGCGGCCGAGACGCGATAGAAGATCGGGGTGGTGGCCGGCCGCTTCACCCCGAGCGCTTCCAGCTCCCTGATGTGCTTCTCGACCGCCGCCGCGTCGCGTCCGGTCCAGCCCGCGACCACCGCCTGGTCGATGGTGATCTCGGCGGGCCGCGCGCCTTGCGACTTGTCTTGCAACGTCAGGGAGAGGACACGCGACACGATGAAGTCCGATATTTGCAGGCCAGCACAATGCCCATGCTTGATAGGTCATTGACATGGTGATTTCAACTCCGTGAAATTCAAGGCAGACCATCTGGAGGGACATCATGACATCAGCCCGAGCATTGCGGATGGCGGTAGCGATCATGACCACACTTGTTGCTGCTTCCTCGCTGGAGACCAAGGCCGAGACCGCGGCCAGCATCGACTACAAGGTGGTCGAGCGGCCCGCCGCCGTGCCGGCCGAGTTCGCCGCGCCGGACGGCATCGGTCTGCGCTTTCTCGCCATCAAGACGATCGACGGCTTCAACGTCGACGCCGCGCTCTGGCAGCCGGAGGGCAAAGCCGCGTCAGCAACCACGCTCGTCATCGGCGTGCATGGCAGCGGCGACAACTTCGTCAAGCCGCCAATGGGATTCATGGGCCGCGCGCTCGCGGGCAAGGGCTACGGCGTGCTCGCGATCAATACCCGCCAGAACGGCGAACGTGTCAACACCGACAATTTCCTGGAGGTGCGGCGCGACATCGAGGCTGCGGTCTACACCGCGCGTGCGCTCGGCTACCGCAGCCTCGTGCTCTACGGCCACAGCCTCGGCAACATCCAGGTGCAGTATTACGCCGCCAACAATTGGGAGCCGGACATCAAGGCCGTGCTGATGACCGGCATGTTCGGCAACCTGCCCTGGAAGTCACGCAACATCCTGGTGCAGAACGAGGAGAATTATCGTCAGCTCACCGAAGCCGCGTTCAATGCGCTGCGCGACGGCAAGACCGCCGACGTGCTGCCGGTCAAGATGTTCTGGATCACCGGCCAGCAGGTTCCGCTCACCGGCCAGCATTTCCTGAGCTATCGCCACGAAGCCACCAGCACGGCCGACGGCACCTATTGGATCAAGCGGGTGCCGCGCCCGATCCTGATGGTGCGCGATGCCGGCGATGCCATCGTGCAGGCGTTCGAGCCCTATATGCTGCTCGGCGCGGCCACCTCGCCGGGATCGCTGGTGCCGAGCGCGAAGCTCGTGGTGCTGCCGAACCCGAAACCGCCGAGTCCCGCTGCGCACTATTTCGTCGACAATCAGCAGCCGCTGATCGATACCGTCACCGCCTGGCTCGCCGAGCAGAAGCTCTAACCGAATCTCGCTCATGCAATCGCTCACCAAAATCGCAGCCGACCTCGCCGCCGGCGCCAAGAGCCGCGGATTGATCGAGGAGTGCCTCGCGCGGATCAGCGATCCGGCAGGGGAGGGCAAGCGCGTCTTTCTCAAGGTGCATGCCGAGGCTGCGCTCGCGGCCGCCGACTACTACGACCATCTGCGGGCGCGCGGCGCCGCGCCGTCGCGCTTTGCCGGAATCCCCGTCTCGATCAAGGACCTGTTCGACATCGCGGGCGATGTGACCACCGCCGGCTCGACCGTGCTGCGCGATGCTCCGCCCACGAAGCACGACGCGCCGGCGGTGGCGCGGCTGCGCGCTGCCGGCTTCATCCCGATCGGCCGCAGCAACATGACCGAGTTTGCCTTCTCGGGCCTCGGCATCAATCCGCACTACGACACGCCGCGCAATCCCTACGACCGCAAGACCGGACGCGTTCCCGGCGGCTCGTCCGCGGGCGCGCCGGTCTCGATCATCGACGGCATGGCGTTCGGCGCGCTCGGCACCGACACCGGCGGCTCCTGCCGCATTCCGGCAGCGTTCTGCGGCGTCGTCGGTTTCAAGCCGACCGCGCATCGCGTGCCGACCGCGGGCGCCTTCCCGCTCTCGACCTCGCTCGACTCGATCGGCCCGCTGGCCGCCACCGTCGCTTGCTGCGCGGCGCTCGATGCGGTGCTCGCGGGCGAGCAGGCTGCCGATCTGCCGCTGTTTCCGCTCGAGGGTTTGCGCATGGCAGTGCCGCAGACCATGGTGCTCGACGGCGTCGAGCCTGCCGTGGCACAGGCCTTCGAGACCGCGCTCGCGGCGTTGCGTAAGGCCGGCGCCCGCATCGTCGATATTCTGCTGCGCGAGCTCGACGAGATACCGCGCATCAATGCCAAGGGTGGGCTGTCCGCGGCCGAGTCCTGGGCCATCCATCGCGCGCTGATCGCCAAGTATGAAAAGCAGTACGACCCGCGGGTGCTGGTGCGCATCCTGCGCGGCAAGGAGCAGGACGCCGCCGATTACATCGACCTGGTCAACGCGCGGGCGGACTACATCAAGCGGATGGCGGCGATCACCGCGCCCTACGACGCGCTGGTCATGCCGACCACCCCGGTGATCGCGCCGCGCATCGCCGACCTCGCGGCGGACGAGGCCTATCGGCACGTCAATGCCGCCGTCCTGCGCAATCCGTCGATCGTGAACTTCCTCGACCGCTGCTCGATCTCGCTGCCATGCCACCGCGCCGGCGACGCGCCGGTCGGCCTCATGTTGATCGGCGAGCACGGCGCGGACCGGAAATTGCTGTCGATCGCCGCTGCAATCGAGAAGGCAGTGTCGCCGACCCAGGCGTGAGGATAGGCCATGGATTTCTCGCTCAGCGCGGAGCAGCAGCAGATCCGGGACTCGATCGCCAAGCTCTGCGCGCAGTTCGACGACGCCTATTGGCTCGAGAAGGACCGCAGCGGCGATTTTCCGCACGAGCTGCACGGCGCCCTGGCGCAGGCCGGCTGGCTCGGCATCGCGATGCCGGAGAAATTCGGCGGCGCCGGTCTCGGCATCACCGAGGCGGTGGTGATGATGCAGGCGATCGCCGAATCCGGCGCCGCCATGTCGGGCGCCTCGGCCGTGCACATCAATATCTTCGGCCTGCAGCCGGTCGTGGTGTTTGGCACCGACGAGCAGAAGGCGCGCATGCTGCCGCCGCTGATCGCCGGCACGGACAAGGCCTGTTTCGCCGTCACCGAACCCAATGCCGGGCTCGACACGACAGCGCTCAAGGTGCGTGCCGAACGCCGCGGCGATCGTTACATTCTCTCCGGCCAGAAGATCTGGATCTCCACCGCGCAGGTCGCCAACAAGATTCTCATCCTCGCCCGCACCACGCCGCTCGAGGAGGTCAAGCGCAAGACCGAGGGGCTGAGCCTGTTCTACACCGATCTCGACCGCAGCCGCGTCGCGGTGCGCGTGATCGAGAAGATGGGTCGCCACGCCGTCGACTCCAACGAGATGTTCTTCGACGGCATGGAGATTCCCGCCGACGATCTCATCGGCGAGGAGGGGCAGGGCTTCCGCTCCATTCTGCACGGCATGAACCCGGAACGGATTCTGATCGCGGCCGAGGCGGTCGGCATCGGCCGCGCCGCGCTCAGGCGCGCCGCCAAATACGCGCGCGAACGCGTGGTATTCCGTCGGCCGATCGGCCAGAACCAGGGCATCGCGCATCCATTGGCGAAATGCTGGATGGAGCTCGAAGCCGCCGACCTGATGGGGCTGAAGGCCGCCACCCTCTACGACCGCGGCCTCGACTGCGGCGCCGAGGCCAATGCCGCCAAGTATCTCGCCGGCGAGGCGGCGTTCCGTGCCTGCGAGACCGCGGTCATGACCCACGGCGGCATGGGGTATTCCCGGGAATTCCACGTCGAGCGCTATCTGCGCGAGGTGATGATCCCGCGCATCGCGCCGATCACGCCGCACATGATCCTCAATTTCATCGCGGAGAAGGTGCTCGGCCTGCCGAAGTCGTATTAGAGTCGAGACTATCAAAGGGGGGACACGCCAATGCAACGCAGCACCGATCGCATTCTTGTCACGCATGTCGGCAGCCTCGTGCGCCCGATGTCGATCCGCGACATTCTTTGGGCGCGCGACCATGGGCAGCCGTACGACGAGGCGGCGTACGAGAAGACCCTGAAGGAGGAAGTGGCCGGGGTGGTGCGCAAGCAGGCGGACGTCGGCGTGGACGTGGTCAGCGACGGCGAATACGGCAAGGCCGGCTGGATCCGCTACGTCTCCGAACGGCTGGGCGGCTTCGTCCATCGCGCGATCCGGCCGGACGACCGTGAGCAGAACCCGGTCTACATCATCCACGAGGCGCAGAAATTCCCCGAATTCTACGCCGCTTACACGCCGATCCAGTACTACGACTGGCTGCCGCCGGGACAGTCGAAGACGTCGGTGAAGGCCGATCTCGCGACCCAGCGCCAGAACCTGCTGGTCTGGGAATGCGTCGCGCCCATTACCTACAAAGGCCAGGCTGCGATCGCCCAGGACATCGCCAACTTCAAGGCGGCGCTGGCAGGCGTGAAGGTGACCGACGCATTCATGCCGGTGGCCGCGCCAATGAGCGCGCGCGGGCTGTGGCTCAATGCCTACTACAAGAGCGACGCGGAGATCGTGGTCGCGCTCGCCGACGCGCTGAAGGAGGAATACAAGGCGATCGTCGATGCCGGATTCATCCTGCAGCTCGACGATGCCTTCCTGGCGCACGAATACGACCGGCTGCTGGGCGAGATGGACGCGCGCGAGGTGCACAAATATGCCGAGCGTTGCGTCGACCTCACGAACTACGCGCTCGCCGGCATCCCCGAGGAGAAGGTGCGCTATCACGTCTGCTGGGGCAGCTGGAACGCGCCCCACACGACCGACGTGCCGCTGCGGACCCTGTCCGATCTCATCCTCAAGGTGCGGGCGCAGGCCTATTCGCTGGAGAGCGCCAACCCGCGGCACGAGCACGAATGGATGGTCTGGAAGGATGTGAAGCTGCCCGACGGCAAGATTCTCATCCCCGGCATCGTCACCCATTCGACCAACGTGGTCGAACATCCCGAGCTGGTGGCATGGCGCATCAAGAATTTCGCGAGCGTCGTCGGCCGCGAGAACGTCATCGCCGGCACCGACTGCGGCTTCTCGCAAAGCTACAACATCGTACGCTGCCATCCTTCGGTGCAATGGGCGAAGCTTCAGTCGCTGGTCGAGGGTGCGCGGATGGCATCGAAGGAATTGTGGGGGCGCTGAGAACGGCGACGCCACGGGCGTAGTTTCCAAACGGACGATTTTCATCCTGCGTGAGGTGCGGCCGTGGGACTCTTGTCCGCGTACGCGACTCGAGGATGTGCCCTGAACCCAGACGTGTGTCGTGTACCTGTTTGACATCACAGGTCCTACGGCGTTCACTGGAGGAAGTGGCTGGTGGCTAGGGGATTCCCTTAAGCATAGGCGAGATTATTCGCGGAGTTCCCGACTTGGCCGCGAAGCGGTCACACTGGGGTGCCTAACTGACGGGGCGATGTCGTTCTGGCGTTGCGTCGATGGGGGACTCGAACATGGGTATCTTCAAGCGTGAGACCGCCGAACCGGAGCCGGCGGAAGCCGAAGTGGAAGCCGAAGCCGAAGTGGAAGGCGAAATCCGCGAATTGGTGCGTCACGAGGTCGCCGGGGCGCCACGGCGCGAGGAGCGGACCGTCGACGCGGTGTCGCGACGCCAGGACAATGACGGCACGCTCGTAGCCGACAATCTCAGCTCGCTGCTTCAGCGCGTGTCGGCGAGTTCGATCCAGGAAATCGACGCGCTCATCGACGACCTCAAGATACTGCGCGAAAAGCTGCAGGACGACGGCAGACGCGTGCAGCGCCAGATTGTCCAATACGCGAGCTTGAGCCAGTCGGCCATGCAGTCGACCAAGGCCATCGCGGAGAGCCTGGGCCATTGGAAGAGAAGGGGGCCGGGCGCATCCGGCAACGGCGAGGCAAGCTAGAAGTCGTCGCGCACTCCGCACACGTGGCGACGTGAGAAGGTTCCGTCCGGCGGCGTCCGGACGGGCGCATGCGTGCTTTCACCCAATCATGCGCGCTTTCAACCCATTCGAAAAACCCCTACTATTCGTCCGGCGTCACGGCGTTCATGACCGCCGCTGAGATGGAATCGGGCGGTCGACAATAGCTCCGGTTTTCCGGAGGGCTGCGTGTCATGACAACACGATCCGGCGCGGTTTCGATCACGTGCGGCATCGGCCTTCTGGCGCTGGCGACCGGCACGCTCCATTCCTCGGCCCACGCCCAATCGGCGGATCTCGTGCTGTGCGACCGGCTCGCCGCCGACCCGACCGATCCGGACAAGCCGCGGGACGTCAAGGGCGCGGCCGATATCGCCCAGTCCGACATCGCGACCGCCATCAAATTCTGCAAGGTCGCATCGGCATCGTCACGCCGGGCACTGTATCAGCTCGGCCGTGCCTACGCAGCCAATCAACAGCTGGGCGAAGCCATTGGCGCCTATCGCAAGGCCGCCGACAAGGGCAGCACGTCGGCCATGGTCGAGCTCGGCGTCATGCTGGCGACCGGGTCGGGTATCGCCAAGGACGAGGCCCAGGCGCGCAAGCTGTTCAAGCGCGCCGCCGAGGGCGGCAATCCCCGCGGCGTCACCAATCTCGCGGCGCTGTCCGAGAGCGTCGGCGGCGCATCGTCCGATCCCGGCAAGACCCGGGCCATGCTGTCGAAAGCGGTGGAGACGAATTCGGCGGAAGCGCAGTACCAGCTCGGATTGATGATGGCCGAGGGCGTCGGCGGCCCGAAGGACGACGTTGCCGCGCGCGCGTTGTTCGAAAAAGCCGCCGCGCAGGATCATGCCGGAGCATTGGAGCGCATGGGCGCATTTGCGCAGAGCGGGCGCGGCGGACCGCAGGATGCCGGCGCGGCAAAGGCCTATTACGAGAAAGCCGCGGCGCTCGGCAACGAAGAGGCCAAGGCCGCCCTCAAGCGTTCGGAATGTTCCGTGGTGATCAAGGACAAGCGCGGCAAGGTCGTCACCCATCTCTGTTTCTAGGATTTTCTCGGCGCCGCCGCATCCGCGGGATCACCAGCGGACCTGCTGCTCCCAGCCCCACCATCGTTCGTTACGGCCGCGCAGGTAGCGGTCGTCGGGGTACGCATAGGTGCGCGGGGCCCAGGGGTCATCGCGCCATCGTCGTTCGCGCACCACCTCGTTGTTGTTGTTGCGGGGCGGCGGCTTTTTGACCTTCCTGGGCGCCGGAGCGGGAGCTTCCGCCCGCTCGGCCGCCGCCTTGGGCGCCGGATTGGGAGCTTCGGCCCGCTCGGCCGCCGCCGACGTCGATGCCGCGGTGTCGGCGACGGTGGGGGTCAGCAGTGCCACCGAAGACTCCGGCGCCACCGATGGCTCCGGCGCCACCAACGACTCCGGCGCCGGCGGGGGGCTGCGGCCGATCGGAAGGGCGGCGATCGTCGGCGCCTCGTTGGCCGTGCGCTGGCGCGGCGGTTTGCGGGCCGTCCCCGGGCCGCATGTTCCGTCGGCACGACTGCCGGCATCCGCGGCACATGCGGTCCTGCTGCCGTCGAACGGATGGGGGCTGTCCGCAGTCGTGCTGGCCGTCTCGCCGGCCGTCGGCGCGGCCTCGGCGCTAAATCCGGCTTCATCATCGTGCGCGACCACGCGCATGTCGTCGGCATTGGGAAGATGGCCGGCTTTCCACGCCAGCAGGCCGGCGACCACCAGGAGCGCGGACACGAGCCGCACCTTGCGGCGGAAGCTTCGCGAAGGACACAGCAGGCCAAACTCAGGATGCAACTGATACTCGGGGGACATGGCACTCTCCCGCGGGCCGCCCCCGGCGGACCGCGATTACGCTACTGCAACAACACCCCCCCATACGACTTTCGTCACGCCTGCATCGGCAGCAGATCATCGCTGGCGCGTCATTACGGAGCGGCAGCGCGCGCTGACGTAGGAGCGCTGCCGATGCATGCAGTTCTTGATCTGGTTGACGTCGCTGTACTGGCTGCACAGGCGCATCGCGTCGCCTTCACAGGCCGCGCGCTGCTCGGGGGTCCCTTGCGCCGCGGCCTGCGAGCAGGTCAGGACCAGGCCGAGGAGCGCGGCAATTGCGGTGATTGCCAGCCGTGCGGTGCGGGTTGCCATGACACGGGCCTCCTGAATTTGAAAAGCGCTGGCGCGCGACGGATCTGTCGCGCATGAAAAATGGGATGCGTCAAAGTCTTCTGACTTGCAGCTGCGGGGGCCGGCGCTTGCGCGTTCCTCGGCAAACCCCGTGTGGCACGCTGCTTTCGCAGCAGCCTGCTGGCATCGCGGTAGTGTCGCCCGCAAACTCGTTCCGATCCATCCGGGATTCACCTGAATCCGGGCGGGGCATTCCCTTAAGGCCTTTTGCGCATGCGCTAGTGTCCCGTTTCCGACGTTCGCATCATTTTGCAGCACGCACGTTTGCGAACGTCGGAAACAAAGGGACACTAGCAACTCTATGATTCTAGTGTGGCTTTGCATTTGACGTTCCTATAAAGGACTCGCTGCAAATTCTGATAGGAACGTCAAATGCGCCACACTAGTCGTGCGTAAGATGGGTCGCGGGTGGCGGCATTGATCGTGCGATTTGCGCCGCGCCGGCCGCATCTCGGAGGCAACATTCATGAAGCTCCCGCGTCGTCGATTTCTCCAGCTGGCCGCGGGCGCGGCCGCGCTCCCGGTCGCGTCGCGGGTCGCGCGGGCGCAGGCCTTCCCGTCGCGTCCCATCACGATGATCGTGCCGTATCCGGCCGGCGGGCCGACCGACACCATCGCGCGCCTCATCGGCGAGAGCATGCGGGCCTCGCTCGGCCAGCCCGTCGTCATCGAGAACGTGGCCGGCGGCGGCGGCAACATCGCGGTCGGCCGGGTCGCCCGCGCCGCCGGCGACGGCTACACGCTGAGCATCGGGCACTGGGGCTCGCACGTGGTCAACGGCGCGATCTACACGCTGCCCTACGACTTGCTGACAGATCTTGAGCCGGTGGCGCTGATCTCGGACGGCCCGCAGCTCATCGTCGCCGCCAAGTCCGTGCCGGCGAAGGACATCAAGGAGCTGATCGCGTGGCTGAAGGCCAATCCGGGCAAGGGCATGGTGGGCGCGACCGGCGTGGGCGGCGCATCGCATCTCGCCGGCATCCTGTTCGCCAACACCACCGGCACCGACATCCAGACCGTGCCGTATCGGGGCGCGGCGCCGCGCATGCAGGACCTGCTCTCCGGCCGCATCCATCTGGCGTTCGACCAGGCGGCGAGCGCGCTGCCGCAGGTGCGCGGCGGCAACCTGCAGGCCTATGCGGTCACCTCGAAGACGCGGCTGGCGGTCGCGCCCGACATTCCAACCGTGGATGAAGCCGGATTGCCCGGATTCTACATCTCGGTCTGGCACGGGCTCTGGTCGTCCAAGGGCACGCCGAAGGAGGTCGTGCGCAAGCTCAACGCCGCGGCCGTGGACGCGCTCGCCGATGCCAACGTCCGGGCGCGGCTGGCCGAGCTCGGGCAGGAGCTGCCGGCGCGCGAGCGGCAGACCCCGGAGGCACTCGGCGCCTATCAGAAGGCCGAGATCGACAAGTGGTGGCCGATCATCAAGGCGGCCGGCATCAAGGTGGATTGATCCGGCCGCCATGGACTCGCGCGACGCTCGCAGGTAATTTGGAACCGCAAACGGTAAGGAAAGACCTCCTTTGCCAGGAAGAAATTCTGTGCGTTCAATCATTGGAAGTGATTGAAGGGGATAGTAGCGCGCATCATTCACCTACCGATTCGAACATCGGAAAGCGCGCAATGGACTCTTCGGTGGTCAAGCGCTCGGTTGCCATCGCTGGCCACAAGACCAGCGTCAGCCTCGAGGATGCGTTTTGGAGAACCCTCAAGGAGATCGCCGACGGGCGACACCTGACCTTGTCGGAGCTGGTTGCCGAGATCGACAGCGAGCGGAAGCGCGGCAACCTGTCGTCGGCGATTCGGCTGTTCGTGCTCGACTTCTATCGCGAGCGGGTTTCCGAGTTCGAGCGCCGAGACAAGGCCCGCGAGCTCTTGGGCGACTCCACGCTTCCGATCGCGCCCAAGCGGGGACACTAGAGCATGATCCCGAAAAAGCCTGCCCCGGACTTGATCCGGGGTGGGAACCGGTTTTCGGAAAAGATCATGCTCAAACAAAGCGCATGATCCCGAAAAAGCCTGCCCCGGACTTGATTCGCGGTGGGAACCGGTTTTCGGAAAAGATCATGCTCGAACAAGCCGCCGCGCGCGAGCGGCACGAAAAAGCCCCGAGGGAGCGTCCCCCGGGGCTTCAACGGACCTTCTCGGAACAGATTACGCTTCAGATTCCGAAGGGATCATGGTCGGTACGTTTCAGTAGGGGCCGAAGCCGCCGAACCGATAGTTCAAACCGGCTTTCACGAGGTGGTCTTTCTCGCGAATGGCGGCGTTGACCGACGCGGGACCGACCGCGAAGTTGAAGTCATCCTTCCCATAGTCGATGAAATTGTACTCGATCTTCGCCGACCAGCCCGGCATGAACGCGTATTCGATGCCGGTCCCGAACAGTGCGCCGACGCGCGTGTCGTCGACGCTGGTCGTGAAGTTCGCCAAGCCGCCCAGATTGAGCGAGGCGGAATACGTCGTCTGCGCCCAGGCCACGCCGCCCTTCACGTAGAACAGCGCGCGGTCATAGGTCACGCCGAAGCGGCCGGCGACGGTGGCGAACCAGTCGTGGTCGGTCGAGCAGGACAGGATCACCAGGCAGGGCGAAGTCCCTTTGACGCCGCTCCAGGAGACATCGGCCTCTATGCCGATCACCGCCCACGGGCTGATCTGCCAGTTGTAGCCGCCCTGCAGGCCGCCCAGGAACCCGTTGGACTGTGTCTGCGACACGGGAATCACGACGCCGGGAACGCCGATGATGTTGTTGATCTCCGACTCGGTGGTGCCCCAGCCGGTGCCGACATGGGCGCCGATGTAGAAGCCGCTCCAGGAGAAGATCGGCGGTGGCGCCGGCGGAGCCTTGCGGATCGCGAGGTCCGCAGCGTTGGCGATGGAGCATCCGAACAGAGTAGCGGACGCGAAAGCAAGCAACTGACGTTTCATTGACAACCCCCAATTACACAACGAACGAAAAACTGCATACACAGAATAGGGAAGCCATGCTGTCACTTCTGGGTCACAGCCCCCTTGAATCGAAACGGTAATATGGAACCTCGATGGTATTCACTTGACTTTTTTCGGCCTATGAGTTGCGCAGGGGCGCGATACAACGTGCCGCGCACCGACATACCTTCAGCCGGCACTCGAATCGGCGCTTCCGCAGCGAAGCATGAGCAGGGAGGCCGGCCAGGAGCCGGGGGCGCTGATACCGATAGAGTCAGCCGGCGCTGCCGTGGTGTTTCCTGGTCGCCGCCTGAATTGCCTGCTCGCGGCGCAGCGTGTGCTCCCGCAGTGATTCATAGATCGGTACGCCGCGCAGCAGCAT
>Ga0126382_10000838_pt1 | contig 12223 bp, 15 predicted proteins | sample PanSoiMetPlot_30_FD_92548 | JGI IMG/M metagenome (GOLD analysis project Ga0126382, IMG submission 92548) | Tropical forest soil microbial communities from Panama - MetaG Plot_30 | ecosystem: Environmental > Terrestrial > Soil > Tropical forest > Bulk soil | place: Panama | collected 2016-02-17 | reverse complement strand
GCCAATGCGGAAGCCGCTTTGCAGCGATTGGCGCGTTTTCGGGCCGCGGGTGGCGTCCACAACTTGGAAGCCGAAGTCGAACGGGACACCTTCTGGGACCTCTATCGGAGCTTTTGCCCCTCTCCCGGCAGTGACGAGACGGAGGACCATTGAAGCCGGTCACTCCCGCCTGAACCACCATTGCCATTCGCCGCTGGAGGAGAGCCTCGGGTCAAGCGCTGGCCCGAATCGCATCGGCTTGCGGCGCGTCTCCGGCACTTGCTGCATCGCCGATCCCGGCAGCGTTGCAACAGCGATTGGCCCCACAATCGAACGATAGAGGGACAGCTGCATTGCTTTGACCGCATCACGTCTGCTGGTATCGGACGACCGTTATCGAGCAATCCGGGCACATCAAGGCGTAATAAATGCCTTCTCCCCAAGCCTCGACATCTTCAACGGCCAGCTGCGCCACAAATACGAACCCCTTGCTGCATTCCGGGCACTGGTCATGCATGGGATCATCGATCCAGCTCGGCATCCCTCCAACCTGAGAACACGTGGTCGGCAGCGACCAATCGACAGCATGGTGCAGCAATCGAGGCTTGGCGGAGAGCCGCACTTGGTTGGCGGGCAGCCCCTTCCCCGTGCCACTGTCTTTTGGCAGGTCGCGCGGTCTTTGATTACCCGCGTGCCAGCTCGCCTCACCATCTGGTCCCACATTCATATAGAGGTGGTCGCTAAAGGTCGAGCAGTCTTGGCAAGTCGCAATCGTCAGCTTGCGCCCCCGAAAGGCTATAAAGTCCAATCGTTCATTCGTCAGATCAAATACAAAAAGACGTGTGAGGGGTCCGTTACACCACTGGCATGACGCTCCAAGCTCCAGGCACGTCGCCGCCGGACCAATGTCCGCCGAGCCGTCAGTCTTGAGCAACGGATAGCAGGTTCCAAGAATGAGCTTCCTTACCTTGGCGCTTTGATCGAGCTCCCACCCTGCGCAATGGGCGTAGCGCTCCGGGGGAATATAGAGCCGCGAACACCAGTCCGGAGGATCCTTACGCCATTGGGCAAACAATGAGACAACGTCGTCCGTGCTGGCCCAGGCCAACGCCTCCAGCGTGTGCCCGAGTTTCACTTTGTCGTGTTCGTCGCCGATGGCGCTCGTAAGTCGATCGATCAGCCGCCGTGCCATGTCGGGCGACGCATCCCTGAATAAGAAGCCAGGGTGATACTCGTCGTTAGCCAGGAATGCGTGCTGCATTGGCGCGAGATCGGCGGTGGTAAAGGCTGCCAATTCTTTGGCTATCCCCAACGCTGCTTGACGCTTGCTTGAAGCTAGGTGGTCCCGAACATACTTTATCAGTTGCGACAGCTGAGGCTCTGTCAGCGCCCCGTAGAGATCAGCCGGAGGCGTCGCATGGGGGAGATAGGTGATAAGTGGATCATACGTCCTGGGTTCGTGTCTGACCTTTGTGATTTCAACAGGGTCCGTTATGCCCTCGAAGGGATCAACGGTTCTCCTGTTCTTGCGAACGTACGCTTCATAGTCGGCCTCATCAGCCTTGCGTTTGCACCGCATGCAAACTCCGCCGGTGCTTTCTGCCGTAGAGGGCAGGATCATTGCCGTACAATCCGCGGATTTACATTTGATTTTGTCGACCATCGTGCCCCCTTCTTTCCGAGGTTGCGCCCCAACCGACTAACCCTCGACCACCCGGCGGCCTTTGTTGCATCAAGGTGGCGTCGATGTCTGCCGCTCAGTTCACCGGCAAGGCTGGATAGCACGATATTGAGGACTGAGCCTGGCACATTCGATTGTAACTTTGAGGGTCAGCCGCTGGCTTTCTGGCGCGCCAACATCACGCCCCCGTGCCGCAGACGCTCCAACTTGGCGCCGATGCCAAAGCCGGCAGCCCGGGTAGCGCACCACCGCGATCCTGGTGATCAGAGTTGATCGTCGTGAAGCTCTAGCGATCGCAGTTGCCACGGCAGCGGGGATTTGCGACGTCTCATTCGGGCAACGGGCTGGGCTTGCATTCCATGCAATTCGGGGCGCGGAGGGACATGTTGAGCGCCACGGCGGCAGACCAGTTGGTTACCCAACACTTGGGCGCGACGGCCCGAGCAACCCATTCTCGGTTCGTAGCCCACCTCATGCGAGAGCTTGCACATGTGTTCAACGCTAATGCAGAGCTTTGGGCGGTCGTTGGGCTATGCCACGACCTCGACTTTTTTCAAACGGCAGACAATCGCAGCCAGCATGGCATTCTAACAATCAAATGGTTAGGCGATTTCATCCCACCGGAGGGTCAGAGCGCAATCGCATCACACGACCACAGAAGCGGCGGAGACGCTGATACGTTGCTTGCTGATGCCCTAAAGATTGCCGACCTGATCGCAGTCGTTGATGCGAAGCTAGGGCGAGAGGTCCTCTCGCACGTCGACCGAAATGACCGCTCGTTGCGCTCCGTGGACTGCTCGCCGACAAGCCGTACCTGTGCGATACGCTGGAGAAATACACAACTAGGCGCGCAGTGCCGGTCGGACATGTGCTTGATATCGTCGCGGCATCTTCACTGCCGTCGCGGTAACAGAACGAATGTGCCAGGGTCCAGCTCAGAACCGAGGCTGAATATGACGTTCGATCCAGAGAAAGTGGCTCGTGCTCTGCGACAAGCGTGGTCGCCGACGTCCGCGCAACAATGGACAGCGGAGAACCCAGCGGCGGGCCAATGCAATGTCACTGCTCTTTTGGTTTTCGAGCTTTTTGGTGGCGAATTGCTGAAAACACCACTGCCAGAGGGTGATCATTTCTACAATCGAATTGACGGCTGCCGATACGACTTTACGGATAGCCAGTTCGCGCAACCGATCACCTATTCAGACTTGGTGGCAACGCGGGCAGAAGCTGAGCGTGGAGCTACTGAAACCGAGCTCACAGCACTTAGGTCTGCCTTCCAAACGCACAGCAATGCCTCCGTCTTGGCTCAGCTTCGGCTGCCGCAGCGCGGCGAATAACTCTGTCACGTCGCTTCAGCTGCTTAGCGGATAGCGATCAGGTCGACGCGAGAGAGAGCCATCCGTCAGCTGCCTTAACAGACCTGCGTCCTGTGATGCTTGCGATCCGGCGCTAAAACGCTCGGACGCTGAATAAATCGCTCGACTACCCGCTAGGCTAGTCACCATTTCCAAGGTCATGGCATCCCCCCATCCTCGCGCTTCTGACAAGGCCCCGTCGAAAATCCCCGCTAGCGCGTCACCCCGCGGTCCTCACACTGCATTCTTCAAACGTTTGGAGGCGTTCTGGGAAGAACGCCTCTCTAGTTTGAGCTGGTTTCAGAAAGTGTATTTCATACCCACCGAGACACCCATGAGCGTAGTGCCTGCCCAGCAGTGCGGATTCGAAAAGGACCCGCCCGACGCGTCAGAAGCGTCGTGGCAGTCCGTGGTGACGCCGCGCCCGCCAGCACCCAGATCAAAATGCGCGTCCTTGTCGTTAAAAGTGCCGGCCCAATCCACATACCAAAGCAAGGCGGGAGAAATCGTATGCTTGTAGGCGGCCGTCAGCATATTTGCTGCATTACTCGGGTCAGGTCCACCTGGAGTATTATGCTGGCCTGGATCACCCGGTGTTGCGAAGGCATGCGCCCAGCCAAATGACAAGCTGTCTTTTGGTGTCAGCTGCTGGGTCACCGCCAGCCAGGTGCCATAGCGTTGGCGCTCATTTTGGAACGCGAGGCTCGGGTCAACGTAGCGGTGCATGGACTCAAATATACCGCTGACCGTAGTCTTGGTCGGCAGCGTGATTTGCATGCCAATCTTGGCCGCGTCTTCGGGCGCGACATCAAGAGGATTGCCCCCCACGTCGCTGGATCGGTTGACCTTTTCGTGGCGCTCATAGGCTCCAGTGAGCAGGAATGGACCGTTTGTGTAGCTAAGGCTAACGCTGATTGCGTCACTAAAGGCACCGTCGTTGCAAGAATTGCCTCCTCCGCTGACTGGCGAGTTCCCACCTGCACAGTCGGATTCACCGGCCGCAATGTTGTCGCTGTTGCTGGCCCGGTTTTGTCCAGGCGAGTACAGGGCGGCTAGCTTAAAGCCTGCAAGGCTTGGCGACTCGTACCAGATGGAGTGGTCAAGCCTAGTGCCGAATTCGACACGGTTGTCGCCGCCGGTATTGCCCATGATAACCGAGTAGTCGCCGAGCATCCCGGAGAAGGGGTTCATCATCGCCGTCGAATTCTTGTAGGGCGCATCCGTCTTCCCGACCTTGATGGCACCCCAGCTGTCGGATGCCAGCCCGATGAAGCTGTTGCGCGAGGTCAGACCACCCTTGACGACATTGCTGAAGTTGCTGTTGCTCTCGCCGACCCCAGAAGTGGCGCTGATATCGACTTGCGTTTCTAGCTGATATACAAACTTGAACGGCTGATCGCCGAGGTTCTGGAAGCCACGGACGCCCAGATAGGACAGATTGGTGGACATCGCAGGCATCCAGCCAAGATTGCCGATGGGATTATCACCGGGCCCCCCATTTCCCACCATGCCCTTGCTGATCCCCTTGGTCGTTGCATCGAGTGAGATATCGAAATTGCCGTAGCCGGTGATCTCGCCGTTAGGCGTGCGGAACGTGAGACTGTCGCCAGGTTTCTTCTGGAAATACCCTCCATCGGTCGAGGCGATGTAGCCTGCCCCTGCGGTCTGGAGCATGTACGACGAAGATGCGCCCTCGGTGCTGGGCGAGGATGCGTTCGCAGCCTTTGACGGTGCCACTTCCGATGACAAGCCGGCTTCTGACGCCGGCTTTGCAGGCGCTGCTTTGGCCGTCGTTCTGGCCTCAATCTGCTTGATTTCGGCCCGGAGTTTGCCGTTCTCCTTCTCCAACGCATCCAAGCGCTTAAGGATCGCCTCACTTACTTCGTCGGCTCGCGCCTGCAGTGAATTCAGGCAAGCGATCAGCGCCACGACTCCTACACCAATCAGAGATTTTGCCTTTAAACTCATAGATATCCTCCCAGATACGCGTACTTGGTGGATCGGCAACTCAAACTTTGAAGCTGCCACGCATCTCTGACAGGGAACTGACGAAGAGATCGGATCAGTCTTGCTGGAGGTAAGTAGGACCAACGATTCGCGCCACGCGTGCTTCGCTGACAACAATGGCTTCGAAGTGCGGAGCTTTCCTTCCCAACAACACGCGAGCTAGAGCATCGTGCCTTTAGCCGGCATCGGCGTTTCGCCAATCAGCGAACTGTGATTCACCCTGCTTGGAGGTGGTGGGGCGAAGCTATTCGTTGGATCTGCGCCGGCGGGTGATCGATCGCATCGCTGGAGGACAAACGCGGCGCGGTGCGGCCGAGCACCTGTCGGTGAGCGCGTCGTTCGCCGTCAAGCTGGTAGCCCGGCGCGAGCGCACCGGCTCAATGGAGCCAGCACCACAGGCGCCCGCCGGGCACGACTTCCTGATCGGACCTGTCAAGGAAAAGCCCGACATCACCATGCCGGAACTGGCGGCCGAGCTCGAGACGCTTCACGGGAAGGCGAGCGGCTTCCCGGTGCGGTTCCGTTCGGCCACTGGCAAAGTCAGACCTTCATCGTGGCCCTGCGCTCGAGCGGGCTGACGGCACCTTGGCTGATCGACGGGGCGATAGACCGGACCGTCTTCGACCTCTACATCGAGACCCAGCTTGCCCCCACCCTGCAATCAGCTGAGGTCGTCATCCTCGACAACCTCAAGGTTCATCAATCGGAAAGAGCGGCGGCAGCATTGCGAGCACGTGGCGCATGGTTTCTGTTCCTGCCGGCCTACTCACCCGACTTGAACCCGATAGAAATGGCCTTCGCAAAACTCAAAGCCCACTTCGAGCCGCCGGTGCCAGGACCTACGAGCCTCTGTGGCGCGCAGTCGGCAATATCTGCGAGCTGTTCGATCCGCGCGAATTCTGGAATTTCCTCAAACACGCAGGCCATGCTTCCGATTAAAAGCACGATGCTCTAGCAATGTAAGTGAGTATCAGTCCTCAGTACCATGCCGATCGACGTGCCGCCGGCGCGGTTCGTGGCGGCGGACCCGGGGATGTCGCGAAAGCCGAGGCGCTGGTAGAGGCGACGAGCGGGATTTTCGGACCGCACGCTCAGACAAAGGCCAAGCCCGTGGCGAGCGGCCTCGCCGATCAACGCACGCATGAGCTGCTCGCCAACGCCTTGGCCGCGCGCGATCGGTTTCACACCAATCGACACCTTCGGCGTCTCTTCATCCCCATAGGGGATTTTGAGCTGTTCGGCGGAAATGCGCCGTGCCCAGGCTGCACCGACGATTGTGCCGTTCTGTTCGGCGATGAACCCGAAATCCCCGGGTCGCCGCCAACCGACAATATATTTGGCGACCGACGGAACTGCCTTCGCCGACTCGGCATCGGCTTCATAGGCTGCCATCGCGAGGAACTCCCACAGTACCTCGAGGTCCTCCTGGACAGCCGAACGGATCACAAGATCGGGCATCGGACCTGTTCGCTCATTAAGACCGCCCGTTCTCAGGTAAGCATATCGCGACCTGCCAACACGACGGCGCGTGCGCTTGCGGGCCAGCGATGTCGTGAGCGACGCCGCCACCAGGAGATCATTGAGCCGCTAGGCGAGCGGGGTCGGGTTCTCGGCCGGCGGATCGATGCCAAACGTTGCCGCGGTCATGCACGTCATCGAAAAACTGCCGGTCAACGCGACCAGTGCAACTAGGCTTTCCAGCCCCATGGTCTTTTCGGCGGCGGTGTAGGTCGCATCACTGAGGCCCTTGTTTGTGAGCAGCTCGCTCGGAACGGCAAAGCACATTCGCTCGCGTGCATCAGCTAAACTCGGCGTCTGGCGCGAATTTATTGCATCGATGATCTCCTGCTGGATGCCGACCGCAAGTGAACGGCGCACTTGTGCGAACCATGGATAGCGAGCATTCCAGTGCCGCGCGACCGTGAGGTTTACAATCTGTTGTTCCCGGGGGCTCAGCGGTCCCGTCGCCAAACAGGCCCTAAGCTTTTGGCAAGCCTCAAACAACTTTGGCAATCGGATATACGCGGTGTACGGCCCGCCCACGATGCCACTTGAGCTTTTGGCCTCATCGTAGACCCGCGCCTGCTCCGCATTCATAGCAGCGCGGTCAATGATCGGTATCCGAGCCATGCCTGATCCTCACCACTTGGGTTATGCTTAGGGGCGCAAAAATATCAGATAAGCGCCGCCCGTGCGAGCCACTGAGACGACGTTCACTTAGCGTTCACAACAGACGCCACCGCCGCAACCTCCTCGCAGGAAACGCTTACTCCCGGCCTACATGCTCAGCATCGACAGCGGACTACTTCATCGCGGCCGGATCACAAAAGTCAGCGCCGATTCGATGCCCTCGACGACGCGACCGCCCTGTCCCGCCCACTCGCGTGTGTTAGTGGCTTCGAAGATTCGTGCGTAAGAGACCGCGCACGCTACCAAGCTGCGCCGTGCCGCTGGCAGCTTCCGCCAGCGCGAGAAGCCGAAGTCAATTCGAACTTGTGACCAGCCGTTGTGCATGCCTCTATCCGCCAATACAAGTGTTGAGGAGCAAATGCGATGAACCAGCTGCGCATGGTAGATGTGCAGGACGTATTGGCCCAAGGCGGCGATGCACTCTCCAAAGCGTCAGGCGATATGCTCAAACTCGTCGACGCGGAGGTCCTGAGCGAGGACGGCAGGCGCAACTTCATCGCGAGGGCGGTTGCCCGCTACGCCGACGGCCGTGCCCGCTCGGTCATCGTAAAAGCAACACGTTCATCGGCTTACGATCCCGGGGCCGCGAACGTGCTTCAGGCTTCCGGCCTGGCAAAGGAATGGGTCGCCTGCGCTTTCCTTGCCAGTCGCGCTCCGAATCGTGGTCATGGTGCTGCCCTGCTGGCTGGTGACGTTACCAACGGCATCATGGTTTTCGAGGACCTTGGCGCGCACCTCCGCTCGCTGGTCGATCCGCTTCTGAAAGGAACCGCCCAGGAGGCCGAGCGCGCCCTCGCCCTGTATGCGACGGCAGTTGGCCGCCTGCACGCGGATACCATCGGTTGCGTCGATGCCTATTATCAGACACTTGAATCCGTCTTCGGTTCGGGCCGATCGCGCCTCGCCCCGGGATGGCACCTTGTGAAAGAAGCTGAGCTGGTCACGCAGCGGATTGGTGGCACTCCTCCCGCGAGCGAACTTGACCTTCTGTCATCGCGGCTGCTGGACCCGAGCCCGTGGCTAACGCTCATTCATGGCGATCCCTGCCCTGATAATTCGCTGATCTCGGATGGGCGCATGCGCCTGATCGACTACGAGTACGCGCGGCCATCGCATGCGCTGCTCGACGGCATCTATTGGAGGATGGGATTTCCAACCTGCTGGTGCGCTGGCCGCACCCCGGCAGATGTTGCCGCTCGCATCGATGCCAGCTATCGCATGGAACTTGGCAAGTCGATCCCCCAGGCGCTCGATGATAGAGCCTACCGCATTGAGCTGACCTATATGTCGGTGGTCTGGCTTTTTACCTGCCTGTCCTGGCGATTGGACCACGCGCTCGAGCGTGACGAGAGCTGGGGCATCTGGTCGATCCGCGGACGCTTGCTTTGGTATCTTGAGGCAGTCATCGAGATGACCGACGCCGCCAGCGTTTTGCCCAGCACCAACAGAGTGGCCCAGGCGTGGCTGTTGGAACTCAGGCGGCGCTGGCCCGATGCAGTCCCACTTGGGCTATACCCAAGCTTCGCAAGCAAGCCGCATGACTTCGGTTAGCGGGCAGGCTCGGTCACCGCGGCCTGATCCCAAGTTCCTGGCGCATCACATCACCAGCCATATTTCGGACTCGGCCATGACGGCAGCACGGATGATCGCTGTGTGCCGATAGCCTGTCAGCGCTTGGCCGTTGCGAGGTGCTTTTCCATCAGAATCGTGCGCTCGGCTCCATGATAAACGTCGCGAACTGGAGTATATCCTAGGCGCTGATAGAAGCCCTCAGCCGTTATCGAGGACAGTAACGACAGTCGATTTAAACCCCGTTCGATGGCGAGGGTTTCAACAGCTCCCATCAGAAGCGAGCCTACACCAAGTTTGTGCCGGTCGGGTCTGACGAAGACTGTTCGAGCCTGCTGTCCATCGAAGCCGGCAGTGCCGACAATGTCGTTGTCGTCGATAGCAACATATGTGACGCGGTTCTGGATCTTGGCAACGACGCCGTCGATGGTCCAATTGTTCGATTGTTCAGCAATCAGAGCAGGCCCATAGTCTCTGATGTTTACCTCCCGCAGCGCGCGAAGGATTAAATTGCTGATGGCCGCAGCATCATCGGTCGTGGCCAGTCTGATGGTGACCGTTGCATTCATGACCCAGCCTTCTGAAGAATGCGCGCGGCTCGAGGTGAGCCACCTAGCGTGATCGGGTTGTGAGGACGTGGGTGGGCCGCTCTGACGAAGCGGAGCGCCTAGCGCACGCAAAATCGCGACGAGCGCCGGTATCGCGCACTTGGATAGATGGGCAGCACGTAGGTCATGGCGCCCTACTGATCACTGTCCCTTGCCTTCGTCAACCCTCGACCGCAGCGGCCGAGGACTAACATCGGAATGCGTGCCCTCTTCGCTACGATCCGTCAGACCCTTTGTCCGTAGCGAGTGACGATTCGAGGATCGGACGTACAGGCGGCACACGCTCGCCACGCACGAGCTGGCCGCTCAGACAAACTGCATCTACGGTTATTCCTTGCGAGATTGCGGCGCCGGTCAATCGCGAGATGTCGCCTGCTTCGATGGGGTGCGGCGCGCCCCGGAGCGATGACGCCGGCTTGCTGGCCTCGGCGGGGTTGCAAGGCCGTCTTCGTACACAGCTCCGGCACTTGCTAGCCTTGATCCGTTCTTGCCTCGAAGCCCGGCACGAGGTCAAGCCAGCGGCACCTACGCACGGCGACAAAATCCCACTCGTCAGAAGGCCGGTGCTGCGCCGTCGCGGCCCACACGCCATGCACGGCCTTCGAATGTTCCGTCGGCCTGCTTGACGGCGACGATGAAGACCTTGGCCCCGGGCTTGAGATCTGCCCGGTCCCCCAATTCGTAAACGACGATGGGCGTATCAGCTGGCACAAAGATTTTCTTTTCGCCGTCCTTGTATTTCAGCGTCAGTGTCCGACCGTCGGCGGTCGCGCCGACCTGCTCGACGTTAGCATTCGTCATCGTGCTCTGCGGCCGCAGATCCCAGGGGTAGTGTCCTTCGCCCGTTCCACGCATCGCCTCGTGGAAGATGTGCACCTCGAGGGCACTCAGGCTGCCGTCGGGCTGCGGCATGGAAGTAACCCCGACGAACGAGCCCTGCTTGATGTCGGCGAGCGACGCCTTGAGGAGGGTCGCAATCGAGGGCTTGGCGGCCACCGTCAACTTCAGTTCGGTGCCGTCGCGTGTCTTGATCACATAGACGGGGTCCTCGACCCGCTCAATGGTACCGCGCACACGGATGGGCGGGGCGTCTTGGGCCCATGCCATGGGCGTCGCCACGATCGCGGCAAAACCGATCATTGCAAGCCAACGTGCTGGCAAAGTGCGAGGCATCGTCTCCTCCCTGATGGTTTCTGTTGGTTGGGCTGTCGACCTGCGCGCCCCCCTTTGTACCCCACAGAAGCTTTGAGGAAGGCCGGCCAGCTCTACGACTTGAAGTCTGCCCGCGCAAGGGGTTGCACGAATATTGCGTGGGCCCCGCGTTGACGCGGGCGGCCAAGACGCCCTGGGCACCATGAGGGGTTGCTGCCCTTAGGTTGGAGTTGGGGAGAAGGGACCCTTGCGGTCAATTACCCTGCCTCGATGGCGTCGACGTCCGACGAACTCCAAAGCACGAGCGCTAACAGGCGATGCAGCCAGGAAGAACCCGCATAGTTCCACCCAGACTAGCGCCACACCGAGATCGAAGAGGTTGGGGCAGTCCGTTTGAACGGCGCGGTGCGTGTCGGCAATCTCGGATGCCGGCATCGTCTCGATCAACTTGCCAAAGGCGACCATCAGCCAACAATCGTCACTCATCCTGCCGCCTCCTCACGCCGATTGACGCTCATTCATCGAGATCGTCCCTCGATGCCGGGCGGAACCGGTGCCCTTGGGTCCTGGCGCATCGATTATTAAAGGCGTGCGTCGAAACTCCAGCGCTAGCCAACAACGCCGGCATACCGCAGCAAGCCGCGGGAACTTCAACCGAGGCGCAAAGGGCCTCGCGCCTCTTTGCAGTTCGGCGTGTATGCACGGGCTTTCATGGTCCTGTAGTAAACCGCCTCCACTGGCGCGCGTGGTTCGTATTTGCCTCATTTGCTTTACCTAGGTGAACATTCATTCATCGAACGAGGAAATCTCCATAACCTTGCAACTCGTTTGCACTTTTCATCGTTTCTGAGGATCACCAATAGCTTTTATGGAGCCCCGACAATGCACAAAGTCCTAGCGGCAGCAGCAGTCCTTGGCCTCCTCGGGCTTCCTATCCTCGCGTCTGCTCAGAGCCCCAATCAACCCTCAGCGAAGAAAGAAACTGCAGCGAAGCCGGACACCTCTGGGAAGAAAGCGGCCCAGGCGTCCGCCAGCAAAAAAGCTGGCAGCAAAGGCATGAATCGGCAGCAGGCACAGGTTACGAACAAGAGGCGGCTCGCAGCGCATGGTCACAAGATGCGCCATGCCAGGGGCAACCATGGGAAGCGTTTTGCGAAGGTCCATATCCGGCCTCGCCATGCGTCTGGTTTCCGCACCGTGACAAGGTTGCATCGAGCACCGGGCAAACCAGGAACTGCCAATGCCCGCGCCGTAACTGACGGGCGGACCACGATCCAGCGTCGGGCAGCGTACCGAGCCGAGGCTCCTATGCAACGCAGTTGCGGTCAGTTCATGTACCGGAAGGACGGAAAGTGCAACGACGCTCGGAACAAGCCGGCAAAGTAGTAGGAGTTCGCGCTGTGGTTGGCGGCGGTTTTTCCGGGCAATAGTGTCTTGCGGCTACACGCGCTGCGCAATCGCTCCGGCAACCGCCCGAGCGGAGGCCTCGTAGTCAACGCCCACTGGAAGAGCCCCCGGCCCAACAAGACTGCCCCCATTGGTTGTCATTGCTGGCGGCGGACTGTGGTTGCGCGTCGTCAGCCCCCTACCTTCGTGGGGAGCGCCACGCAAACTGTTCGTCCGTAATCTGCTCAGCCTATTAGACCATCTGCGCGAGCGCCGGCATCACGCGCACATAGATG
>Ga0126382_10000837_pt1 | contig 12229 bp, 15 predicted proteins | sample PanSoiMetPlot_30_FD_92548 | JGI IMG/M metagenome (GOLD analysis project Ga0126382, IMG submission 92548) | Tropical forest soil microbial communities from Panama - MetaG Plot_30 | ecosystem: Environmental > Terrestrial > Soil > Tropical forest > Bulk soil | place: Panama | collected 2016-02-17 | reverse complement strand
CTCTTGTGGAAGTCCGCTTTCGCGGTCGCTATTGGGTGTAAAGCGGACATGGCCTGTTGCGTTGCATATGTCCGCATTTGACCAAAAGCGGACATGGAGACCGGTACCAGGCAGCCCGAGTTCCTTTTATCGACGGCATTGCTCCGCGATTGATTTACATCAATGGAGTGTCGCGCGGGGATTCTAGTGTCTTCGCTCGGGCGGGGCATGAACGAGTGTTTTGGCATGACCACATCACCAACGCCTGAGCAATCAGCGACAGCAATCTTAGACATTTTCAAATCCCAAAACTGCATTGCCGGAGACCCGCTCAAGATTAGCTATGTAAAAGCTCAATTCCTCGAAAAGCACAGTAACGCAGGTCAGTATGACGCTGGCCTTATGTATGCGGAGGATAACGGCTGGCTGGAGGTCAGTCCCGCCCGCGACATGTTCACACTAACTGACGTTGGATTTGCAAAAATATAAGCCACCTTGTGGCATGCGTTCGGTTTCGGCAGATGTCCGCTTTTGGCCCAAAGCGGACGTAAATAATGAGTCTCATTGCGGCGCAACCAGGATGTACCCGCGATTTTCAATCTTATCGAACGTGCGCATACCTTTGATAAGTGTTTTGGTTGGCATCCAGTGCAATATTGTCAGGGGGCGCGTTGCGACCTGATGACCCAGTTCACCCTCACGCCACCAGATTTTTGCCGACGGGCTAACCACTACGGTCTTGCGGCCTCGACCACCAGTCCGCGCTGACTGAGGGTGAGTCTATCGGGGCCGTACCCATGACGTACCCGAAAGCTGTTTTTGAGGATCGATATTCGCTTTAAGTACTGGTCGGGGCGGCGGGATTTGAACCCACGACCCCCAGTCCCCCAGACTGGTGCGCTAACCGGGCTGCGCCACGCCCCGACCGGACCGTTGCGGACGATGGGACCGTCCGCACGTATTGATTTGACTATCGAATTAGGGCGCATGTTGCAACATCGTTGCATATAAGCGGCCCGTTACCGCCGCTTCGATCTTCGCCGCGTTAGCTGGTCCGTGGGCTTAAAGAACCCCATCTGTCGATTTGGATGATGCTCAGAGCAAGATTCCTTGCGATTGGGACAACCAATTTTTTCCCGATCCTAACCGGAAGGCTGAATGCGAATTGCATTCGGCGTCTAAACAACCTCAAATGAATTGAAAGCAAGAAATGAAAAAGTGCGCGCGCGTAGTATGAGCCAATTTCGCCAGCGAACTTATTTCTAGTATTGGCTTTCTACCTTTTGGCTCGATCCTTGGTCATTCTCGCGGTCACTTGCTCGGACGGGACAGCCTGTGCGCTCCGGCTCGCTCAAAGATTGAACAATGCAGGCACCTGCATTTGCCCATGGCGCCTGTAGTGCGGATTATAACAAAGACCAGACGGGCTATACCTAGGTCGTATTTGCCAACAGACTTTTTGTGACGACGAGCACAGCGTTGTTGTGCGTGTGAAGATAAAAAGAATTCCAACTAATAGCTTGCTTTCTCAATGCCGACAGTTCTGCCCGCGCTGTTTTGCCCTGAAGCTGCTGGGCAGGAAGGGGCCGCGCCTAAGCCGGGGGATGCCGGCGCGGCCCGCTAACTTTACCAAGGCTCACCCCGCCGCTTTGCGCAGCGCATCACCAGTACAGGAGTGCGTCGGTTGACGCGATTAAGGAAGTTCGCGATTTCATTTGCTTGGAAGTCCCTATGCTCGAAATATCTGCAAGGGCGCGCTCGGGGGCGCATTATGGCGATATACAAACTCATCGCGAACGGCTCCTTCGGGCCGGACGAAATCAAGATGATGACGGAGGCCTATGAAGGCGCCTTAATCGATTTGGACATTCCTGATCGAAACGATTCATTCACCGAGCTAATTGCCAAATCCATCGTGAACGTCACTGCCACAGGCGAACGCAATCCGATCCTCATTAAGGAGCGAGCGATCAAGGCTCTCGGCGTACGCCGCACGAGCGCCGCCTAGAGAGATAAGAGCAGCGGGCGTACAATGGCCCGCCGTGACGCAACACCTAGCGGTGCCATACTGCCGATCCAGGCCAAAGGAGGATGACTGCTGCCGTGGGACCGGAGGGCAGCCCTGTCGGACAATCACATCCGTACTGCCGGTCGGTACGGGAAACGGACGGCAGCACCGAACCAGGGCTGCGACTGGTTCCGCTTGTTGCTCGCGCGTTGGACGGAGGTGCCACGAAGCGTTGGGAAACGTTGGAACTCAAGGGGGATTGTTGCGCGGGGTGCAACGGGCCGAGGGGTCGGCTTGGGATCTAACCCATTGATTTTTTGGAGGGTGCGGCGGAACACCTTGCGGCGCGGATCCGGGGACGCGGGTTCTCGTGGTGCAGCCTTCCGACCCTCTCGGGTCGGGCCAAGAGGCTCAGGCCATGCAAACTCCCGTACCCCGAGGCGATTGCGACGCTATTGGCGCCAATCTCGATCGGATATGCCACAGGTTTGCAAAAATTTTTCGATAGACGGCGCTGCGGGATAGTAGATGATCTCGGCGGGCCGGGGGCATCGTGAAACTGAAAAGAACCATTATTCGCGGCGGCCTCGAGACTCTCTATTTCAGTGGCATGCATCATTGGTTGCGCCCATTGGTGGGCGGCAGGGGCACCATCCTGATGCTGCACCACGTGCGTCCGGCTCGTGCGGAGGCCTTTCAGCCAAACCGACTTCTCGAGATCACGCCGGAATTTTTCGATGGCCTTTTGCGGCGTCTCTCTCGCGCACGTATAGACGTCGTGACCCTCGACGAAATGCACCGGCGCTTCATCGAGGATGATTTCAAACGCCGCTGCGTCTGTCTGACCTTCGCCGATGGCTACAGAGATTTTTTGCGATGGGCGTATCCGCTCTTGCGCAAATACAAAACTCCTTTCGCGATGTATATCGCCACCAGCTTTCCGGACAGGCTTGGCGAATTGTGGTGGGTGGCGCTCGAAACGGTGATCGCAAAGAACAGCCGGGTCGGGATGGTGATCAACGGCAAGGACCGATATTTCGAAAGCTCAACCGTGCGCGAGAAGCGCGAACTTTATGATGCAATTTATGGTTATCTGCGCAGCATGCAGAATGAGGAAGATCTGCGCCGCGCGGTGCGGGATCTCTGCGTGACCTACGGCATCGACAGCGCGTCCTTCTGCCGCGACATGTGCATGGATTGGTCCGAAATCGCAGAGCTCGCCGCGGATCCGCTTTGCACAATCGGCGCGCACACGGTGAACCACATTATGCTCGGCAGGATCTCGAGCGATGCAACGGTCCGCGCGGAGATGCAAATGAGCCGCTCGGTTTTGGAGGCGGCACTCGGCGAACGCCCGCAGCATCTGGCTTACCCGTTTGGCGATCGAATATCGGCCGGTCACCGCGAATTTCGCATTGCGGCCGAGCTTGGCTTCAAGACAGCGGTAACGAGGCGATCTGGAGTCCTCTTCAAAGCACATCGCGATCATCTGACCGCGCTGCCAAGCATCCCGGTGAATGGCGAATTTCAGCAGCAACGATATCTGAAAGTGCTGATGTCGGGAGCAGGGACAGCCTTTTTGAATGGCTTCCGGCGCGTCAACGCGGCTTAGATCTTTCTCGCCGGCTACGCGCGGTCGGGGCGGGCCATCCAGCTTATGAGGGGCATTGCGGGCAGAACCCATCCAAGCCCGGCAACGATGTAATAAATCGCTGCCACAAAGCCGTTGATGTCTGTCAACACCGACTGCGCAAGCGCCATTGCCAGCAGGCCCCACACCATGACGAGCAGGAGCAGGGCAATGGTGCCGACGAATTTGCGCGTACGAATGAACATGGGTGGCTCTTCGTCGCGCTCGGTTTGCGGACCCGCGGACATGACTATATGGTCCGCGCCACATCCTGAAAGCAAGCACTCATGCCCGAGACAGCCAAAGCGTCGAAAACCGATCTGCGCGCCGTGCGGCTATGGCTGCTCGCGGCCGCTGCAATGATCTTTTTGACCCTGATCGTCGGCGGCGCGACGCGGTTAACGGAGTCGGGGCTGGCAATCGTCGAATGGAAGCCGATTACGGGTGTGCTGCCGCCGCTGTCGGAGACCGAGTGGCAGGCCGAATTCGCGAAATACCGGACGATCCCGCAATACCAGGAACTCAACCGCGGCATGAACCTGGATGCTTTCAAGGTCATCTATTGGTGGGAATGGTCGCATCGCGTCCTGGCACGCCTGACTGGGGTTGTTTTTCTTCTGCCATTCTTGTTTTTTCTCTGGCGAGGCGCCATTCCCGCAAACCTGCGCGCGCGCCTGTGGGTGATTTTTGGCGCCGGCGCCGCTCTCGGCGGGGTCGGGTGGTGGATGGTTTCGTCCGGTCTCACGCTGGGCGTGAGCGTTTCGCAGTACCGGCTCGCATTCCATCTTACGCTCGCAAGCGCGATTTACGCGGCGATCTTATGGACGGCCCAGCAATTGACATCGCAAGTCCGCAGTGACGTCCCCACGCGTGTCCGCGCCGGCGCATTGGCTATTGTGCTGCTATTGTTGTTGCAGATTTATCTTGGTGCGCTTGTCGCGGGCCTTGATGCGGGTCTTATTTACAATACCTGGCCAAGGATCGATGGCGCCATCGTGCCGCCGCTGGAAAGATTATGGTTCCTGCAGCCGGCCTGGCGCAACGTATTCGAAAATACGCTGACGGTGCAGTTCAATCACCGCATGGTCGCCTACACGATCTGGATTCTTGTGGTGCTGCACGCCTTCGACGCTCGGCGAGCGCCGCATGCTCGCAGGAGCGCGGTGGTTTTAGCTGCCGGGGTGACATTGCAGGCAGGTCTCGGTGTCGTCACGCTGCTCTATCAGGCGCCGCTCGGACTGGCGCTAGCGCATCAGGTCCTCTCGGTTCTTGTGCTTACTATCGCGGTGGTTCACGCAGAGCGATTGTCTCATCGCGCCATAATCTACGCGCAACGCGCCAAGCCTGCGGAGCAGGGCGCATGATAAAGAGCGAAGTTACAGATGGCATTGCTGTCCTGACGCTCGCCCATGGCAAGGCTAGTGCGCTCGACATCGAATTCTGCGATGTGCTGACGAGGAATTTTGCCGAATTGCGCACGTCGGATGCCAGGGCTGTGGTGCTGACCGGTCAGGGCAGGATTTTCTCCGCTGGCGTCGACCTCAAGCGATTGAGCGGAGGCGGTGCCGATTATGTTCGTCAATTTCTGCCCGCTCTTCATCGCCTTTACGAGGCAGTGTTCTTCCACCCGAAGCCAGTGGTGGCCGCAATCAATGGTCATGCCATTGCGGGCGGCTGTGTACTCGCCTGTTGCGCGGATCGTCGGATCATGGCGCGGGAGAGTGGCCGCATCGGTGTGACCGAAATACTTGTCGGCGTGCCATTTCCGGCGCTCGCTTTTGAAATCGTGCGCCTCGCCGTGCCGCCTCGATACCTGGCGGAATTTACGCTGTCCGGGGCGACCTATGCGACCGATGAAGCGTTGAGGCGCGGCTGGGTCGACGAGGTGGCGGAGCCGGAAGACCTCGTCGAGGATGCCGTGGCGGTCGCGCGGGAGCTTTCTTTGCTTTTACCGGCGGCTTTCACGCAAACGAAAATGCAAATTCGTCAGCCGGTCGCCGAACGCATGCAACTGAGCGGTAAAACAACCGACGAGGCAGTGACGGAGATCTGGACGGCCCCTGCAACGCTTTCACGCATACGCGATTATGTCGAACGCACTCTGAGGAAGACGTAGGCGGTTCACGCCGCCGTCAAGCCCTCCTCGAGATCGGCGACCAGATCCTCCACGTCTTCCAGTCCCACCGAGAGCCGCACAACGTCTGGTCCGGCCCCCGCCTGAACCTTTTGGGCATCGGATAACTGCCGGTGCGTTGTCGAAGCGGGGTGGATGATGAGCGAACGCGTATCGCCGATATTGGCGAGGTGCGAGAACAGCTTGACGTTCGACACGAGCTTGACCCCGGCGTCGTAGCCGCCTTTGAGCCCGAAGGTGAACACGGCCCCGCAGCCGTTCGGGCAATATTTTTTGGCGAGTGAATTATATTTGTCATTGCGAAGGCCGGGATAGCTCACCCACGCCACTTCCGGCCGCTTCGACAGCCACTCGGCGACCGCGAGCGTGCTGTCGCAGTGACGCTGCATGCGCAACGGCAGAGTTTCGATGCCGGTCAGTATCAGGAAGGCGTTGAACGGTGACAAGGCTGGCCCAAGATCTCGCAGGCCGAGCACGCGGCAGGCAATCGCGAAGGCAAAGTTACCGAACGTCTCGTGAAGGATTATGCCCTGATATTCAGGACGCGGTTCCGAAAGCATCGGGTATTTTTTGTCGCGCGACCAGTCGAAAGTGCCGCCGTCGACGATCAGCCCGCCGATCGAGTTACCGTGGCCACCGAGAAATTTCGTCAGCGAATGCACGATGATGTCGGCGCCGTAGTCGATCGGCTTGCACAGATAGGGCGTTGCCAAAGTATTGTCGACAATGAGCGGGACACGGGCCTTGCGGGCAATTTTCGCGATCGCCTCGATATCGGTGATGATGCCGCCCGGGTTTGCGATCGATTCAACGAAAATGCATTTGGTCTTTGGCGTGACTGCTTTTTCGAAAGAGCTCAGGTCGTCGGGGTCGGCCCATACGACATTCCAGCCGAAGTTCTTGTAAGAGTGGTTGAACTGGTTGATTGATCCGCCATAAAGCTTTTTTGACGCGACGAGTTCGTCCCCCGGCGTCATGAGCGCGTGCATGACGACCACTTGCGCGGCATGGCCGGAAGCGATCGCGAGGCCGGCCGTGCCGCCTTCAAGTGCCGCGACTCGCTCTTCCAATACAGCGCAGGTCGGGTTGCCGATGCGGGTATAGATGTTGCCAAAGGTTTGCAGCCCGAACAGCGCCGCTGCATGATCGACATCATCGAAGACAAACGATGTGGTTTGGTAAATCGGCGTCACTCGTGCGCCAGTAGTCGGATCAGGCTTGGCGCCAGCGTGAATGGACAGCGTGGCAAATCCCGGAGTGCGTTCGGCGTCGGCCATGGGTCCCCCGATTCAATTGGAAGCTGTGGGCTCTTTCGGCTGGTTCGTTTTGTGGCGGGATTAGTGGGGCTGGACAGTCGCGCCGTCAAGCCAGTGTTCTGCGCGGAAGCCCTTCAGCCGCGTTCTTTATCCCCCACTTGGCCTAGACGCATGCGCTGCACGCCTTTCCCCAAGATTCTTGCGCGCTTTGAAGAAAGCGTTCGCGAGTTCACGCCCATCCAGGAAATTTCCGACGAAAGACGGCCGTATTCGATTTTCGGACACCGATTCATCACGACCTTCAGGCCGGCCTCTTCCGCGAGCTTGGCCGCTTCATCGTTGCGCACGGTAAGTTGCATCCACACGACCCGCGGCCTCGATTTAAGGGTCAATGCCTCTTTGACGATCGGAAGCACGTGCTCCGAGGCCCGAAAGATATCGACCATGTCTACCGGGTCGGGAATTTCGGATAATTTTGCATACACTTTTTGCCCGAGGATCCTCTCGCCGGCCTGGCCGGGGTTGACGGGAATCATGCGGTATCCACGTTCCATCAAATATTTGAATGCAAAAAAGCTAGGCCGATTATCTTTCGGCGAGATGCCGACCATTGCAATGGTCTTCACCGTATCAAGGATGCCGCGGATATAGGCGTCGTCGTAGGCGTCGTGGTTCATTTTTGTCGTGCGACGGCTGCGCGCAAACGAGCGTTTTCCGCTTCCAGCTCTGCGATCTTTGCTTGAACGGCGACAAGCGCGTCCCCGATTTCAGCCTCGGTAAATCGCGTCACGATATGCGAGGAGCAATTCACATCCCATGCTTCGATTGTGAACAAGATAGCCCGCTCGGGTCGGGCTTGATAGCCTTTATCGAACAGACGCTCGATGAGGGCAGGATCGTCTTCGATCACGCGGGCGCGACCCCAAAGCTTGATCCGTTGCCGCCGCGCAGGATCGAGCAGGAACAGAAATGCCCGGTCATTTTCGGAAAGATTCGCAAGAGTAATGTATTGCCTATTCCCCCGGTAATCGGCAAAGCCGAGCATCCGATCGTCGATGACCTTAATAAAGCCCTTTGGCCCGCCTCGATGCTGGAGATAGGGCGCGCCATCCGCTGTTGCCGTGGCCAAAAATGCGGTATCCTGTTCGGCAATAAATTTCGCGAGCTCGGCCGTGATCCGGTCGGGAAATCCCTCGGCCACGCGCCGTTCATACGCCTTGGCCGAGCCGCGCTCAGCCTGCGCCTTCAGTGCCGCTTTCGTGAAGACTCGGCTGGAGTTATTCATGTGTCCATCACCAAACGTACACGCGGAACAAAGATAGCTTTTCGCTGTTGCTCACGGTAGGGCCGCGCATGTTTTGATTTGGGCAGGATTGCGGTGACAGCGACATAAGTTGGTCATGCTGGTCTGCTGCGATCTGAAGGCTGAGGGGCGCCGCCTAGGTTGTGCACAAACAGGAGGCGTTCTATGTGTGACTACAGTCTTCACGACGTTGCATCCCGACCCGCCAAGGTCGGCGATAAGCTGGTCTCAACTCAATTTCCAAATGCCATCACGCGCGGCTTCTGTGATCCCAGTCAGCCGCGCGTAGCCGTATGCCTGCTGCCAGGGACTGAGCTGGCATTCGAAAAAGAAGTCGAATGCGACGCTTCGTTCCGCTTCTTGCCCACCCGGAAATCAACGCACAAGGTGGCCCGCTTCCGCCAGGTCAACCTCAATCGGCCGGCGGCGCATCACGATGCGCTTGAATTCCCGGATGGAAAGATCGTGCTGGTTACCGACCTGTGTGAAGGCCAACATGCGACCGTGTTGCAATTGCCGAGCACCGGACGGCCCACCGGCGAAGAAGAGCAGCGCGAAGTCCCCGAGACCGCTTCGCTCATCGCCTGACACGCGACGGCTGAATTAGGCTGGACAATCAGGGAGCCATCGTCCCCGATGGCTCTCAGTATTTTTGTCGTTTGATGAAAGCGCGATGAGTAGCATTTCTCAGCGGTCCTCCCATTTTGGCTCGCGCTTGTCGATGAAAGCCTTCAACCCTTCTTCAGCGTCGTGCGCCATCAGGTTCTCGACCATGACTTCGGAAACATACCGGTAGGCGTCGGCAAGGTTCATTTCCGCCTGCCGATAGAACGCCTTTTTGCCAATTTTTACAATGTGACTGGATTTTTCCGCGATCTTTCGCGCAAAGGCAAATGCTTCCTCGCGTTCGGTTCCGGGATCCACGACGCGATTGATGAGCCCGATGCGAAAGGCGTCGTCGGCGGACGCGGCATCCCCCGTCAGTAACATTTCTATGGCGTGCTTGCGGGGTACGTTGCGCGACAACGCGACCATGGGCGTCGAGCAAAACAGTCCTATGTCGACTCCGGGCGTCGCGAATCTTGCCATGCGGGAGGCGACGGCGAGATCGCAACTCGCCACCAGCTGACAGCCGGCGGCGGTCGCCATACCCTGCACGGCGGCAATTATCGGCTGGGGCAGGTTCACGATCTGCTGCATCATGTCGCTGCACGTCGTCATGATGTGATGGAAATAGGCTCGGCCGCCATCCGCATCGCTGCGGCGGCTGGTGAGTTCCTTGAGGTCATGCCCGGCGCAGAACGCGGGTCCGTTGGCAGCAAGCACGACCGTGCGAATGGTCCGATCGGCTGCGATGTCTCCCAGGGCGCTGGACAACGCAATCAACATCGCTTCCGACAAGCTATTGCGCGCATCTGGCCGGTTAAGGACAAGCATGGCGACGTCGTTCTCACGCTCTCTCAGCAGAACCGGCGCATCCGCGGCGATATTCGCAGTCGGAACGTTCATAAGACATATTCCCAAGCCTGATCCGGCAGAATCTTAATCCGAACTCGAGCCCATGCAAGGCTCGGAACGTGCCCGCGGTTCCGGGCGTTAGCCCGCATGGCCAAGCGACGCACGAAATCGAGATCCCCGCGCAGACGCGGAAAACGCTGGTCGGCGCGCGTCACGCGCGAAAGCGATGCCCTGACGCTGGAGAAAGGTGTCTTCACAAAATCCACTCCACGGAAGATTGCCATCTCGCTGAAGCGGTCAGCGGATCGCAGCCGGCGCCGGAAATCGAACTCATACCGGTCGGCCATGTCGATGCTCACTTTCTTTATCAATCGCGGCGGCCGCGGACTTTCCAGTTCGCGCAAGCAAAAGCTCGAGAAGGCCAAGGACGAACTGCGTCAACTCTACCGCAAGGCCTGAAATTCCCAATTGACCTGACAGCGCCGCTGTCTATGACCAATGCGCCGGATCGGCCGGCGAGGGGAGGCACGCATGCCGGCTGCGCTCATGAATGCCGAAGAAATTGCAAAGCTCCTGCACGAAGTTTTTCCGCAGGGCTTCTACCCCGGCTGCGGACTGGCGATCGAGCGCGTCGACTACGGGAGCGCGCGCGTACGGCGGCTCTTTCAGGAGAGTTATATCCGGCCCGGGGGGACCATTTCCGGCGCGACCATGATGGAGCTTGCTGATTTCGCGATGTACGTCGCGGTTTTTTCTGCCGTTGGCCCTCAGCCGCTCGCTGTCACGACAAATCTCAGCATCAATTTCCTCCGCAAGCCGCGGCAAGCCGACCTGGTTGCGGATGCCCGCCTGTTGAAGGTCGGAAAGCGCCTGGCGGTTGGTGAGGTGACAATCTTTTCCGACAGCGTGCCCGAGCCCGTTGCGCATGTCACTTCGACCTATTCGATACCGTCCAACGGTAATTAGGGCCGGGTAGCTAAATACCATATACATAAGTAACTGATAAATAAGCTGTATTATTCAAGCCTTGGCGTTGACCAATCCGGCGTCTGTCAGCTAGAAAGCTGACGCTTTGAGCGCTTGAGGCGCTAGGTTCTCAAGGAAACATCATGAAAACGTATTCGGCCAAGCCTGCCGACATTGAAAAGAAGTGGGTGACGATCGACGCCAGCGGGCTTGTCGTTGGCCGACTTGCCTCGATTGTGGCGTTGCGCCTGCGCGGAAAGCACAAGGCATCTTATACGCCGCATGTCGACGACGGCGACAACGTCATCGTCATTAATGCGGCCAAAGCGATTTTGACCGGGCGCAAGCGCGAAATGAAGGTGTATCACCATCACACCGGCTTCATCGGCGGCATCAAGGCGCGAACGGCAAAAGCCATTATGGAGGGCCGTTTCCCGGAACGCGTTGTGGAGAAGGCGGTGGAACGCATGCTGCCGCGCGGGCCACTTGGCCGGGTTCAACTGGGCAACCTGCGCGTTTATCCGGGGCCTGATCATCCGCACGAAGCGCAAAAACCCGAGAAACTCGACGTCGCTCGCATGAATCGCAAGAACGTGAGGAGTACATAACTTGGCCGAGACCATGCAATCATTGGAAGGACTGGCCAGTCTCAAACCGGCCGCACCGGAAGCGCCAAAATACGAAAAAAAGGTCGATGCGCAGGGACGCGCCTATGCGACCGGCAAGCGCAAAAACGCCGTGGCGCGAGTTTGGATAAAGCCCGGCTCCGGAAAGATCCTCATCAATACGAAGGCCGTGGAGATATTTTTCGCAAGGCCGGTGCTGAGGATGCTTATTCAGCAGCCTTTGATCGCCACAAATCGCAGCGGGCAATACGACGTCACTTGCACCGTGTCGGGAGGCGGCTTGTCCGGCCAGGCCGGCGCGGTCCGTCATGGGTTGGCCAAGGCGTTGACCTATTTCGAACCTGACCTGCGCGGCGCACTCAAGCGCGGCGGATTTCTTACTCGCGATTCTCGCGTGGTCGAACGTAAGAAATACGGGCGGGCAAAAGCGCGGCGTTCCTTCCAGTTCTCAAAACGCTAGCCGAGCGATAGATTACGAAAAGGCGCGCCCACGGCGCGCCTTTTTGCTTTCGAACTCCGATCGTTAGAATTTTAGCGAGCCTGTTTACCTTAGTAAGCGCGATGTTTGGCTTCTCAAAAACAGGCACGCATCAATTCCGAGTGCCGTAATTCATTACAATTCGAGGAAGTCTTTCATCGAAGCCACGTGATTTCCGCAACGGATCTCTACTGCCTCAGCAGTATTTTACCAGCAGCGGTTCGGCAAACGCGCCGATCGTACGCGGGAGTCGATATGCTGCTGACGGTTAATCTGCAATCGGCGAGCCTGGATATGCTGACGTTATCGTTGGGGGCCGTGTGCATTGCAGGCTTTCTCGGCGTCTTTTTGATCATTGATTGGCTGCAACAGCGCAATGTCCGCGCGCTGG
>Ga0126382_10000834_pt1 | contig 12237 bp, 10 predicted proteins | sample PanSoiMetPlot_30_FD_92548 | JGI IMG/M metagenome (GOLD analysis project Ga0126382, IMG submission 92548) | Tropical forest soil microbial communities from Panama - MetaG Plot_30 | ecosystem: Environmental > Terrestrial > Soil > Tropical forest > Bulk soil | place: Panama | collected 2016-02-17 | reverse complement strand
GTCACCGTCGTTGTTTCCGGCTTTTGTTCCCGAGTCAACAAATAGGTCATTTGAGCCATATAGCCCTTCGCAACCACGCCCGGAAGGTTTGTGCCATTCGGACCGAGATTGTCGCGGTTCTGGTTGGTTTGATCATATTCCGAGCGAATCGCAGCCGGTCCCAACATCCAGGTGAATTCGCCGTTCGCACGAATATATTTTCCACTGGTTGTATCGGGTACGAAGAAAATAGAGCTGCGGCTTTCGGTTAGTCCTCGCACACTTAGCGTGCCTGGTCCGCTTCGACCCTGAGTAAAGGCGCCACCAAAAAGAAACCCCTTCGCCCAAAAGTTCTCGCTGTGTTTCCACGGATTGAAACGCAAACGGAGGGCAGTTTCTGGTGTGCCGGTCGAATTTGCGGCGAGTAGTCCCTTGCCGTTCCAGGCGCCGACTTGATATTCAAACACGCCCTTATTCACGCTGCCTAACGCCCCGACACCGGGACTTCGGCTTGGGACCAGGTTGTTGACCATTGAACGCTCGACGAAGTCCTGATTGTTGTCACTGCGCATTTCTTCCTGGCTGTATGGAACGCGGAACTGTCCGAAGCGCACCTGAAATTCGTCAATGCGATGAATGTTAACGTAGAGGTTGCGCAAGGGTGTGATAGCATCAGCGAAATCGCCTTCGATTCTGAAGTCGAAGTATCGCTCAAGCTTGCCTTCTAGAGCGATTCTGGCCCTTCGAAGAAACTATTTGGAAGATGATTGCCTGATTGATAACCACGGAAATCAAGTTGGCCGTAACCTCCGATTTGGGTCTCGAAGGCGCCATCCGGACTGCGAATAAATGCGTGATCCCTACCCCAACCCACAATAGGTAGTGGTTTCTCCTGGGATGCCGGCTGACCTGTCGAAGGTGAGTTTCCTGATGTTTGAGTCGCCGGCTGATCGGCTGCGCCTTTTGTCTGATGTACAAGGCGACCTGCGGCTTGAAGATCCGGTGATGCTGCGCTTGCTTCGCCGGTCCTGGCCAAGGACGCCGTAGCCGGTTTTCGTGCAGTTTCATCGCTCTGCTCTAGCCGCCGTTGAATCTCTTCGAGAGTGCGCCGCTGTTGTTCAACCAGAGATTGCAGCTGTTTCACTTGTGATTTCAGCTGCTCCACGTCTTCTGCTACAACCTCTCGCTTTGAATCCTTTTGCGATTGAGATGGCGTCGCTGGCTCTTGTTTGAGTTCTTGCGCATTCGCTTGAATCAATAGTTCAAAGAGAAAGAAGAACGAAAGCGTCACATGGTAGAGATATGTTTTCCTTTCGAAACTCATGGAGTCTCCTTCGCAAGAGAGTTGTTTCAGGGAGTAGATTATGTGGTTTGCGTTTGTTCCGTTCGCCTCTTGAAATATTCGATCACCATCAGAATGCCAAAGGAAAGGGCCGCAAGAAAAACCGCCATTGCATTCGCACCTACATAGTTGCGATCATCAAGCGAACGAAAAATATAAAGGGTGGACGTCTCTGTGAGACGGCTCACACCGCCGCTCACAACAAGAACTGCACCGATCTCGCCTACTGCTCGTGCAAATGTAAGTGAAACACCATAAAGAAGGCCCCACCGTATCGCCGGAAGCGTCACATGCCAAAAAGTGAGTAATCGGTTTGCGCCAATTGTCCTCGCGGCATCCTCTTGATCTGCGCTTACCTGGGCCAATACCGGCGCAACTTCTCGAATTACAAAGGGAAGGGAAATAAATATTGTTGCCAACAGAATGCCGGGTAACGCGAACACGACTTTTACTCCAAGAGCATCAGTAATCGGTGTCAACCATCCTCCCCTGCCAAACAGCAGAATCAACATAAACCCTGCTATGACCGGCGACACTGCGAATGGCATATCGACGAGACCATTCAAAATTCGCCTTCCCCAAAAATTATCGCGCACCAGGACCCATGCGATGCAAACACCGAAGACGGTATTCACTGCCGTTGCGCCGACCGCCATGACCAGTGTCAGTTTTAGCGAACTGATCGCGTCGGTCGAACTAATCTCCTTCACGGCCGCCCTAAGGCCTTCGCCAAAAGCCCCCACGATTATTGCTACAAGCGGAGCTAACAAGAGACCCGCTGCATACGCGACAGCTATGGCAATCAGGAGCCATTCAAACAACTTCCCCCGATATCCTGACGGTTCGCGTACGTTGCTCGTCGCCTCACGGCCCGTGCCGTTCTTCGACTCCGCAAGGCCGGTCATCGAGGATGAGTGTCCAGTCTTCCCTGTTTGGTTGTCACGTTGCGCACTCTCAACTTGAAACATTGCTCTTACCATTACGGTTCTGCATCCATTCCACAGTTAGAATCAGTGTGAACGAAAGAGCCAACAACAAAATGGACATCGCGCTCGCCCCGCGCTGGTTTTGCGATTCAATCTGCCCGAAAACGTAGACCGGTGCGGTTAGCGTAACTCCCGGTATGTTCCCGGCTACCACCACAACCGACCCGAATTCCCCTAATGCCCGCGCGAAACACAAAAGGCCGCCGGTGAGCAAAGCCGGCGTAATTGTAGGTAAAACTACTTTTCTGAAGGTGGTCCACTTCGATGCCCCGATGGTGTAGGCTGCCTCTTCTTGCCCTTTTTCTATTTCCATCAGCACAGGCTGAACGGCGCGAATAACGAAAGGATACGTTATGACCAGCAGCGCAAGGACTATTCCGGGGGTTGCGAAAATAACCTTGATGTCATGTGCATTAAGCCATCCACCTACCGCGCGCTGCGGCCCATAGAGAGCCACCAGCATGACTCCAGTTACCAGTGTTGGGATGGCAAAGGGCATGTCGATAAGCGCATTAAAAAGACCTTTAGCGGGGAAGTGGAAACGCACAAGGACATATGCCGTCAGAGTTCCCATTACCGCATTAATAACCGTGATTAGTACCGACGTCATCAGTGTCAGTTTCAGCGCCGAGAAGGCGGTGGGATTCGTTATGTCTGCCCAGAAAGCGGTGAATCCATCGGCAAAACCATTCCTGATAATCGTCGCCAGCGGCAGGGCGACCATAAAGCCAAGATATAGAAAAGCGGTCAAACGCAGACCCCATCTTCCCCACGGCAACATAACTCGACGCGAGGCGACTGCTGGTGAACCTTTAAGATTTGCTGGTACGCTGCTCATCTCGACTTTTGAAGCTCCTCGCTGATCTTCGAAAAGACACCTTGCGGACCATATATTTCGCTCGAAACTTTCTTCCATCCCCCGAGGTAGTCGACCTGCCAGAGATCTTCCACCTTCGGAAATTGCGCCAACGCTTCGGCTGATACATCTGTTGGAACAACCGGTCTTAGACCATATTTTGCGTAGCCCTGTTGCGCCTCCGCAGTAAACAAGAACTTCATGAATTCCTCGGCCGCTTCGCGAACGCCGTGTTTATCAACATTCTTGTCAATGAGCGCCACAGGGTTCTCAATTAGTATCGTCGAGCGCGGCACGACGTAGTCATATTGCTGACCTGCTTGGCGAGCTACCAGGACTTCGTTCTCGTAAGTGATCGCGACATCTCCAACTCCCTTCTCGAAGGTAGTTATCGATTCACGCGCGCCTCTATCCATTTTAGAAACATTGCGAAGGACACTCTTGAGAAACTCCTGAGCCGCGGCTTTATCGTCTTTAGGAACCCCAGCGAAACCTCTAAGTGCCGCACCGTATACAGCGTTGATATTCCATTGCGCACCTCCCGATGTTTTCGGATCTGGAGTCAAAACGTCCAATCCGGGCTGAGCAATGTCCGACCAGTCTTTGATATTCCTGGGGTTTCCAGAACGGACCGCGATCACGACGATCGACGTGCTTACCATCCCTCGATTGGGAGCCGATTTCCAATCGTGCGTAATCAAACCGGCCTCGGAGATCTTGTCGATATCCCCTTCGAGCGAGAGCGCCGCGATGTCAGCCTCAAACCCACCGATTATTGCTCGTGACTGCGCGCCACTCGCCTGGTATGACTCCTGAAACTCGACTTCCTGACCGGTCTTTTGTTTCCAATAGGCTTGGAATGCAGGGATGAGCGCCTTTCCATAAGCTTCCCGTGGAGTCGTGTAGGCGCCAAGGATCAGCGTCACCTTCCCGGCCCCGCTCTCTTGGCCGCCTGTGCATCCCTGATGAAAGACCGCGAACGCGAGGACAAATATCGATATCAGCCCCCATTTTGCGGTCAGGTGCGATGTTCTTATTCGCATCGAAGGTTATACCTCCTCGTAGCAAGTAGGCTTCGCCCTTAAGACAAAATCATCTATTCGGTTGTTGTAAGGGAATTAGCCGCGCGGTGTGAAGACTGAGGCGCACGAAGCAGTTTGCTCGTGCGTTGATGCTCGTCGCGGCGTAATGCCCTTCCCTTAGCCTACGAGGTTAGCTGACGGGCTCGGACTGGAAGTATCCTACGAGGAATGCAGCCTGCGCTGCTTTCGCTCGATACGCCCCATGCTTCGCAAAACGACGAAGCTTTTGGTTCCCCCGTGTTGCTCGCTTTGCGCTATGATGCGACGAGCAACTTCGGCAGACATTGTCCACGCCAAATATTACCCATATGAAATTGTTGCTGTCAAAAAATTCTAACATCCCAACCGATCGAGATTGGGTAAAAAACGAAGTTCGTAGTTCGGCCTTCAGGCGGAATTTCGTAATTCTCGCGAAATTCACGGTACAAACTTCCGCCTGAAGGCGGCACTACGAACCCTTTAACACTTCCTCGACTTCTGGGTATTAGTGCGAGCTGATTCTCGTGCTAAGTAAGTTTTAGCTTGAGGCCGAGCCGATCACACATTGCTTTAATGCTTTTGATTCTTGCTCTTGAAGGATGCTTCATTTCGGCAATCGGTCCAGAACCAGGCTTGATTACCCCCGGTGGAGCGTCTGATCTCCAGAATACTTCCTCACCCTTGGGTATCTTTTCGAGCTCGGCCTTCAATCCCGACGCATCCTTTTTGACTACGCTCGGTGAGGTGATTTCTTCGTAGGTCTTCGAACGGTTGGTTCCAGGAAGCAGCGAATAATACCAGTGACCTTTGATTTTCCAGCTGTACAGCTCGTATCCCTTTGTCGATTGGCCAGTCTGCGCAGACGAACCCATCGCGACAAATAACGCAGCGAGACAGATGCTGATTCGTTTCAAAGGCACCATAAGCATTTACTCAAGCTACAGCGTGTGATTGCGACGCGCCCATAACCCTTTCGATGTCCTCGATCGATTTTGGCACACGCTCCGATAGCACCTCCTGCCCAGTCTCGGTCACCAACACATCGTCTTCGATGCGAATTCCGATTCCTCGATACCGGGGATCGACGTCGTTCAGGTCTTCGGCGATGTAAATGCCAGGTTCTACTGTAAGCACCATCCCTGGCGCCAGCCTCCGCCATTCATCGGCGACTTTGTATGGTCCCGCATCGTGAACGTCCATTCCGAGCCAGTGACTGGTGCGATGCATGTAAAACTTTTTGAAAGCGCCTTCTTCAATTAGTTTTCCCACATCGCCGCTCAGCAGGCCGACGCGTACTAAACCTTCGGTCAACACACGCACAGCCCGCTCGTGTGGTTCAACGAATGTCTCACCCGGACGGACGGACGCGATTGCCTGAAGCTGAGCTTCGAGGACCAACTCGTACAGTTCGGCTTGTTCTTTGCTGAATCGCCCGTTCGCTGGAAGAGTGCGAGTTACATCGCCGGTGTAGTATCCAAATTCCGCTCCCGCATCGATAAGCACCAGGTCGCCCTCTTCAATGCGTTTGTTGTTCGTGGTGTAATGAAGTACGGTAGCGTTCGCGCCTGCCCCAACTATCGAGGCATATCCGGCTCGAGGACTGCCGTTTCTTCGAAAGGTGTACCCGACCACTGCATCGATCTCAAATTCGTAGGCACCTGGTTTGATTGCTCCCATCGCCGCGAGATGCCCTTCGCAAGTAATGTCGACCGCTTTTCGAAGGATCTCGAGTTCTCCTGGATTCTTGATCAGCCGCATCTCGTGCAAAATGTCGGCAGGATCAATAACCGAGGAAGGTCCCGTGCCTTCTCGCTGCCGCACCCGCTGAAAATGGCGGATCAGCCCAATCAGCCGTTCATCAAATGTTGGATCGCCGCCAAAGCGGTAGTAGATCCGGTCAGCGTTCTGAGCGAGCTTCGGAAGTTCCTCATCAAGCTTATCGATAGTGAAAGCGGCATCAGCCCCATAGTCTTGACGAGCACTGTCCGGTCCTGCGCGCCATCCAGTCCAGACCTCGCGCTCCCGATCTTTTGGTTGAACAAACAGGACGTATTTGTGTTCGGGATGATCAGGCGTAAGGACGGCAACGGCGTTTGGTTCTTCGAAGCCGCTCAGGTAATAGAAATCGGTGTCCTGGCGATACGGGTGTTCGACGTCTGAATTTCTAATCGCAGTAGGCGCCGCCGGGAATATTGCAATCGCCCCAGCTATCCGCCCCATGAACTCCTCGCGTCGTGCTTTCGTATCCGGCTTCGATGGAGCTCCTAGAGCTGGTGTCATCATGATGCCCAGGGGCGAACTGCTTGATTGTGCTCAACCTTGATGTGAGAATCACAACTATATCGAGCACTTGTGACTTTCTCAAGCAGACGACCCATCGGATCAAACGCAAGGATCGCAGTTGGATCGGATGATCGCGAGAAAGCACAGGGCGAGACAGAATAATGTGAGCAGGACGCCCTTCAAAGTTGTAGCCACAAAAACCACCCTGGAACAGGCTATAGCAGCCCTCTCCAGCCGCGAAGTTATCGGTGTCGACACCGAGACTACATCTCTCGACCCTTTTGACGGCAATATTCGCTTGCTTCAGCTTGCCACTCCTGAACAGAACTTTGTAATCGATCTTTACAAAGTACCGGCATTGAAACACCGAGGCTTACGAGAGCTGCTTTCACGCGAGAGGCCGATCAAAATATTTCACAACGCGAAGTTCGACTTGAAAATGTTCCTTCACCATTTTGACCTTGAGGTGGATGGAGTATTCGATACGCTGCTTGCCAGCCAGCTTGTAGGTGCGGGACGAAATGAGGGCGGTCACGGGCTTGCGGCCGTGAGTGAGCGCCACCTCGGAGAGATTGTAGACAAGTCTTTGCAGACCAGCGATTGGTCCGGCGAACTCAGCGAGGCGCAATATGAATATGCTGCGAGGGACGCGGCATTGATGATCCCGCTTTACGCGAGGCTGGCCGCGGCACTCAACGAGTTGAGCCTGGAATTTGTCGCGCGCCTGGAGTTTGAATGCATTTTGCCAATTGCTGCAATGGAGCTTGCCGGGATGGCGCTGGATGGAGACTGCTGGCGGGCACTCGTGGTCAATCTGGAGCGAGCGCATGAGCTCTTATCTGACGAGCTCAAAAGAGTGCTTGCGGCGGGCATTCCACAGCTAACGCTTTTCGGTGAACCGCCAAACATCAACCTCGATAGTCCGACCCAGGTGATCGATGCCCTTGCTAATATGGGCATCAAAGTAGAAGGCACTCGAAGCTGGCAGCTCCAGCCTCTGTCAAAGCAGCATCCGGCGATTGAGAAACTTCTCGAATACCGCAGTGTTCAAAAGTTGCTCTCAAGTTATGGCTTAGCATTGCTGGAACATATCAATCCCTTCACTGAACGGATCCATGCGGACTTCAGGCAACTGGGAGCAACCGGCGGACGCATGAGTTGTTCCGACCCAAATCTTCAACAAGTGCCCAACACCCCGGAGTATCGTTCTTGTTTCCGCGCTCCGGTCGGGCGAAAACTGATTATTGCCGACTACTCTCAGATCGAGCTGCGCATCCTTGCGGATTGGTCGCAAGACACTGCTCTCGTGAAAGCGCTGATGTCCGGTGAAGATCTGCACTGTGTAACCGCGAGCCAGATGTTCGGTATCGCACTGGAGGACGTTACAAAGGATCAGCGCGCGGCCGCTAAACAGCTCAACTACGGGATAATGTACGGCTTGGGCGCGCAAGGGTTAAGCGCACGAATCGGCTGTTCGTTAGAGGAAGCGGAGAGCCTCCTGCGTAAGTACTTTGACGCGTACAGCGGAGTCGCAGCGTTCCTGCGTGATGCAGCCGATCGCGCGGTCGGTGATCGTGAGAGCCGAACCCGCTCCGGTCGTCTCATATACTTCAGCTTCGATGCAAATGATCGCACTCAGGTAGGCGCTACGCAGCGGCTCGGAAAGAATGCTCCAATTCAGGGTTCCTCCGCGGACATAACCAAACGAGCTCTGTCTCTATTGTACAAGGCGTTAAAGCAGGTTGACGCGAAGATTGTGAACTGCATTCACGACGAGATTGTAGTCGAGGTTGCAGAGGGTCGGGCGAATGAGTGTGCGGCTATCCTGGATCGAGAGATGGTTACTGCGGCGAGAGAGTTCATTCGCAGTGTTCCGGTGAGCGTTGACACAGTCGTCGCTGATGCATGGCTGAAGTAAATCTGCTATGGCCTGCGCCCCCCGCCGAGTGAATCCAGGCGACTTCGTGCTTCCGCCTTCCATCCGTCGCCCGAAGATTGGTCGATGAATTTTTGCCAGTCACGCCGCGCATCTTCAGTACGATTATCAAATCCCTCAGCGAGGGCGAGATTGAAAAGAGCCTCACTATAGGAAGGATTTCTCTCGAGCGCTCTCTTGAAATATGCGATCGCTTCCGAGTAATCCCGCTGTTGAACGTGAGCAACACCGATGTCATTGAGTAGCTCCGGATGACCAGATGCGGCGCTTCCCAGCTGATCATAAATCTTCAGTGCCTGCGCTGCGCCATCCGGAGTTGCTCTGGCCAGGTAGACGCGAGCAAGCACAATTCTATTTTCTATGTCCTTATATTCCTGATCCGCAGCAAACTTCACTTTATTCTCGGCACGGGTTAGATAAAAATCATTATCGTTGTTATCTATCCCACGTGTTGATCCTGCGTGCCGCGAATAATCGAATCCACCTGAGATACGAGCCTCACTTAATCTGGAGTCTTTGAGACCCTGTTTGAGAGATGCCATTGCAGCTGCAGAAGGGGCCTGGTCTCGTGTCATAACGAATACAATGCCAGCCGCAATCGCACAGATGATCAGACCGGCCGATGCCAGGACAGCATAGGACACTGAGAAACCGCGAGTAGAATGCTTCTTTTTCCGCAAATTATCGAAGCGGTTACGCTCATCCCTTTGTATATACGAAAGAACGCGATCTGTTTGTAGCGTGATCTCCTGGTCGGTGATCGCGACGGAGTTGATTTTCTCGCGGCCGAGGAACGCGAGCGTATTCTGGCAATCAGTGCATCCGGAGAAATGCCGCTCCAGTTCGTTTCTTTGATGTGTGGAGAGGGTATTCTCTGAAAAGGCTAAAGCGTCAGCTTCGTCAGGACATTTTGTATCTTTTCCGCCGATCAGACCAATTAAAGTGTCGATGAGTTTCATATGAGTTCCATGCGCCTCCCTTTCAGGCACCAACTGTTGCAGAACCAGACTGGGGCTCCGACTCATTTTGAAACCTACCAATTGCGAAGAATCGGGAATCCTGGCTCACTATCTTGGCGGAACCCACTCTGCCGAAGCGTCCGCGCCAAAATAAAGGGTTTTAAGCTTCTTGTTTTCTGCCCTTCACTAGTACTGACGGAAACATCTTTGAAAATAATTCAACTATTTCAATTCCTGGATTCTTTTGTAGTACGTGGAATCAGACGCTGTTAATTTTCTGAGCACAAGATTTAGAGCAAAACTCCCGTCCTCCGACCAGCAAAGCGCTTGATTGCGTGATGAACATTCCGCAGCTCTCACATCTTATCATTTGGGCAGGCCTTGCCTCGCGCGAACCTACGCGAGATGTCCTTTGAGTGACTGGAGAAAGCAGACGCCGGACAAAACGAATTACAAGATAAGCTAGAATTGAGTAGAGTATGAATCTGAGAAGCATATCGCCGGACTGGTGCAGTGATGAAAAAGCAGATCAACTCCGCCGTTCTTAACCCCCGAAATTTCGATTTACTCTTTTGGTATGGACACCGGCTTCCCCGCTTTCAAGTCTGAGATAACCTTCTCGAGCGCAGACAGTCGTTGATTAGTGGGATCGGTCTCTTTTAACTTTTTCAATGAGTCTTCCGCCCCGTTCACATCCTTCTTCAATGCATACGCTTCTACGAGATGGCTTAACGCGTGTCCATCTTTTGGATTTGACTTCAGCTCTGCTTGAAGCTCCTGTATGGCCTTTTCGGGCTGGGGCGGCTCGCGCTGAAGGTATGTCGCTGCAAACTCGATCCGCATTTCGCCATCGTTTGGCGTCGCGTCCAAGGCACGGCGGATCCACGTGTCCGCTTCCGCATAATTCTTCTTTTCATCGTAGTACATCGCGATGAACGGTAACACGCCCTGAAGGTCGGCACCGCTTTGACGCATGAACTCAGTAGGATTTGCAGCATACGCTTTCTTCAAGTAGTCCACGGTCTCGTCTTTGCGCCCGACCTGGTTGAAGACTTTTGCGGCCTCTATTTGCGCTTGAAAATCATTAGGGCTGTTTTTGGCGTGTTCTATCACCTGTTGCACCTGGCCCATCATCGCTTGCTGACTCATTTCACCCGAAGCCCCTGCCTGAGGACCAGAAGCCGCAACGCCTTTAGTCGCTCCGGCTTTATTAATACTCTGGGTCCAGAAAAAGCTGATTATGAATCCGACTGCCAAGCCAATAAGGCCGACAAGGTATTTGTTCTTGTTCACTCTTCGCCTCTCGAATGCAATTTGCCCTCGATCATCCTCCGACGTTTGAGCAGGTAGCCGATGGAGATTCGACGTGTAGGTGATTCTGGAGTGGGTCTGTAAGCCGAATTCTGTTCCGGTCCCAATATCCCCGGCAGCGTTTGCTCCGAGCAATTTTGGGATCCGGTAACGGTCATTCATCTAGGCGGCGAATTGCTTCGCTCGCTCGAGCGACCTACCCGGAGGTCGTAGCGCGCGACCGAAGCCGTACGCTTTGGGCGGGCAGCCCTTAACAACGCCTCCCTATTTGGTCTTGCACCACGGAGAGTTTACCTAGCCACAGAATGTCACCACCTGTGCTGGTGGGCTCTTACCCCACCGTTTCACCCATCACCTGTGCTCCTGACGCTTTTAGCGCCCGGGAACCATCGGCTGGTCTATTCTCTGTTGCACTTGTCGTCGGGTCGCCCCGCCTGGCCGTTAACCAGTCCGCTGCCCTCTGGTGTTCGGACTTTCCTCTCGCGCCGAAACTCGATCTGTTGAATCTCAGATTCTGAGATTCTGATCTGCTGGCGCCAGCAACCGTCCAACCCACTCCAAAGAACCACTTGAATTATACTATAAGTCCAATAGGTCCTATAGGTCGTCTGGATCCTATCGCTCTTTGCGGTTCTCCGGTTGCCTACTTATACTGAAACTCATGCGAATTCTTGTCGTAGAAGACGAAGCAAAAATGGCCAGCTTCATAAAGCGGGGCCTCGAAGAAGAGGGTGCCGCAGTCGATGTTTCGATTGATGGTCAGGATGGTCTCTACCGCGCATTAACTGGAAACTACGATTTGATCGTTCTTGATATCACCTTACCGCTGGTTGACGGCCTCGATGTTTGCCGTAAGTTGCGCGAGAGCAAGATTTCAACTCCCATTCTTCTGCTGACCGCACGTGATTCGGTTGATATGAAGGTCAGGGGTCTGGACAGCGGCGCTGACGACTATCTGACCAAGCCATTTGCTTTTGCCGAGCTGCTGGCGCGGCTTCGAGCCCTTCGAAGGCGTGACCGCGCAGAGGTCAACCTCCGATTACAGATCGGCGATCTGGTGCTGGATCCGCTTACACGTCGCGTGACTCGCGCAAACCAGCCAATCACCCTTACTTCCAAGGAATTCGCGCTGCTCGAATGCTTTATGCGCCACCCCGATCAGGTTCTGTCGAGAACGGTGCTATCGGAAAATGTCTGGGACGAGACATTCGACTCGTTCACCAATGTAATAGATGTTTATGTAAACTATCTTAGAAATAAGGTGGATCGAACTTTTTCGCCTAAACTCATCCACACAGTACGCGGGGCAGGTTACGTGATGAGAAGACCCGAAACATCGGGCGAGGTTTCTTCTGAAGCAAAGATAACCTGATCAGCAACCTGAATCGATAATAGAGGGAGCGTAGACTGCTCAGAAAATATGACTGTAAGACAGCCACACTAATAAGCCCACGCGACTTGTTTTGGTCACGTCAAGGGCGAAGCACTGTTTAAAGCGGCTGCGCTAAGCCGCGTTAACGTTTT
>Ga0126382_10000833_pt1 | contig 12238 bp, 13 predicted proteins | sample PanSoiMetPlot_30_FD_92548 | JGI IMG/M metagenome (GOLD analysis project Ga0126382, IMG submission 92548) | Tropical forest soil microbial communities from Panama - MetaG Plot_30 | ecosystem: Environmental > Terrestrial > Soil > Tropical forest > Bulk soil | place: Panama | collected 2016-02-17 | reverse complement strand
TAAATCCCGCCGGACCCTTCTCGGCGATCAATTCGAGCGCGGCTCGTACCAGGGTTTCTTTCAGATTGCCATGGTGATAGCCACGCGGTTCGGAGCGCCTGCCCCATTTCATGTGAATGGGATTAACATGAGTCCGCCTACGCGTCGATGCGGACGTCTACGAGCGCCGGTGGCGCCTAGCGGCAAGAGGCAGATGGTCAAACAGCGTCGGACCGTTTGGCTGCGCGCCTTCGATAGTTAGCAGACGTAGCTTGCTGACCACGCCGCCCTGAGCTGAGAAGCCACCTGTCTTGCCGCCTGCGGCCAGCACACGATGGCAGGGGACGATCAAGGGGGTCGGATTTTGCCCAAGCGCCTGCCCGACGTCGCGCGCCAACAATTTGTCGCCAAGGCGTTTGGCAATTTCCCCATAGGTAATTGTCGAGCCGGGTGGGATCGTGCGCGCAATGTCGTAGACTTTGCGATTGAACTCTGGAATGCCGTCGGCATCGATTGTCACATCGCTCAAATCGATGGATTCGCCGCGCAGCAGCGCAACGATGCCATCGATTGCCCGCTGCACCGGCGCAGGAGGCGCCGCTTCCTGTGCGCCGGCAAAACGGCGCAACAGGGATGCACGGGTTTCGCGTTCATTAGCATTGTGGACCTGTACGCCTGCGATGCCGCGCGCGGTCCAGACAATGCCGCAAGTCCCGATTGCGGTGTCGAATACCGAGAAACTGTAAACCGTCATGGGATACGCACACTAGCACGCCGCGTCAGGCGCCGCCGCCCGATTCCTGGTCTGATTTCATGGCGATACGCAGCGGCCTCGGAATGGGCCTGGCGCGGCCTCCGGAAACGAAGGCGACCTGAACATGCGCTTCCACCAGAAGATCCTCGCCGCGCACGACTTTCTGATTGAGTGTAACCGAAGCGCCTTTTACTTCTTCCGGCGCGGTGACAATGTTGAGCACGTCATCCATATGCGCCGGCTTCTTAAAATCGACGCTCATGTGGCGCACGACGAATGTGAATCCCGGCGCTTCCTTCTCGGCCTGCTCGAACAACACGCGATGGTCGGCGCCGATTAGCCTCAGATAGTTGGTGCGTCCGCGCTCCATGAACCGTAGGTAGCTGGCGTGATAAACGATGCCGGAAAAGTCCGTGTCCTCGTAGTACACCCGCACGGCTTGGTAATGCCGGCCGTCGCAGATTTCGCCGTCGAGCGCATTGACTGCCAACGCCCTACTCCTGCTCTTCTTGTCCGAACAAGCCAAACTGAGTGGGATTTCGCGCAGGCTCGGGTAAGCCGAGATGCTGGAAGGCAAGCCCGGTAAGCAGGCGACCGCGCGGCGTTCGCTGCAGAAAGCCCTTCTGGATTAAAAACGGCTCGATGATGTCCTCGACTGCGTCGCGCGGCTCCGAAAGAGCTGCCGCGAGCGTATCGACGCCGACCGGCCCGCCGCCATAGCTCGACGCGATGGTCGACAGATAGCGCCTGTCCATGGCGTCCAGACCGGCGGCATCAACCTCGAGCGCGACGAGTGCCCGGTCGGCGGCCTTTCGGTCGATGGTCCTAGCGCCATCGACATGAGCGAAATCGCGCACGCGGCGTAGAAGGCGGCCGGCAATGCGCGGAGTGCCGCGGGCACGGCGCGCGATCTCGTTGGCACCGTCGGGTGCGACGCCAATATGGAGCACGCGCGCACCACGATAGACGATCTCTTCAAGTTCTTTCTCGGAATAGAAATTGAGCCGCACGGGAATGCCAAAACGGTCGCGCAACGGATTGGTCAACAGTCCTGCGCGGGTTGTAGCTCCAACCAACGTGAAAGGAGAGAGATCGATCTTTACCGATCGCGCCGCGGGACCCTCGCCGATAATCAAGTCGAGCTGGAAATCCTCCATTGCCGGATACAGGATTTCTTCGACTGCGGGGTTAAGACGATGAATCTCGTCGATAAACAGCACGTCGCGTGGCTCAAGATTGGTGAGCAGCGCGGCGAGATCGCCAGCTTTAGCGATCACCGGGCCCGATGTGGCGCGGAAATTGACGCCCAATTCACGCGCCAGGATTTGCGCCAGCGTCGTCTTGCCCAGCCCCGGTGGGCCCACGAAAAGTACGTGATCGAGCGCCTCTTTCCGTGAGCGCGCCGCTTCAATGAACACCTTGAGATTGGCGCGCGCCTGTTCCTGGCCGATGAATTCGTTCAGCAGCTGCGGACGTAATGAAGCATCAACGTCGTCGTCGCGCCCGTCGGCAGCCATTAGTCGCCGGGGACTGTTCATTTCGCCAGCTCCTTCAACCCTTGCCGAATAAGCGTCGCGGTGTCGGCACCTTCACCGGCATTGCGCGCGGCGGCAGCAATTGCGGCAGCGGCCTGCGGCTGGCCATAACCGAGATTGATCAGTGCGGAGACGGCGTCGGCGATTGGCCTCGGCGCACGCTTCTCATCGAGCACGCCGACAAGGTGCACCACCGCCGGATCGATATTGGCAAATGCCGGAACCTTGTCCTTCAATTCGGTGACGATGCGCTCGGCTACCTTTTGGCCAACGCCGGGCGAGCGAGCTACCATGGCTTTGTCCCGCATAGCGACCGCTGAAGCGAGTTCGGAAGCCTTCAACGTGCTAAGCACCGACATCGCGACCTTGGCGCCAACGCCCTGCACCGTTTGCAGCGTTCGAAACCATTCGCGATCGATGTTGTTGGGGAACCCGAACAGCTTGATCTGGTCTTCGCGGACATAGGTCTCAATCGACAGGGTGGCGGCTTCGCCAGGCGATGGAAGCGCATGCAACGTGCGGGCCGAACAATGCACCTGATAGCCGACGCCACCGACGTCGAGGATGACGTAATCCTCGCCATAGCTGTCAACAATGCCCTTGAGCTTGCCGATCATGAGGCCGCCACCTTCAATACCGTACTTGCGCGATGATGCGCGTGACACACAGCGATCGCGAGCGCGTCAGCAGCGTCCTCGCTTTGCGGGTCGGCTTTCGGCAGCAGTACGCCGATCATCATGCGTATCTGCATCTTTTCGCCGTGGCCGGTGCCGACCACCGTCTGCTTTACGACGTTGGGCGCATATTCAGCGACCGTCAGCCCCGCCTTGGCGGGCACGAGCATTGCGATGCCGCGCGCCTGGCCGAGCTTCAGGGTCGCTACCGCATTGGTGTTGACGAAGGTGGCCTCCACCGCCGCCTCATGCGGGTGATATCGCTCGATCACCGCGATCAATCCGTCATGGATCGCCAGTAAGCGTGCGCCGAGCCCGGCACGCTCGCTGGTTTCCAGGGAACCACAGGCGATGTGGATGAGCCGATTGCCGTCAGCTTCGATCAGGCCCCAGCCGGTACGGCGGAGCCCCGGATCGATACCGAGAATGCGAATCGGACGCCGGGCCATGGCCCCGTTGATAACCCCGCGCCCGCCCGCAGCCTAGGACCGAAATTGCGCGTTCCCACCGGTGATCCGAAAGCTTGCAACCAGGGCGGATTCGGAACTTCGGACGTGTTTGCATTAGGATCGCGACGCATGCCGGGTTCTTCCTCGCCGCGCCGCGCCAAGCGACGTGCCGTCATCATTGGCGGCTCTATGTCCGGGCTCTTCTCCGCCGCCTTCCTGCGCCAGATCGGCTGGGATGTGGACGTCTATGAGCGCTCGAGCGTCGAACTTGTAGGCCGCGGCGCCGGAATTACGGGTCATCCAGAATTACTGGAAACCCTGGAAGCGAGCGGCGCCGGGACAAAGGATCTCGGTATCGAGGTGCCCAAGCGTATCGCCATCGATCGCGAGGGCCGCATCACCGACGAACGCTCGTTGAGGCAAATCCTCACGTCTTGGGATCGCCTGCAACGGCTTTTGCGCGCGACCATCGACGAAGCGCGCTACCACCTCGGTTGGAATTTCGAGCGGGTTGACCAGGACGGCCGAGGCGTGCGCGTGCAGTTTTTCGGCGATCGCGTGGAGCATGCCGATATTCTCGTCGGTGGTGACGGCATCCGTTCGAGCGTGCGCGCGCAGATGGCACCGGAAGTGCAGCCAATCTATGCCGGCTATTACATCTGGCGTGGCGCGCCGAACGAAGCGGATCTCGCGCCGGAAACGCTCCGCACCATCTATCCGCTGTTTACGTTCTACCTGCCTAAACGTCAGCAGGTGATCACTTACCCGATTTCAGGATTCGACAACGATCTGCGACCGGGCAAACGCCGTTTCAATTTTATTTGGTATCGTGTCGCCGACACCGCAAAACTGCACGAGATGAACATGGACGAAAACGGCGTGCAGCACGAATATTCGGTGCCGCCACCGCTGATCCGCAAGGAACTGATTACGGACATGTACAAGGATGCGCGCGAGATTTTGCCGCCCGCCTTGCTAGACACGCTGATGAAAATCAAGCAGCCCTTCATTACACCCATTTACGACTTTACTGCGCCGGCAATCGTATTCGGCCGTGTCGCGATGGTGGGTGACGCCGCAGCGAATGCACGTCCACATATGGGGTTTGGCATGGCTAAGGCGGGTACCGACGCACAAGCTTTGGCAAAGCACCTGCGCAATCATGATGACATCGACGCCGCATTGAAGGCCTACAACGCCGAGCGCCAGCCGATCGGAAACAATATCGTGCTCCACGGTCGCAAGCTCGGCACTCATCTCGGCGTCAACCTCAAGACCGAGGAAGACCGCCGCATGCATGAATTGCTCCAGAGCGATGGCGCTATGCTGGACTGGATTGCGGTGCCGCATTTCCTCGACGCATACAAATGAGCGATCTGGTGAAACCGGATTACGCGCGCAACATGCGCATCGTCGGCCACTCTGACCAGAGGGGGCGGCCTGACGGCGTGCAGGTGATGGTGCATGGTGGTTTTGCCTATGTCGGTCACATGTTTTCCAAGGGCTTTTCGGTCATCGATGTGCATGACGCCAAAAATCCCCGCCCGGTGAACTACGTCGCGGCGCCACCCAACACCTGGACTATTCACCTGCAAGCGCATGACGATCTGCTGCTGGTAATCAACGCCAAGGACATGTTTGCGGCCACGGAATTCGCCGATGAGCGGGCTTATTACCGGGGCGCGGTTGGCAAGACTGTGGGCACCGCGGAAGCAAAGCGAATGCGCGACTGGAGCGCGGGCCTTGCCGTATATGACATCTCCCGGCCGGAAAATCCGCGCCGCATCAGTTTCATGCCGGTTGGAGGCGGCGGGATCCATCGGATCTGGTACACCGGCGGGCGGTGGGCCTATGTGTCGGTGTTGCTCGATGGTTTTACAGATTACATCTTCATGACCGTCGATATCGGCGACCCGACGCAGCCGCGAGAGGCCGGGCGGTGGTGGATTCCCGGAATGAATTTGGCGGCCGGCGAGACGCCGTCATGGGCACCGGCCCGGCGCTACGGGCTGCATCACGCCATCATCCACGGCGATACGGCTTATGCCGCTTGGCGCGACGCCGGCATGGTGGTGCTCGATATCGCAGACCGCACAAAGCCAGAACTGATCGTGCACAAAAACTGGTCCCCGCCGTTCGGCGGCGGGACGCATAACTGTCTGCCCCTGCCCGATCGCGACCTGCTGGTCGTGCTCGATGAGGCCGTGCTCGACCACCAGGAAGACGGACTGAAATTGATCTGGGTGTTCGATAACCGCGCGCGCGAAAATCCGGTCAGTATTTCCACTTTCCCGACACCGACCGAAGCCGACTACAAGGCGAAAAGCGGCCATTTCGGCCCGCATAATATTCACGAGAACCGGCCAGGTAGCTTCGTCAGTTCACAGCTCATTTTCGCGACCTATCAGAACGCCGGCATTCGCGCCTTCGATATTTCCAATCCGTTCGCACCCAAGGAAGTCGGCGCACTGGTGCCGCCACAGCCGGCGACGCTCGCCGACACCCGTCCGAACCGCGCGCGGGTAATCCAATCGGCAGACGTGTTCGTGGACACGAAGGGGTTGATCTATGCGACCGACTATAATGCCGGACTTTATATTCTGGAGTTTAACGGCGCGTAGCCCTATGCGCTCATTTTGGCAACCAGTGCGTCGGACACTTCGAAGTTGGCGTAGACATTCTGCACATCGTCACTGTCGTCGAGCGACTCGATCAGTTTCAGAATCTTTTCGCCGGCGTCGTCGTCGAGTGCGACGGTGTTCAGCGGCTTCCATAACAGCGCCGCCTTGCGCGGCTCCCCGAATTTTCCTTCCAGGGCCTTGGCGACATCCCTCAGTGTTTCCGGAGTCGTGAAAATCTGGTGGCCGTCCTCGTTTGACGTGACATCCTCGGCGCCCGCTTCGATAGCCGCTTCCAGGATAGCGTCGGCGCTTGCGGCCTTGGCACCGAATTCGACCACGCCAACATGGTTGAACATGAAGGACACCGCGCCGGTCTCAGCAAGGTTACCGCCATTCTTGGAGAAGATCGCACGCACTTCGCCGGCCGTACGGTTGCGATTGTCGGTCAAGGCCTCAACGATTACTGCGACGCCACCTGGCCCATAACCCTCGTAGCGAATTTCGTCGTAGTTTTCGTGGTCGGCGCCCTGCGACTTCTTGATGGCGCGGTCAATATTATCCTTCGGCATGTTCTCGGCCCGCGCCGCGAGCACCGCGGCTCGCAGCCGCGGATTGAATGCCGGATCAGGCAGGCCGAGTTTTGCCGATGCCGTTATTTCACGCGCGAGCTTGCCGAACAGCTTGGACCGCGCTTTATCCTGGCGGCCTTTGCGGTGCATAATGTTCTTGTATTGGGAATGACCGGCCATAATAAAACGCGCAAGTTTATTGATGCCGGCAGCTATATAGGCTGCCTCTCTAAAAAAATAAACTCGATCACTTCTTTTGGGGACGAAGAAAAGATTCAGGCCGCAAGCTCAGCCGAAGTGAGGGCACACAGGAGTGTGGACACAATGGCCGCTGACCACCAAAGGCTCGTCATCGATCGGCAATCACCGCTGTGCACGGCCATACATCAACAAACGTCCTCATAACGAGCGAACTAGGTGTCGATCAGGCGATCCCGAGCCGCACGGGAGATCAACTCCCGGCGTTGCGCGCCGAAGATGCGGGGCGCCACACGAAATGAACCGAGCTGCGAGCCCGGCGCGAGGGTCGGTCCCCTTTTTGGCGGCGATAGGGGCACGATATCGGGCGGCCATTCCAGCGCCAGATTGTTATTGACTTGCAGATTCATGAAACCGTGCCGAGGTCGCTATGCCGGATCCAGCACATGCTGGCGAATGAACTTCGCCTATCGAATTATCGCCGCAATTCGAGCTCAACGCGCAGCGTTTGAAAAATCTTCAGTCCCAGAATTGCGGGCGCGTCTCTTGCAGGATACCACCAAGCCGCACAGCGCCGACCTTGCGCGCGAGACCGGTAGCGTCGTCCGTCTCGACCGCCAGCGCGCACAACGTCGCGGGGCCTGTTGAGGCTTCGAATTTCGCGCCAGGTAGTTTTCGAAGGAAGCGGTTGAGCGGCTCGTCCTTGATCATTCCGATGATGGAATCGTAGTCGGCGGTCATGCCGACATCCGAGACGAACGCTGTGCCATTTGGAAGGATACGGTCATCCGCGGTGGGCGTATGCGTGTGCGTGCCGACGACAAGACTCGCGCGGCCGTCGAGGAAATAGCCCATTGCCTGCTTCTCGCTAGTCGCTTCGCAATGAAAATCGATGATGATGGCGTCCGCGCCCGACTTAAGCACGCAAGCGGAAAGTTCACGCTCGATGGCGGCAAAGGGATCGTCGAGCGGATCCATGAAAATACGCCCCATGGCGTTGATCACGAGTGCGCGCTTGCCGTTCTTCGTATCGACCAGTGCAGCACCGCGGCCGGGCGTACCTTTTGGATAGTTGACGGGGCGAATCAAACGTGGTGCCCGCTCGATAAACACAAGCGCCTCGCGCTGATCCCAGGCGTGGTTGCCGAGCGTGATGGCATCCGCGCCTGCATCGATCAACTCATTGTAGATGACTTCAGTAATGCCAAAGCCACCGGCAGCATTCTCTCCGTTGATCACGACCAGTTCGAGCTTCCATTGGGCGATCAACGCCGGCAGCCGCTCGATCACGATCGCGCGCCCCGAGCGGCCGACCACGTCGCCGATAAAGAGAATACGCATTAGCGTCCGCGGAAATCGATGGTTTCGCGCTCCGTTAGCACGAGATCGAGCCGCGCGTCGCGCTCGGTGGCTGGGACTGACGGAATCTCCTGGATAGCGAAGGCAATACCAACGGCGGTAACAGGCTTTTTGCCGCGAAGCGCATTGATTGTTAGGTCGAAATAACCCGCGCCATAACCGATGCGGTGACCGGACCGATCGAAGGCAACAAGCGGTACGATTAGAATGTCCGGCGCAACTTCTGGCGCCTCAGGCATTGGCTCACGGATTCCCCACTGGCCGGAGGTCAAGGGTTCGCCGAAATTCCAGGCGCGTATTACCAATGGCTTGCCGCGCCCGGCGATGGCGGGCAACGCAAGGTTCGCGCCGGCATCGGCGAGCTTGTGCATCAACGGCACCGGGTTGATTTCGCTCTTCATTGGCGAGAACCCAGACACAACCGCACCACGCTCGATTTTTAGCGGGAACGGCCGCACTGCGATCGACTCGGCAGCAGCAGCGCGCACGGCTGCCGGCAAAGCATCGCGCAATGCGAGTGCTTCCTGACGAAGCCGGCCTTTTTGAGATTCCAGGTCGACGAGTTTGGTCATGCAATAATAAAGTGCGGAGCCGCAATGGCCGTCGGAGCATCGATCCCGGGTTCCCTACGAAAGTAGGTGGGCGCCATATGTCCGAGCCCACGAGCCCGGCCAGGGACAGCTCCCTTAAGGATCGATAAGGCCCCGGGGATTGTGTTTCCTAACGCACCCCGCAGCCCCGCTCGTAGAATGTACTGATTATGTCGTTCGGTCGCCACTTGTAGCGAAACACGTCACCCGATCGCCACGTTGCCGTTGCCGACGGTTTGATTAAGCTTCTTGGTAATGCCTTCGATACGCTCGGCCGCGGAATTGAAGGCCCCGACCACCGCGTCGGATGCGGCTTTGGCGCGATCAGAAGCGACGAGGCGGGCGTTCTGCAAGGCGGCAATATCCTCCTCGAAGCGACGCATCTTCCGCAGCGCTTCGGCCAGATCGTCCGCTAACATTAGCGCCGCCATCACTGTGAGGCGCGTGTCGCCGATTTCACCAAACTTGCGGCGCAGATCGATGATGCGTTGGTCGATATCCTTGGCGAGTGTCTGCAGGTGATCTTCCTGCCCATCCTGGCAAGCAAGGCGGAATTGACGGCCGGCAATAGTGGCGTTGACTTGCGTCATGGATCACTCATTCAAGTTCAGCACCGACTGAATTGATGCGATCGCGGTATCCAGCCGCTCGGCAATTTCGCGATTTGTTGTCTCGAGCGCCCGCGTACGCGCGGTTTCGCTGTCCAGCGCCGCGGCCAATCGAGTGCGGTCAACACCAAGAGCCTGCACCTGGGCTGCGAGCCCCTCTTCGTTACGATCAGCCTGCTTTCGCCGTTCAACTGCGGCATCGAGCGCGTCGAGAGCGAGTGCGAGACGCCTGACTGTGGTATCGATTACGCTTTGATCCGTCATTGCCTTTAGCCCGCACCAAAAACTCTTGCGGTGGCAGATATTTAGGCAAAGAATCTTACGTGCTGCGCGACCATACAGTCAACGCTTGCAGGACGATTTGCCCAGCTGTTTTCGTGACCCTGTGCATGATGGGTGAGCACGGCGGTGGTTACATTGACTCAGAGAGCTCACATGCTATCCACCCGCCAAAAAGGCCCTTTCATGAGCGCAAAAGCCTCGCCGACGGCAGCCGCGGCGCCTGCAGAGCGTCGCCAGCAGTCGGCCCCGGCTCCCGGCATTTCCCACGCGAGCATGGCTAACGCGATCCGCGCGCTGGCAATGGACGCCGTGGAACAGGCCAGGTCCGGCCATCCAGGAATGCCGATGGGTATGGCCGACGTGGCAACAGTGCTGTTCTCGCGCTTTTTGAAGTTCGACCCAGCCGATCCAGCCTGGCCGGATCGCGACCGCGTCGTGCTCTCCGCCGGCCACGGCTCGATGCTGATCTATGCATTGCTTTATCTTACCGGCTACGAAGCGATGACCATCGATCAGATTAAGAAGTTCCGCCAGCTTGGCTCGATCACCGCCGGACATCCGGAATTCGGCCATGCGCCCGGCATCGAGACCACCTCCGGCCCCCTCGGACAAGGATTCGCTAATGCTGTTGGCATGGCAATCGCCGAGAGGCATCTCGCCGCGGTGTTCCGCGATGACGTGGTCAACCACAGGACTTACGTGATCGCTTCCGACGGCGACCTGATGGAAGGTATCAGCCAGGAAGTGCTCGCGCTCGCTGGCCATCTCAAGCTCACCAAGTTGATCGTGCTGTTTGATGACAACGGCATTTCCATCGACGGCGCGCTCTCGCTTACCGACAGCGTTGATCAGCTAAAGCGTTTCGAGGCTGCCGGGTGGGCCACCATACGAATTGACGGGCACAATCCGGAAGCTATCAATTTGGCGCTTGAAAAGGCTCAAACATCCGACAAGCCGACGCTCATCGCTTGCAAGACCAAGATCGGATTCGGCGCGCCGACCAAGCAGGGCTCGGAAAAATCACATGGCTCACCGCTGGGAGCGGAAGAGATCAGGGGCGCGCGCGAAACGCTAGGTTGGACATTTCCACCATTCGAGGTGCCCGCCGATATCCTGAAGGCGTGGCGCACGATTGGCGGGCGCTCCAAAGGCGCTCATGAGGACTGGAAGAAAAAACTGGCCTCGCTCGACTGCGGCAAGCGCGCCGAGTTCGAGCGTCGCATGAACGACGACCTGCCCAGACAGCCGCTCGCGGATGCTGTGTGTGCGGTTAAAGAAAAACTAGCGGCGCAACCGAAAGACATTGCCACGCGTGCGGCGAGCGAATTAGTGCTCGAAAGCCTGATCCCTGCGCTTCCAGAAATGATCGGCGGCTCGGCTGATCTCACCGGCTCCAATAACACGCGCATCAAAGGCATGCAGGCGATCACCGCCACCGACTTCTCTGGCCGCTTCATCCACTACGGTGTGCGCGAGCACGGAATGGCTGCGGCGATGAACGGCATGGCGTTGCACGGTGGCATCATCCCCTATTCAGGCACATTCCTTGTATTTTCCGACTACTGCCGACCGGCGATCCGGCTTGCCGCGCTAATGGGCAAACGTGTCATCTATGTCATGACTCATGATTCTATTGGGCTCGGCGAGGACGGGCCAACACATCAGCCGGTCGAGCACCTCGCGGCCTTGCGCGCCATACCGAATCTGCTGGTTTTCCGTCCCTGCGATGCCATGGAAACAGCCGAGTGCTGGCAGCTCGCGCTCGAAGCAAAGGGTAGGCCGAGCGTTCTCGCCCTTACGCGGCAAAACCTGCCACACTTGCGCAATCGGTTTGATGCTAAAAATGTGTGCGCGCGTGGCGCTTACGAAATCGCCTGGCCGGAGGACCGCTCCGAAGTCTCGATCTTCGCTACCGGTTCTGAGGTCCCCATCGCGGTTGAGGGCGCGAAGTTACTTGCGGAGCGCGGCATCGCAGCGCGCGTAATTTCGGTACCTTGTTTCGAACTATTCCTGGAACAAAAAGAGCCATATCGCCGCGCCATCATTGGCGAGGCCAGGGTTAACGTTGGCGTTGAAGCCGCGGTGCGCCAGGGCTGGGACGCAATCATCGGTTCCGATGGCATCTTCGTCGGCATGACGTCATTCGGAGCGAGCGCGCCGTACAAGGAACTGTACAAGAAGTTCGGGATTACTGCCGAAGCAGTCGTGCACGCGGTGCTAACCAAACTTGGGAAGACGTAACGGAAGTCTATATGTGTCGTGGTACATCGTGGCGCGGCAGCCTGAAGGTCGGAGCGACTTTATATGACAGTACGCATTGCAATTAACGGGTTCGGTCGCATCGGACGCAATATCCTGCGGGCCATCGCTGAAGCCCAGCGCAAGGACATTGAGGTGGTTGCTCTCAACGACTTGGGTCCGGTTGAAACCAATGCTCATTTGCTGCGCTACGACAGCGTGCACGGCCGCTTCCCCGGCGAAGTGACCGTGATGGGAGACGCGATCAGTCTTGGTAACGGCCCCATAAAGGTCACAGCCGAACGTGATCCGTCGAAACTGCCGTGGAAGGACCTCGGGGTCGATATCGCGCTCGAATGCACCGGCTTGTTCACTGCAAAGG
>Ga0126382_10000831_pt1 | contig 12240 bp, 7 predicted proteins | sample PanSoiMetPlot_30_FD_92548 | JGI IMG/M metagenome (GOLD analysis project Ga0126382, IMG submission 92548) | Tropical forest soil microbial communities from Panama - MetaG Plot_30 | ecosystem: Environmental > Terrestrial > Soil > Tropical forest > Bulk soil | place: Panama | collected 2016-02-17 | reverse complement strand
GTCGGCTGTTGCCTGCGCATCTACGGGGAATACCTCAGCATCGATGGCAGCATATGCCGCGCGCGCAGGCCTTCGGGCATTCGTTTTCATACCAGCAGATCAAATCGCCTACGGCAAACTCTCACAATCGCTCGAGTATGGTGCCCGGGTCATCGAAATCGAAGGCAACTTCGATGATGCGATGCGATTGGTTCGCGAACTGACCCAAGAGACGGATGTATACCTGCTGAACTCGATTAATCCGTTTCGGCTGGAAGGGCAGAAGGCAATCATCATCGAGATGATGGAACAATGTGAATGGGAACCGCCCGATTGGATCGTGCTACCGGGCGGCAACCTGGGAAACACATCGGCTTTTGGAAAGGGGCTTGCTGAGCTTAAGGAGCTGGGGTTCATTGATCGAATGCCTCGGCTTGCGGTGATTCAGGCCGAGGGGGCCTCGCCGTTTTATGAAATGTTTCGATCTTCGAGGGAATCTCTGAGTCCGGTTGCGAATCCGGTTACCCTTGCTACCGCGATACGGATTGGTGACCCGGTGTCCTGGAAGAAGGCTCTTCGTGCGATCAATTGGACGAACGGAGTTGTGGAGCGAGTGAGCGAACAGGAGATCGCTGATGCGAAAGCTTTAATCGGCGCTGATGGAATCGGATGCGAACCTGCATCTGCGGCGACGCTTGCAGGAATTAAGAAGCTGGCGCAATCAGGAATGATCGACAAATCCGATCAGGTTATCGGCGTGCTTACGGGCAATCTCTTGAAAGACCCGAATTATACGATTCGATATCACACGGGCGAACTCAAATTGGAAGAGGCGGGCATGCAGCACCAGATCGAAGGTAACTTCGCGAACAAACCGTTGAGGGCCGCGGCAAATAAGGAAGAAATTCGTAGGGTGCTTGAGATCTAATGGTGCGTGTTCTTAAGATACCATCGCGCTTTTAGCCGATGGTATCTCCACGTCGGCTGGTCGTTGTTAGGTTGAACTTGAAACTCTATCGGCTGAAGCCCGATGGTATCTTGAGTTTGCCCTCGATTACTGGCCTGCTAGCTCTCCCATCACTCTTACCGCATCAACGTTTCCTGTTCCGCAAATCAGCGTCGTCACGCCCGCCTCTTTCCAAATCGCTAGTTGATCCCTGATTCTCTCGCGCGGGCCGCACAGTGCAACCTCATCAACCAACTCGTCCGGTACTGCAGCGATCGCTTCGTTCTTCTTCCCTGCGAGATATAGATCCTGAATGTTCCTGGCAGCCTGCTCGTAACCGTACCTGCACGCAAGATCGTTGTAAAAATTTTTTCCGCGCGCGCCCATCCCGCCAATGTACAACGCAAGGTTAGGCTTAATATGCATACGACACACGCCTACATCGTCGCCGACCACGATGCTGACTGTCGGCGCGATATCGAATTTCTCACGCTTCTTTCCGTCAACGCGCCTGGCAAATCCTTCATCAAGCGATTGCTGAAAAACCTTCACCCGCTTCGGCGAGAAAAACACCGGCAGCCAACCATCCGCAATCTCAGCGGCCAATGCCACATTCTTAGGTCCGATCGCCGCGACGTAGATCGGTATATTGGATCGCAGCGGATGGACGATCAACTTCAGAGGTTTCCCCAGCCCGGTTCCACCTCTCACCGGAATATCGTAGTACTCACCGTGATGCTCCAGCGGCTGTTCCCGCTTCAAAATCGCGCGAACCACTTCGACGTATTCGCGCGTGCGCGTCAACAGCTTGCCATAGACAACTCCGTGCCAGCCTTCGACTACTTGAGGACCGGAAGCGCCAATTCCCAGCATGAATCGGCCGTTGGTCAGAAGATCAATCGTAGTTGCGGTCATTGCAGTCATTGCCGGCGTCCGCGCGGGCATCTGCATGATCGCTGTTCCAACGTTGATTTTTTCGGTGTGCGCCGCAAGCCACACCAGTGGCGTAACCGCATCCGAGCCATACGCTTCGGCCGTCCAAAGCGAGTGATAACCAAGCCGCTCAGCTTCTCGAGCTAATGCGATGTTGTCCGAAGGGCCGGAACCCCAATATCCGAAATTGAGACCGAGTCGCATTTATGCTTCCTCCATTGCTGCCTGCCGTGCGGCCGCCGATTCGACGGTATCTTTCGACTCCTTGAACGTCAAAACGAAGATGATCGCGACCACCGCAGCGAACGCCGCCGGTATGTACCAGATTGTTTTCCAATCCTTTACGCCGTTGACCGTGAACGCATCGACGATGTTCCCTCCAAACGCCGACCCGATTCCCAAACCCACTCCGTAGGTGATCAGAGCAATAAAGCCCTGAGCGCTCGCTCTGATTTCCCTGGGCGCTTTTCTGTCGGTGTAGATCTGCCCGGTCACAAAGAAAAAGTCGTAGCATATACCGTGTAGCAGAATGCCCGCGTAAAGCATCCACACTCCGCTTCCAAGATTCCCGTTAGCGAAAAACGCATATCGCACCACCCACGCAAGCATTCCAACCAGCAGCGTCTTCTTAACACCAAGCCGAACCAGAAACCATGGCATCAAAACCATGAAAGCAACCTCGGACATCTGTCCCATCGTCTGCTTTCCGGCTGCGCCTTCCATGTGAAGATCATTCAGGAAGGGGTTTGCGAAGCTGTAGTAGAAGGCGAGCGGAATTGAAATCAGCAGAGAGCAAAGCACAAAAATGAAAAAGGACCTCTCCTTTAGAAGCCTGAGGGCCTTGACTCCCAGAACCTCTCCGAAAGTTACCTGCTTGCCTACGTTCTGTGGCGGCGTGTTGGGCAGAGTGAACGAATAGAGACCCAGGACCACCGATGCTATGCCCGCCATCTTCATCGGCAATTCGCTCTTCTCGACGTCAGGCAAAATGTTAAATTGGATGAAGGTGATTGTCAGACCTGCAACTATCCAACCGACGGTACCCCACACTCGGATTCTGGGGAATTGTTTGTCCGGACTCGTCAATTGATGAAATGAGACCGCGTTTACCAACGCAAGCGTGGGCATGTAGGTGATGTTATAGAGCAGCAGCAAGAGGATCATAGGCCCGACTGCGGTGCTGTTGGCGGCGAAGTGCATTATCACGCCGCCGATCAAATACAACACACCCATAACCTTTTGCGACGCGAAATAACGATCCGCGATCATTCCGACAAAGAACGGCGAAATAATTGCGGCAATGTTGTTCATTAAATATGCATACCCGATTTGGCTGCCGCTGAATCCGATATTGCCGAGATGGGTGCCCAGGGTGACAAACCACGCTCCCCACACAAAGAACTGCAACAGCATCATAAAACTGAGTCGCAGATAGGTTTTGGAATCCATGAAATCTCCCCGATGAAAATTCACGCCTTCGGAGTTCAGCGTTTAGCGTTCGACGTTAGCGTTTGGAGTTCAACGTCTCTAATATTCATCTGTGAATCTGCGTAATCTACGGATAGGCGCGTGCGGAAATCAAAGACCATCCACAGATTACGCAGATTTCGAGGATGATGCAGATTTCGCAGATAATGTAGAGACGCTGAACGCTAAACTTCGAACCCTGAATGTTGAACGTTGAACGCTAAACGATAAACGTTTAGCATTCAAACGTTTCCTTTTCGATACTCTTCCACAATGTAGTCGCAAGCTCTCGCGGTAATCGCCATCATTGTTAGAGTAGGGTTCTGGCAGCCGATTGACACAAAGCACGCGCCATCTGTTACAAACAAATTCTTGACGTCCCAGCTCTGGTTGAACCGATTCAACACCGAAGTCTTCCGATCGTTTCCCATCCGCGCCGTGCCTACTTCGTGTATACACAAGCCGGGCGGCGCGAGCCTTTCGTTTGTACGCGTAATCTCGAAACCGGCTTCGGTAGCCATCTCCTTGATACTCTCCAGCGCGTCCGCGGCCATCGCGTGTTCGTTGTCACCGTGCGAGCAGGCGATGTGCGCAATCGGAATACCCCACTTGTCTTTGACCTCTTTGTTGATCGTGACTCGATTCTCTTTCCGCGCGAGCATCTCGCCCCACATTCCGATCGAAAACGGAGCCGCGTCCTTAACCTCGCGGACCAGCTTTTTATATTCGGCTCCGAAGCCCGGAATCTGCCTAAGATTGGTCGGGAGCATGCCTCGCTGCGAGCCGCCTTGCATTCCATATCCACGGATGAACTTTGGATGCCGCTCATTCACGTTCCGAAACTTCGGTATGTATATCCCGTTAGCGCGCCCGTCATCATAGTTGTATCGATAGTTCGCGACCGCCGGGACCAATCCGCTCACACCGATTTGAAAAATATGGTCCATCAAATAACACCCGAGGAGACCCGAAGAGTTACCGAGCCCGGCAGGATGCTGGCGCGTCGCGCTGTTCAACATCAACCGCGTTGATTCAATTGTTGAAGCGCACAGTACAACTACTTTTCCCGAAACCTCAAAAGCCTTCTTTGTAATCTGATCTATGCACGCGACGCCTTTGGCTTTTCCGGTTTTGGTGTCGACGATTACATGGCTTGCGACTGCATTCGACCTCAGCGTCAGCCGGCCGGTCTTGGCTGCGGCCGGCAGAGTCGAACCGGGGCTGCTGAAATATGAATACGTCGAGCAGCCGCGATCGCAATGACCGCAGTAATGACACGCCGCTCGGCCGTTATGTTTTTGCGTGAGTATCGCGGCGCGCCCGATAGTAACCTTTCGATCTTTCCACCGGCGTTCGACCGCGCGCTTCAACAGCCATTCGCCGCAAGTCATTTTCATCGCCGGAAGGAATTTGCCGTCGGGAAGATTCGGGATGTTCTCGTAGGCGCCGCTCACGCCGACGAATTCCTCAACCTTATCGTAATACGGCGCCAGCTCCGCATAAGAGATTGGCCAATCATCGCCGTAGCCGTCGCGGCTTGCAGCTTTGAATTCGTAGTCAGACAACCGATAGCTTTGTCGGCCCCAGGTGATCGAGCGTCCGCCGACGTGCCGGCCGCGAATCCAATCAAAAGGTTTCTTATCCGCGGTGGTATAGGGGTTATCGATGTCATCGACAAAGAACTGCCGCCCATAGGAATTGCAGGCATAGCATTTTGATTGAACTCGCTGGCGTTCGGGAGCGATGAGGGGAGTACGCTTCCGGGCTTCATAGGGCCAGAGGTGCTCGGTGAAATCCTTTTCGGGATCGAGGTTGCGTCCGGCTTCGAGAACGATCACCCGCATGCCTTTTTCGCAGAGTTCTTTTGCGGCCCAGCCACCGGTGGCACCCGAGCCAACGACTATCGCATCGTAAGTTTCGTCTTTAGCCATTTTTTCTTGAGGATTCAGGAGAGAGCCCGCTTCAGGTACTCAAACGCAGTTTGCGTTCCTTCCATCGGATTAGCGGGATCTGGTTCGTATTCGATATTTGCCGCGTACTTGAATTTGATCTTCTTCAGCAGCTTCATCGTTTCAGTTATCGGAGTTGATCCCTGCCCGAACTTGTATTGTTTGTGCTCGGGGTCATTACCTCGGTCCTTTATGTGCAGGCTCACAATCCGCGGATGATGATCGCGGATAAACGAAACCGGATCGTATCCTGCTGCATAGAAGTGGCCGATATCCAGATTGATGCTCAAGTAGTCAGAGGAGCCCTTAAGAGCGTTCATGAAATCTTCCGGTGTTTCAAACTCCTGCGTCCTGTCTCCCTTAAAACTCGCATAGCCGAACCAATGATTATGAAGTCCCAGCTTGATTTTGTATTTCTGGCACCATTGACTAAGCCTCGGTACGATCGGTTTCTTGACCGATGCAGTCATTACTCTCGTTCCCAACAACAAGGCGCCGTTGAATCCGCGATCGAGATAATCGTCCTTTGAATCGACCGGGAAATTGACGCAGTAAGCACTCACTTGAATACCCGAGTCATCAAACTTCTTTTTTACCGTTTTGAAATCCGCTTCAGAAGCTTTGCCCGGATTCAGATGTCCATCCCAGAGTTCAACGCTGCTCAGTCCTATTGAGACCATCGACTCGATCATTTTGTCGACGGTGAATGAGCGGAACGTGTAGCTTTGCACACCGACCTGAATGCCGCCGAACACCGACGGTTTAACCTTATCGTCTGCAGATTTGAGTGTTAGTCCAGCGACCGCCCCGGCCAACCCGACACCGAATTGACGTCGTGTGATTTGATCCACAGGTTAATCCCCTTCTATTAAAGTTATTCAGATTAGGTGCGAGTGCGTGGCATCATATTAAAAGACGGGAAAAAGAGCAAAGGAAACGCTGAACGTGCTACGTTCAGCGTTTAGCGGAGCGTTTCTTTGCTCTTTTCCCTTTTCCTGTGATAGGTTCTCGACCGTCAAACTTTCTCGTAATCATTCACGGCGGAGGCCGACTTGGCACAGCAAAAAACCTACGACGCAATTATCATCGGTTCAGGAGCAACCGGGGGGATGGCCGCGAAGGAACTCACTGAGAGAGGCATGCAAGTCCTCGTTCTCGAAGCCGGTCCTCCCGTCAATCTTGAGCGAGATCTCAGTTCGCACCGCTGGCCTTACGAATCTATGTACCGCGGCTTCGGACCTCCTGGTTGGAAAGATGTTGACCAGTGGATGCAAGCAACTGCCGGCGAATTCAGCCGACATTTTTACGTCAAGGATACTGAACATCCCTACACGACAGACCCCGGCAAACCCTTCCTTTGGGTGCGAGCGCGCATAGTCGGAGGGAAAACCCTTCACTGGGGACGGATGTCGTATCGCTTCTCGGATCTCGATTTTAAAGCGACGAGCCATGACGGCTACGGCGACGACTGGCCGATCTCCTATGCTGAGCTCGAGCCTTATTACACCCGCGCAGAAGAATTTATCGGAGTGAGCGGGAATCGCGACGGTTTGCCGCATCTGCCAGACGGCAACTTCATGCCGCCAATGAAACTAAACTGCGGTGAACAACTCCTGCGCAAAGGAGCGGAAAAGCTCGGACGCCGCGGAATACCGATGAGACTGGCGATGCTAACCGGACCGCCTAAGCCGCACATGAAAGGGCGAGCGCGTTGCCATTACTGCGGCAACTGTGGCGACGGATGCGACGTTGGCGCAATGTTCAACTCGTTAAGCTCGACCTTGCCAGTGGCAGAAGCGACTGGCCGTATGACCCTTCGTCCTAACTCGATTGTGCGGCATATCACCATCGATACGAATACCGGTAAGGCCAAAGGCGTCGCGTTTGTCGATCGGGTAACCCATCAGGAATACGAAGCGAGCGGCAAGATAATCGTGCTCGGCGCTTCGACGTTGGAATCTACACGGATTCTGCTTAACTCAAAATCACGTCAATATCCGAACGGGCTCGGCAACTCGTCGGGCAAGCTTGGTCATTACTTGATGGATCATTTCGGAGGGATCGGCGCGAGCGGATATTTTGCCGTGCTTGCCAGTCGCGACCCGGTCAACGAAGACGGCAAGACCTCCGGATTGCTGATAACGCGCTTCCGAAATCTCAACAAGGAAACCAGGCAGCAGAATTTTGTGCGAGGTTATGGCTTTGAATGTGGTTCGGGCGCTCGGATGTTTCCTGGTTTCGCAAGGAACCCAGTGGTGACTCCAGGCTTCGGTTCGGAGTACAAAAAACAGGTGCGTCGCTACTACACAACCCCGGTAAGTTTGACCACACGTGCTGAGATGCTCGCGCGTTTTGAAAACTATGTTGAGATCGATCCGAGCGGAGTGGTCGATGCCTGGGGAATACCCGTGCTGAAGATTCATATTCAGTATTCGGACAATGAGCTCCACATGGCTCGCGACGCTGCTCAATCCAGTGAAGAAATCCTGAGAGCAGCCGGCGGGGAAGTTATTTCAACCGGCGGGCGCATGACTGCGCCGGGTCGCATCATTCACGAACTAGGCACCGCACGCATGGGCAACGATGCAAAGACATCCGTTCTGAATAAGTTCAACCAAAGCTGGGATGTTAAAAACCTGTTTGTGGTCGATGGGGCATGTTTCGTGACGAGCGCAAACCAGAATCCGACGCTGACGCTGTTGGCGCTGACGATGCGCGCGTGCGATCGGATCGGTGATGAGTACAAAAGAGGAAATCTTTAGAGGTACCGTAGACTGTTTAGTCTGCGGAAACGTACCGTAGACTTTCCAGTCTGCGGAAGCTATTAAATTCATCTTTAACAAAACTCCGCAGACTGGACAGTCTACGGTACATCCCGGAGTACAATGTTCGGAAAATCACAGGAACGAGGAAACCAAGGATCGGCTACAAAACAAAAGACGCTGCATTCGATTGCCGCTATGCAGCGCGCTCGCGGGTTCGAAGGTAGCTTCGAAGTAGCCAATGTAAAATATAGTTTTTCGTATTTACCAAAACGCGCAGCGTTGAATGCCAACAAACTGCAGCTGGTCGGGACGTTCAATGTAAGTGGCCCGGGCGAGCGATCATCACGCAACCTGAACGACGTAAAAGCCACCTTGCTGGCGATTCAGGGCGGAATAGGCACCCCGCCCCAACGTGAAAAGATGCCTTCGGACGTTTCGACACTGCATCCCGATTTGCCCATTGTCGAGAGCACCGGCTCGATTTCATTTTCTGGCGCGCTTTTTTTCAAGCTGTCATCGATTGATAGCAGAGCCCTGGGTGTTTCAACTGATATGAGCAAGGTGCAATTGAATGTAAGGCTTGCTCCAGTAAGCGACACAGAGCGTGCTCTTCAAGCTGCCTTCAGTTCGATAGCTGACTCGCTGTATGGTCAACAAATCGATTCCAAATGGGCGGAGTCGGCGGTGAGCGAGCTAAACAAGCTTTTGTCGGCGAACTAAAAAGCGAAATTCAATCGCCCGGAGCCGGCTCGGGTGCTTCGTGTAATCCCCCGCCAAACCGCTTCCTTGCGCCCGAGAACTTCTCGACCACGTAGAACGTTGCGGGAATTATAAAGATCGCGATTCCAGTCGCTGCCAACATTCCCACAATCACAACCGTTCCTAGAATCCTCCGACCCGCAGCGCCGGAACCTGACGCCATCCACAATGGAACGCACCCAAGGATAAACGCAAACGAAGTCATGAGAATCGGCCGCAATCGAAGCCGCGCCCCAGTGAGCGCAGCCTCCGCCAGGTCACGCCCTTTCTCGAATTCCGCCTTTGCAAACTCGACAATCAGTATCGCGTTCTTTGCAGACAGACCGATCAGCACAATCAACCCGATTTGTGCGTACACATCCAGGTCCAGTCCACGGAGCATCAGCCCGATAAACGCGCCGAACACCGCAACCGGCACCGTGAGCAACACCGAAAATGGAAGCGACCAACTCTCATAGAGCGCAGCCAGAATCAAGAAAATGAAAACTAGCGACAACGCGAAGCCAGCGGTAGCCGTTCCCGAAGCTTTCCGTTCCTGATAGGAGAGATCTCCCCAGTCATAGCCGATCTCCCGCGGGAGCACTTCTCTCGCAACCTCCTCGAGCGCATTCATCGCCTGACCAGAACTGTAGCCGGGCGCTGCGCCGCCGAGCACCTGCGCAGCGCGATACACGTTGAAGCGATTCGTGTACTCCGGTCCAAGGATCTTGCGAGTCGTCACCAACGTAGACATCGGCACCATTGTCCCGTCGTTGTTGCGCACGTAGTACTGGTTTATGTCGGCCTCGCTCAACCGCTCCTGACCTTCAGCCTGGAGAAACACTCTCCATTGGCGTCCGAATCGATTGAACTGATTAAGGAACAAGCCACCAAGATAAGCCTGCAACGTCTGATATACATCGCCCACAGCGACGCCCTGTTTCAGAACTTTGTCGCGATCGACGTCGGCATAAAGCTGGGGAACCGTCGCCGAAAATCCCGAACTGATTGCGCCGATCTCCGGACGCTTCCGACAACCGTCGAGAAACTTCTGAAGATTTTGATCAAGGAAATCTACTGTGCCACCGCTGCGATCCTGGAGCCAGAACGAGAAGCCACCAGCCGCTCCGAGTCCGGGAATCGAGGGAGGCAACAAGGCTATTGAAACCGCTTCGGAAATCTCATTGCTCATCGCAGTATTCAATTTCCGCGCGATTCCCGCAGCCTCCATGTCCGGTGATTTTCGCTCATCCCAGGGCTTGAGGATCACAAAAAAGAATCCGTTGTAGCTGGAAGACACTCGAGTAAGGAGGCTGAATCCACCGATTGTATTGTAGGCCTGAATACCGTCAGTTCTATCGAGGATCGCCTCCACCTTGTGCAAGACTTGGTCGGTTCGTTCAAGCGAAGCGGCCGGTGGCAGCTGCACATTCAGCAGCAGATAGCCGTAGTCCTCATCAGGTAAAAAGCTCGTCGGAAGCCGGGAACCCAATAACGCATCGAGTCCCGCGAATGCTCCAATAATCAGGAGCGCAACAATTCCTTTGCGAATCAGCGCATGACTCCACTGAACATAACCATGCGTTGCTTTCTCAAACCAGCGATTAAAGCCATCGAATAAACGGCCAAGCGGTCCGCGGCTGCTCTTACGCGGCTTGAGCAGGATCGCCGCAAGAGCCGGTGAAAGAGTCAGAGCGTTGAAGGCAGAAATCAGAACCGAGATTGCGATAGTAACCGCGAACTGATTGTTCAACCGGCCCTGGATACCGCCAACAAAGGCGATCGGCAGAAAGACCGCCGATAGAATCAATGCTATCGCGATAACCGGTCCCGACACCTCTTTCATCGCCTGAAGAGTCGCATCGCGCGGGGACATACCTTCTTCGATGTGATGCTCGACCGCTTCCACGACGACGATTGCGTCGTCTACCACAAGCCCGATCGCCAGCACCAAACCGAAGAGCGAAAGCGTGTTGATTGAAAAACCAAGCAGTGGAAAAATCGCGAACGTGCCGATCAACGAGACCGGGACTGCAATCATCGGAATCAGCGTCGCTCGCCAATTCTGCAAGAAGAGATACACGACCAGTATCACCAGAACTACGGCAATCGCCAGAGTCACAACGATGTCATGAATGCCTGCGGTGACCGGAAGCGTGGTGTCGAGTGTAATAGCGTAGTCCAGGTCTTGAGGGAACCGAGTCTTCAAATCGGCAATCGTGCTCTTCACACCCTCCGCGACCGCAAGCGCGTTGGAGCCCGGAGCCTGAAAGACCGCCACGATACAACCCGGCTGACCGTTCACCCTCCCAATCTGTTGATAGTTCTGCGCACCGAGCTCGATCCGAGCCACGTCCTGCAGACGCACCACCGAGCCATCCGAATTTGATCGAACGATTATCTGGCCAAACTGTTCTGGTGATTGAAGACGCCCCTGAGCGCGCACTGTGTAAGTCTTCTCTTTTCCCTTTGGTGCTGGCTCGGCCCCAACTTGACCGGCGGGATTGACGGTGCTCTGTTGCTGTACGGCTCGAGTGATATCCGGGACGGTCAAACCGAGCTTCGCCAGTAAATCCGGTTTTACCCAGATCCGCATCGCATAATCGCTGGCGCCGAATAGCCTGACTTCGCCGACGCCCGGAACCCGGTACAACGCATCGTTGATATTGATGTTCGCGTAATTCGAAAGAAACAGTGAGTCGTAGGTCTTGTTCGGCGAGAACAGCGACAAAACGAGCATCGGAAGACCGGTGGACTTGCGCAGGCTGATTCCAAACTGGTTGACATCCGAGGGCAGGTTCGGCTGCGCCTGCGCCAGCCGATTTTGTACGTTGACCTGATCAGTATTGGGATCGGTCGCGATGTCGAACGTCACCGTCAACTGCATTGTGCCGTCGTTTGCGTTTGTGGACTGCATGTAGAGCATGTTGTCCACGCCATTCATCTGCTGTTCGATGGGTGTTGCTACCGACTGTTCGATCGTGATCGCGTCAGCACCGGTGTAGGTAGTCGATGCGATGATCTGTGGAGGGACGATTGGTGGAAATTGGGCTAACGGCAGCCCGCGCATTGCCACCAATCCGAGGATGACGGTAATGATCGCGATCACCATCGCGACGATCGGGCGATTGATAAAGAATTTGGAAATCATGTTATGGGCCTAGGAAAACCTGTACGGGTGGCCCTCCGTGGCCGCCCCTCATTGAAAATGCTGCTCCTGTAATGAGGGGTGGCCACGGAGGGCCACCCCTACAGGTCTTCAATCTTCACCGGTCTTCAATCTTCACAGGCGCTTCAATCTATTGCTCACGGCAGCGAATTCTTAGGGCAAGCTCGGCGCGTTTTGTTGAACTTCATAAGGCTTTGCGCTTACGAGCTGGTCGGGTCTGATCCTCTGTATGCCCTCAGCAACTACGCTCTCACCGGGCTGCAACCCCTCGTCAATGATCCACATTGAGCCGAC
>Ga0126382_10000830_pt1 | contig 12244 bp, 10 predicted proteins | sample PanSoiMetPlot_30_FD_92548 | JGI IMG/M metagenome (GOLD analysis project Ga0126382, IMG submission 92548) | Tropical forest soil microbial communities from Panama - MetaG Plot_30 | ecosystem: Environmental > Terrestrial > Soil > Tropical forest > Bulk soil | place: Panama | collected 2016-02-17 | reverse complement strand
GCCACGGTCGAATGCTTCGTTCGGCTCGATCAAACAGATCGATGCCGGCGTCTTGAACGTCGGATACGCTGAAGCCGGCCCGAGCACTGGCCCTGTGGTGATTCTCCTGCACGGCTGGCCCTACGACATTCATAGCTACGTCGACGTTGCCCCTTTGCTGGCGTCGGCCGGCTACCGGGCGATCGTCCCCTACCTGCGCGGCTATGGCACCACGCGCTTTCTTTCAAAAGATACGTTCCGGAACGCCCAGCAATCGGCAGTTGCTCTCGACATCATCGCTTTAATGGACGCTCTTAAGATCAAGAAGGCAATCGTTGCCGGTTTTGATTGGGGAGCGCGGACGGCCGACATCATCGCGGCGCTCTGGCCTGAACGCTGCACGGGGCTCGTCTCCGTGAGCGGCTACTTGATTACGAATCTCAAGGCGAACCTACAACCCTTACCGCCCGTTGCTGAATTGGCATGGTGGTACCAGTACTATTTTTCCACGGAGCGGGGGCGGCTCGGCTACGGCAAATACGGGCATGATTTTAACAAGCTCATCTGGAAGAGCGTCTCCCCAAAATGGGACTTCGACGATGCCACGTTCGAACGGACCGCGGCGTCCTTCAACAACCCGGATCACGTCGACATCGTCATCCACAATTACCGCTGGCGGCTGAGCCTGGCCAAAGGCGAGCCACGATACGACGATCTCGAAGAAAAACTTTTCAAAGCTCCCGTCATCACAGTGCCGACAATCACCATCGGCAGTGATTTCGATGGACCGAACGCGGCCGGAACATCCTATGCCAAGCAATTCTCGGGCAAATATTCGCACCGCATCTTCAACGGTATCGGTCACAATGTGCCTCAAGAAGCTCCGGAACCCTTTGCCAAAGCTGTCGTCGAAGTCGCTGGGTACTCAAGCTGAACCAGGGACGACTCCGTCGTCATGAAAACAAACGGGTTCTTTCTCGCCGCGACACTTGCCAGCGCGATCGGGCTTTCAAGCGAGCCCTTAGCCAAGGACAAAAAGATGCAGCAGACTACGCCGGCAGGGACTCAATTACCCATCCAAGGTGATTTGCCTTCTTTTGGCGGCGCAACCGAGTGGCTCAATTCGCAGCCGCTGACCGCGGCCGGTCTGCGCGGAAAAGTCGTCCTCGTCGAATTCTGGACCTATACCTGTATCAACTGGCTTCGGACACTTCCATACGTCCGAGCCTGGGCGGAGAAATACAAGAATCAAGGATTGGTGGTGATCGGCGTCCACTCGCCTGAGTTCCCTTTTGAGAAAGACCTCGACAACGTTAGTCGCGCCGTCAAGAACATGAGGATCGAGTATCCGGTGGCAGTCGATAGCGACTACGCAATCTGGCGTGCATTCGATAACGAATACTGGCCGGCCCTCTATTTCGTCGATGCGCAGGGGCACATTCGACACCACCAATTCGGCGAGGGCGAATACCAACAGTCGGAAAGAGTCATCCAACAATTGCTGGCGGAGGGTGGAGTCAGTGGCATCACTCACGAGCTGGTTTCGGTCGATGGCCAGGGTATTGAAGCTGCCGCCGACTGGGACGACTTGAAGTCCGGGGAAAACTATCTCGGCTATGAGCGTACCGAGAACTTTGCGTCTCCCGGTGGCGCGGGGGCGGGCAAGCCTCGGGTCTACGCTGCCCCTGCGCGCTTGAAACTCAATCATTGGGCTCTCTCGGGTGATTGGACCCTGGAGAAAGGGGCCTCGGTGCTGAACAAGCCCAACGGCCGGATCGCCTACCGCTTTCACGCCCGGGATCTTCATCTGGTTATGGCGCCCGTAACCCGAGGAGCCTCCATTCGGTTCCGCGTGCTCATCGAGGGAAAACCACCGGGCGCTGCTCACGGTAGCGATGTGGATGAGCAAGGCAACGGCACGGTTACTGATCAGCGGACCTATCAGTTGATCCGGCAACCCAAGCCCATCGTTGATAAACAGTTCGAGATCGAGTTTCTCGATCCGGGCGTGGGGGCTTTTGCGTTCACGTTCGGCTGACGATTCCGGACCGAGGCATTGGCCACGATTCTTGTCGCCCCAAGCGCTTCTGCAGCCAGCCATCGATTGAGTACTCTCCCGCGCCGACCGTGAGCAAGACGGACGAGTACACCAGCATCGCGAAGTCTAGCCGAGCCTCGTGTGCCATGTCCCAAAATCCGCTGTGGAGCAGAATCGGCACCTTGGTGGTGGCGATCGCCACCAGCATGTCGATGATCAGAGGCACGGCGGCAACCCGGGTAAGCAGCCCGAACAGAATGAGTAGGCCGCACGCGATCTCGACAACGCCGACGAAGGGAGCCAGCACTTCGGGGGACGGAATTCCAATCTTTACGAATCGTCCGACGCCCAGCTTGTCTGGGGTGACGAACTTTAGAATCCCCTCCAGGAGGAACACCGAGCCCGCGACGCCTCTCACGAGGATCAGCGGCGCAGGGCTTCGATTGGGAGTGTTCAGGAGTCTGCTAAACAAGTCATTCATTGGTTTTCTCGGGGTTTGAAGTTTCTGTGCTCTTTCAAGTCAGTACACCGAGGTGCGCCGTCTGGATTCGTTGGACGCCCGCGGATTCCAGGTGCGACCGTCAGCCGCCTCCGCCGCCGTCGCCATTTCCATCGTCCGAGGGGCTGAGGTTGGAAGTTGTCACGGAGATCGTCCCCTGGAACGTTGAGTCGCTTGGATTCAAACTGTCGATGAACGCACAAGTCCCGCTCCGATCCGCAACGATCGCTGTAAATGCATCTCCAGGCAGGAGCTCCGGAGTATTGAGCTCGCGGCAGTCGACCTGCTGGGAATCCGGGTTGGAAGCGAGCCGATGGGGCGCACTGTCGTTGTTCAGAACGGTAATCAAGCTACCTACTGAAACGGAGCTCGCCTTCGGGCTGACGCTCGCGTTGCTCAGGATCAGGGTGAGGCTCGACGAAGCCTGATCTGGAGCTCCCGACCCAGGAGAGCCTCCGCCGCAAGCGGCAAGCCCCAGTAAACCCACAACAGCACTTGATACAGATTTCTTTAAACCAATCATCAGAGTTTCCTTTCGTTGGAGTATTTTGTTTTTCGAGATACTCCAGGCTCAAAAGCTTGGATGGGAACCCTGCTGGCTGCGACTCGTCTCCGCTGCCGCCCATTCGTCGCCAGTTTCGGGCCGCTGCGGCGTCCGGCGGCTCAACGCGATGCGGACTTCTACCTCCGCGGGTCATCGAGCTTCGTGCGCGAGCTGACGACGGGACTCGGCGCTTGGAGCATCTCCTTCGATCGCACCCTGACGTTTCCACCGGTGAAGTCGAGCGGCGCCATGCCCAAACCACTTCGGCATTGCTCGGCATCGAGCTCACGCATGCAGCTCGCCTGCCTGCTTCGACGTATCCAGGTGCCCTTCCATGCCAACCCGCTGTGTTTCAGTACACCCTTCGCAAGCGCTTAGCACCGCCAAGGAGCTCTTGGCGTTAAAACGACAGGCGTTCGCCAGCGCGCTCAAACAACTGCGGCTATATACGGTCGGAGGATTCGAATGAAACGACAACGGCACAGCCATTTGAGCAGCGCAGATCTGGACGCGCTTCGAGCGGCGCTTGAGGCCAAGCGCGCCGAGCTGCAGCGCGTGGTCGATACGAACGTTGCCGAAGGCACGCACTCGGAGGAAGGCTTCCCCGATCCGAGGGACTCGGGGGATGTGGCCGAGCGAACCGAGGAGGAGGAGGAACTGCTCGAGGTGGCAGGCCAGGAGGGCACGCTGCTATCGGACATCGATCGCGCGCTGGCCAAGATCGACAAGCGAACTTACGGGCTAAGTGAGCGGAGTGGCCGTCCGATCCCCCTGGAGCGCCTGCGTGCAGAGCCGTGGGCCAGATTCACCGCCGAGGAAGAAGCGGAAGTCGAGGAGCGCCGCCGAGAAGAACGCAAGCGAACCCGACCTCGAAGCTAATAGCAGCCGCGGTCAACACACACAATGCAGCAAACCCTGAGGTAGTCACAATGGCAAATGCTCCTTTTTCGCCGACGCTCGAAGCGCGCCGCGCCCAAACATTTCCGCTGCTCGCGGCGGACGAGATCGCGCGCATGCACCGCTTCGGAAAGCCGCGCCGCTTCGTCGGCGGCGAGCGGGTGCTCGAGATCGGCAAGGTCGGCCCCGGCATCCATGTGGTACTCTCGGGCGCGATCTGTGTCACCGGCCGCGACGGTCACGGGGATGAGTTCCCGGTTGTCGAGCACGGACCCGGCAGCTTCACCGGCGAGCTGAGCCAGCTATCAGGCAAGCCATCCTTTGTGAACGGCGTCGCGGTCGGCGAGACGCAGGCGCTCGAGATCAGCACCGAAAACCTGCACGGGCTACTGATCGCGGAAGCGATGCTCGGCGAAAAGCTGATGCGCGCGATGATCTTGCGTCGCGTGGCGCTGATCGAGACGGGCGCGGGTGGGCCGGTGTTGATCGGCGCCGCTTCATCCCCGGACATCGCGCGTCTCAGCGTCTTTCTCAGGCGCAACGGCATTCCCCATCAGATCCTCGACCCGGCAACGGACACCGATGCACAGGCGTTCATCGCGCGCTATGCGCCGGAGCCCGAGCAGCTGCCGCTCGTGGTCTGCGCCAACGGCGAAGTTCTGCGCAATCCGACCGAAAGCGAGCTTGCGCGCTGCATCGGCATGCTGGACGCCGACCCCGCCGATGTGGTGTACGACGTCACCATCGCCGGCGCCGGGCCGGCGGGCCTCGCCGCAGCGGTGTGCGCGGGCTCCGAAGGACTCTCGGTGCTGGTGATCGACGCGCGGGCCTTCGGCGGACAGGCAGGCGCGAGCATGCGCATCGAGAACTACCTTGGCTTTCCGACCGGCATCACCGGTCAGGCGCTCGCGGGACGCGCCTACGCGCAGGCGCAGAAGTTCGGCGCCCAGATGTTGATCCCGATCGAGGTCCGGCGCCTCGATTGCGAACAGGGCGCGCCGCTGCGACTCGAGCTCGGCGACGGGCGCACCGTGCGCACCCGCACCGTGGTGATCGCCACCGGCGCGCGCTACCGCCGTCCCGACTGCAAAAACATCGTGGCGCTGGAAGGGCGCGGGGTTTGGTACTGGGCTTCCCCGATCGAGGCGAAGATCTGCGCCGGGCAAGAGGTGGTGCTGGTCGGCGGCGGCAACTCAGCGGGGCAGGCGGCGGTGTTTCTCTCTGCGCATGTGGCGAAGGTGTGGATGCTGGTGCGCGGCCCCGGTCTCGCCGCCAGCATGTCGAAGTACTTGATCGACCGCATCGCCGCCACGCCGAACATCGAGCTGCTCACCCGTACTGAGATCACCGGGCTCTCGGGTTCTCGCCAGACCGGCGTTGAGTCGGTCACCTGGAGCAGCCGCGAGTCGGTCAGAACCGAGACCCGTCCGATTCGCCACGTGTTCCTCTTCCTTGGCGCCGACCCCACCACCGATTGGCTCGAGCACTGCGGTGTGGCGGTCGATGACAAGGGCTTCGTGACGACGACGCAGGATTTGACGCTCCCGCTGCAAACGAGCGTACCGGGCGTGTTCGCGATCGGCGATGTCCGCGCCGGCTCGGTAAAGCGCGTCGCCAGCGCGATTGGCGAGGGCGCCGCGGTGGTGCAGCAAATCCACGCCTACCTCGCCCGGCAACAGGAAAAGGCCGCCGCGACTCCGCTTCCATTGCTTCAACCGAGCGGAGACTCATTCCAAGCGCCAGCCAGATCTCTTACCTAACCACGAGCACCGAGCACTCGGCGTGGTCGACAACCTTATCAGCGGTCGCTCCGAGGATCCGGCGTCGGACCGGGTGATGCGCGTGCGCCCCGAGAATGATCAAATCGGCCCGAAATCCTTCGGCGACGTTCAAAATCTGTTCGCTCGGCTTGCCGTGAGCGACCTGAGCCATTGCCGCGACGCCGCGCGACTTCAACCAAGCTAAGGCCTCGTCCAATCGCTTGCGATAGAAGGCCGCGGCGTGCTCATTCGCCTCGTCCACCTCGTCCTGTGTTTCGGCGTACTCCGGCACGCGCCCAACGGCGACCAGGTGAAGAACACTGCCTGCGGGCAAAATCTCGACGCAGCGCTCAAGAGCTCTCTTCGAGGCTTCGGATCCATCGTAGGCAAGAAGAATCCGCTGGAACATGGCTCAACCTCCCGCCGGGGCATCTGGTTCGCCTTCGACTAAACGAGGCCCGACCGATTTGCCGCCTCCAACTTTGTCGGCTGGCTCAGCCTTCAGCAGGTGCCGGGGCATGAATGCCGCATTGGCAATCAGCGTCGGGACCACCGCACTGCCGATGACCACCGCGACCAGGTGCGAGTACTGGGCCTGCGAGACGATCCCATGCGTAAGCCCGTAGAGCGCCGAGATGGTGCCGAACGTAAGTCCAGTCGACATCAGCAGCGTGTAGTACCAGCGCTCGCGCGATTCCTTACGAAAGATGCCGATAACGGGGTAGAGACCGAAGATCTTCGAGAGCACCTTCCCGCCGAAGAGCGCCAGGAAAACCAGCGGCGCGGCAAACAATGCGGGCAGCGATACAAATGAGCCCGCTCGGATGAAGTAAAACGGCGTCAACAGGCCAAGCGTCAGCGTGCGCAGGCGGCGGATGTAGCCGTGGTCATGGCCGATTACCCCCGCGAGGACCATGCCCGCGATGTAAGCCGGAAGAACCGCTTCGCTGCCGGACCAAAACGCGAGTGCCCCAAGCCCGAACAACACCAAGAGGATCCACTTGGTCTCAACCTCGGTCGGTTTATCTCCGAAGCGCGCCAGCAGCCGCGGCGTGTAGAACGGAAGAGCGGCCAAGACGGCCACCGAGACCACCACGAAAACGACGGTGCGAAAGGTGAAGGGCGCAAAGAGCAGACCCAAGGCGATCACCGTGCCAAGATCGTTGATGAAGCAGGCGCCAATAATCCCCTTGCCGAACTCCGTCTTGTTGAAGCCGAGCTCGAGCATGACCGCGTAAACGACTGCCATTGAGGTGGTCGAGAGAGCGACGCCGGCAAGCCAGCTCGAAGGCCCCGGCCACCCGAGCAGGAAGTGGGCGATCGCGGCGCAGCCGAGAAACGGCCCCGCGAATCCAACCAGCCCGACCAGCGAGACCTCCCTCGATTTCCGCCGGAGCGCCGCCGGGTCAAGCTCCGCCCCGGCCAGGAAGGTCAGGACCACGGCGCCAGTGCTCGCGAGGAAGGTAAGCCAGGGAAGCTTGGCGCCGAGCGTATCGGGGCCAGCAAAGCGCGTCACGATGGCCCCCGCCACGATACCAATGATGATCTCCGCGAGCGCCGAGGAAACGCGGACCCGCGCGGCACTCAACGTGGCTAAGAGCCCAAATCCGATCCAGAGCGCCGCGATCGCAAAGGTCGATTCCATTCGAGGAAGTCACAGCAATAGCAGCTCGGAGCTCAGACCGTCGGATCTGACGTTCTGGGTAACAAAAGCGGCTGCTGGCGACCGTTTTTGGTACACAGTATGAGAAAGTCGGTTATTTCCCGGCGCGCATGCCTCTCAGCGGTGGGCTGCCCGAAGGCGCTCGCAAGCGTCTGGAATCCGAACCGCGCGACTAGGTTCGACAGCTTGTGGTGCCGATCCGAGGTTCTTGAAGTGATCGGCGGGGCCGAGTCATCGAGTTTCGATGCGTAGTGCCTTGGCTCGCTTGCTTGCTCTAAGATGTCACAACCATCAACTGTCGGATTGGTCAAACGAGGTGAGCTCTTCTGCTCGCACGAGTCACTAAAACCCCGACTAAAGCCCCATCTCGGAAAGTCCTACGACCACAAACGCGCCACAGTTTCTCCTCTGAAGCAGTTCTAAAACGCGCCACTAGGATGCTCGCACAAGAGCGCGGAGGAGCAGTAACGTGGGTCCGACGCGTCGCTGGTAAGTCACGGCCAGCAGTCCCGGGAATTGTCCCGCCGAGTCCAGGGAGATGTCACTGCTTGCCTACTTGCTTTGAGATCGCAGGGACTCGTCACCCGACGCGCGCCAGGTTTCGCCCCCTGCTGACTGCGGCCGAACGGTTAAGTGCCGAACCCTTAAGTGATAGAGAATCAGTTGACATCTCAACAGATGCTCGGGACCTTTTCAACGACCTGCCAGCGAATTCTCAATGTCGCGCTTCCGGAAAGATGAGCCTTCGAGGAGCCGCAGCCGCACTAGCCAAACGCTCGCAATTACCCTGACCGCCCTTGCGGCTTTGGCCCTGATCGTCAATGCGCAGCTCACCGTCAGCAACGTTCGGCGACTTCGAGACGCCGAAGAATGGGTCGTCCACAGTCACCAGGTGCTGGACACTCTTCGGTCTCTGCTCTCCAGCACTACCGATGCTGAAACGGGCCAGCGCGGTTTTCTGATCACCGGACGTACAACCTACCTCGAACCCTACGAAGCGGGAAAAGCAGCGGTCCAGCTGCGCCTATCCAGAATGGAGGAGCTGACCCGGGACAATCCTTCACAGCAGAAGCGCATCGAGGCGCTGCGGCCGATGGTAGCGGACAAGCTCGAGGAGCTGCAGCGAGTGATTAACGTGTTCCGCTCCCGGGGTGGCGGATTCGAGGCGGCTCGCGCAATCGAGCTCGACGACGATGGCAAACGACTGATGGACGGTATTCGGGCCAAAGTCGCCGAGATGATGGCAAGCGAAAACAGCCTGCTTGAAACTCGCGTCCAAGCAGCGACGACCGCCACCCAAAGGGCAGTCGCCACCAGCCTTGCAGGCCTTGCCGCGAGCCTCGCGCTGCTTGCTGGCGCTTTCGCCTCCGCCCAGCTCCGCCTTCGTGAGCGCGAGAGCGCGTCGGCACGCCTGTACGAGGAGAAGGAGCGTCTGGGAACAACGCTGAGCAGCATCGGCGATGCGGTCATCGTCGCGAATAAGGATGGACGCATCACGATGATGAATCGGGTCGCGCACGCCCTGCTCGGTTGGGGCGACGAGGCCCTTGGCAAGCGGCTCCACGAAGTCTTTCGAATCGTCAACGAAGAAACGCGTACCGCGGTCGAAAGCCCTGTCGACAGAGTGCTCCGAGAGAACAAGGTCGTCGGCCTGGCCAATCACACCATTCTCATCCGGGGCGACGGCAGCGAAGTGCCCATCGAGGACAGCGGAGCACCGATCCGAACTGCCGATGGCACCATCGTCGGGGTGGTGCTCGTCTTCCGCAGCGTCGAGGAACGTCGCAGAGCAGAACGAGAGCTGAAACGGCGAGGTGAGCTGCTCCAGGAGCAGGACCGGCGCAAGGATGCGTTCCTTGCCATGCTCTCGCACGAGCTTCGCAACCCGCTCAGCGCCATGCGCAGCGCGCTTGCGATCCTGCAGCGGAACCAACCTCAGACGGAGAAGGCCGGGGCCGCTACGGCGATCATCGACCGCCAGATCACGCATCTGACGCGACTCGTCGACGACCTTCTGGATGTGTCCCGCATCGCTCAGGGCAAGATCCGGCTTCAGAAGGAACGCATCGACCTGGCCGAGGTCCTGCGTCGGACCGTTGAGGATCACCGGGAGCTGTTTGCGCGCGAGCAAATCGCGCTCGAGCTACGCGCCGGCAGTAAGCCACTGTGGGTCAGCGCCGATGCAACGAGGATGGCTCAAGTCGTGGGAAACATTCTGCAAAATGCGGGCAAGTTCACCAGCGCCGGCGGCCGGGTTTCGGTTTCGCTGGACACAGAGGAGCAGCAGGCAGTGGTGCGGGTCCGGGATACTGGTGCGGGCATCGACGCCGACACGCTTGCGAATCTCTTTCAGCCATTCTTCCAATCGGAGGTCACGCTTCATCGCAGCGGTGAAGGCCTTGGACTTGGCCTGGCTCTCTCGAGGGCACTCGTCCAGCTACACGACGGCACTTTGCACGCCTCGAGCGCTGGCCCAGGTGCGGGCTCCGAGTTTTCGATCCGGCTCCCACTCGCCCAGAGCGTCTCCAATGAGCTTCGAGTGCGCTTTGGAAGCTAGACACTGACCCCAGCCTGCGACGGTACGGATTTCGTACCGCTGCGAAGCAACTGGCGGAATTAGCTTTACCGACGGGCTCGCAACACGGAGGAGTCAAATGCCTGTCGAGAGCATGTTCGTTACCGAGGGTGAAGGGTTTCAGCCGACCGAGCTCGCCGTCGGCCCATGGTCGCCAGATCTCCTCCAGGGCAGCGCGTATGGCGGGCTGCTGGTCAGGGCGCTCGAGCGTCACGAGGCGGCTTCGGGCATGACGCTCGCTCGCATGACCTTCGACTTCTGGCGTCCGGTGACGCGCGAGCGGCTGACGCCAAGGGTGACTGTCCTCCGGGAAGGTCGCAAGGCCCGCACGCTCGAGGCGACGCTGGTTCAAAGCGGAACCCCCGTGTCTCGGTGCACCGGAGTCTTCCTGCGAACGGATGCGGCCGCCAGCCCTCCAGCTGCGCCGAGCGCTGCGCCGACCATTGGGCCCGACGCGTCGCGGCCGATTCCTCCGCACGTGCGTACCTGGAGTCCCTTCTTTACAGGAGTCGACACCCGCGTTGTCGAGGGCGACTTGCTGCGGCCGGGGCCGGCAGCAGTTTGGTTCCATCTGTTTCGCCCGCTCGTCGCGGGTGAGGAGAATTCGGCGCTTGTGCACACGGTGTCGGCTGCGGATCTGGCAGCGGGGATCTCCGCGGTCGTCGACCTACGGAAGTGGAGCTTCGTCAACCCCGATCTTACGGTTGCGCTCTGGCGTGTCCCACAGGTGCCGTGGATTTTCCTGGCTGCGGAAACCCACGTGGGCAATCAGGGCACCGGTGTGGCGCGCGGGCTTCTATCCGACAGTGCCGGCTCCTTCGGCGCCTGTGAGCTGTCGGTGATCTTCGAGCGCGGGCGCTGACCTGTTCTACAGGCACGTCCACCTCCACGGCGGCCCGGCTCCGGTGCGCCGGTACCTTACTGAGCTGATCCGTCTGGCGTGGAACCGAAAGATCAACCCCGGCAAAGTCTTCGACTTGACGCTGCCACTTGAGCAGGTCGCGGAGGGCTACCGGCGATGGACGAGCGCCGCGCGATCAAGACGCTGCTTTCGCCCGTGACGGTCAATTCTTCCAGAGCCGCGGCGGGCGTCTCCTGTACCGCTAAGTTTCCGCGCCAGACCGAAGCACCAGCTGCTCGGCTGAGGAGAAGGCGTGGGCGCGGATCAGCGTCGTGCTGATCAGCGACGTCAACCCGGATGAGGCGAAGATCATCGCCAGCGCAACGAACTGGTAGATCGCCGCGTAGAGGGGCGGCGACCCCGACAGCACCATGCCGGCCATCAGGCCCGGGATCCACACGATCCCGAGCGACCGGAGGTTGTCGATCGCCGGGATGAGGCTCGCTTGGTAGGAGCTTTGGACATAACGCGCAACCGCCCTCTCGGGGGCCGCGCCAAGCGCGAGCGCGGACTCGACTTGCCCGACGTGCGACTGCACTTCTGACCGAAACCGATCCAGCGCCAGGCCGTTGGTGTTCATCGCGTTGGCGATCAGCATGCTGCCGATGGGGACCACGGTGGCAATGCCAGGATCGATCGCGCCCAGGAGCGTCATCAGCGCGATGGTCAAGCCGGTGCCGACGGCGATGCCGTAAAGCGAGGCCCGAAAGGCTCCGGGAATGCGTTTTGCCCTGCGCGCGGAGGTCGCCGCTGCCGCCACCATCATGAAGGCAAGGATGAACACGCTGGTCCACGAGGGGCCGTGCAGCAGCACCGCGAGGACTGACCCTACGATCGTAATCTGCACCAGGCCACGCACCAGCGCGATGAGCGTCTCGCGCTCGACGTGGATCCGACGGATTCGGGCAAGCAGCATCACCACCACGGCCGCACCGGCTGCCGCCGCGGCCTGGTTGAGCCCGCGGAGCAGATCGGCATTAACGAGTTGCTTCCACATCGAGAACCTCCCCCAGCGGTCCGATCCGTTTCACCTTGCCGCCCTCGAGAACCAGGATCCGATCCGCCAGACGCGCCGCTGCCTCGGTGTCGTGCGTGACCATCAGGCAGGTGAGATGGCTTGCGCGCACCACGTCGCGGATCACCGTCTCCACCTGGCGTTTGGCGAGGTCGTCGAGCGCCGAGGTCGGCTCGTCGAGCAGCAGCACCGTGGGCGAATTGGCCAGGGCGCGCGCGAACGCCACCCTTTGAGCCTCTCCACCGGAGAGGTGGTCTACGGCGCGGGCTGCGAAGCCGTCCAGACCGACCTGCCGAAGCAGCTCATCGATGCGTCCCTCCTCGAGTCGCACATCCCGCTGCTCTGGGCCAAAGCGGATGTTCTCCGCGATGGT
>Ga0126382_10000829_pt1 | contig 12254 bp, 14 predicted proteins | sample PanSoiMetPlot_30_FD_92548 | JGI IMG/M metagenome (GOLD analysis project Ga0126382, IMG submission 92548) | Tropical forest soil microbial communities from Panama - MetaG Plot_30 | ecosystem: Environmental > Terrestrial > Soil > Tropical forest > Bulk soil | place: Panama | collected 2016-02-17 | reverse complement strand
GTCGATGCGCTCAAGCGCCTCACTACCGAGAACGAGGACCAGAAGCACGGTGTCGACATCGTCCGCAAGGCGCTGCAGACGCCTGCTCGCCAGATCGCGATCAACGCTGGTGCTGATGGCTCGATTGTAGTCGGCAAGATCATCGACAAAGACCAGTATTCGTACGGCTTTGACGCTCAGACCGGCGAGTATGGCAACCTGGTGACCAAGGGCATCATCGACCCGACCAAGGTCGTGCGGTGCGCCTTGCAGGATGCGGCTTCGATCGCCGGCCTGCTGATCACCACGGAAGCCATGGTCGCTGAAATTCCGAAAAAGAAAGAGGCTATGCCCGCCATGCCACCTGGGGGCGGCATGGACTTCTAAGAGCCATACGTTCAACCCAAAAATATGCAAAGGCCCGGGAGAAATCCCGGGCCTTCTGCTCACAGACGGCGCAATCGAAAAAGTAACGACCACAAACGAAAAGGCGCGCGTTCATCCGGCGTTGCCTCATCGCAGTGGCCGTCGTGACGATGAAAAAACGCCATCGCCACTTGCAAATCATACTATACGCCTGACATGACAAGAGCATGACAGTGCAGCAGGGCAATATTTACTCTGGTATTGGAGGGTGGACTTATGAGCCTTGGCGCGGGGTATTTTACCCCAAGGGGCTGCCACACGCGCGCGAGCTCGCTTACGCCGCTGCGCACCTGACGTCGATCGAAATCAACGGCACCTTCTATCGCACCCAGACCCCTGCGACGTTCCGCAAGTGGGCCTCGGAAGTGCCGGAACATTTCGTGTTTTCACTGAAGGGCCCACGCTTCGCAGTGAACCGACGCCTGCTCGCGGAAGCCGGCGATTCTGTCAAACGCTTCCTGAATTCCGGCGTGACCGAGCTGGGGACCCGTCTCGGCCCTCTCCTCTGGCAATTCACGCCGTTCAAGAAATTCGATGAAGCAGATTTTGGCGGTTTTCTCGAATTGCTCCCGAAGACTTTCGATGGGCAGACGCTGCGCCACGTGGTGGAAGTTCGGCACGATAGTTTCAAGACCCCGGCCTTCGTCGCACTGCTACGCCGATTTTCGATTCCGGTAGTATTTGCCGAGCATGAATCCTATCCGGCCATCGCCGATATTACTGGCGAGTTTGTGTATGCCCGATTGCAAAAAGGCGATGAAAAACTCAAGGCCGGCTATGCGCCGAGGGCACTTGATGCTTGGGCCGCGCGTGTCAAGGTCTGGGCGCAAGGCGGCGAGCCGAAGGATCTTCCGCGCGTTGCCAAGGACTCAGCAAGTAAGCAGCCGCGCGATGTCTTTGTGTATTTCATTCATGAAGCAAAGCTACGCGCGCCGGCTGCGGCAATGGCGCTGATCGAAAGGTTGAAATGAAAACCAAAACCAAGGCGAAAACCTTTCCGCTGTTCACAATAGGATACGAGCAGGCAAAGCCTGCCGCGGTTCTCAATGAGCTTAGGCGCACGAAAATCGAGCTGGTGGTTGATACGCGCGCGATCGCCGCGTCACGCCGCCCAGGCTTTTCCAAGCACCAGCTCGCAGCCTCTCTTGATGAGGTCGGGATAGCCTACATCCACTTGCAGAAGCTCGGCACTCCAACTGAAGGCCGCGCCGCCGCGCGCAGCGGCGACACTAATGCGTTGTGGCGCATCTACGACAAACACATCAAAAAGGCTGAAGCGAAGGAGGCTCTCAGCGAACTGATCGAGTTGATCAAATCGGGCAAGCGCGTTGCCCTGCTATGCTACTGCCGCGACCCGAGGTGTTGCCACCGCAGCCGCATCGTTGCCAATTTGAAAAAGCACATGCAAATTACGGTCGATGACCTCATCCCGCCATTGTATTGATTCACTCAGCGGGCTGCGGCCTGCGCTGCCTACCCTCAACGCTGATGATCAGCGCAACCAAAGCCAGCGTCGTGACAAAGAGAAGCAGCGCGATGACGGCATTGACGCCGAGAACGAGCGCAAAGCCGCCCGTCTCATGCAGCAGGGAGATCAGGCCGATTGCGGCGCCGGCGCTGACGAACAGCAGAAAATAGCGCACGGCATAAACTCGCCCGCGCCAGGCGTCGGCGGTGTAGCGCGCCATGATCATGTCATTGACAGTTACTTGCCCGTAGATGGCGGCGATCGCAAGCGCCAGCGTGATCAGAAGCGTAACGCCGCTGGCGTAGGTCGCCCACAAATTGCCCAAGAAGCCGATTCCGGTGACGGCCGCAAATATCACGTGCGGCTGAACCCATTCCACCAGCCGGCCAATCGTTAACTGCGCCAGCGCTCCGCAGATTAGCACAGCCGTTGCGATGCTGCCGACGAGAACCAACGGCAAATCACTGGAAAGGCGTTCGTCGACGATTTTCGGCAGCGCGATGGTGAGCACGTTGAAGGTTAGTCCGGCGCTTAACGCAATCACGATGAACAGTCCGAACAGCATCACTGCAAGCCGCGGGGTAAGCGGCACTGCTGGCGCAAATCCGCGCGTCTTGGCGTGATAACGGTCGTCGGGCGTAAGCCAGAGATAGAAAACACCAGTGGCGACCAAGATTGCTGCCGGCGCGAGAAAGGCGGCACGCCAACCGAGCCATGTGGTAAGCGCGGCGCTAATGGCGGCAGCAAGCGAGACGCCGAGATTTCCGCATACGCCATTAAAGGCGAGCGTGCGTCCACGCGCGCTCGACGCCTCGATCAGCATCGCCATCCCTACCGGATGATAGATTGACGCGAACAGGCCAAGTGCGAACATAGCCACCGCTAGCGTCACGAGATTTGGCGCAAGCCCCGCGCCAGCCAGCGACAGGCCGCAACCAATGTAGAAAGCTGCCATCATGTTGCGGCGACTCCAATGATCGGCAAGCCAGCCGGCCGGCAATGAGAATACCCCAAATGCGACAAAGGCTGTGCTCGATAGCGCGATCAACTCGCTGTACGAACGCTGATAGACGACCTCCAGACCGATCACTACGGTCGGGTAGATCAACAGCACGAAATGGTCGAGCGCATGGGCCCAATTAAGGAATGCAATCGATTGCCGGCGAGCCAGATCGTCGACACCAATATGGCTGGCAGGAGGAGCAGTCACTGCAATTCCAATCTGCAACGAGACTCGTGGGCATGCATATACCCATTAATGACGCTTGTCTTCATTACGTCCCTGTTCCAATAGGCTCGAAGTTCAGTATTTCGGCTCAGAGGGCTATCGACATTTGCTTTTGGGCGCCCACGTCACCAGCATGAAGCCGACAATGCCGAATGGTCCGCGCTATGGCGCTAAACTAGTCGAGCGTGCGGCGGAACCTGGTGACGGCGATGGTCATCGCCACCAGCATCAGAACAAACATCGCAATCGCGTCATATCGCAGGTCCGACAAATTGGAGCCCTTGAGCATGATTGAGCGCACGATGCGGAGAAAATGCGTCAACGGCAATGCCTCGCCGATATATTGCGCCCAGACCGGCATGCCGGCGAATGGGAACATGAATCCGGACAACAAAATGTTTGGCAGGAAGAACATCATCGACATTTGCATCGCTTGCAATTGGTTCTGCGCAACCGTCGAAAATGTGTAGCCGATCGATAAATTGGTCGCAATGAACAACGTGCTCAGAAGTGCAAGCATCAGCAGACTACCGATGATCGGAACCCCAAACAGCAACACACCGATCGAGATGATTATGGTCGCCTGCACAACACCGACAACCACGTAGGGAATGATCTTGCCGAGCATGATTTCAATAGGCGTGATCGGCATGGACAGCAGATTTTCCATAGTTCCGCGCTCAATTTCGCGCGTGACCGAAAGCGCCGTGAAGATCAGCATGGTCATGGTGAGAATGGTGCCGACAAGCCCCGGCACTATGTTCAGCTGGGTGACGGCTGCGGGGTTATAGCGGGCGTGGGTGCGGATTTCGAACGGCATCGCGGCGCTGTTGGGAATATCGCGGTCATGAGAGAGCGCAGTCTGCAGAACTTCGCTGAGAGCGCCGAGGGCGGTCCCGGAGGCAACAGGATCGGTGGCGTCCGCAATCACCAGCATGGCCGGCTTGTCGCCTCGGCGCACGGAGCGTTCGAAATTTGCAGGAATCTCAACCGCAAACAGCACTTTGCCAGAAGCCAGTAACTGGTCGACCTCAGCTTCGTTATGTGGCAGCTCGGTGACCCTGAAATATTTCGTGTTTTCGAGTGCGGCAAGGATAGAGCGCGACAGATCGCTGGTTTCTTGCATCAATACTGCCGTCGGCAAATTGCGTGGCATGGTGTTGATGGCGTAACCGAACAACATCAGTTGCACGAGCGGGATCATTATGATCATGGCGAAGGAAACGCGGTCGCGTTTGAGTTGGATGAATTCCTTAACTAGCATGGCCCAAGTCTTGCGCCAGAAGGCCCCGCCCGAAAGACGTTTCGCCGCATGAGGAGGAAGCAGGTTCGTCATTGGAAATTATCTCGCGCCTTGCCCATCAGGTCGATGAACACATCCTCGAGCGATGGCTCAGATTTTCTCCAATCAAGGTTTTTGCGTTTGCGATAAATTGAAACGGCGGACTCGAGTGCGGCCGCGTCGCGACCTGACACATGCAGACTGGTGCCGAAAGGTGCCACCATATCTATGCCTGGCTTGTCGGTAAGCTCAGCCGATAAATCGGCGAGGCCGTCACCGGCCAAGGAACTCACGACGTAGGTGGTTAAATGCGATGAGGTGACTACCTCCTCAACTGTGCCATGCGCCAATAACTCCCCGAATGCGATGTATGCGATCTCGTGACAACGCTCCGCTTCATCCATGTAATGGGTCGACACCAATACTGTCAGACCGTCAGCTGCGAGAGCGTGAATCTCATTCCAGAATTCGCGCCTCGCCTTTGGATCGACGCCGGCGGTCGGCTCGTCGAGTAGCAACAATTGCGGGCTTGGCAGCGTGCAAGCGCCAAGTGCCAAGCGCTGCTTCCACCCGCCGGAGAGTTCGGCCGCAAGCTGTCCTTCCCGCCCCGCGAGGCCAAGTCGTTCAACCGCGGCGCGCGCCGCAGCGACCGGATGATCGATTCCATAGACCCTTCCGATGAATTCCAGGTTCTCGCGTACCGAGAGGTCCTGGTAGAGGCTGAAACGCTGCGTCATATAGCCGACTTGGCGCTTGATCTTGTCGGTCTCGGTGCGAATGTCGTAACCAAGGCAGGTTCCCGTTCCCTCATCCGGAGTGAGCAGACCGCACAGCATACGAATGGTGGTCGTCTTGCCAGACCCGTTTGGGCCCAGGAAGCCGTAGATTGTCCCGCGCTTCACCTGCATGGACAAATTTCGGACCACAGCACGACCATCGAACTTTTTGGTAAGGCCGTGGACATCGATGACGATGTCGTGCGCGTTCATTTGTGCGGCTCTTGCGCTAGCGTGACGGTAACTGGCTGGCCGACCCGAAACTTGTCCGGCTTTTCGGGTCGTGCCTCAATCAGAAATACCAACTTGGCGCGCTCTTCCTGACTATAGATCACCGGGGGAGTAAATTCGGCGCTGCGCGCGATAAAACTTACTTTTGCAGTCAGGCCTTTCTCGCAGCCATCGCAGCTGACATCAACGATTTCTCCGAATTTGATTTTGGGCAGTATCGCCTGCGGTGCGAAAAAGCGAAGCTTAAGATTGCCGGGTGGCAGTAACGCCACGACCGGCCGTCCTGCGGGCACCGTTTCACCGGGACGATAATAAACCTGCTCCACCGTGGCGTCGCCGGGGCTGTACGCATTCCGGCGCGCGAGCCGCGTCTGTGACCATTCCAGGTTAGCCTTGGCCTGACGCAGCACCATTTCAGCGTCGTCGTAGGTTTTTTGCGTTCCTGCCGAGGACTTTAATAGTTCTTTCGCGCGATCGAAGCTCTGCTGCGCATTCATAACGGCAGTGTTTCTCACCACGACGTCGGCTTTTTGCAGGTCGTCGTCGACGGTGAAGAGCACCTCGCCTTTTTTCACCTGATCGCCCTCACGTACCTTTAGAGTCTCCACACGTCCCTGCTCGTCGGGTGAAACGAAGATCAATTCAGCTTCTACCCAACCTTGCAACACGTGGTCGTTGGCGTTGTCGCAGCCACCGAGCGCAAGCGCGGCTAACGCCATTATCCACAGGCCAGCGAGCTTCATTTTCATGTAGCTCTCCTCGGCGCGAAAAGCAGCTCGACATGCGTTTTCATCATCTTGCGAACGTCAAGCGGCTCGAAACGTTCGAATAGCCCGCTCCAAATGATCGCCACCAAACCGGGAGCGGCGATAATTTGCGGAAAATCTGCAAGCCCCTCCGGCACCTCGCCGCGTGCGGCACCGCGCCGCAGCAGCGCGCGTACGGCCGCAATAATGCGCGCCAACACCTCCCGGTAATAGAATTCAGCAAGTTTCGGAAAGCGCCGGCCCTCAGAGATCATGAGGCGAATGACGTCCTTGCGCCTCGTCTCGTAAACCTCACGCACGAATAAATCGACAAGGCGGTCCGCCAGCACGCCGAGCGGCAAGTCGGCTTCGCCCATGGCCTCGATCGTGCCGACAAGCGGCGTAAGCATGGCCCGGATCAACTCCTGGAACAGAGTCTCCTTGTCGCGGAAGTAGAGATAGATCGTTCCCTTGGCGACTCCTGCTCGCCGCGCCACATCATCCAGGCGAGCGGCCTCGAAGCCGCGGATTGAGAATTCATCGAGCGCAGCGGAAAGGATGGCATCGCGGCGTTCGGTGCTGCGCATCTTCCGCGAGGCACCTGCCGGAACGGCAGTCGCACGGGCGGCTTGAGCTGCGCGTTTGGTCCGGCTTGCCCGGCGGGGCATCGACTTTCGGAACCGAGGTGGGTGTAATATTGGCATATGACTGACCAGTCAGTCATTACTTAGTTCAAATAGCGGCAGCCCGCAAGAGTATAATTTCGCGGATAAATCTCAGGTACTTATGGGCGTTCGAGGAATGACAGCGGGATGGCGGCCCGCGCTGTGCTCGCGGCGACATACATTAACATCGCGGTCGCGAGCACTAAGGCCACGGCGACAACTGCGCGCATTATAGGCGCATAGATGTTGGTCATCACCCTTCTCTGGCCGGCGTCGCGTTAAGATAGTGATGAGTCGCGTGGCGCGATCAATGATTCGAATCTCAGGCGCGCTCAATTTCGGCCTTGACGGCAGAGAACGACTCGGGCGTGTCGACATCGGTAAGAGCCGCCTCGCCAGAGACGGGCACTTCGACTACCGCCTCGGCATAACCGCCGATAAGGTGACGGGCTCCTATGTCGCCTTGAATTGCAGTCAGGTCGTGGAAAAAGCGGCGTGACCACACTACAGGATTCCCGCGCCGTCCTTCGATGCTTGGCACCACGACGAGCGCGCCATGCTCCGGATCGAACGCGGCGATCAGCCGATTAATTAACGCTGCATCGACCTGGGGCATGTCGCCAAGGCACACGATCGCCGCATCGGCCTCTTCGGGCACGGCAGCGATGCCAGTTTTTAGCGAGGTGCCGAGTCCTTCCGCGAAATCCCTGTTATGCACCAACCGCACCGGCAGACCGTTCAATGCTGCTTCCACTTTTTCTCGTTCGTGACCGGTCACAACGACCACGGGGTGAGCATGCGACGCAACCGCCTGTTCGGCAGCGATACGCACAAGCGGTTTACCGCCAATTTCGGCCAGCATTTTGTTGACTGCGCCCATCCGGGTGGAGCGTCCAGCGGCAAGCACAATTGCAGCAACACGGCGCATGGTCTCCGCAACTCGTTCTTCACGCGGCTGCGGCCGCGTGACGATTTCCATCAACAGCCCGCCAACACCCATGCCGGTGATATCCGCGCGAGTGACCGGCAAGCCTGCGAGCAGCCGCATCAGTACCCAATCGAAGCCGTTTTCCTTTGGACTGCGCGCGCATCCAGGCGCGCCAAGCACCGGATGGCCGCGCGCGTTACCAATTAGCATCAGGTTTCCCGGATCAACCGGCATGCCGAAATGCTCAATTTCACCACCGACTGCTTCGACTGCGGCCGGAATTACGTCGCGCCGATCTGCAATCGCAGATGCGCCAAACACGATCACGAGCTCAGCGCCCGCCTTGAGCAACTCGTCAATAGCCATAGCAAGGGCTGCCTGCTCGTGCACCACCCGCCGCTCCGCGATAACGCTGGCGCCTGCCGGTGCAATTCGGGCAGCAGTGATCTTGAGTGTCTTCTCGATGACTTTGGGCGACAGGCCGGGCAACAACGTTGATATAATTCCAATCTTACGCAGCTTGTACGGCGCCACCCTGATGACAGCCTTGTCTTTTGCGGCCGCCGCGACCGCTCGATCACGGGATGTCCCGGCGACGGCAAACGGAATAATTTTAACCGTTGCGATCATCTCACCTTCGACGACCGGCTTGTATGCCGGCAATGTCGCCACTGTAATCGCCTCGTCGATACGATTGAGCGCGTCGATCGCATCCCTGTCGACGACCAGAACGCCAGAACTTTCTGCAAATAAGTTGCAGCGGCCCGTGAAGGCCAGATCAACGCGCAAACCCTCGCCTTTAATCGCTGCCGCGATATCGGCGGCAGCCTGATCTTCCGAGACATCTCCCACATCGAGACGCGCCACAGTGACTTCCTTAATGCCGACCGCCTTGAGGGCCGCGATTTCGCTTGGCCCAATTCGCGTCCCCTTCTTGAGCACGAAGTCGCCCTGGCGAATCGAATGGACAGCGGTCGCGCCCAGCGCATCGACTATAGGAACGGCACCAAATTTCATGGGGCATCCGCTTTTTGGCGCAGCACTTGCGTGATTTCACCCATGATGGCCACCGCAATTTCCGCCGGCGATACCGCTTCGATATCAAGCCCGATTGGAGCATGAATGCGCGATATGTCAGCGTCAGTGAGACCCGCTTGTTTGAGACGATCGACCCGCTTGGCATGGGTGTTTTTAGAGCCGAGCGCCCCAATATAAAAACAATCATGCGCCAGTGCGTGCTTGAGCGCGGGATCGTCAATCTTCGGATCATGGGTGAGGGCCACGAAGGCCGTATAGCGGTCGATATCGAGCGGCGGCAAGGCCACATCGGGCCACTCGGCGATCACCTTGACGTCGGGAAACCGCTCGATCGATGCGAAGGCTGTACGCGGATCGACAATGGTGACATCGTAACCAAGCAGTTGCCCGATCGGGGCCAGTGTTTGGCTAATGTGCACAGCGCCCGTAATCACCAGACGCGGCGAAGGCACATAAACGGTTAGGAAAAAACGTCCCTGCGGTGTTTCCTCCATGCCGCTCTTGGCCATGCGGAGCCGTTTGTCCAACACAGCCTTCAAGGGATCATTTACCGCGTCGGCGGCTTTCACCACTCGTTGTTCACCATTGGCCACATCGGTAACGAGTATAACGGCACGGCGCGCCGAACGTTCTGCGTTCAACGCGTGCAGGATATCGAGCTTCACTTTAACTCACCTTCTCGACATAGACGCGGATTGTCCCGCCGCAGGACAAGCCTACTTGCCAGGCCGTTTCGTCGGCTACGCCGAATTCCAGCATCTTCGGCTTCCCGCTGTCGATCACATCCATGGCCTCGGTGACCACCGCACCCTCGACACAACCGCCTGAAACGGACCCAAGGAAATTGCCGTTGTTGTCTATCACGAGGTTGGAGCCGACCGGCCTTGGAGCAGAGCCCCAGGTCTCCACCACGGTTGCCAAAGCCACGCCACGTCCGGATTTCCGCCACTCCTCGGCGGCCCTGAGGATATCTTCATCGCGTGCAAGCATGGAAAATTCCTCCGTCAGGCGACGCGCTCGAGCATCAGTTTGGGATCATACCCTCGAGCCGGGGCGCCTGACAGTGCGCGCACCAGCCCGGCTATGGACTCCAGATTGTGGATCGGCCTCAATTCGTCAACATGCGGCAGGATGGTTTGTACCCCCTTGGCGCGCGCTTCGAAGGCAGGAAAACGAAGCAAGGGATTTAACCAAATCAGCCGCCTGGATGATCGGTGAAGTCTGTCGATCTCGAAAGCGAGCGTATCGTCCGCGTCACGCTCAAGCCCGTCGGTAATCAGCAACACGATTGCGCCCTGGCTCAACACACGGCGTGCCCACTGCTTGTTAAACACGTGCAACGAGGAGGCGATGCGAGTGCCACCGGACCAGTCCGCCACATTTGCCGAGCAAGCGGCAAGCGCCTCATCCGGATCGCGCTGGCGGATCGCGCGGGTGACATTCGTCAGCCGCGTACCGAACAGAAAGGTGGTCACTCGTTTTCGAGCGTCGGTGACCGCGTGCAGAAAATGCAAAAACAGGCGCGTGTATTCACTCATCGAACCGGAAATATCCAAGAGAACGACCACCGGCGGCTGCTTAACCCGCGGACCGAGATATTTCAGATCGATCACTGCGCCGCCCGCTTTCATACTTGCGCGCAGGGTGCGGCGGATATCGATGAGATGGCCGTACCGATCAGCTACGAGCCGGCGCGTACGCACCTCGTCGAGTGGGAGCGTTAACCGGGCAATAGCTTCCTTCGCGGCCGCGATTTCGGCTGCCGTCATCTGTGCAAAGTCCTTTCTCTGGAGAACTTCTCGATCCGAAACAGTCATACGCGCGTCGATCTCGACTTCGGATTTTTGTTGTTCGAGTTGATCGAGGCCGTAGAACAGGGCCTCCTGCATACGTTGCACGCCCGGGGGCGGCGCTTTCGGCGAACCCGACATCGTCTCAGGGGGCATCGAGGCAATCATTCTTTCGATATATCCCCGCCTGCGAAAGAAAATCTTAAAAGCTTGATCAAATAGAACAGTGTGCTCGTGCCGCTTGACGAAAACCGCGTGCAGAGTCCAATAGAAATCATCTCGGTTGACGACGCGCGCTAAACTTAGCGCCTGAAGCGCATCGAGTACGGTACCGGGCCCCACCGGAATTCCCGCAGTTCGCAATGCGCGCGCAAAGTAAAGGATGTTTTCGGCCAACCGACCCTGGAGCGCGGCCATGACTACTCTGCCGCTCGCAACTCCGACTTCACCTCATCGAGCAATGCCTTCACCTTGGTACCATCGAGGCGGGTGATGTCGTCCTGATATTTAAGCAACACTCCGAGCGTGTCTGACACGGTCGCCGGATCGAGCGCGATGATGTCGAGCTCTGTGAGCGCGCCGGCCCAATCCAGGGTCTCGGCAATACCGGGCGATTTAAACAAGTCCTCCTTGCGCAACGCCTGCACAAAAGCAACAACCTGCTCGGATAGTTTCTTCGGAATTTCCGGTACCTTGGTGCGCAGAATTTTTAATTCACGCTCAGCGCTCGGATAGCCAACCCAATGATAGAGGCACCGCCGCTTGAGGGCATCGTGCACTTCGCGCGTACGGTTGGACGTGACAACGACGATCGGCGGATGCAGCGCTTTCACAGTGCCGAGCTCCGGCACGGTCACCTGAAAATCAGCAAGCACCTCGAGAAGAAATGCTTCGAAGGCCTCATCGGCCCGATCGATCTCGTCTATCAGAAGGACTGGCGGTCCCGCGGGATCGGGCTCAAGGGCCTGTAGCAGCGGTCGTTTGATCAAAAAACGTTCTGAGAACACGTCGTGTTCGATGCGTGCCCGATCACCTTCGCCTTCGGCCTCCGCAAGACGAATGGCAATCATTTGGGCACCATAATTCCATTCATACACCGCGGCGGAAACGTCGAGGCCCTCATAGCATTGCAACCGGATGAGCCGGCGGCCAAGCGTCGTGGCCAATACTTTCGCGATCTCGGTCTTGCCGACACCCGCTTCGCCCTCGACGAACAGCGGCCGGCCCATGCGCAGTGCAAGATAAAGCACCGTCGCCAACGAGCGATCTGCGATGTAGTCGGCCTTGGCCAAAAGATCGAGGGTAGAATCGATCGAGTTTGGGAGGGTCTTGTCTGCCATGCAGGGACTTTATCCTACCACGCGTGTGGCTTACATGTGGGGATACAGGTTACCGCCAGCCAGGATGAAACCATGACGAAGTCCGACACCCTCGAGAGAGGTGCCATGCAAATGCCCACTATTGATGCGGGAGTACGGATCGGCCATGTCCATCTGAAGGTCGCCAACCTCCAGCGGGCGCTCGATTTTTACTGTGGGGTGCTGGGTTTTACGCTTACAACTAGCCGGCCGGGCGCCGCATTCATATCGGCCGGAGGGTATCATCACCATCTCGGGCTCAATACCTGGGAGAGCCTGGGCGGCTCACCGCCCGCTCCTGGCGCCACCGGTCTTTACCATACTGCCATTCTTTACCCG
>Ga0126382_10000828_pt1 | contig 12267 bp, 4 predicted proteins | sample PanSoiMetPlot_30_FD_92548 | JGI IMG/M metagenome (GOLD analysis project Ga0126382, IMG submission 92548) | Tropical forest soil microbial communities from Panama - MetaG Plot_30 | ecosystem: Environmental > Terrestrial > Soil > Tropical forest > Bulk soil | place: Panama | collected 2016-02-17 | reverse complement strand
TCGGCTTGGCCGTGATCCGCAGCTCGAGAAAGCAGTAGCGGTGCTTCTCGAGGAATTGAAGAAGAACCCGCCGCCGGTTCACAAGAAGCCGCCCTTTCCCGTTTATCACAAGCGACCGGGCGACCAGGCAAAGTAGGAAGGATCCCGGCTATTCGGCAAGCAACAATCAAAGAAGTCAGCCGCGTTCAGCGCGGATCTTTCGGGCCGTCTTCCGGCATCCAAGTTGTTGCCAATCTGGGACCAGACTTTTTGTTATTGAATGGACTTAGTTGTTATTAGATGGACTTAGAATGGTGGTCGATGTAGCTCGTTGCATTTTCGACCTGGCTGCGGCTCGTTTTAGTCTCAACTACATGACTCTCGATGTCGTTTATTTCGTGTTCCACCAACAGGTCTCATAATCCTTCGGTTGGAGGTTCGAATCTTCCAAGCGCCTCCAAAGAATCAATAAGCTACAAACATCCTTACCGGCTCGCCACCCTGTGGAGGTCGACACTAGCAAAGGACGCCTGTATTCGTTCAAAAAAAGTGAGCCACCCAAGGCATTACGCTTGCGGCAGCTCACTGTTTTGATCGGTGACGAGTTTTTTACTAGCGACAGCAAACCTAGTACATTGCTGTGGCCCCTATCACCTGGCGGCCAGTTGATAGGCTTTTCTATAGGAATCATAAGCCGCCTTGAATTGGCCGGCGGCCTTCTGTTGGTCTCCTTGAGCGAAGACAGTTTGTGCAGTGCCTACGCTGCCTCCGGCTGCAAGCACGTTTGTGATTGTTAGGGCGACGATGGCTCGAACCTTATCGAGTTGGCCGCCGGCGCTTGCAGGCAACTCATAGCTGGCGACGGGGGTCGTGCCGGTATCTCTAGCTAGTTCCGCCTCAATTTGAGTACTGAGAATCAGATCTCGTACCTGGTTTTGAGTTGACCCGGAGTTGTTGCTCAGAGTCGTAACTGCATTCGCGATCGCAGTCGTGATGGTCGTCGTATTAGTGTTGTCGTTCGAAATTATCGCGGACTTGTTGGTGTTGTTGTTCGCAATTATCGCGTCCTTGTTGCTGTTGTCGTTGGTGATAATGCTGGAAGCTTTGGTGTTGACATTGCCTATTATACTGGCGGTGTTGGTGTTGTCGTTTGCAACGCTGTTCTCAAGATCGGTATGGATGTGACTGAGCCGCTCATAGTTCGTGTCAACTACGGCCCCCGTGACGTTATCATCACAGTAATGAATGCCTTCGTGAATGGCCTTGGCGATAATCCAGAGCTCGTCAGACGCAAGACAGGCCAGCCTCGTGTTCCCACCTACACCTGCGAAAACTGCTACCTGATTGCAGGTATCCTGCGCGAACTCTCTAATCGTATCTGCGGCATACCAAACTACATCGGCGGCGAGGATCAGTTCCGGAGCAAGCCGCCCGCCGCAAAACGGGTTTGCGTCCGGGAACCCGGCGCTTGTCGGAGTGAAGGCGCCGCTTTTCTTTGCGCGCGACATCTTCTGGGCGACCCCCAGTGCGCTGACCTCGTAATCAGCGAGAGTCTGACGCGCCTTTTCCACACCGATCGAATCTATCTTGGATGGTTCTATTGCCTTGCGCAACGCCGTGAGCTCCCCGGTCGAAAGTTGCTCGATGCGTTTTCTAGCGCTTTCGAGTTTTTCGGAGTTCCCGCTATTGTCGGGCAAGAGGCCAGCCATCTGGATTACTGCATCGGCAACGCCGACCAGTTTCGCTCGTAACGATTCAAGCTCTTCGGATGAGTATTCGGCCTGCCCTTGCACTTCACCGAATTGGGATGAAGCCGCCTGCGCGTAAGCCGGGTTAAAGGTTGCAAGTTGCGCCGCAGCAACCAATGCTATGACGCCGATAAGATATCTCTGGAAAATGAACTTTTTCATGGTGCCTCCTCCTTGAAATCAGGGTTACACCTTGAAGCAATAGCGTTTTGAAACGGTATGTGCTTCCGATATTGCTCCTCGTAATTTCCGCAGCATAATTCGAATGCTGCGCCCGAGCTGGCGATAATTTTGAAGAACAGTGTGTCTGTTCATCATTGCTTTCGCTCTCGCATCACCTTCAGCAGGTGAAACTGGCTCTCACCCTGGTAGTGGTAACCAATAAAAAAACATCACATACGAGTTGCGGCTGGCGTCGACGACAGACCTCTGCTCCTACGGTCTTAACTCGGTCGCCTGTATGGGTGTTTGACTTCCGTGCGGATCTGGTTGGTAACACTTGCGGGTTTTGGCTGGATGTGCGTCGATGGGCAAGTACAAAGAGTCTGCCCAACGGGCGTCGACGCTTTCCATTCACAGCTTGATTCGGAGCACTATTCTAAGATCTTCGCGCAAACCGATGGAGACTTTAAGAAGGCGGGCAGTCAGGAAGAGTTCGAGAAACTTGTGAGTGCCGTTTATCAGAAGCTAGAAAAAGCTGTGACAATTCTGTGCCAATATTCCACAGGATTCGGCGTAAATCTGCTGTAGTAATCGCAATGGGCTGGTGGCTATAACTTGTAGCAAATGTAATCAGACGCAGGAATCTGCATCTCCCTTCATATTCAAAACCTTTGACTCATAATCCTTTGGTTGGAGGTTCGAATCCTCCAGGGGCCACCAATCCTCTCGACAATTGCAGACATCGCCCAGTCTTCATCGCGGATTCTTGGTCGGGACGTTAAAGATCAAATTTTCAGACTTTCATACCAGCGAGTCGAACTTGAGTCCGCTTGAGCCTTCTCCGAGTCCTACGCCCTTGCGACGCCCTACCCACAAATGCGATGAGCCATCGATCCAACGAGTAAACTGGTAGCTGCGTGTTACACGGACCCCTTCACGCGGCACTTCTTCTTCAAAGAACGAAAGCTCATTCCCAGGTACCAGGATTCGCCCCAATGGATGCACAACCGCATTCGTCCCATCAGTCTTGAGTACCGCGCCTCGACGGAGACGAAGTCCGTCCTCCGTTTTCACTGGCAACAGCGGAACCCAGTAATCAGGAACTTCGGTCGACAGCCGGTAACGCATAGTTTGCGGTGTTGCCGGTGGAGTCGGTGGTGATTGCTGACCGCCCTTTCGTTTGTGGTCCAGGTACGCTTCAAAGCGATTGATCCTTCCCTCCGTCGGGCTCTCAACAACTCGCTCGACCGCCCAGGCCAGATTAGCCATCTCGTCGCGCAGGAACAGAACCTCTTCTATAGGCTGATCGGAGATACCACTAATCAGCGAGGGCGGGAGGAAAAACAAATTTGGCTCCGGTTTTGGCAAGCTGCTTCCACGCGTATGTGAAATCTGGAACATACGCCATATCGAATTCTGATCCCCGGCTTCGCTGTTTGATTTGATCAGAGTCTGGACGCCGAACGTGTCGGTGATGATCAGCGATTTGGTGCGACAAATAGATCCGATTTCCAGCTCAACCGGAATGACAAACCAGTCATTGCCGAAATCAATCGCGAACTCGACCAGCAGCAGCCGCGCGAGGTCTGTCGGTCCGGCATCCACCGAGCCGAAGTCAACCTGGGCATCCTCGAACTCCCAAAAACGCGCCGCCGGCATCCCGCGAAAACTAACCGGAGCCGGAATGATTTTGCGATTCGTTTCAGTGACCGCATCGTCCTGAGCGCCTCCGAGCGTCACCTCGAGGTTCGAGTCGAATGCATACCAATCCAAATGACCTTCAGAGTACTCGGTTGCAGTCAGCACGTATTCCCGATCGCTGAGTCGCGAGCCTACCGAGAAGGCGTACTCGAGCCGCTCGGACAACCAGGATGTCCTATCTGCCTCCGGCTCGGTGAACAGAGTCTCGACCCATCGAGACCAGAGCCGCGCCGCCTTCTCGATTTCCGCCAGATCGGCCACGGCGATTTGCAGAGAAGCGGGTAGGACAATATCACCCGAAGAGTTCGGGCGGAACGAGGCATATAACCGCCTGCCATCGGGGACTCGCGTCGCAATTAAGTCAAAGAAGTTGAGGCTGTCTCCGTCCAGGGCGGCGCGCTGATCTGGAGTCAATGACACGAACTGAAACTCTTTAATGAATGCACTGCTGTAGTCACGCGACAGCGGCTGGTGTTGCAGCATTCGAAGAAACTGCTGGCCAGACTCTGCCGCTAACCTGAGTTTCTCCGGACCAGTCTGATTCGCAGTTAGATGAATCGTTTCACGCTCGACGACCGTTTCGAGAGGTACGCGGCCATCATAAGCGGGCGCTTTGGTAATTGTGTCCGGTTTGATTGCACCAGAATGGAAACGCGTCAGGCGTGCGGTTTCCGCTCGCCAACTAGCGATGATCGGCGAACCGTTATCTTCGCCTTGAAACTCTCCCAATTGCCATTGCCGAGCCAACAGCCAAAGCGGATCGTAGATCCTGGCCTGCAAGCTCGTTGTCATCTCGGCGTTTCGGCAGCGCGGTTCGAGACGCATCCAACTTGTGATTGAAGGCATGATTTCCTCTAAGACTTGATCTTTGTGAAATCGGTCGACACGGTGTCGCCATCGGTGTTGATGGCAAAGTACATCGCCGGCAGATAGTGCCCGACTTCGTTCAATGAATCCGGGTCGACCGCGCGAAGACGAGCGAGATCGAGTGTCTCCAGCAGCACCTGTTGCAGCGACCAGACAGTCCATGGCGCTTCGAGGTCGGGCGGCACAGCTATGAGAATCGTCTGTGGTGGAGCGGAGTTCGGCCGGTCGTACTGCAGAGCAATGCCCGTCGTCTCGGTCGCACTTGGAACCACTTCAACCCATTCATCGATCAGCAAACCCGCTAGCGGCTTGCTCACATCGATCGCCGCCGAAGATTGAACGGCTATCGAGAGTCTTCCACCCGCGAGAGTCTTCCCGACATCGAGCGGCAAGCCGACCCAGCGATCGTTTTCAGTGAATGGAAGCTGCGCGATGTTCAGTTGGAGCTTTTCGCCAGTGTTGAGCGCCTCGGCGTAGTTGATCGTAGCATTCAACCTGGAGACGCCGGCGCGAACGCGCGACATTCTCTGGAGCCATGTCGATGAAGCCAACGCATCACCGCCCTGCACCTTCGTACTGTCTTCAAGCGCTTTTTTTAATTCGGCTGCATTCGGCGCAGTGAATCGCGGCAACACGACGAACTGTTTTCCGAATAAAATGCGGAGCCGCGCGAGCGCGTGATCACGCCTCGCTTCGATGGTCGCGGTAGTCGTGTTAAAACCGGAGATGAGAGCAGTGAGCTGGGCGACCCGCTGAGCAATCTCTTTCTGAATAGACGCTCCTTGCGCGAAGAGTGTCTGCCGATCGGCGGACGAGTTCCCAGCAGCTGAAAGCGGAACAGCGCCAGCTACGCCATAACCCGCGGAGCGAATTATCAAGTCTCTCAGCGGATCGAGATTGGCTCCCTCGGGCAAAGCGAGCGCATTGCTGAAGTCTTTTGGGGTCCTGCGCAGAAACACTTCGGCGGCGGTTACGCGTTTTTCAAGCTCGACGATGTCGACGCTGGTATCCGTGGCTCGCTCGGGCAGATCGATATCACCGCCATCGATAGCACGCGCGCCAGTAATCAGCTTGCGGGCCGTCCTGACCAGCTCATTGAACTCTCCGTAACTCAGATCGGTTGAAAGCCATCCGGGCCGGCGGCTCGGATTGATTCGCAGCAACGATCCGGGTTGAAATCCATCAGCTTTTCGCTGAATTGTGTAAAGAATGCGTTGTTCGACTTCAGCCTGCTGTCCGCTTTCGGCGCCTTCCACTGCATAGATGAAATCGAGCGGCGCCAACCGCAGTTGGTTTATGCGAAGCTCTTTCGACTCCAAAACTTTTCCGGTCCCCGGTTCCAGGCGATCAACCACACAGCGCACATTGGCCGGATTGCCGAGCAGCTTCGCCGCCCAGGCGTTTAAGTGTGGCTCGGCATTGGCGCGAAACGGAATTGCCGGCGGCGCCGCCCATACCTTAGGAAGAAGCGGATCGCCCGAGAACAGTGTCACTACTCGATGAGTCAACGCGATTCCCGAGCGCGGCGTGCGCACAACTTCGAGCTCGGGCGGAGGCGTTTCACCGCCGGCGATAGATTCAACGGTGCTGGTAGATCGCAATGGGTTTCCTCGCACGACCTGATGAATGCTCTCGGCAATCAACGCGTCGCTCACCGAATCGACGGCGTCGTGAAGAGCCAACAGCTCATCTCGAACCGCTTTCTTCTCGGTGTCGGTCATTGGCGGCAACTTGTCAAAGAAGTCCTGCTCTTTTAGCGAGGCCTGCGCAGGGTCCTTTTGAGTATCCTGCCAGAGATTGTTGAGCTTGAGTCCATCGACCACGTTGTTGGCGGCAATCGCTTCAACAGACAGGTTTTCTCCCGGCTGTGTTGATTGCTCGAGCTTCCTCGCGACCAGCGGCGCAAGCTCCCGGAAGGGGGCGATGAACTTTGGCTGTGAGGCCTCCTGAAGGCGGCGTTCAAATCGATAGCCAAGCAGCGCGCCGAGCGGTTGTCGCTGACGCACGCCGTCGAGCAGCCAGCTTGCCAACCGTACACGTTCAGATGACAGATCGATGGCCAGCAGATCGTTTGGGTTGTTACCGCCTGCGTGAGCAAGATTGCCGCTGCGCAATATGGAAGCGGTCGTAGCCTGAGCCAGCGAAGGTGTGTGCACAAAGCCTGGATTGTTTGTAGAAAAGAAGACTGGTCCCTGTTCACCGGCAGGAGTAGCGACAGCTTGTTGAGATGGTGAGGGCTTGAGGTTCATAACCCAACCGTAGCCGCCCAACAAAACGCCGGTGGGATTCGCCTTGCGCATGTCATTCAGTCGCTTCGTTGCAAATGAGGTTATCCACGCATCCAGCCGATGCGAACAGATATCGAGCGTGCCCTTCATCAATTCTTCGAGTCTGCTCGCGTCAAGCGATTTCAGATGAGTAAGGCTGGCGCGGAAGTCGCTCAGCGTTTTCAGATCGGGCTGGCGCGCAACGTCTGGCTCGCCTGATGGCAGGAAGCCGAGCAGATAATTTCCGAGTGGCATCTGTCCAGCACCAGTGACATTGATGTTCTGTTTGAATTGATCCCAGACGGTTTGAGTTGGTTGTCCTGTCTTCAGATTCACCAGCTCGGCTTCGCGGCGACGCTCCGGAGACAGCGACAGCTCGCGCGCTCCCGCGGCGCCGTATTCAAGCAACATAGAATGCCGCAGCAGAAGATAGAGCAGCGAGCGCGGGGCCGGCTGCAGGACCTTGTCGTCGCGAATGTCTTCAAGCTTGCGCGACGCGAGAAGCGACTCGATGTAATTTGGCGAGAGAAGCAGACTGTCGCCCTCCTGCACGAGCTGTCCTTTGAGATCGATTACTGGAGGCGCAAACACACCGTGCGCAATCCGCGGCTGCCCGGTGAAGCCGATTGTTTGGAGCAACGTGCCGACCTGCTGTTCTTGAGTGACCCACCAGGTGGAGGTGAGTACTCGCTTCGCATTGATGGCTGCCTGGCGACGTGCTACTCCCGCCACCGCGACCTCCCATTGTCTATGCGCTTGCTCAGCAAGCTGCTTTAGCCGTAGCTGCTGGCGTCTGAACTCGGCTTGTAGTCTCGGCGGTAAATCAGGGTCTGGTTCCTCCGGTTCGAAGGGTTCTGGCTCTGGCGGCGCCTCGCCGATCTCGACACCCCAAACATCGGCGTAGAAATCGGCGGTCAAAAATATCCAGAGGTGTTCGAGGTAGTGGCGTCCCATCAGGTTTCGCACAGCATAGTTGGATGAGAACGAATCCATGCTGAGGACCTCGCTGATGTCTTGCTCGATGCCCGATCGCTGAGGCGTGTCCTGCCTGCGACCCAGTCGCGGCACATTCTGACAATCGCGTCTCCATACATCTCGAAGCCCCTTCAAGAAATTCTGTAAAACAGAATCGCGAGCCAACAGAGCTTGCTGGTTCGCAGGTGGTTTCCAGACGTTGATGGAGGTCACCGGAAGAATGCCGTAGGGCTGTTTGCCAATTCGCAGCGAGGGAAGCGGTCCGCATGGGCGAACAAAGTCAATGAAATGACTGCGCGCCCATGCGATGTCCGGGTCGGTCAGCGGGCTCTCGCCGGTTCCACCAACCCCCAGCATCTGTAGCAGGAAGTAGCCCAGCGTGGCTTGCCACAACGCGGTGTTCATTTGCCGCGCGTCGAGTTGTTCTTTCAATAAAGCATTCGGCAGATTGGCAAACACCTGCGGTGAGTTTGCCATCCCCAATGCAGTGGTCAACAAATCGGCGTTCGATCCGTCGCCCGGTTGAAAAGGAACAGCCTCGCGTTCCGCCGAGTAGCTTGCCGCGTGACCCGGATCGCTCGAACTGAAACCTGATGGAGCATCCTGAGTATTGTTTGAGGGTGTGCCCTGGCGTAAGAAACTCAATCCATCGGTGTAGTGGTGGGCATTCAGCAACTCCGCGAGCTTGAGCGACGCGTCTGTGGTTCCGCCGGGTGAATCCTTCATCCCCAGTACGAGAAGGAAGTCCAACCCCGCAGCTGCAACCTGACTGTTGAGCTTGACGCGAATTCCCATCCCCTTCTCTTCCGCAGCGTCGAAGTCGACCATCCACTTCATCTCATCATCTATCGCGAGTTCTTCGGGCGCGACTTCTTCGCTCTGCGTTGGATCGGGTCCGGTCGCGAGTGAATCCGGAATCGGTTTGCCTTTGACGTTCACCACCAGATTGCCGCTTTTGTAGCCGAGCACGATCCATTGATTCGGCAGCACCCGCGTCAAGGGCGCGCGCGTCCACGCCTCGGCTTTAGGCGTATGCGAGGGAAACCGTGGTGGCGGTGTCAAGACCGCGTTCGCGGACAGGGGTTGCCTGGGGCGGTCGTCGGGGTTCAGAGGCTTCAATGCGAGTGCGACCCAGGCGGCTCGAGGCGCGTCGAAGCGATCAGCAAGCTGCTGCCACGCGCTCTTCGCACGCTCTTCGTCAGTCGAGGCACGCCACGTCTCTTCCCAAAAGTGTTGGCCCCATATCAACTCTTCTGATGTCAGCTCAGGCTCGTGCGAATCGATGTGAACGGTGTCGGGGTAGACTCGAACGCGCAGCTCGGTGCTCGAATCTGGGAGGGTAAAGAAGCGCGTTTCCAACCGTACAGGTAGCATCACTGCCGGACGAACCGGACCAAACGATAACGGAGTTGCCACGTCAGGCGTGATAGGTATGTTGGGAATATCGATATGTGGAGTCTGCATTTGTTAGCCTTTCACGAGCATTTCCTTTGCGTGAATACCGATACGCACTGGGCGTTGCAATGTTATGAAAGCCTGATGTGCCGAGTTCCTTCCCCACTCGGCGGGATCAATTCTTCCGAGCTGTGTCTTGATGGAAGCGTGTGTAAGCGCGTTGAGCTCGTCCTGCGTCCCAGCCAGATGACGCCAGCTCAGATTGTTCCAGGTCGTAAGCGCCGGAAGCGGCTTCGTAAAGTCTGCGGCATCCATTCCAAATCGAGGTTCGGTCGGCTGCTCCTGAATCACAAAGAACCACCCGGGATCTGCGATGGCGTCTTCCTTTTTCAGATCAAATCCCAAAAAGGTGACGTCCGGATTCAGCGAGCCTCGAAACAGCGGATGTTTTTCATCCTCGGGGTTTGGCGACAAGTCAAACTTGCCGTTTACATTCACCGCTGCTACGGCATAGATGACTGAGTTCGGGTACCGGCGAAGCAGTTCGCCGCGGATCAACAATACGAGATCGTCGCCTGCGTTCGCGTTGTGGCCGAGCTGGCTCTGATCGCCCCACTCGATGATTCGCTTGATGTCCCGCTGGGCGCTGCCGGCCGAAGTGTCCCAGAATTGGCGGAAGAAGGTTCCCCTCTGATCCGTGGGATAGTTGCGCCACAGGAATTCGCGATTCATCTCTATGTTTAAGCCGACGAGAAACGATTCAACGAACTTCGAGTTCGTTTCCAAAAGCGTGACTGTGTTAGGAGGCACCTTATCCAAACCGGGGAGGAGAAAATCCTGCGACAGATCGCGCAATGATTCATACATTGGTTGAGGAAAGTCGGGCGCATCCAGAAGCGGTTCCAACGGGTCTCCGGCGATCTCTTGCGGACCCGAGATCTCAACCGAGGCTTGCACGCGTGCTTTGATTGTTCTTTGTGGATCGATGCTTTGGAGCAGAGGCTCCTTTGTCGTCCTCATATCGATCGGTGCGAGCCGCGCGAAAGAGGGGACTATGCTTGCCTGTGCTAAATAGTTTTGATGTGCCGTCGCAGCCGCTCGAAATGCCAGGGCTTCGGGACTGTCTGCGGATCCAGGCGGGGTGAACGACAAGAGATTGCGCTTGACACCTTCGGGGGCAATTGTGAAATCGCCGAGCCTGGGTGACGTATTGAGCGCGGTTAAGATCCGATCGAATCGCGCAACTGGTTTGAGCTGCTCTGCGACGGTTCCGGCCAGTGCATCGGTGACTTGGTCTATGATCAATGCCCCAACTCGCGGAACTAGGATGAAAGACATAAATTTGTTGAGGCCTGCCACGATCGCTATCGGTGCCGCGCCTGGAGGTTGGAATCGTGTAGCGATGGCACTCCGTGGGCTCGTCAGCTTGCGTAACGTCGCGGAGACTGCCCGGTTCGGGAGAGCGCTTTGCGCAATCCGTTGTGATAGCATAGCGCGCGTCTTTTGATTGCTGGGGTTGATGGTCTCGACCACCAGGCGCGATTGCGCCGGAGCAACGACTTTGAAGAGCGCCTCTTCAGAAAACCGACTGAAGTGTTTGGCGTGATAAACAGCGTTGACCGCGCGGGCCAGCTGCGCTTGTCGTCGAATCTGATTGATCCTTTGTATCTCGCCGAGCTGCTCCCACGCGGCTGCCATGAGTTGCTCTTGCTCACTTTGGATGACCGCGGTTCCGATCGACGCGACACTTCGATGGCGTGGATCGAGGTTCAATTCGTCGAGCCACGGAAGTACGGCGGGAGGACTCGCGTCAGTGTTTAAGATGTGCCGTCCGACATGCCAGCAACCATAAATTGGTGGGGCCAGAAGCGGGTCTACTCCGTCCTTCATCGCGAGCCATGGCACTTCCAGGATCTTTTTGAGCTCACCTTGAAATCGGTTCTGAGTTTCCGGGGGCCAGTTATTGACGGTGCTCTCAGCCAATCGCAAAGCACCTTCGAAATCGAGCGTCGAGCCGGCGGGAAGCGAAGGGGTGATCAAGAATCCCGGCTCACTGATGTCGATTTGTTTCTTGCCGACTTCGGGAGGCAGGTCAGACGGATCGCGGGCTTCCAGCAAGTTCACCAAAGCTTCGAAATCGGCGCCCTTGCCGGTGTGAAACTGCCAACTGTAATAGACCGGCAACTGTATTTGGGCAGGAGCCTGTGCGCCGGAAGCCCACGCCGGCTTCAGTGACTTCTCATCATCAGCCGTAATCTGAGAGCCGAGCCCGGCCTTGACTCCAAGATCGAACGCCGGCACAACACACGCCAGGTAGTCGGTCAGTGGATCGAGCCTTCTCGGAGACAATAAGCGCGAGAGGTTGAGCGCTGGGTCGCCCGAGAGGGATTGCTCGACCGCAGCCTGTTGCGGCTGGTTGCCGGTGACTTGCGCGTGCGCCCAAGCCCAGGACTCGGCCAAATCCGGCAACTCATTCTTTGGTTTCGCGGGGTCGTTGATTTCGAGAATCGGCAACAATAGGTTTCGATCGGCGCGCAGCGTCACGCCTTGCTGCTTGCGAACTACGATCAGGCACAGCCAAGGCCGCAACCGGTTCGAACCGTCAGCCTTTGCAGGTGTGAAGAGCCACGGAAAATCAGGCCGGTCAAATTCGATTGCCACAAAGTAGTTAGGTTCGAAATCAGTCGCCAGATTACGCGGCTCAGTTCGGATGACCTGTTGCGGATCGATGCCCAGCACATCGCCGGGGCCATAGAGCCGGACATTTCGCACGATGTCATCGGTGTTGTTCACTCGCAGCTTGACAGGTATCGATACCGATCCGGCGGGACTGTCATTAAGCGTATCGATCGTTTGAATCGCCGCAGCGGCTCCTTGCCTTACCCAGGGAAGGAATACATGGTTTGCCGAGGAAACAGCCATAACCACCTCGTGATAACGATAAAAGGGTCAATCTCAGACTAGTCTCAATTCGCGACTTATGAGCTTAGACGTGGGTTGAAACCTGCGATTTCAATCGATTTCATCCTCTCATTCAAGACACCTCCGACAATCGAAGAATCTTCAAAACTGCGGCTCGCCCGGGTTCCTGTTGTTTCAAAGTGCGCATCGCCTCTTCTGCTTCCGTGTAGCTCATCACCTTCCTTTCCTCCTCCTCCGCTGCCTGCACACTC
>Ga0126382_10000827_pt1 | contig 12271 bp, 9 predicted proteins | sample PanSoiMetPlot_30_FD_92548 | JGI IMG/M metagenome (GOLD analysis project Ga0126382, IMG submission 92548) | Tropical forest soil microbial communities from Panama - MetaG Plot_30 | ecosystem: Environmental > Terrestrial > Soil > Tropical forest > Bulk soil | place: Panama | collected 2016-02-17 | reverse complement strand
GCCTCGACCGGCCTTTTGCACGAAGCGATGTTCGAGCTTTCGATGCACGCGCAAACGGCCGCCGTGCCGCGTCCGATTCCGGTTACCCTTCAGACCGAGGCTCGGACCGCGTTTCTCGCGCGCCGGGCCAGGACGCAGGCCGAGGAATCGAGCCTGGAGCGCGGTCCCCGCCTGAAAGGGGTGCCGGCGCGCCTTGCGCAAGCGTTGTTCGCGGTTTTGTTGGTGCTCTTGATACTTGCCAGCGTCGGCGCCTACTTGAACGAAGGGCACTTCGAGCTCTCCTCATTTTCCTGGCATGGATTTCGAGGCCTGTTCCGCCCGGCGGGCGACGTGATGCCGGTCGATGTCTCGAGCGGCCTGTACGACACCCGGGCGGGAAAGCAGGTGTTCTATGTGCGGGGCGCGGTGGAAAACCGCGGCAGCCGAGCGCGTCGAGTCAAGGTTCGAGCCGAAATCCTGGACGGAGCGCAGCTGATTCGCGCGGTGGAAGCCATGGCCGGGGCGAGCTACACCCCGGAGGATCTCTACCGCATTGAAGCCGCGGCGGACGCGGATGCGCTCAATCTTCCCGTGGGCGAGGCAAGCGGCAAGGTCGGGCCCGGCGAACGAGTGCCCTTCTTTTTGACTTTTTACGACTACCCGCCGGACCTGTGGGCCTATCGACTGAAAGTCACCGCCAACAGCGGGCTGCCAGGAGTGGCAATACTGCCCTGACGCCCTTGGCGGTCAGCGCCGCTTCGGTTCCTCGACGACCTGAGCATCCTCCTCGACCGCTTTCCTGCCCCCGCCCTGGCGAAAGGCCCGCTTGTTGGCATCCACCAAGTCTTCCCCCCGAGCGGCCTTCCGAAAGGAGTAAATGAACTTGCCCAGGGCATTTCCCAGGGTGGCCATCCTCGACGCGGAGAACACCACGATCAGCACAAAAAGAAGGACGATGATTTCGCCGATGCGCAACATCGGCCGCACCATGCAGCATGTTGGAACCGGGTGCAAGCGAGCCGCCGCTGTTCATCGGCGTGCTAGAAGATCCGGCCCGTGCTCGTCCTTGCCCACCGCGGCGCCAGCGCCGACGCACCGGAGAACACCTTGCCCGCGTTCCTGGAGGCTGAACGGCAGGGCGCCGATGGGATTGAGCTCGATGCGATGCTCTGCGGGAGCGGAGAAGTGGTGGTCTGCCACGACGAACGCCTGGAGAGGCTCGCCGGGCTGCCCTGGCAAGTGCGCCAGACGCCCCTGTGGAAGCTTCAGCGGGCGGACGTGGGCTCGCCTCTGGGCTTTCAGCCGGCTCGGATTCCGACTCTCGAGGAAGTATTGGCCACCATTTCTGAGCGGATGGTGGTGAACATCGAGCTCAAGTGCTCCGAGCTCGACGACCGGGGCCTTTCGCAAAGCGTGGTGAAGCTGGTGCAATCGATCGCGGCCGCGGAGCGAGTGCTGATTTCGAGCTTCAATGCGATCTGCCTGTGGCGGGTCGCGGAGGCTGACCCAACTCTTCGGCGGGGTTTCCTGGTCGACCCGGATCGACCTTACTTTCTGCAGGCAAACGTGCTGGCGCCCTTGGTCTCGTCGCACTCGGTGCACCTCTACCATAAGGCCTGCACACACGACCGGGTCGCCGAGTGGAAATCCCTCGGCAAGCGGGTCGCCGCCTGGACCGTGGACGATCCACAGACCAGCTTGTCACTGGAGCGGATGGGCGTCGCCTACTGCATCACCAACCGGCCGCGCCTCATCCGGGAGCGCGGCCGGCTCCGGGCGGACGCGGCTTAGGGCCGCGCCATTTTTTCCGCCACGGCGGCGGGACGGCGGCGGATCACCAGCGCCTTGCGGCCAGCGAAATCAGCCCCTTCGCGAGCGACCACCAGCACGTAGTTGTTGCCTTCCTTGAGGGGGAAGTCGGTGCTGAACTTGAGCCGTGCCTGGCTCGCCTCCGTGGGCGATGCGCTCTTGAAGAATACCTTCTTGTCGTTCACCAGAACGTACATGTCCAGCAGCGTCTTGGCGTTGGAAACGGTTCCCGAAAGGGTGAATCTCTCGCCGTTGACCACGATTCCGCCCTGCTGCGGATCGGCGTTGAGAGCGATCTGGGGCGGGTCGCGGAAGGGCAAGTATTCGAGGTCCTTGGCGCCGACGATCCGGCTGCTTCGGCCCTCGCGCGCATCGGCCTGGCGCATGAACGCGAAACGATCTTTCTCGAGCTCGATTTTGTAAAAGCCACCCACTTTGCCGAGGGAGGTAACCGAGCCGCCCCGGATGAGCCGAGCGAACGGCTGAGCGCCCTGGCTCGGATTGTTGAGCAGTTCCGCCTTATCAGCCGCCCGGATCACCGTCCGGCGATTCTCGACCGGCGGGCCCGAGTCAGCGACTGCGATCCGAAGCTTCTCGGTGGAGAACTCTTCCAACGCCCCGTCGATGATCTCCATCTTGAGCGGGAAATTGTCGCCCTTGTACGCTTTCTTCACCTCGAGCTGAAACCGGGCGGTCTTGGTTTCCCCGGGAGCGAGCTCGCCGAGCTTGAAACGACCCTTCTCGATGAAGATGTTGGGGTCGGCTACGTTCTTGATGGCCGCGACCGAGTCGAGCGCCTTGCCCACCCCGACGTTCTTGACATCCAGCAGCAGGGACACCTTCTCTCCGCGTTGAACCAAGCCATCCCCGTTGCACTGGCCGCAATCGTCGACGATCTGCCAGTCGAAGGCGAAGGAGGGCCGAGGCAATTCGACGAAGTTTAGCTCCGAGACCAGAGTGTCCGGCAGCTGCCCGTGGTCATCGAAGAACTTGAGCGTCACTTCGTCCCGTCGCGCGGTGATGTCCTTCGGCAACTTGACTTCCGTCGTCCAGCTCTTCTTCTCACCGGGCTGCAACGAGCCGAAGGCGAACTCGCGGCGGTCCAGGAACAAATTGTCCGACTCGGTCCAGGCCCGAAGGCGCTTGATCGGCTCGGACCCGCGGTTCTCCACCGTCAGCTCCAGCGCAACCGGCTCGCCGGCCATCAGTTTTCGGTCCGGCCCTGGGGACAGGCCGATCGCCAGACGCGGATTCTTCGGCGAGGGGCCGCTGCCCCAATCCACGCCCAGGGCCTCGAGGGCGGTGTCGATTCGGCCTTCTTCCTGCTGACGCTTCTCCGCGACAAAGGCGCGACTCGCCTTGAGCATCTTGTCTCGCTGAACGAAGGGAGCCTTCAGCACCAGATCTCGGGCGAACTGGACTTCAAAATCTTCCTTGATTTCGTCCTGGGCTTCGGCGTCCAGCTGGTCGTCCAGCTCGTGATCCAAACCGGGCGCCTCGAGGTCCAGCAGCGGATTCTTGTCCTTGGGCTTGTTGGGCTTGTCGGACTTCGAAAGCTTGGGCGCCTTGCCTTCCTCCGCCAACTGCTGCCGCGCCGAGGCGTCTTTCTGCTTCGCGTCTTCCTTCAGATACTTCAGAACCTCGGCGGGCTTTTCGCGGTTGAGCACCTCTTCGCGCTTCTTGGCAACTGCCTCGGAGAGGGGATTGCCGAAGTGGTGCTCGAGATCCGCCTCCCCAATGGACCGGCGGGGCGCGAACACATCGAGGCGCTCGCTGGTGACCCGGGTCGGAATCAAGGCGATGTCCGGAACCACGCCGACCTCTTGGATCGAAACGTCGCCCGGCGTGAGGTACTTGGCGATGGTGAGCTTGAGGGCGGTTTCATCCATCTCGTAGAGGACCTGAACCGAGCCTTTGCCGAAGGTCTGCCGGCCGACAATCACCGCGCGATTGAGGTTTTTCAGAGCGCCGGCGACAATCTCGGACGCCGAAGCCGACCCAGCGTTGACCAGAACCACCAGCGGGTAGGTGTTGTCGCCCTCGTCCGGGTGCGCGCGCTTTTCCTCACGAAGCTTGTCGGAGTAGCCCACCGTGGTCACGATCGTCCCCTGCGACAGGAACAGGTCCGAAACTTGGATCGCCTGCTCGAGCAAGCCACCGGGATTGCCGCGCAGATCCAACACCAGGCCCTTCATGCCGCCGGTTTTCTCGGCCTCGCGCGCCAGCTGGCTCAGGGAGACCTGCAAATCGTGGGTGGTGTTGCCTTGGAAATTCTTCAGTCGGATGTAGCCGACGTTCTGCGATAGCAGCTTGGACTGGATCGACTCGATGCTGATGATTGCGCGGGTCAGGGTCATCACCTGCGGTCGTTCCCAGCCCTTGCGCTCGACGGTAATCGTCACCTTGGAGTCGTTCGGGCCCCGCAACTTCGAGACCGCCTCGTTCAGCTCCATGTTGACGGTGGATTCCTCGCCAATCTTCTTGATTTGGTCGTCCTTTTTGATGCCGGCGCGGGCCGCAGGGGTCTTGGGGAGCACCTTGACCACGGTTAGGTTGCTCTCCTTCATCTGAATCACAAACCCCAATCCACCGAATTCACCCTTGGTGGTGAGCTTCATCTCCCGGTACATCTCCGGCCGCAACAACACCGAGTGCGGGTCCAGGGTCGACAGCATCCCGTTCACCGCCGCGTATTCGATGTCACGGGTGTCGTCCAAGGGCCGCATGTTTTTGCTGATGAAGTCGAAGACGTCCTTGATGGTGAAAGACATCTTCCACAGCGAATCCACATGGCTGATGTCGAAGTCTCGCGACTTGCCGTTCACCTGGACGTTCAGCTTCCCGCTGTCCGCGTTTCCGTCGACGATCACGTCCGGGACGCTCTTTTCGACGTACTCCAAAGCGGCGAGCATCATCTCCTTCGGCTTGACCCGCCGTGGATCGACGTAGTTGTCCTTCACGTAAAGAATTACCTTGGTGAAGATCCGAAGGCTGGTGAGATCATGCGAGGGACGGTCTCCACCGCGGGAATCGTCGGTGTAGTTCTCGGGCCGACCGGAGGACCGCGCAATGGCTTCGCTGGAAGTCAGTGGCAGGGGCGCGCGATCGCTCCCGGCGATCGCCCAAGCCCCGAGGAGCAACAGAAGCAGAGAGAAGCGGCGAAGAAATCGCGACATGAAATTTACCCGCAGGTCAACTTGGGGTGGCCCGCAACGAGGAGGAGTCTTGACGTGAATACCACTTTTTGAACGGAGCTTTTACTGAGCAGCGCGCCAACCTTAATCATGGCACACCTCGTGTTCAAGGTGATTGGGCACGGTAACCCCGCTTGAAACCAACGGATTTTCACAGACCGGGGGTGCGGGTACCGCCTCAAACCTCGCCGCCTACTCGCAGCCGCGGCGGTGCCGCGAGGTTTCCACTGGCGCGAAGGCCTCGGTAAAGCAAGGTGCCTCCGACGCTCGCCAGCGGAATCAGGAAAACGTTCACCACCGGAATCCACACGATAACAAAGACTGCTGCTCCAAATCCAAAACACAGCCGAAGGCGGTCTCCGATGACTCCCTGCACATCGCGGAAGGGGTAGAGGTGCCGGGCCATGGGAGCATCCAGGTACGCTCCGGCCAGCCAACCGGCGGTCCATGCATTCGCCACCACGCTCCAAAGCGCGCCGCCGATGACCGGTAGAAGGTGAAGGCTGAGCAGGACGAGGTGTCCAACCAGCAGAAAGGTGATTCGGGCGAGCGTATGGACGAAGGCCACCGCGGAGTTGCGGAGGAAGGCCGTTGTCGAAAACGCGGGCGGGCTGAAGTCGCCGCAAGCCTCCTCGGTTGCCTCGGAGATCGGGTCCTGTAGGGGGGTCGCCAAGAGCAAGGGGAGGGTGTTGGCTCCGATTGCCAGAAGAACGACGAAGGTCAGCCACGCCCCGAGGTAATAGCCGATGTTCCCCTGCCATCCTCGCGGTCTGCTGCCGAAGAGGCGCACGAAATCGGCGGTGTGCCGAAGCAGAAAGATCACCACCGCGGCGAACGCGATCAAAGAGAGCACGGAAGCGAAGATCGACAACCAGAGAAGCTTCTTGGAGCGAAAAATCACTCCGACGGACCAAAACGGCAGGGAAAAGCCGTGGAAGAAATCGGCCCAATTCGACTCCAGCAGGAACTGGGGAACCGGCTCTCGGTCAGCCATTGGCGGCGACGGTGGCAAATCCCGGCACCTCGGTCAACGCTCGTTATAGTAGGCGCGCATGTCCCTTGATCGCGCGCAGCCGGATGCGCAGCCCTTGACCTCGGTCGACGAGCTGGTCGCCTACTTCAAGGGGGCGGAGCGTGCCGGCGGACCCCGTTGCGTCGGACTGGAGCACGAAAAGCTCATCTATCCCATCGATTCTGACCAACCGGTGCCCTACCAGGGTGCGCGGAGCATCTCCGCGGTGCTCGGGGCCTTGCAGGCTTTTCAATACCAGCCATTCCGGGACTCGCCGGGAGGCCCGGTGATTGCGCTGACTCGCGGCAAGTCGACCATCTCGCTCGAGCCGGGTGGGCAGCTGGAGCTTTCCGGCGCTCCCGCATCCACGGCCCGCGCCGTGCACCGGGAAAACCTCGCTCACATTGCCGAGGTCAAGAAGGTTTGTGGGCCCTTGGGTCTTCGCGCTGTGGCGCTGGGCTACCGCCCGGTGGGGACGGTTGCACAGATGCCCTGGATGCCCAAGACCCGTTACCAGGCGATGCGGGAAACGCTTTCCAAACGAGGCAAGCTCGCCTTGGACATGATGCTGATGACCGCCACCGGCCAGGTCTCGTTCGATTGGTCCGACGAGGGCGACTGCGCGCGCCTGGTGACTGCGGCGGCGCGGCTTTCCCCATTGCTGGTCGCCCTCTACGCCAACAGCCCGATCGTCCGCGGCAAAGACTCCGGTCGGATGTCCTACCGGAGCTTCGTCTGGACCGACGTGGATCCTACCCGGTGCGGATACCTGCCTTCGATGCTCGATGGGTCCTTTTCCTACCGCGCCTACACCGAATGGGCGCTCGAGGCGCCAATGTTGTTCCTGCGCAGGCGCGGTCAGTACCTTCAGCCGAGCCTCACCTTCCGCCGCCTGTTGAAGGAGGGCTTTGAGGGAGAGCCGGCGATGTACTCGGATTGGGTGGACCACCTCTCGACGCTCTTTCCCGAGGTTCGCATCAAGAAGGTGATGGAGATTCGCGGTGCGGACTGTGTGTCCGCTGAACTGACCGGGGCGCTGGCGGCTCTTTTGCGCGGAATCTTCTACGACCGTCAGGCCCTGAGCGAGGTTGAGCAATTGCTTCCACCGATCTCCTACTCGGACCAGATGCAGTTTCACCTCGAGGCGGGGCTTCGCGGCCTTCGTGCGACATTCAGGAAGCGACCCTTGGCCCAGCTGTGCCAGGAGCTGATCGCGATTTCGGAACGCGGTTTGAGCAGGCTGGATCCGGCGGAGATTCCCCTGTTGCAGCCTTTGGCCGCGCTCGCTGCGACTGGTCGGTCTCCCGCGGAGAAGGTGTTGCAGGTGTGGAAGCGAGTCGGAGCGGGGCCGGAACTGCTCCGCCAGTTCGAGCTCTAACCAGACTAGAGCTTGACGAGCTCGTACAGCTTCTCGAGCGCGGTAGGAATGCGAGAGGGATCGCTGCCGCCAGCCTGAGCCATATCGGCACGTCCCCCTCCCGAACCGCCGATCTCCTTCGCCATCTCCCGGACCAACGCCGCGGCATTGACGCCCCGTGCTACCAGGTCCGGAGTGGCGGCGACCAAGAGCAGCGCCTTGCCGTCGCTGCCGCCGCCGATGGCCACGATCCCGGAACGAAGGCGATCCCGAATCTGGTCGGCCAATCCCCGGTATACCTTGGGATCGGCGGGATCCACGCGCTTGGTGACCACCCGGATGCCATTGATTTCCCTCGCCTGCTCAACCGGGTCCGTGGAGGACCACGAGTTGGCTCGGGCCGTTACCTGCTCCAGCTTGCGCTCCAGCTCTTTGGTGCGCTTTTGCATTGCCTCGACGCGTTTGGACACTTCCTTGGGAGAGCTCTTGAGGAGCTCGGCGGCGCTGTGGATCTCGTGCTCGAGGTCCCGCACGTAGGCCAGCGCGCCGGGACCGGTGAGAGCGACGATTCTGCGAACCCCCGAGGCAATCGACGAATCGGAAACCAGCTTGAACAAGCCAATGTCCCCGGTCCGGCGTACGTGGGTGCCTCCGCAAAGCTCCACCGAGTCCGGATGTACGCTTACCACCCGGACCCGCTCGCCGTACTTCTCGCCAAACAGAGCCACCGCGCCGGAGCGCTTTGCCTCCGATAGCTCCATGATTTCGGTCCTGGCTTCGGCGTTTTCGCGGATCCACTGGTTGACGATGTCCTCAACCCGCTCCAGCTCCTGCGCGCTGGGCGCGGCAAAGTGCGCGTAATCGAAGCGCAGGTAATCGGGGGCTACCACCGAACCCGCCTGCTTGACGTGGTCTCCGAGAACCAGCTTTAGCGCTTTGTGCAAAAGGTGAGTCGCCGAGTGGTTGGTCCGAATGGCTTCGCGGCGTTCGCCATTCACAGCGAGCTGAACCAGATCTCCAACCTTGAGGGTACCCTGCCTGATCCGCGCCTTGTGGGTGATCAGGCTGGAAACGGGACGTTGGGTGTCCAGCACCTCGGCAACCACCTTTCCCCCGGAGCCGGTGACCTGGCCCGTGTCGCCGACCTGACCACCGGACTCTCCATAGAAAGGGGTGCGGTCGAAGAGCAATTCCACGGTTTGCCCGGAACGCGCCTCGGTGGCTTCGACCGCGCCATCCACGACGATGGCCTGCAAGGTTCCTTCTCCCTCGTGCCCGCGCCCTTGGTAGCCCAGGAATTCCGTTTCTCCCAACCGCTCCGCGAGCCGATGGTAGATGTCGCTGACGGCTCGCTCGCCCGAGCCGGCGAACTCGCTTCTGGCGCGCTGTTGCTTCATCCGCTCTTCGTAGCCGGCGAGGTCGATCTCGTAGCCGCGCTCCCTGGCGATCACTTGGGTGAGGTCCCAGGGAAATCCGTGGGTGTCGTGAAGGAAGAAAACCAGGTCCCCCCCGAGGACCCTTTCGCCAGACTGCCGAAGGCGGTCCATTTCCTCGTCGATCAACCGCAGCCCGCGATCCAGGGTGCGCCGGAAAGATTCCTCCTCGAATCGGGAGACCTCCAAAACGAAGGCTCGATTCTCGCGCAGCTCGGGGTACGCATCCCCCATCAGCTGGATGACCGTATCCACGGTCTTTGGCAGGAAGATCTCCTCCAGCTTCAACTTCGAGCCGTGGCGGATTGCCCTTCGCATGATCCGCCGAAGCACATAGCCGCGCCCCTCGTTCGAAGGCTGAACGCCGTCGGAGATCAGAAATGCCGCGGCCCGGGAATGGTCGGCGATCACCCGCATCGAGGCATCGTCGGAGGCGTTCTCCCCGTACGTCTTGCCGGTGAGCTGGCTCACCTGGTCGAGAATCGGCCGGAACAAATCGGTATCGTAGTTCGAGCGCTTACCCTGAGCCACGGCCGCCATCCTCTCCAGGCCAGCGCCGGTGTCGATCGAGGGTTTGGGAAGCGGAATCAGCAGCGCGTCGCGCTCTTTTCGCTCGAACTGCATGAAAACCAGGTTCCAGATCTCCAGCCAGCGGTCGCACTCGCAAGCCACGCCCTTGCACCGGCCGCCGGCCGCTTCCTCAACGCAGGGAAGATCGTCTCCTTGAAAGAAGTGGATCTCCGAGCACGGTCCGCAGGGCCCGGTGTCTCCCATCGCCCAGAAGTTGTCGCTGTAGCCGAGTTTGTGGATTCGAGATTCGGGGACGCCGTGCGAGCGCCACAGCTGATATGCCTCTTCGTCCCAGGGTATTCCGCCCTCTCCGTTGAAGACGGTGGTGGCCAAGCGGTCCGCCGCAAGCCCCAGGGTCTTGGTCACGAATTCCCAGGCGTAGGCGATCGCCTCGCGCTTGAAGTAGTCGCCGAACGAGAAGTTGCCCAGCATTTCAAAGAACGTGTGGTGCCGAGCGGTGAAGCCCACGTTGTCCAGGTCGTTGTGCTTTCCACCGGCCCGGACGCACTTCTGCGCGCTGGTGGCGCGACGGTAATCGCGCTTTTCCCGCCCGGTGAACACGTCTTTGAACTGAACCATGCCAGCATTGGTGAAAAGCAAGCTGGGGTCGTTTTGGGGCACCAGCGGCGAGGAGGGCACGCGGCGATGGCCGCGCTTTTCGAAAAACGAGAGAAATGCCTCTCGGATTTGTGCCGATGACATCGCCATCACCAGGTCCTCTTATCGCATGGATCCAGCCATCGATAAGCCTAACTCTTCCGCGCACCTGGCGCAGGCCCGCGGCGATCGTTGCCCGCAGGAGCTTTGAGCGCCAAGCTTGGCCTTGGGCATCGGCCGTCGGCGCAAAGTGAGGTAGGGTCGTCAAATGGCGCTCCCCGGCAGAATCACCGAATACGACGATCGCTCCGCGATGCCGGAGCGGTTCCGCGACACCCTGGAACAGATGATGAAGAGCCAGGCCTACCGCGAGCTCGCGGCTGCCCGGATGTTTGGGCACGGCCTTCAATTCGTGGAAGAGGTCAAATGGCTCAAGTTCATGGTCTGGCACATCGGGGAGGAGACCGAGCACTTCTTGGCGGTGGCCCGGATGTACGAGAAATTCACCGGCCAGTCGGTGGAGCCCTGGGTGAATCAGCGCCTGCGCGACAAGCCGGTGCCGTTTGCCGGCTCGTGGTTTGAGCTGGCCATGGCGCAGTTTCTCTACGACCGGGGCGGTTTTTGGCAGTTGCAGGAGTACGAGCACTGCGCGTTTCCCCCGTACCGAGAGGTGATCGGCAAGATTATTTCGGAGGAACGTGGCCATCAGGGCCTGGGGGAGCGGATCGTCGTCGAGCTGTGCCAAAGCGGGCGCTACGACGAAGTCAAACAGCCTCTGTTCGACCGTTGGTTGCGGCTCGGGCTACTCTCGTTCGGACGGCCGCGAAACGAAGGCAACCGCTATGCGATTTCGGTGGGGCTAAAGAAGCGTGATTCGGGCGAGGTGATGCAGGACTTCATCACCGATATCAAGCCTGCGATGCGTTCCGGCGGGCTCCGATTTCCGCCTCCGCAGGCCCTGAACATGGACCTCCCGGAGGCGCTGGACTGGACCTTGACGTAGCAGGAAGTCACTGTGGCGGCGAGTCGAGCCAGGGCGTCAAATCGACCTTCCATCCGGAGCTCTCCCGTACCATCGGGATGTTTCGAGCGAAGCTTCCCGCGGAAGCGCGCACCGTGGCGCTACCTCCATTCTGGCTGATCAGGGTCAGCTCGGTGAGGGGCTGGGCGCGGCCGCCGCCGCCGAAAATCAGGTTCGCAGGTTCAGGCTTCAGCGCTCCGCCGGAGGCAGCGGCAATTTCCGCGGCGCGCTTTTCGACCGCTTCGCGAGTTGGCGTCGAAAGCTGGCGGTAGGCGCCATTCAAGTCTCCCTTCCTCAGCGCCTCCACAAAGGTGTTGTACGCGGCCACCGGATTGTGCTCTTGGGCCGGCCTGCACTCCACGGCCGAGATCCAGCAGGTCGCCAAAAGGAGCGCAACCCCGACCGCCGGCGCTGCTTCACCCATGGTGCTGGCGCACCGAATTCTTGCCCGCGGCTTTGGCCTGGTACAGACAGTCATCCGCGGCGCGAAGCAACGCCTCTGCCGAATCCAGCTTTGCGCCCGGGTAGGTGGCCACGCCGACGGAGACGGTGCAGCCCACCACCGCCTTGGCACCGTTGGGCCGGGCATGCGCGAACCGAAGCGAGGCGATTCCGTCGCGCACGCGCTCGCTCACCAGCAACGCCTGTTGGGGGCCCGTCTCCGGGAGTAGAGCGATGAATTCCTCACCGCCATAACGGGCGATGAGGTCGACGTCTCGCAAGCTTTCCCTGGCGACCGCTGCCACCTCACGAAGCACGCGATCCCCGAAGGGATGGCCATACTCGTCGTTCAGGCGCTTGAAGTAGTCAATATCCGTCATCATGCAGGAGATCGGGGTCCGGTAGCGCGTGGAGCGGGCGAACTCGCTGCTCAAGCGTTCTTCGAAGTAGCGCCGGTTGAACAGTCCGGTGAGCGGGTCGGTGCGGGAAAGCGCCAGAAGCTCCTGCCGCTTTTTGTCCAACTCCTTGTTGGCTCGATCCAGCTGATGGTTTTTTTCGAGCAGAGCGTCCTGGAGCGCTTTGAGCCTCAGCATCGATTTCGCTCTCGCCGCCAGCTCCAACATGTCGAAGGGCTTAATCAGAAAATCGTCTGCCCCGAGCTCCAGCCCCTGGATTTTCGCGGTCCGCTGCCGCGCCGTCATCAGAATTACGGGAATGAAACCGAAGCCTGGCTGCCCCTGATTGGCCTTGATGATCCGACAGACCTCGACGCCGCTGAGCCCGGGCATTTCGACGTCCATCAGAATCAGATCCGGATGCTGCTCGCGGACCGCGGTAAGCGCCTGGTTGCCATCGCGG
>Ga0126382_10000825_pt1 | contig 12289 bp, 15 predicted proteins | sample PanSoiMetPlot_30_FD_92548 | JGI IMG/M metagenome (GOLD analysis project Ga0126382, IMG submission 92548) | Tropical forest soil microbial communities from Panama - MetaG Plot_30 | ecosystem: Environmental > Terrestrial > Soil > Tropical forest > Bulk soil | place: Panama | collected 2016-02-17 | reverse complement strand
TGAAGCTCTTTCTCATCCATGTCCGTTTCCCTGCTCTGATCCCGTGCCTGATTTGCCGTGAGCGTGCCGGCCTGTCTAGTATGCGCTGACTGACATTCATCCCACCAACCTGCCCACCACTCATGATCAATGCTGCCGTAATCGGCCTCGGCCGCTGGGGAAAAAATATCGTCGATGCGGTTCAGGGCAAGAGCAAGCGTCTGCGGTTCATCCGAGGCGTGAGCAAAGAGCCCGAACTGGTCAGCGATTTCGCGGCGGCCAGGGGCTTCGAACTGTCTACGGAGTTTGAGGAGGCCGTTGCCGATCCCCGTGTTCAGGCGGTGTTCCTCGCAACCCCGCACTCGCTGCACATTGGACAAATTTCAGCCGTGGCCGCGGCCGGCAAGCCGGTCTGGTGCGAGAAGCCGCTCGCGCTCACCCGCGCGGAAGCCGAAATCGCCATTGCTGCGTGCAAAAAGGCCGGCATTCCGTTTGCTCTGGGCAACAACAAGCGATGCTTCCCCTCCATGCGCGAGCTCAAACGCGTGGTTGCCGAAGGCATCATCGGCGACGTTCTGCATATTGAGGGCAACTTCACCAATGAACATTCGACAAGGGTGAAGGGTGGATGGCGCGACGACCCGCGCGAATCCCCGGGCGGCGGCATGACCGGTGCCGGGCTGCATGTGCTCGACGCATTCGTCAATCTCGCGGGGCCGATCCGAAAAGTGAACGCATCCGTCTATTCGCAGAAGCCGCCGCCAGATCCGCGCGACGCGGCGGCAGCCCTTTTGCAGTTCGAAAGTGGCGCGACGGGCGTACTTGCGACCGTACGTGCCGCGCCGATGTATTGGCGGATCATGGTGTTTGGCAGCAAAGGCTCGGCTGAAGCCCGCGAAGAAACGATGCTGACCGTCGCGAAGATCGGCGAGCAGCCGGCAACGCAGGTTTACCCGGCGGCCGACTCGCTCGGGGTACTGCTCGAATCCTTCGCCGAGACGATCGAGACCGGAAAGCCTTTCCCGGTATCGACCGCCGATATGCTCGACGTCGTCGGCGCTTTCGAGGCGACCATCCGCTCAATGGCGGAAGAGCGCTCGATCAGCGTGACCCGCGTCTGACCCCTTTACTGCTGCGGGATCCCCGCGGCTTCTCGCACGGCATCCCATCGCTTGTATTCGCCGACCATGAAATCTCCGAAGGCCTGGGGCGTCGATGCTTTGACCACGACGCCTGCCGTAGCAAGACGCTCACGTACGGTCTGGTCCGCCAGACTGTCATTGAGCGTCTTGTTCAGCTTGGCGATCACCGGCGCGGGCGTGCCACCGGGCGCGAACAGGCCGTACCAGGTCGTCACGTCATAACCCGGAAGAACACCAGATTCGGCCGCGGCCGGAATATCCGGAACCGCTGGAAACCGGTCTTTGCCAGTGACCGCCAGTGCCTTGAGCTGTCCCGACTGCACGTGTCCGATCAACGCCGACACGGTGTCGAACAACACATCCGCGTGCTTGCCGAGAGTTGCGTTTATGGCTTCCGGCGATGTCTTGAACGGAACGTGCAGCAGATTGACCTGCGCGGTCTGCTTGAACATTTCACCAGCAAAGTGCTGCGTGGCCGCAAAACCCGGACTGGCGAACACGATCTTGCCCGGGTCGGCCTTTGCCGCAGCCACAAGTTCCTTCACGTCGTTGGCGGGGAAGTCCGGCCGCGTGACGATCAGCAGGCTCGCGGTCGCGATCTGACCGATGGGAGCAAAAGCGGTCAAAGTGTCGTAGCGCATATTTTTTCGGGTGACGGATGCAATGATCTGGCCGGCCGTCATGATGCCCAGCGTGTAGCCATCAGGATCGGCATTTGCGACCGCTTCATTACCGATGATGCCGCCGGCGCCAGGCTTGTTCTCGACCACCACCGGCTTGCCCAATTGCGCCTGCATCGGGTCCGCAAGAATGCGGCCGATGATGTCGGCACCGCCGCCCGGACCGAATGACACGATGATGCGGATCGGTTTCTGTGGCCATTCCTGCGCGTAGGACGATGACGCGAGCCCACCGGCAAGCATCAAAGCCGTCAACGCCAGGCCTGTCAGTTTTTTCATTGTCTTTCTCCCTCAGCCCCATTCGGGACAGCTTATGTTCTGCGGCGCCGCATTTCCTTGATGACGGCACTGTTATCGAGATCAGCCTCGCCGGCGCGCACGCAGGCCTCGAGCACGTCCGCATGCACGCCAAGCACCGAAAGCTTTTGCCCGACCGCGGCTGCCTTATCGAGCATCAGATGCACGTCTTTCAATGTCTGCTTCACGCGACCTTCCGCGGAAAAATCACCGCGCACCATTTTCGGCCCTTTAGTCTCCATCACCTGCGAATAGGACGCCGAGCCACGCGCGACCTCGAGAAACGCAGCTGGATCAACGCCGAGCCGTTCAGCAAAGACGAGGCCCTCGGCCAGCGCCAGACGATTGAGGCCAAGGATCAGATTGACGGCCAGCTTGGCGCGGCCTCCGTCTCCGACCTTACCGACGTGGAAACGGCGCACGAACAATGCGTCGAACACATCTTTAACTTCATCTGCGATCGAGGCGTCGCCTCCGATCAACGCAACGCCTTCGCCGCGGCGCACCTGATCGCTGGTGCCGGATACGGGCACATCGAGATAACGGATGCCGCGAGGAATGACGCGATTTGCCAGCGCAGCCACCCGATCGGGATCACAGGTGCTCATGCACAGGACTATCTTTCCTGAGCCCTCACCGAGTGCCGGCAAAAGCTCCCTCTCGACAACATCCTCGACCTGATCAGTGTTGAAGACCGCAAGAATGACGCAGCGCGCGGATTTGGCGAGGTCCGCAACGGACGGCGCCGGACGCCCGCCGATCTCCGCAAGACGCGTGCTGCGCGAAGGATCGATGTCAAAACCGATGACAGGAATGCCCGCCTCGATCAGCCGCCGGGCATAGACCTCACCCATCAGCCCCAGTCCGACAACGCAGACCGGAGCGCTGGTCGCGCGCTCAGGCATGCGCATAGTCCCAATACAGTTCGCGTGCCTTGCGATAGAGCGGTCCGGGCTGCAGCGATCGATCCTCGATGCGGTTTACCGGCATCACTTTCGAGTAGTTGCCGGACGAAAAAACCTCGTCGGCAGTCTGGATGTCGCCGTAGCTCAGCGTGGTCTCGACGACCCTGACCCCGGCCTCGCGCAGCAGCTTGATGACTCGCTGGCGCGTAATGCCGTTGAGAAAAGTGCCATTCGGGGCCGGTGTGAACACGACGCCATCCTTGCCGATAAAGATATTGGCCGTCGCAAGCTCCGCGACGTTGCCGAGCAGATCAAGCACGACACAGTTGCCAAATCCGCGCGCGTGCGACTCGATCAGCGCGCGCGCGTTGTTCGGATAGAGGCAGCCCGCCTTTGCATTCACCGGCATGCATTCAAGGCTCGGCTTGCGATAGGGCGACAGCGTGATCGAAAAGCCTTCCGGCTTGCGCATCGGCGCTTCGTAAACGCTGAGGCACCATTTCGTCGACTGCGGATCTGGCGCGACCAGCAGGGTTCCGCTCCGCTCCGCCCAGTACATCGGACGTATGTACAGAGCGGCTTCCTTGTCGAAGCGCTTGATGCCTTCCCGTACAAGCTCCAGCCATTGTTCGGTCGACACCACCGGGGTGAGGTGCATCGTTTCCGCCGAGGCATTCACCCGATCGCAGTGCAGATCAAGATCGGGCGAAACGCCCTCAAACGTACGGGCTCCATCGAATACCGAAGAGCACAGCCAGGTCGCGTGGTCGCGCACGCCCATGATCGGGAGGTTGCCCTCGTGCCAATCGCCTTCATAGAAGGTCCACGTCTTCGACCAACCTTGTCCCGACGCCATTCATCACTCCCGGTCACGGCCACCACACGGCACCTTTGCCCTCGCGTCAATCCTTTGCAACCATAGGCCTCCGCCGCGGAGGATACCATGTCGTCCATTTTCATCTTCGACGCCTACGGCACGCTGTTCGATGTTCATGCAGCGATCGCTCGCCACAAGGCACAGGCCGGGCCCGAGGCCGATCGGGTCTCGGGGATCTGGCGCGCGAAGCAACTCGAATACAGCTGGACCCTCACACTCGCGGGGCACTATACGGATTTCTGGACACTCACCCAGCGCGCCCTCGACTATGCATTGGCGTCAGTACCCAGTGTCGACAAATCGCTGAAGCCGGCGCTGCTCGATTCGTATTTCAAGCTTGATGCCTTTCCCGACGCGCGTATCGCACTCAAGGCGCTGAAAGCGAAAGGCCGCAAGACGGGCATCCTGTCGAACGGATCGCCTGTTATGCTCAAAGGCGCGGTGGAGGCTGCTGCAATCGGTGGTGACCTCGACGCGGTTCTTTCGGTCGACGCTCTGAAAATGTTCAAGCCACGTCCGGAAGTCTATCGCCTGGTCACGGATCAATTCCGCTGCTCGCCCGCCGACGTCACCTTCGTCTCTTCGAACCGCTGGGACGTGATGGCCGGGGTTCGCGCAGGCTTTCGCGGTATTTGGGTCAATCGTTCCAACATGCCGGACGAGTATCAGAATTTTCCACCAGCACTTGTCCTGAAAGACCTGAGCGCACTAGTCGAAATCGACTAGCACTTTCGTCGCAATTATAAGGCTGGCGCGATACGAATTTGCGGCCTATATGCCGACTGCGACTCCCTCAAGCTCCCCAGCCATGCAATCGATCATTTCCGTCTCAGACCTGTCGAAACGTTACGCGTCGGGATTCGAGGCTCTCAAGAAGATCAACCTCGATATTCGTCGCGGCGAGATCTTTGCGCTGCTCGGCCCCAATGGCGCCGGAAAAACGACACTGATCGGCATCATCTGCGGCATTCTCGTGCCAAGCGCGGGCAAGGTCACGGTCGATGGGCACGACATCATCTCGGACTACCGCGCGGCCCGCTCGTTGATCGGGCTGGTGCCGCAGGAACTCCACACTGACGCTTTCGAAAGCGTATGGGCGACGGTCTCGTTCAGCCGCGGTCTTTTCAACAAACCGAAGAACCCCGCTTACATCGAGAAGGTGCTGCGCGCGCTGTCGCTCTGGGACAAGAAGGACGACAAGATTATGACGCTCTCCGGCGGCATGAAGCGCCGGATGCTGATCGCAAAAGCGCTCTCGCACGAGCCGCAGGTTCTCTTTCTGGATGAGCCGACCGCCGGCGTCGACGTCGAACTGCGCAAGGACATGTGGCAGGTCGTTCGTGACCTGCGGGCTTCCGGCGTCACGATCATTTTGACCACCCATTACATCGAAGAAGCCGAGGACATGGCCGACCGCATCGGGGTGATCAACAAAGGCGAAATCATTCTGGTCGAGGAAAAGGCCGAGCTGATGCGCAAGCTCGGAAAGAAGCAGCTGACATTGCAACTCCAGCAGAAGCTGCAGGCGCTTCCGGCGGAACTGTCGGCCTTCAAGCTCTCGATCGGCGAGGACGGAAGCACGCTCATATACGACTACGATACCAAGGCGGAGCGCACGGGCGTCGCGACGCTTCTTGGCGAGCTGCCGCGCGCGGGCCTGCGCATCCGCGACCTGCAGACGACGCAGAGTTCGCTGGAGGACATCTTCGTCGGACTGGTGAGTGACCGCCGATGAACCTGAGAGCAGTCCAGGCCATCTACAGCTTCGAAATGGCGCGCACCGGGCGCACCATCTGGCAGAGCATTGTCTCGCCAGTACTTTCCACCTCGCTCTATTTCGTCGTGTTCGGCGCAGCGATCGGGTCCCGCATCACCGAAATCGAGGGGGTGCCCTACGGGTCATTCATCGTGCCCGGACTGATCATGCTCACGCTGCTGACCCAGAGCACGATGAACGCATCTTTCGGCATATATTTTCCACGCTTCACCGGAACGATCTACGAGATCCTCTCGGCGCCGGTGTCGCCGTTCGAAATCGTCCTGGGTTATGTCGGCGCGGCCGCAACCAAATCGATCATCCTCGGCCTGATCATCCTGCTAACTTCGTGGCTGTTCGTTCCCTTGCGCATTGCGCACCCGTTCTGGATGGTCACTTTCCTCGTGCTGACCGCGGCAACCTTCAGCCTCCTGGGCTTCATTATCGGGATCTGGGCCGATGGTTTCGAAAAGCTGCAGATCGTGCCGCTTTTGATTGTCACCCCTCTGACCTTTCTCGGCGGCACCTTTTATTCAATCAGCGTCTTGCCGCCGACCTGGCAAACCGTCGCGCTGTTCAACCCAGTGGTCTACCTGATCAGCGGGTTTCGCTGGAGCTTCTTCGAGATCGCCGATGTCGGCCATGCCGTCAGCGTCGGCATGACTTTGCTGTTTCTTCTCGTCTGCCTGGTCACGGTCTGGTGGATGTTCAGGACAGGCTACAAACTGAAAAAGTGATGACCGACGTCCTGAAATAAGCTGCAGCGCTCGGGGTAAGTCCTTCGGGTCCGGAAATTTCAGGGAGTTGCAGATGTTGCCGTTATCAAGAACTTTCGCAGGCCTCGCCCTGGCAACCGCGCTTTCGACTGCGGTTGCCGCGCAAGGGTTGGTCACGCAAAAGAACATTTCCCTCGCAATGGCGCAGACTATCGCCCAAGCCGCCCTCGCCCAGTGCGAGAGCATGGGTTTCAAAGTGTCGGTAACGGTCGTCGACCGCGCCGGCCTGCCGATCGTGATGCTGCGCGGAGATGGAGCCGGCCTGCACACACCCGAAGGCGCCGAGCGCAAGGCTTACACCGCGCGCACGTTCAGCCAGCCCTCCGCCGACTTCGTAAAACGATTGACCGAAAGGCCGGAGGCGGTCGGTTCGCGTCAGTATACGCGCGTGCTGGCACTCGGCGGTGGACTGCCGATCAAAGCCGGAACTGAAGTCGTTGGTGCCGTCGGCGTCTCCGGTTCGCCCGGTAAGGATGATGTCTGCTCGCAGGCGGGCATCGACAAGGTCGCCGACCTGCTGAAGTAAGTCCTCTAGCTTGTCGCCAATGCGTCGAGGATGCGCGCCCAGCTCCTGATGCCTTTGTGATAGCAGGTCAGGTCGAACTTCTCGTTCGGCGAGTGCACGCGGTCGTCGTCGAGAGCGAAGCCGACAAGCAGCGAATCCATGCCGAGGACTTCCTTGAAGTCGGCTACGATCGGGATGGAGCCGCCGGCACCGACGGCCACAGCCTTGTGGCCCCACTCCTCGGCGAGCACGGCCCGCGCCTTCGTCAGCGCCGGGTTGTCGAACGAAAGCTGGATCGGCGGCGCAAGACCAAAATTGCCGAACTCGACCTTGCAGTCGGCCGGCAGCCGGGCCCGTACGAAAGCGCGGAAGGCATCGCGGATTTTTTCCGGGTTCTGCTCGCCGACGAGACGGAAAGAAACCTTTGCGCTGGCCTCGCCGGGGATAACGGTCTTTGCGCCCTCCCCTGTATAGCCGCCGATAATGCCATTGACCTCAGCCGTCGGACGCGTGGTGATCATTTCGATCAGCATGCGATCCTTCTCGCCAGAAGGCTGCTTCAACCCGATCGGGCCGAGAAATTTCTCTGGCGTGAGACCGAGCCCTTTCAGATCGGCCTTGATGTCTGCGGGAAGCTCTTTCACGCCGTCGTAGAATCCCGGGATGGTCACGCGCCCGTTCGCATCCCACATTGCGCCGAGGATCTCGGACAGAAGACGCAACGGATTTTGCGCGGCGCCTCCGAACACGCCCGAGTGCAGATCGCGATCGGCGCAAATGATCTTCACGTCCTCGTAGACCAGCCCCCGCAGCGAGGTCGTCACCGCCGGCGTTTTCTGGTCCCACATTGCCGTATCGCAAACGAGCGCCAGGTCGAGCTTGAATTCAGCGGCGTTGTCGCGAACGAAGCTGAACAGATTTTTCGAACCACATTCTTCCTCGCCCTCGATCATCATGGTGATCGGCAAAGGTAGCTTTCCGGTGACAGCCTTGAATGCGCGGCACGCCTCGATGAATGTCATCGCCTGACCTTTGTCATCGCAGGCACCGCGGGCGACGATGATCTTCCGCCCGTCCGGCAAAACTTCGATACGCGGCTCGAATGGCGGCGTCTTCCATAGATTGAGAGGATCGACCGGCTGCACGTCGTAGTGCCCATAGAAAAGGACACGCGGGCCTGCCACGCTGTTCGACTTACCGACCACGACCGGGTGGCCCGCCGTCGGACGCACGGAGGCTTCAAAACCGATTGATTTGAGATCGGTGGCGACGTGCTCGGCGGCCGCTCGGCACTGATCCTTGTAGGCGGGATCGGTCGAAACCGAGGCGATCCGCAAAAGCACGAACAGCCGCTCTACGCTCTGATCAATATCGTGGTCGATGCGGTTCAGCACCGCGTCGAGGGTTTTCATGAACGGACTCCTTCAGGGCTGGAGTCCGAAACTAGCAAGCTGAAACGACGCGTCAATGCAGGGTCGGCTTGCCGAAAACGGCTGAATTTGAACGGTCGGCCATGGGGATGCCCCTGGCGAGCCAGCGCGGCTCTCGACGGGCGGCATGACGGCCCTGAAGGGCGGCGCCAAGGCGGCGATAGAGCATCCGCGGCGGGATTGTCGCAGAAATCGCGGTGAGATAACCGCGGCGACGAGCAGCGCGACGCAGCTGGGGTGTGACGACTGGAGCGATCATCAATGCCGGAACGCCGCAGCATAGCCCGGGTGCATCGCCTTCTTTCATCGGCGGAGCATCCGGGACCGGGGCGCCGACCGCCACCAGGCACGCATCGGCCCTGCCCGACTGACACAAGAGCCGCGCCTCTTCGAGACCAGCCACTGCCATGACCTGTGCGACTTCCATTCGTCGCAAACGAGCCGCCAGCACATGGCCGTGCTCGCGGTCAGTCACGACGACAACACGCAAACCTTTCATCGACCTCATGACGCGACCCTTTGCGATACAGCCCGACCCGGTGCACGCCGCCCCTCAATCTCGCATGCTCATCCGCGGCCAAACGGCACCGGTATATCCTTCTTCTGTCAGTATTATTTGAGATTACACCGGCGGCGGCGCCTAACAATCGGCAAATCACCCGATGGTTAAACTACGAACGCGCATGTTGTATTTGTGCACGGACATTTGGTGCGTGCGTTCTCGGTTGTCGAAAGTTGTCGCCATATGCAATTGCAGTATCGTGCAAGACCGCATCAGTGGACTTGAATTCGTATCGCGGGCTTCTCATTTCACTTGACTGTGACTTTCGCGACGTCCGAGGCGTGATGTCGCTAAGCATCATTGACACCGCATCATGCTTGTCATTGACGAAAACGCCGTCCAATATAATCGCAATTCCGCCGCAAACGCGGGGGCGTGAGGGGATCATGGAAGATTTGATCGGGCGTCTCGTCGCCAACGTTGGCGTCGACCGAAGTGCCGCGGAAAAGTCAGTTGGCATTATCCTCGACTTCCTGCTCAAGGAAGGTCCAGCCGACAAGGTGAGGGCCCTCATCGACAAGATTCCCGGGGCAGAAGCCTTGCTGGCGAACCAATTGGAAAGCGGTAGCGGGTTCTCGATGGGCGGCATCATGGGCGCTGGTACGAAGATGATGTCGGCGGGACTGAGCATGGGCCAGGTGCAAGCTGTTACGCGCGAGACCATCGCGTACGCCCGCGAAAAGATCGGCGACGACGCTGTCGGAGAAATCGTCGGCGCCATTCCCGGGTTAAGTCAGTTTGTTTGAATCCTTCAAGAGCAACCAGACGAAAGAAGCGGCAGAAAAACGGATGTCCTATCCCATCACCGACATCGACGGGATCGACGGCGAAGTTGCCGCCGTTCTCAAGTCGGCAGGGATCCGGTCGTCCGACCGGCTGCTGGAAGCAGCGCGTACTGTCAAAGGGCGGAAGACACTCGCGGCGAAAACCGGGTACGACGAGAAGCGGCTCCTGTACTGGGCCAACATCGCCGACCGTATGCGCATCAAGGGCGTGCGGAAGGAATATGCCGAACTGCTGCAGGCCGCCGGCGTCGATACCGTTAAAGAACTCAAGTATCGGAATCCGTCCAACCTGGCCAAGGCGATGGCCGACGCCAACCGCAAGCGCAGGCTCGTACGGCTTTTACCATCGGAGAAAGTCGTGAAGCGGTGGATCGAAAACGCCAAGACGTTGCCGCTGAAGATCACCTATTAGCGGTCTGAGGCCTGCTTGACAGTCCCTCGCCGACCGCGCAAAGCGACCGGCATGGAAAGCGTCCGTACCCTCGATCACGCAGCGGGAACCGCGCCAAAACCATTACCTCTCACCCTCTCGGCGTTGTTTTCGCACGGCCGCCCGTTGGTCATGGGTGTCCTCAATGTGACCCCGGATTCCTTCTCCGATGGTGGCCGGTTCCTCGACCCAACGGTTGCGATCGCGCACGCGGCCGACATGGCTCGGCGGGGCGCCGACATCATCGATATCGGAGCGGAGTCCACGCGCCCCTATGGCGACCCAGTTCCGGTATCGGCGGAGGATGAAAAGGCGCGCCTCGCGCCGATCGTGCCCGATGTGGTCAAACTTGGTCTGCCGGTGTCGATCGATACCATCAAGGCTTCGATTGCCGCCTGGGCGCTCGACCAGGGCGCGACGATCGTCAACGACGTCTGGGGCCTGCAAAAGGATCCGGACATGGCACCACTGGTGGCCAAGCGACGGGTTCCGGTGATCGTGATGCACAACCGCGAGACTGCCGATCCCAGCACCGATATCGTTGCCGATGTGATGGCCTTCTTTACCCATTCGCTCGAGATCGCCGCCCGTGCCGGCATTGCACGCGAGAGCATCGTGCTTGATCCCGGCATCGGCTTCGGCAAGACGCCGGAACAGAGCATCATTTGTCTTGCGCGGCTCGCAGAGTTCATGTCGTTCGGCTTGCCGCTGCTCGTGGGCGCCTCGCGCAAGCGTTTCATCAATTCGGTGACGCCCTCGCCGCCGGACGAGCGCATTGGCGGGTCGATTGCCGCACATCTGCTGGCAGTCCAGGCGGGCGCGGCGATCGTGCGCGCCCATGACGTCGCGGAAACAGTCCAGGCGCTGCGCGTGAGCGCCGCAATCCAGGCCGTTCGATGAGCGACCGGATTTTCGTAAGAGGGCTGGCCCTGCATGCCTATCACGGCGTGATGCCGCACGAGGCCAAGGTGGGGCAAACCTTCACGCTCGATCTCGACCTCGAAATCGATCTGGCGCCGGCGGCCCGCTCGGACAAGGTGGTCGACACCGTGTCCTACGACAAGGTCGTGGACTGCACGGCCGAAGCGTTTTGCAACGAGCGCTACCGCTTGATCGAAGCGGCGGCCGGCAGCGTCGCCGATGCGGTGCTCGCCACCTTCCCGCGCGTGCGCTCGGTGCGCATCACGATCCACAAGCCGCATGCGCCGATCGCCGCGACGTTCGAGGATGTCGGCGTGACGATCGTGCGAAGTCGCCATGGTTGAAGCGCTGCTCGCACTCGGCGGAAATGTCGGAAACAGCCGGGCCATTCTCGATCGCGCTATCGCGTTGCTCTGCGACGGCAGGGACGTGCGGCTGACCGCGCGCTCGTCCGACTATCGTACCCCGCCGTGGGGCTTCAAGTATCAGCCGTACTTCGTCAACCTGGCCATTGCGGTGGAAACGACGCTCACGCCGCGTGAGCTTCTGGAACGCGCGCAGCAGATCGAACTGAAGCTCGGGCGGGACCGCGCCCACGAAAAGAGAAATGGTCCGCGCACGGCCGATATCGACATCATCGCCTATGACGATGTGACGCTGAACGAACCCAACCTCACGCTGCCGCACCCGCGCCTGTTCGAGCGCGCTTTCGTTCTCATTCCGCTGGCCGAGATCGCGGGTGACCGCGTGATCGCCGGGCGACGTGTCGACGAGGCGGCGAGCGTGGTGGATGGCGGAACAATCCAGCGTCTCCCCTAGAGTCTTGCGCGTTCCAGCTATGCACCTCGCGTCAATGCGATGGCTCCATCGCGCCGACTGTGCCATTTTGCTTGCATGACCGATGAACTTTCCCTCGCCGCCGAATTTCCGCCCGTGACGGAGGCGGAGTGGCGCAAGCTGGTCGAGGCCGCGCTCAAGGGCGCCGATTTTGACAAGCGCCTGGTCAGCCGGACCTATGACGGGTTGCGGATCGAGCTGCTTTATCCGCGCGCGGCGGGCGCAACGCCGATCGCAGGACGAAGGCCCGGGGCCGCCTGGAGCGTGCTGCAGCGGGTCGATCATCCCGATCCGGCGGCGGCCAATGCCCAGGCGCTGCAGGATCTGGAAAACGGCGCGACCGGGCTGACGCTGGTCATGGCCGAGTCCACCAATGCCAATGGCTATGGCCTCGACCCCTCCCACGA
>Ga0126382_10000824_pt1 | contig 12294 bp, 10 predicted proteins | sample PanSoiMetPlot_30_FD_92548 | JGI IMG/M metagenome (GOLD analysis project Ga0126382, IMG submission 92548) | Tropical forest soil microbial communities from Panama - MetaG Plot_30 | ecosystem: Environmental > Terrestrial > Soil > Tropical forest > Bulk soil | place: Panama | collected 2016-02-17 | reverse complement strand
GCTGGCGCTGTTGACCTGGGAGCCGTACATGCACAATCCCAAGCTCAACCATCGCCTCCACCGCGTGAACGTTCCGACGCTGTTTCTGCGCGGCGCGAGCGACGGCCTGGTCTCGGCCGACTATCTCCAGCGCTACGCCGCGCTCATTCCGAACGCCGCAACCGAGACCATCGCGGAAGCGGGGCACCTGCCGCAGGTGGAGCAGCGCGCCGCGACCGCCGCCAGAATTCTGCAATTCCTGAAGAGTTGACCAACGTCCGAGCACAGTCATGAAAGCGTGGCACTTCAGCGAGAACGCCTATCCCTATCTCCCGCCGGAGAACGAGTACGAATCGATCCGGGTGTCGCTGCCCAATCGCAATTACGACCCGGCGAAGGGCGCCGCGCTCTACGACCGCTACATCGACGAATGGCTGATCGCCGAGGACGAAGGCGTGGAGATCATGCTCAACGAGCATCATCAGACCGCGACATGCGTTGATCCGGCGGCGCCGCTGGTGCTGGCCGCGCTGGCGCGGCTCACCAAGAAGGCGCGGCTGTTGATCCTGGGCAATCCGGTCGCCAATCGCCGGCAACCCGTGCGCATCGCCGAGGAGATGGCGATGGTGGACGTGCTCTCCAAAGGCCGGCTCGAATGCGGCTTCGTGCGCGGCGTGCCCTACGAGGTGCTGCCGGCCAACAGCAATCCCGTGCGCATGAACGAGCGGCAATGGGAAGCGATGGACCTCATCGTCAAGGCCTGGACCAATCACGACGGGCCGGTGAGCCACGAGGGCCGCTTCTTCCACCACCGCAACATCAATATCTGGCCGCGGCCCTATCAGCAGCCGCACCCGCCGATCTGGGTGTCGACCACCACGCCGGGCGGCGCCGGGCGGGTCGGTGCGCGCGGCTATGTGCAGGCGACGTTTCTCACCGGCTTCAAGGGCACGCCCGCCATCTACCAGTCGTATCGCAAGGGTTGGCACGACGCCGGCCGTGGCGCCGACGTGCCGATCAACCGGCTCGCCTATGCGGCGCTGCTCTACACCGGCGAGAGCGAAGCGGCGGCGCGCGCCGGTGCCGAGAAGCTCCTCTGGTACATGACCTCGAACAAGGTGCCGCTGCACTTCTGTTATCCGCCAGGCTATGTGTCGACAAACGTCGCCGCGCAGATCCTGCGCGGCGCGGCGATCGATCAGCACGCCGCCAACCGCGCCAATGCGACAGTGGACAAGGCGATCGAGGCCGGCATCATGTTCGCGGGCACGCCCGACCAGGTCTTCGACCAGGTCAAGCGCATGTACGACCATGTCGGCGGCTTCGGGCATCTGCTGATCATGGGCCAGGCCGGCTTCCTCGAGCACGACGAGACCGTGCGCGGCATCAAGTGCTTCGCGCGCGAGGTCTATCCGCGGCTCAAGGACGCATTCCCCGACAACGCGATCTCGGGCGTGCGGCAGGAGCAGCCTGGAGCGCGCGTGGTTGCATAGCGCATGCCGCTGATCCACGAGACCGGAGTCATCGCCGCGCCGGTGCCGGTCTATTTCGAGACCTTCGCGCCGGCGGCCTCCGCTGCGAAAGCGACCGTGGTGATGGTGCACGGCGGCGCGCATTCCGGCGCCTGCTATCAGCGCACCGCCGACGACCGCCCTGGCTGGGCCTACCGCTTCGCCGAGCGCGGCCATCGCGTCGTGGTGCCGGATTGGCCCGGCACCGGCCGCAGCGGCCACATTGCCCTCGACAAGCTCGACGGCGCCACCGTGGTCGAGGGCCTGGGCGCGCTCATCCGCAGCCTGGGCCCGCCCGTCGTCCTGCTCACGCATTCGATGTCGGGCGCCTACGGCTGGCGGCTGCTCGAATTGCATGGCGACGTTATCGAGACCGTGGTCGGCGTCGCGCCGGGTCCGCCGGGCAATATCCAGAAGGAAGCGCCGGTGCATGCCGAGAGCGAAACCCATATCGAGACCGAGGCGTTCGGTGGCCGTGTCCGCGTCGACAAGACCGCGCCGGTCGTCGGCAGCCGTGATTTCGTGGAGCGAAAGCTCGTCGGCGCCAGCCGTTATTTCCCGCGCGACCGGCTCGACGCCTATGCCGCCGGCCTGCACGCGATCGCGCCGAAGCTCTGGCTCGAGCGCCAGAACGTCCGCGGCAGCCAGCTGCGCGTGGCCGATCCGGGCAAGCTGGCGGGCAAGCGCGTGCTGGTGATCACCGGCACCGACGATCTCGATCACTCGCGGGAAGCCGATGGCGCCATCGTCGTTTGGCTTGCAAAGCATGGAGCAAAAGCCGACTTCTGCTTTCTTGCCGATCGCGGTATTGTCGGCAACGGCCACATGCTGATGCTGGAGCAGAACAGCGACGAGATCGCCGGTATCATCCTCGACTGGCTCGACGGCGCGCGATGATCGAGATCGTCGCGTAGAAAAAAAGGAGACTACACCCATGGCAAAGATCGTACTCGGGATGGGCGCGTCGCATGGCCCGTTGCTGGCCACTCCGCCCGAGCAATGGGGCGGCCGGGTCGAAGCCGATCGGAGGAATCCCGCGCTGGTCTATCGCGACGGCACCTTCAAGTTCGAGGAGCTGGAGAAGCTGCGCGCCAAGGAGGACCTGGAGGAGCAGATCAAGCTTCCGGTGAAGCAGCAGCGCTACGACGCCTGCCAGCGCGCCATGGCGGAAATGGCGCGGGTGTTCAAGGAGGTGAAGCCCGACGTCGCCGTGCTGGTCGGCAACGACCAGATGGAAGTGTTCGAGGACGCCAACATTCCGGCCTTCATGGTGTGCTTCGGCGAGACCGTCGACAACATTCCGTTCTCCGACGAGCAGAAGAAGCGCTTGCCGCCCGGCATCGAGATCGCCGAACCGAACCACCACGGCAAGACCGCGCAGACCTTTCCCGGCCATCCCAAGCTCGGCCGTTACCTGATCGAGAAGCTGGTGCAGCGCGATTTCGACGTGGCGGCGTCGGCGCGGCTGCCGCAATCGGCGTCGTCCAACATATCGGGACTGCCGCACGCCTACGGCTTCCTCTATCAGCGCATCATGCAGGAGAATTACGTCCCGGCGGTGCCGTTGTTCATCAACACCTTCTATCCGCCGAACCAGCCCAGCGTCCGGCGCTGCTTCTCGCTGGGCAAGGCGCTGGCCGACGCGATCGACTCCTGGGATCCGGATCTGCGCGTCGCGGTGGTCGGCTCCGGCGGCATGTCGCACTTCGTCGTGGACGAGGAGCTCGATCGCAAGTTCCTCGATGCCATGAAACGCAAGGATTCGGAGACGCTGATCGCCATTCCGCCCTACAACTTCCGCTCCGGCACCTCCGAATTGAAGAACTGGATTCCGGTCGCCGGCGCCATGAACGAGGTCGGCCTGGAGATGACCATCGTCGACTATCAGCCGCTCTATCGTTCGTCCGCCGGCACGGGCAGCGGCATGGCCTTCGCGTACTGGCGGTGAGGTTGCCGCAGCAGGGCATGTGCTTGATGCAGCGTGCCGTGCGCGCCGGGCGCTTGCGGAGTATTTCCCGATCTGAGTAATATTTTCGTCGTGCAATTGGGAGGCCGACCGGGGGGCAGGTCCTGGCGTACCAAAACGGGCTTCGCGTCAATCGGCGTCACGTCGCTTGGCGCGCGGCGAGCGCAACGGCCGATCTGTTCCTGCATCATGGACGTGCCCTCCAGTCGAGCGGAAGGGGAGCGCCATGTCCGACGCCGCGAATACGTTCGAGTTTCTTGCCGCCCAGCTCCTCAATGCCGAGACGCAATGGAGCCTCGGCATCTTTGGCGCGATCGCCGAGTTCGCGCGCGACCCGGACGAGCCGTTCACCTTCCAGCGCGGCAAGGCTTCGCTCTCCGTGATGACCGCTCGCGGCAGCCTTCGCATCAAGCCGCCCGCCAATTTGCGGCCGGTCGCCTTCGAGACCACGACCCGGGATAGTTGGAGCAGCCGCGTGGCGCTCTGCCTGCCGGAGGATCGCTGCGGCATGAGCCGACGTCGCGCGCTGACAGAGCTCGGTCCGGACGACGGAGCCTTGCGCGAGCAGGACCGGGACTCGATCCTGTTCGATCTCGGTATCGATGCCTTGCAGGCGGATCTCTGCATCCGCGTGTCCGATCCGGAGCTGCTGGCGCAATTACGCAAGCAGGAAGGGCGCTCGCTGACCGAAGCCGACAATCCGGCGATGTGCGTGATTGTCGCTGCGAGCCCCCATCGCGTGTTTCTCAGTCGCGTGGGGCGGATCGAGGTCTATCAGCCGATACCCGATCCCCACGGCCAGAGTCCGGTCGGACCCCACACCCATGTCCTGCCCGATCTGCTGCACCACCGCCGCACCCATGCCGCAACCGAGCAAATTCCCGATGGCTGGGTTCCGTGCGCGCACCTTTATCCGGCTCACCCCGCGAAGGATTCGCTTGGGCAGACCCGGGAGTTCGATCACGTCCGTCACGACGCCTTCCAAAACCTGCTGCACATGTTCGGCGACCCCAAATTCGTGTTGCTCAAGCAGCGGGTAGCCGCGGCCGTGGCCGCCGGAGAGGACCCGTCGGTGATCACCGTCACGGATCAGCGTTTCGCACGCACGAACGTTCGCGTGGCGCTGCGCCAGCTCAAGGCGGCGCGTGATGGATCGCCCTCGCTCGCGGCTTGGCTGGCGGCCTACGATCGCTCCGATGCCAACGGAAGCGCGCGCCAAGGGCGTTGACGCCAAGGCACGGCGGCTCGCAGCTTCGGAGGTTCCCGACGTTTTGCCGCCCTGACAGTGACCATGCCCGTCGCTATATTCGGGGATGCTCTTCCTCGAACTCGCGATTGTCGCGGCACTTATCTGCATCAACGGCCTGCTGGCGATGGCCGAGCTCGCCGTCGTCTCCTCACGCCGTTCCCGCCTGCAGGCGCTCGTCGATCGCGGCGTGTCGGGCTCCCGGCGGGCCCTGGCGCTCGCCTCCGATCCGGGCAAGTTCCTGTCGTCAGTGCAGATCGGGATTACGCTGGTCGGCGTGTTGTCGGGCGCTTTCTCCGGAGCGACACTCGGACTGCGGTTGGCGGGACTTTTCGAGTCCGCCGGTTTTTCGGCCGGTTCGGCCGAAGCGGTCGGCGTGGGACTGGTCGTCGCCGCCATCACCTACGCCTCGCTGATCGTCGGCGAGCTCGTCCCCAAGCAGATCGCCTTGCGCAACCCGGAACGGATCGCGGTCAAGGTCGCGCCGGCGATGACCGTGCTGGCGAGGATTGCCTCTCCTCTTGTCTGGCTGCTGGACGTCTCGGGGCGCCTGGTACTGAAGGCGCTCGGGCACGCGGCGCAGCCCGAGCATCGGATCACCGACGAGGAAATCCGGTCGCTGATCGCGGAAGCCGAAACCGCCGGTCTGATCGAGCCGGGTGAGCGCGCGATGATCGCCGGCGTCATGCGGCTGGGCGATCGTCCGGTGCGCGCCGTCATGACGCCGCGCCGCGAAGTGGACGTGATCGACGTGTCCGACGAACCCGAGGACATCCGGCGGGCCATCATGGAAAGCGTGCATTCCCGGCTTCCGGTTCACGACGGCGAAACGGAGGAGATCCTGGGAGTCGTGCAGGCGAAGGATCTGCTCGACGCCTGCCTGCGCGGCCATCATCCCGATGTTCGGGCCCATCTGCGAACGGCGCCGTTCGTACCCGATACCGCCGATGCGCTCGACGTGGTGGATGTCATCAAGAATTCGACGGTCCACATCGCGCTCGTCCACGACGAGTACGGCCACTTCGAAGGCGTCGTCACGAATTCCGACATCCTGGCCGCCATCGTCGGCGAGTTTCGGACGGATGAGGGCCCGGTCGAGCCGGACGCCGTGCAGCGCGACGACGGGTCGTGGCTGATCTCGGGCAGCATGCCCGTCGACGAGATGGCCGATCGTTTGTCCATCGCCGTCCCGCCGGAACGCGCCTATCACACGGCTGCAGGTTTCGTGCTCAACGAGCTGGGCTATCTGCCGGAGATCGGTGAGACGTTCGACACTCAAGGTTGGCGTTTCGAGGTCGTCGATCTCGATGGACGTCGCATCGACAAGATATTGGCACGGCGTATCGCCGGTGGACGACGCCGGGTCGCTGTCTAGGCAACAATCGAGGAAATGTTCATTGCCGGCCCTCCGCGCAGGTCCTCATCAAAATTCTGCGTGGAAGCGGGCCGCGAAGATCGACACCGGCCCGCGGTCGGCGTTGTCGGCAGGGTTGGTGACGAACTGATAATCGAAGGTCAGCATCATGTCCTTGCCGACATTGAGCCCATAAACAGATGCAATTGCGAATGAATTGCAATAAACTTAAACAAGGTGTTGCATGAAGGCCACGCCCCGGTGACCCATCGGGCCTTTTGGCTATTCCGGTCTGGTCCGGCAGCAGCCGGGCTCGAAATCGGTGCGGGTAATGTCGAGCCGTGGCGGTAGCTAACTGTCGCTGCGCTGCAATATCCTTATCGCTGCGATCATCGACACGACATTCTCGTCGCGGTTGCCTGCAGTCGACGGATTACATGAAGCTGACAATCCGCGGCGCACGATTACGGCGTCGTTCACCGAAGCTTTGTACGATTGTGCTAGCGAGAATGCTGCTGATATATAGCCACAGAGGCGACGCCAGAGGTTAAGAACAAGAGTGTCCAGCGATCTACATCGCCCGCGGGTATGGGCGCGTGCATTGCCTGCGCGCGCGCGGCCGTTTGTCGTTCTGTGTCTCGTGCTGGCCGGCGGCGCAATCATCTGGGCCGCCAAGTCGCACCCGACTGCAGATGTCGACGACACCGCGGTGTCGAGCCAGTCCAAGCGTGCGCGCGGCGTGTTCTATCCCACGTCGGCGCAATGGGCGACGCTCACCGTCGAGCCGGCGCAGCAGCGTGTGTTCCGCAGCGAGCACGTAACCGAAGGCAAGATCGCGGTCGACGAGGACCGCTCGACGCCGATCTTCTCGCCCTATGCCGGCCGCGTCACCAAGCTGTTCGTCAAGCCCGGCGACATCGTGTCGGTCGGCCAGCCGCTGTTCACGGTCGAAGCCGCCGACATGGTGCAGGCGCAGAACGATTTCATCGCCGCCTCCACCGCGCTCAACAAGGCGCGCTCCGGGCAGAACCTGGCAGAGATCGTCGACAAGCGGCAACGTTTGCTGTTCGAAGGCAAGGCGGCTCCGCTCAAGGAGGTGCAGAACGCCCGCGCTGCGCTCGACGCCGCCGAGAACGACGTGCGCTCGAGCGAGGTCGCGCTTGAAGCGGCGCGCAACCGCCTGCGGATCCTCGGTAAGACCGACGCCGAGATCACCGAGTTTCAGGAGAAGGGCACGATCAATCCGGCCACGCCGATCTACGCGCCGCTCGCCGGCACCATCGTCCAGCGTAAGGTCGGGCCGGGCCAATATGTCGGCAGCGGCGCCAGCGATCCGGTGTTCGTGATCGGCGATCTTTCGACGGTATGGGTTGCGGCCTATGTCCGCGAAAGCGATGCGCCGCTGGTGCATGTCGGCCAAGCCATCAATTTCACCGTGCTGGCCTATCCGGACCAGGCGTTCCCGGCCAACATTTCCTACGTCGCGGCCGCGCTCGATCCCGGCACCCGCCGCCTGCTCGTGCGCGCGACCGTCAACAATTCCGCCGGGCTGCTCAAGCCGGAAATGTTCGCCAGCGTGAAAATCCTCACCGGCGAAGGCGACACCGCGATCGCGGTGCCGCGCGATGCCATCATCTATGAAGGCGGCCTGGCCCGCGTCTGGGTGGCGCGTGACGACAAGGCGATTGAGCTGCGGCGGATCAAGGTCGGGCTGACCAACGGCGCCATGGTCGAGGTGACCGATGGCCTTGCGCCCACCGACCGCGTGGTCACCAAGGGCAGCCTGTTCATCGATCGAGTCGCGGCGGGCACCTGAGCTTGTCCCGGACACCCGGCATTACTTCATCGACACGAATAGGCCATTCGCGAACCTTCCTTACACCGGCCTGACGTGCGATCTCCAAATCAGAGCGAACTGCGTGGTCGCCGCAACTCGCAGCGCCTGCCGCGCGACGGCGGCTGTAAGTCCCGTGTAAGCACCGCGACTTAGATACCTGACAATCGGATGTGGGGTGACGCCGAAAGCGTGACGCGGACTCTCGTCTATCCGCGTCGCATCGAATTCCGCCGTACCAGGAGCTCAGCGGTGAACGGAATCATCGAATTTTCGCTCAGGCACCGCGTCCTGATGGTGGTGCTGTTCATCATGGTGTTCGGCGGCGGCCTTATCGCATTTCGTCAACTCAACATCGAGGCCTATCCCGATCCGACGCCGCCGATGGTCGACGTGGTGACGCAGAGTCCGGGGTTGTCGGCCGAGGAGATCGAGCGCTACATCACGATTCCGATCGAGACGCAGACCGCCGCGGTCAAGAACCTGACCTCGATCCGGACGATCTCGCTGTACGGTCTTTCCGACGTCAAGCTGCAGTTCTCGTTCGATTTCACCTATGAGGAGGCCGTCCAGCAGGTCTTGAACCGCTTGGCGCAATTGCCTCAGCTCGTCAACAACGCTCAGCCGCAGATATCTCCGGTCAGCCCGATCGGCGAGATCTACCGCTATCAGCTGATCGGCCCGCCGGGCTACAGCGTGCTCGATCTCAAGACGCTGCAGGATTGGGTTCTGCAGCGGCGCTTTCGGTCGGTACCCGGAGTGGTCGACGTCATCGGCTGGGGCGGCAAGACCAAGACCTTCGAGCTGCAGATCGATTTCAACAAACTGATCGCGTTTGGGTTGACACTGCCGCAGGTGCTGCAGACGCTGAGCAACAGCAACATCAACGACGGCGGCAATACTGTGAACCTCGGTTCGCAATCCGCCGTGGTCCGCGGCGTGGGCCTGATCCGTTCGATCGATCAGCTCGAGAATACGATGCTCACGCAGAGCAACGGCAACCCCGTCCTGGTGCGTGACGTCGCGAAGGTCATCATCGGGAATCAGCCTCGGCTCGGCATCGCCGGGAAGGATTCCGACGACGATATCGTCCAGGGTATCGTGTTGATGCGGCGCGGCGAGAAAAGCACGCCGACGCTCGCGCGCGTCGAACAGGAAATCGCCCGCATCAACAATTCCGACATTCTGCCCGCGGGGGTGCGCATCGAGCGCATCTACGACCGCAAGGACCTGATCGACCTCACGACCAGGACCGTGCTGCACAATATGGCGTTCGGCATCGCGTTGATCTTCCTGTTGCAATGGGTCTTTCTCGGGAATCTCCGCAGCGCCGTCATCGTGGGTGCAACCATTCCATTCGCCTTGTTCTTCGCGATCGGGATCATGGTGCTGCGAGGCGAATCCGCCAATCTCCTGAGCGTCGGTGCGATCGATTTCGGCCTCATCGTCGATGCGACCGTGATCATGGTGGAATCCATCTTCCAGCGCCTTGCAAGACCCATGGCGGCGGCCGCCGCCGGCGACGCGCGCGACCTGCAGGGAAAATTGCGCGCGATCTTCGAGGCTGCGTCCGGGGTCAATCGATCGATCCTGTTCGCGGCCTGCATCATTATCGCCGCGTTCATCCCTCTGTTCACGCTCAGCGGCGTCGAAGGGCACATTTTCGGACCGATGGCGAAGACCTATGCGTATGCGCTGGCAGGCGGGTTGCTCGCCACGTTCACGGTCACGCCCGCCCTGAGCGCGGTCATACTGCCCGACCATGTCCACGAGACCGAAACACTGGTGGTGCGATGGGCCCTTCGGCTCTACCGGCCGGTTTTGCATTTCGCCATCTCGAACAAACTCGTGGTGGTCGCCCTGGCCATAGGCCTGTTGGCGCTCGCCGGGGTCACGGTGCGCTCGCTCGGACTCGAATTTCTGCCGAAGCTGGAAGAAGGAAATCTCTGGGTTCGTGCCACTCTGCCGTCGACCATCTCGCTCGACGCGGGCAACGAATACGTCAACCGGATGCGCGCCGTGATCCGAAGCTTTCCGGAGGTGGAGGCGGTCGTCTCCCAGCACGGTCGCCCCGACGACGGCACCGACGCGGCGGGAGCTTTCAATGCGGAGTTCTTCGCGCCGCTGTGGCCCGCGAACGAATGGCGCCGGCACTTCGCCGGCGACAAGGACAAACTGACGGCCGAGATGTTGGACAGGCTGCAGGAGGCCTTCCCGGGCGTCGAGTTCAATTTCTCCCAGTACCTGCAGGACAACGTCGCGGAGGCGGTTTCCGGCGTCAAAGGCGAAAATTCGATCAAGCTGTTCGGCAACGATCTGCAAGCCATCACCGATACCGCCAACAAGATCAAGAGCGTGCTGGCGACGGTGCCGGGCATCACCGACCTCGCGGTATTCACGTCGCTGGGGCAGCCGACGATTCAGATCGACATCGATCGCGCCCGCGCGGCGCGCGTCGGCTTGACCCCCGGCGACATCAACGCGACCATCCAGGCAGCCATCGGCGGGCAGGCCGCCGGCGACGTCTACGAGCCCGGCAGCGACCGCCATTTCCCGATCATCGTGCGGCTGGCCCCGCAATTCAGGCAGAACGTCGAGGCGATCAACAATCTGCGCATCGGCGTACAGGGGCCCACCGGCATCGCCCAGATTCCGCTCAATCAAGTGGCCACTATCAAGCTCGTGACCGGCGCTTCGTACATCTACCGCGAGGGCCAGCAGCGTTACCTGCCTATCAAATTCAGCGTGCGCGACCGCGATCTCGGCAGTGCCATCCAGGAGGCGCAAAAGAAGGTGTCCGAGCAGGTGACATTGCCGCCCGGCTCCCGGCTGGAATGGGTCGGCGAGTTCGGCAATTTGCAGGATGCGATCGGCAGGCTTCAGGTCGTCGTGCCGATCACGCTCGGCCTCATCGCGCTGCTGCTGTGGGTCAATTTCGGCTCGGTTCCTGATACGCTGCTTGCGATGAGCGTGATCCCGATGGCAGTTCTGGGCGGCGTGTTCGGCCTTTTCATCGCCGACATCCCGTTCAGCGTTTCTGCGGCGATCGGCTTCATCGCGCTGTTCGGGATATCGGCGATGGACGGCATCATCATCCTGTCGCAGTTCAATGCCCTGATCGAGGCCGGGGTCGAGCGCACCGCCGCGATCCTGCGCACTGGCGAGCTGCAGATGCGGCCGGTGCTGATGACCTGCGTGATCGCCGGTGTCGGCCTGTTGCCGGCGGCGCTGTCGAGCGGGATCGGCTCGCAGGTGCAGAAGCCGCTGGCGGTGGTGGTGGTCGGCGGCATGATGCTGGCGCCGATGGTCATCCTGGTGACGCTGCCGGTGCTGATCCTGCTGTTCTCGCGCCGCGTGCCGCGGGCGGCCACCGAAGGCGCAGTGCTGGCACCCGCGGAGTGATCGCCGCCGATGCGTCGATCGGGTATACTCTTCATGTGGCATCGACCGGAGCGTCGAGCATGAGATTGCTGGTGGTCGAGGACAACGAGGAGCTGGCGCAACTGCTGACCCAGCGTCTGCGCGCCGAGGGCTACGAATCCGATGTGCTCGCCACGGCCACCGAGGCCCGGGCGGCGGTATCGACGACCCGCTATGCGGCGCTCATCCTCGATCTCGGCCTGCCCGACGGCGACGGCCTCGCGGTCCTGCGCGAGATCCGGCACCAGAAGGATCCGATCCCGATCCTGGTGCTGACGGCGCGCAGCGGCCTGCAGGACCGCGTCACCGGCCTGCGCAGCGGTGCCGACGACTATCTCGTCAAGCCGTTCGCTTTCGAGGAGCTGGTGGCGCGGCTGGAAGCGCTGTTGCGGCGGCCCGGCCAGCTGCTCGGACGCTCGCTGCAGGTCGCGAACCTGGCGTTCGACACTGAAAGCCGGCAGACCTTTATCGACGACAAGCCGCATGTGCTGTCCGCGCGCGAGACCGCGGTGCTCGAGGTGCTGATGCGGCGCAAGGACCGGGTCGTGCCCAAGAAGCTGGTCGAGGACCAGATTTTCGGCCTCTCCGGCGAGGTCGCCTCGAATGCGGTCGAGGTCTACGTCCATCGCTTGCGCAAGCAGCTCTCCGAGCGCGGCGCCAAGGTGCAGATCCATACCATCCGCGGTGTCGGCTATCTGATAGCCGAGGAAAAATCCGCGTGATCTCGTTCAAGTCCATCTTTTCGCGGATCATCTTCCTGCATGTGATCGCGGTGGTCATCGTCGCGATCGTCATGCCGCTGGTGCTGTTCTGGTTCGTGAGATCGGCGGCGAACGACCTGCACGACCAGGCCATGCGCGAGCAGGCCGACGCGGTCGCGCGCCACCTCGTGCTGCGGCCGGATGGCGGCTGGACGCTCGATCTGCCGCCGGCGCTCGAGGCGATCTACTCGCCGGCCTATGGGCGATATGCCTATGCCGTGCT
>Ga0126382_10000822_pt1 | contig 12308 bp, 10 predicted proteins | sample PanSoiMetPlot_30_FD_92548 | JGI IMG/M metagenome (GOLD analysis project Ga0126382, IMG submission 92548) | Tropical forest soil microbial communities from Panama - MetaG Plot_30 | ecosystem: Environmental > Terrestrial > Soil > Tropical forest > Bulk soil | place: Panama | collected 2016-02-17 | reverse complement strand
TAGTCGATGCCGAGGGTCAGGTTCGTCATCATGTAGAGGCTGATGGCGTTGACCACGCAGCCGAAGGTGAGAAGCACACGCTGGTCCATCCTCGTCACGAGACGCCCGCAGATGATGAGCGAGAGCATGTTGCCAAAGCCTCCGGGAGCAAGGACGAGCCCCGAGGTCCACGCGTCGTAGCCGAGGAGCTTCTGGGTGAACACGGCGAGGAGGAGCATGCTCGAGAACATGCCGAGCCCGATCAGCGCGATGAACGTCGCCCCCGTGGCGAAATTGCGATCGGTGAAGACGGCGAGGTCGAGGATGGGCTCGCGGGCCATCAGCTCGCGGATGATGAAGCCCACGAGGGCGGTGACGGCGATCACGAACAGGGCGACGATGAGGTCCGAGTCGAACCAGTCCTCGCGCTCGCCGCGGTCGAGGAGAAGCTGGAGGCAGCCGAAGCCCAGGACCATGAGGCAGAGACCAGGCCAGTCGACGCGGCCGGGCTTGCGCAGGTACGGCGGATCGAAGAGGAACGCGCTGGCCATGAAGAAGCCGAGGAAGCCCACGGGTAGATTGATGTAGAAGATCCAGCGCCACGACCAGTTGTCCGCGAGGTAGCCGCCCAGGGTGGGTCCGATGATGGGCCCCATCATGAAGCCGATGCCCCAGACAGCCATGGCGAGGCCACGCTGCCCGAGGGGAAAGATCTCCCACAGGATGGCCTGGGAGAGCGGAATGATCGGGCCGCCCCCGATGCCTTGGAAGATGCGCGCCACGATGAGGAAGGTCAGGTTCGGCGCGATGCCCGAGAGGAACGAGCTCACCGTGAAGAGCGCGGCGCAGATGAGGAAGAAGCGCTTGCGCCCGAGAAGCCCGGCGAGCCAGCCCGTGGCGGGGATGATCACGGCATTGGCTGCGAGATAGGAGGTGAGCACCCAGGAGACTTCCTCGAGGCCGGCGGAGAGCGAGCCCTGCAGGTGCGGGAGGACCACGTTGGTGACGCTCGTGTCCAGCACCTGCATGAAGGCCACCACCATCACCGACAGGGTGATGGCCCACTTCTGCGCGGCGGAAATCTCGTGACTGCCCGCTTCCGCCGGTGTCATCGTCGTCACCTCGCGGGGAGCGGTCGCCCCGGCCGCGTGGGCCGGGGGACCGCTCCATCATCGCTCGCCGCGGAAGGCTAGGCGCGCGCGGGGGACTCCTCGCGCGAGCTCAGCCACTCCACCACCTTGACGCAGCCGGAATGATCGGGCCGCGCCCGCGCGAGGTCAAGCGCCGTCTTGCCCTCGTTGTCCTTGAGGCTGACGTTCGCGCCCGCCTCTAGGAGCGCCTTGACCACGCCGAGCTGGCCCGCCTTCGCCGCCAGGTGGAGCGGAGTGTGGCCACCGTCCATCACGTCGACCAGCGTGGGATCGTCTGCGAGCCGCTGTCGCACCTTCGTCACCCAGCCTACGTGGGCGGCCCAGCAGATGCCGAAGGCGCGCGGCGTGCACCCGACCTCGTCATCGCGCAGCGTCGCGTCCGCTCCCCCGCGGAGCAGCGCCTCCACCGCCCCGCGCGCGCCACCGAAGTAGGCCCAGTGCAGCGCCGTCCCTCCCGCGAACGCGCGGAACGAGATGTCGGGCCCGTGAGCGAGGAGCGCGCGCACCGCTTCCTCTCTTCCGTTGCGGCATGCGATGTAGAGCGCGTCGGCGATGATCTCGCGCGGCGAGGCGGGCGGGCAGGGCAAGCGCGAGCCGTCCGGTGCGTAGCGCGAGCTGCCCGTGGTCGAGGCGCCGTCCTCGAGGCGCCCCGCGTTGTCGAAGAACGATTCGATGAGCTGCACGTCACCGAGACCGGCCGCGCAGAAGAGATCGGGCTCGACACCGCTTCGCAGGAGGGCGTGGGCGGCGTCGAAGCTGCCTGAGGTGAGGGCCCAAGAGAGCGGGGTGTGCGCGGAGTGCGCGTAGATGCTCGCGGGATCGCCGCCCCGAGCGAGGAGGAGCGTGATCACGCCCGGCTTGTTGTGGTCGGCGGCGGCGAGGAGCGGAGTCGTGCCGTCCGGATGCCGGGCATTGACGAGCCCTGGCTGGATCGCGAGCATCCGGCCGAGGGCAGCCTCGTCACCGCGGTTGATGGCGCCGAAGAACTCCTCGACCAGCTCGGGTGCCGTATCGGCGGGCACGGGACGTGGAGCGGCCAATGAGTCCAGATGCGCGCGGAGCTTTCGCCAGCTTGCGAAGCCGTGCTCCCTCGCCACGGCGAGCTGAGCGTCGGCCAGCCGGGCGGCGGGGTTCGCGTGCTGGAGGTCGCGGAGCCGGTCCTTGGCGAGCTTCTTCAGGTACTCGAGACTGGGACGATCCGGCAGGGGCATGGCGCACCATCCTTCCTTGTGCCCGGTGTCCGCGGTGTCGGGCGGAAGGTGGTGATGTCGATTCGCTCGGCAGGTGGGTTCAACCCTTCACGCGGACCGTCGGCCGCCTGGACGGCTCTCCAGGAGTCTACTTCGGCGCCGCGCCAAGTCAAGACCAGAGGAAGGATACGTTGCTTCCTGGCGGCGTGGGTTCCTTCACCTCCGAGAACCACCGGCTCCGCTTGTCCGCCATCGGCTAGCCCTTGACGCCGCCGGGCACGTCGAATGAGTCCCCCCTGAAGAGATGGTCACACCATGGTTCCCCGCTGAGATAACGTTGCCGCGTGCATCTCGGCGAGCAGAGTATCCGGCAGGGGCGAGTCCGCCGTCCCTGACCGGAGCCTGACTTGAGGACGCGGAGGGGTCGACCAGAAACGCGTCATGGGATGGAGATCCCGAGATCCGGAGGACGGTATGCCACGCGACAGACAGGCGATGCGAACACGGGCCGGCTGGTGGGCGGGAGAGTTACTAGGAGCGCTGATGCTCTGCCTCATCGCGGTGCACCCCGGCGCGGCGGCCCCTCCAGGCCAGGCCACCCTGGTGGGGCCGTCGGACATCCTCGGCGGCGCATCGCAGACCTTCACCTGGAAATCGGTGAGCGAGGCCACCCGCTACTATCTCAAAGTGAGCGACGCGACGAATGTCACGCTCGACCTGGAGTACACGGCAGAGCAGGCGAAATGCGCGAACGGGGAGACCCTCTGCTTCATAGCCCTGACGGCGACACTGGCGGCGGGCCAAGGGGCGTGGTGGGTCCGGGCGTGGAACTCGGACGGCCTGGGGCCATTGAGCAACGGCATGATCTTCCGAGTGTATTTTTCACCCCCGACCTGGAGCCAGACCCTGGCGGCGGCCGACCGATTCCAGATCATCATGCAGTACGCGGCAGTGTTGGACCGGGAGACCGGTCTCGTCTGGGAGCGCGTGCCGAGTGCCGAGACGAGGACGTGGCTGAACGCTCGCTCGAATTGCATCAACAAGAATGTCGGGTTCCGAAAGGGCTGGCGGCTTCCATCCATCCACGAGATGGAGAGCCTCGTGGATACGTCCATCAAGACTCCAGGTCCTCTCCTGCCCGCTGGCCATCCCTTTGTCAACGTCAAGTCGGCTATCTACTGGTCGGCTTCGACGTATGCAGACATGCCCACGCTCGCATGGGGCGTGCCTTTCGACAGCCCTGGCGGCGGGCCTGACAGTAAGGCCAACGCCCACTATGTTTGGTGTGTGCGCGGGGCCGGCCCGCTCGATAACTATTGAAGCTTGGCGAACTGGGAAGATGGGAAATGCTCGGCGGTCGCTCTCCCTGAAGGTACCCTACGGATCTTGTGTCCGCGCGTAGTTGATCAGTTCAGGCAGCGGATCACCTCCGCCGCACGTGTTCGGTCCGCCGGGTCCACCAAGATTCTGCCCGCTCTGAACGCTCACGACGCGTGGCCAGGGCTCGGTGTCCCACCAACCGAAGTAGGGACCCCCTGACTGACCGGGAAATACGTCGATCTTGTGATTGATCTCGTAGGAGTCACGTCCGCCCGTGCTTTGTTCGTCCTCGCCGTCGAAGTGTTGATAGCCGATGAATGCGGGACGCTGGCCGCTGGCGAGATCTCCGGGGTACCCGATATGGCCCCAGTAGTCACCGCCGTCCCAGTCGTCGTCGTAGGCACGGGAGCCCATCCAGCCGGTGATTTCGCCGAGCCGGCTGTCGAGCGTCACCACGACATAGTCAAAGCCACTTTCAGTGTTCGTCATGCTTCCGTCATGATCAGCATCCGCCTTGAGCCAGGAGTAGACGGTCTGGCCGTAGGCCGAACCGAAGGGCTCGCTGCCATCGAAGTAAAGGGGTGTGAACTGCAACCACCCGGCGGAGTTGTTGGGTCCCCAGTTGATGACGTGGCTGGCGGTCAGAAGGTGACGCGGCCCGATCATCGCGCCGGATCCGGAGCCGGCGCTCGTCTGGACCAGCCCGCACGTGCACCAGGGAAAGCTCGTGTCGGAGAACGTGTAGCGCTCGTCGGGCGCGAAGATGTTCGTGATCTCGACGTGACCCCTGGCGACGCGTCTCTTCGCATCGATGGCTTTCGCGCGCCGCAGCGTCCTGCTCAATCGCTTCGGAAGCGCCGACCGAGCGAGAAACTCAGGATGAAATCCTGAGAGGAGCTCTCGGTCGATCCGCATGCGGCGGGTCGCCCCTACTCGTCGGTGACGCATCGCCGGTGGGAAGCGATGCTCGCCGACCACATTCGTCAGGAGACGCAGCTGGGCATTCTGTCCGGTGTGAAGCAGCTGCAGCTCGGACTTCGCGTGGCGCGAAGTCGCCAGCCGTACGCGGCTGATGGTCAACGCCACGCTCTCGATGAGCGGCCGGGCTTCGAGCGCGCGAATCCGGCTGCTCCATTGCTTCACGAGGAGCGGCGGCGGTTGTCCCTGCCTACGCGAAGGTCCTTTGCGCGAACGTCGTGGCACGGTGTGTTCCTCCTATCGCCGACGAGGGAGAGCCTCGAGCCAAGATAGACGCCAGCGACGCTAGCCTTTGACGCCGCCGGCGCCCCACCCCTGGATGAGGTAGCGCTGCACGGCGACGAAGAACGCGATGGTGGGGACGGTGATGACCACGCCCGCCGCCATGATCATGCCCCAGTCCACGATGGTGGCATTGAAGAGGTCGTTCACGCCTACGGGGAGTGTCTTCAGCTCCTCCGAGGTGATGAGGACGAGGGCGAAGAGGAAATCGTTCCAGGCGAGGATGAAGGTGAAGATGCCAGCAGCGATGATGCCGGGCAGGGCCAGGGGCAAGACCACGTACCACACCGCGCGGCCGAGGCCGGCGCCGTCCACGAGAGCCGCCTCCTCCAGCTCGAGGGGGATGCTCTGGAAGAACGAGCGCAGGAGCCAGAGGCAGAAGGGCAGACAGAAGGTCGTGTAGGAGAGCACGAGGGCGAGGTGGGTGTTCACGAGGCCCAAGCGCTTCACCAGGATGTAGAAGGGAATGATGATCATGATGGGGGCGAACATGTAGGTCATCAGGATGAGCCCCGCCACCTTCTCGCGCCCGGGGAAGTGGCAGCGGGTGAGGCCGTAGGCGCCCGCCGCGGAAACGCTCAGGGTGAGGAGGACGGTGGCGAAGGACACCACCACGCTGTTCCGGAAGTACGTGAGGAAGCTCGTCTCCGCAAAGAGCCGCGTGAAGTTCTCCAGCGTGCTCTTGATGGGCACCAGCGTGGGCGGGGTGGCGAAGATCTCGCCGGACGGCTTGAGCGCGGTGGAGAGCATCCAGAGGAGCGGGAAGGCGCCCACCAGGAAGAGCGCCAGCCCTCCCGCGTAGAGGACGCCGGTTCGGCGCAGCCCGCCCGGCGCCGCTCTCACGCCGTCGATTCCTCGTCACGCAAGAGCCGGAAGTACACGGCGGAGATCACGAGGAGCATGGCGAACATGATGACGGCCAGCGCCGCGCCCATGCCGGCTTGGAGATAGGTGAAGCTCCGCGCGTAGGCGTAGACGGGGAGGGTGCGGATGTAGCGGCTCACGCCGCCCTCGCCCGCCATGAGCCACACCGTGTCGAACTTGGTGAACATGAAGATCGACCGCAGCAGCACGATGACGAAGAGCACGTTGCGCGTCTGGGGCAGGGTCACGTGCAGGAAGCGTCCCCACGCCCCCGCCCCGTCCACCTTGGCCGCCTCGTACAGCTCGGGCGGAATGGTTTGCAGCCGGGCGAGGTACGCCACCACCACGAAGGGGAAGAACTGCCACACGCTGGTGAAGATGAGCGACCACATGATGTAGTCGGGGCCGAGCCAGGCCAAGGGCGCGCGGGCGAGATGCGAAGAGACGAGGAGGTGATTGACGAGCCCGTAGGAGTCGTTGAGGAGCCACTTCCAGAGGATCACCGCCACGATGGTCGGGATCATGTACGGGAAGAGCACGACACCGCGGAGCAGCCCGCGCCCCACGAACGCCTCGTTGAGGAGCAGGGCCGATCCGATGCCGAGGACGAGCTGGAGACAGAGGGTGCTGCCCGTGTAGATGGCGCCGTAGCGCACGCTCGACCAGAACTCCGGATCGTGGGCGAAGTAGACGTAATGCTTGAGCCCGACAAAGGTTTGCACGGGCATGAAGGCGTGCTTGTCGTAGAGGCTCAGCCAGAAGTTGTAGCCGATGGGGAAGACGACCAGCCCTCCGATCAGGAGCAAGGAAGGGGCGAGGAGGAGCCAGCCGAGGAGCGCGCGCTGCTTCACGAGGTGGTCGCCACCGCGAGACACGTACGCGGGCTCATGGACGGCTCATGGCGGCGAGAAGTGCGCGCTGCTTCACAGGCAGGTTGCGAGGGGGAGGGCGCGCGCGGGGCCCGGGCCGTCGCGAGCAGCCCGGGCCTCCAGCCGCTCTAGGACCAGCGCTTGTGTCCGAGCTGGGTGAGGAGCTCCTCCGCGCGCTTCTGTGCGCGGTCCGCCTCCGCCTTGGGATTCTTGCCGCCTACCATCACCTCCACCACCATGTCCGCCACGATGCCTGAGCCGTCCAGCTCGGCGAGGAAGGGAAGGAGGTTGTCCTCGGGCCGGCTGAAGCCGATGGGCAGGAAGCGCTGCTGGTTGAGGCCCGCGATCATCACGTCGTGCCACGACTTCCACTTCTTAATGCGCGGATTGGCAAGGTACTCGGGATCGTTGAGCATCGACTTGAAGATGGGCGAGAGATGGATCGGCACGGAGTGGCAGTACGGGAGGTAGTTCTCCTTCTTGTAGAAGAGGCGGAGAAACTCGAAGGACTCGTTCGGATACTTCGACTGGGTGAACACCGCCCAGTTTTCGCCGTCGAGCGCCGAGATGCCCACTTTCCCCGAGGGACCGTGCGGGCGGAGCATGGGCTGGAAGTGCTCGGGGTCGCGCATGTTCTCCGGCGCGTAGCGCTCGATGTAGCCGATGGTCCGCGCGCCCGAGAGGTGCGCCATGGCGATCTTGCCCGTGGACAGCGCGGCCAGTGTGTCGAGGTACTTCTGGCCCGACCAGCCCTGGGGCATGTACTTGTTGAGCTTCTGCAGATACTCGAGTGACTCCAGCATGGCGCGGCTGTTGAGCTGCGGCCGCCACGTCTTGGCGTCGACCCAGGTGCCGCCGTTGCCGGCCAGCCACTCCGCGGGGTGGACGAAGCCCATGTAGAGCTTCTCCCCCGGCATCTGCAGCGCGTAGCGCTTGTCGTCGGTGAGCGCGGCGGCCAGCTTCAGCATGTCCTCGTAGGTCTCCGGCGCCTTGATGCCCTTCTGCTCGCGCAGGTCGCGCCGCTCCGCGAAGTAGGTGGCGCCCATGGCGTGGGTGACGCCGTAGTACTTGCCATCGAAGTACTGGAGCTTGAGGGTCGCCTCGTGGATGTCCTTCTCCCCGAGGGCGCGGATGAGCTCGTCCATGGGACGGATCTGTCCCTTCACGTAGAGGGAGGCCGTCATGAACGGGTTGAGATGCGTCAGGTCGGGGGGACTACCCGCGGCCAGCGCGGCGAGGAGCTTGGTGTTGAGATCGCCCCAGCCGAGCGCCTGCTGCTTCACCTTGAAGCCGGGGAACTTCTTCTCGAACTCCGCGATGCTCGTGTCCTGGATGGTCTTGACGGTCTGCGGCTCGACCTCCGTGTGCCAGACCTGGAGCTCGCGCGTCTGCTGGCCGAGGACGGCGGGGGCGCGTCCGAACACGGCGGCCGCCGCCGCGCCCGTCGCGCTGCCCGCGAGGAACCGCCTGCGCGAGATCGTCGATGATTTCTTCGGCTTCGCCATGGCCAGACCCTCCGCGCCCGCGTCGGTGCGGGCCGCTGCGCGTCGCGTGCGAATCATCTTGCGCCGGGTTTTCGTCGCCGGGAGTATAGGAGCGGCCTCCAGAGGTGTCAATACGACGCGGCGGCGATGCTCAGAGGGAACGAGGCAGCTCCGTCTCGCTCCACTCGTGGATGCCGTGGAGGCTCAGGGCTCCCAGGCCCCACAGCACGGCGAGCGCAATGATGGCGCCGCCGATGACGGGAACGTGACGGGCGAGGAGGAGGACGCCGAGGGCCAGCACGAGGAACACCACGCGGACCCGGCGTCGCCGCGCGTTCCGTCCCATGAAAGCCTGCGCGCCCACGTCCCCCACATAGAAGGCCGTGAGGCCGAAGCCCAGAAGGAGGGCGACGGCGTAGACGACGAAGATGATGAGCCCGAGGGGAATGCCGAGGATGGTGATCATGCACAGGACGGCGAGCACGGGAATGGCCGTGACGAGGAGGAGTCCCAGGCCGAGGCTCTTGAAGGGGTGCGTCCCGATGGTGCGTGCGGCGAGCACGGTGAAACGCGGGAAGATCAGGAAGAGTCCCACCGCCACCACGGCCATCGCGGCCAGGAAGAGGACGCGGGAGACGCGGACCAGGGCCGTTCCCGTGCGCGCGATGCGGCTCGGAAGCTCGGGAAGGTTGTGGGTGACCTGGCCGCTGATGATCGCCTCAGGGGCGATGCGAGCATCCTCGGGGCTCCAGTAGGTCAGCTTGCCGCGCAGCCGCGCGGTGGGGCGCACCTCGATCTCCTGGGCCACCACCTCGACGTTGCCGGTGATCTCACCGGCCAGCACCACCACCGCGCCGGCAGCGCGAAGCCGGCGGCCGATGGATCCCGCCACGTGCAACTCGCCGCCCACGAGCTGGGCGCTCCCTCCGATCGTCGCCTCCGGCTCGATGGTGATGGTCCCGCCCGCCACGTCGATGTTGCGTCCCACCCGGCCTGCGAAGGTGACGGCGCCGCCCGCCGCCCGCACGTTGCGCTCCACGAGCCCGCCCACCATCACGGAGCCCGCTCCCACGATGAGATCGCCGCGCACGGTGTGGCTGACGGTGACGCGTCCGCCACCCGCGATCAGGTCGCCGTTGACCTCGGCGTCCACGTCCACGCCGCCCCCGAAGGCATAGAGGTCGGAGGCGATGCGCCCGCGCTTGATGATGGTGTTCGCCACTTCCGGGCCCTCGGCCGAAGCCGTAGCGGCGGCGAGCACGACGAGAACAAGGAGGAACAGTACTCGACCTGCACGCCATGAGGGGCAAGCGCGCGGGTGACCGAGCGCCATGGTGACGCGCCTACGGCAAACGCGCGATGTAGGGCAGGTTGCGGTACCGCTCTTGCGCGTCGAGGCCGTAGCCAACCACGAAGACGTCGGGGATCTCGCGCCCCACGTAGTCGAGGGTGACGTCGGCCGGGCGCACCCGGCGCTTGGCCACGAAAGCGCAGGTCTTGATGGAGGCGGGGCCGCGCGTCTGGAAGTTGCGGAGGAGATAGGAGAGGCTGAGCCCGCTCGCGCAGATCCCCTCCACCACGAGCACGTCGCGCCCCTCCAGGGGTTCGTCGAGATCCTTGCGAATGCGCACGACGCCGGAGGCCGTGACCTGACCGTAGGGGACGATGGAGATGAAATCCATAGTGGCAGGAATGGACAGCGCGCGCAGGAGGTCGGCGAGAAAGACGGCGGCACCCTTGAGCACGCCAACCAGGTGCAGCGTCTTGTCCGCATAGTCGGCGGAGATCTGAGCGGCGAGGCGCGACACCTCGGCGCGGATCGTCTCCTCGTCGAGGAGCGTCTCGCCCAGGCCCGTGTCGAGAATGGCCATCAGGCGAAGCGCGTGGCCTTCACGAAGGCGCGCGCCTCCTCGATGGACGCGGAATCCACGAGGCCGGCGGTCTCCCACTCGTCGAGGCACTGGGAGATGGTCAGGACGGCGTGGAGCTCGTAGCCCTTGGAGGCGAGGAGCTCGCGGCCACCCTGCTCACGGTCGATGAGGATGACGAGGTCGTGGACGACGAGCCCCGCCTCCTCGAGTACCGCGATGGCCTCGAACTTGCTGCCGCCGTCCGTGATGATGTCGTCGATGAGCACGACGCGGTCTCCGGCCTGGTAGATGCCCTCGATGCGCCGCTTCGTCCCGTAGCTCTTCTCCTCCTTCCGGGGATAGATCAACGGGAGATTGCCAGCGAGGCTCGCGGAGACGGCCAGGGGCAGCCCCGCATAGGGAATACCCGCGATGCGATCGCCGGCGCAGCGGCTGACCTCGGCGGCCATGAGTACGCCGATGCGCCGGAGCACGTCGGGATAGCAGATGACCACGCGGAGATCGATGTAGAAGGGCGACTTGATGCCCGACTTGAGGGTGAAGTCGCCGAAGCGCATGGTGCCGATCTCGAAGAGCCGACGCATCAGGGTCGCGTGCTCGCGGGTAGGGGTCACGTGCGCATCTCCTCGATGATGGCGGCAGCCGCTTGGGCAGGGTCGGGAGCGCCCGTGATGGGGCGTCCCACCACCAGATAGTCGGCGCCCGCCTGGGTGGCGGCGCGCGGCGTGGCCACGCGGGACTGATCCTGGCGCTCCCCACCTGTCGGGCGCACGCCCGGGGTGACGATGGCCCAGCGCGGGCCGAGCGCGTTGCGAACGGCGCGGATCTCGTTGGGCGAGGCGACGTTGCCGTCGAGCCCCGCCTCACGGGCCAGCGTGCAGAGATGAAGGACGTGGCCTTCCACGGAGGAGGCGATGTGGAGCTCGTGCCCGAGCGCGGTGCGGTCGAGGCTCGTGAGCACGGTGACGGCGAGGACGAGCGGCCGGGCCACCCCGAGGGTATGCGCCGCCTCCGCGGCGCCGTGGACCGCCGCCTGCATCATGACCCGCCCCCCGGAGGCGTGGACGTTGAACATGAAGACGCCGAGCCGCACCGCCTCGCGCGCGGCGCCGTCCACCGTGTTGGGAATGTCGTGGAACTTGAGATCGAGGAACACCTCGCCGCCGCGCTTGCGCACCGCCTCCACCGCGGGGGGCCCGAAGGCGGTGAAGAGCTGCGAGCCGATCTTGAAGCGGCTGACCTGTCCGGCGAGGGTGTCGACGAGCCCCACCGCGCGGTCTATGGAGTCCACGTCGAGAGCGACGATGAGCCGGTCCTTAGGATCGCGGGGCATGGTAGTCCTGGAGGGCCTGCACGGTCATCTCTCCTTTGAGGAGCGCCTCGATGCCGCCCACGGCAGCCTGGGCGCCGTCCACGGTGGTGTAGTAGGGGATGTTCAAGATCACCGCCGTCCGCCGGATGAGGTAGGAGTCCTTGCGGGCGCGGCCGTCCTCGGGCGTGTTGAAGACCAGCGCGACTTCTCCGCGCTTCATCAGATCGACGATGTTGGGCCGGAGCTTCTCGGCGACCTTGTGGACGAGTTCCACCGTCATGCCCTGCCGGGTCAGGAGCTTGGACGTCCCTGCGGTGGCGACCAGGGCGAAGCCCATGTCGGCGAGGCGCTTGGCCACCTGGAGCACCGCGCGCTTGTCGCGGTTCTTGACGGAGAGGAAGACCTTGCCCGAGGTGGGCAGGGGCGAGCTGGCCGCGAGCTGCGACTTGACGTAGGCTTTGCGGAAGTCGCGGTCGATGCCCATGACCTCGCCCGTGGACTTCATCTCGGGGCCGAGGAGCACGTCCACCCCGGGGAACTTGATGAAGGGGAAGACTGCTTCCTTCACTGCGATGTGCCCCAGCTCGCGCTCGGCGGCGAGCCCGAAGTCGGCGAGACGGCGGCCCAGCATCACCTTGGTGGCGAGCTTGGCGAGCGGGACGCCGATGGCCTTGGAGACGAAGGGCACGGTGCGCGAGGCGCGCGGGTTCACCTCGAGCACGTACACCGTTTCGTTCTTGATGGCGAACTGGATGTTGAGGAGGCCGATGACGCCGAGCTCCCGCGCGAGCTTGCGCGTCTGCGTCTTGATCCGTTCGACCTGATCGTCGCCCAGCGAGTAGGGCGGCAGCGCGCAAGCGGAGTCGCCCGAGTGGATGCCTGCCTTCTCGATGTGCTCCATCACCCCGCCCACCACCACGAGCTCCGGATCTGCGATGGCGTCGACGTCCACCTCGAGGGCGTCCTCGAGGAACTTGTCCACGAGGATGGGATGCTCGGGGCTGACCC
>Ga0126382_10000820_pt1 | contig 12321 bp, 12 predicted proteins | sample PanSoiMetPlot_30_FD_92548 | JGI IMG/M metagenome (GOLD analysis project Ga0126382, IMG submission 92548) | Tropical forest soil microbial communities from Panama - MetaG Plot_30 | ecosystem: Environmental > Terrestrial > Soil > Tropical forest > Bulk soil | place: Panama | collected 2016-02-17 | reverse complement strand
GAATACGACCTGGCGGTGCGTGCCGATCCCGGGTTTGCCGGCGCTTACTTGAATCGCGGAAACGCGCGGCGCGCAGCAGGCGACCTGGACGGAGCGATCTCAGATTACGAGACTGCGGCCAGCCTCGACGATCGCGTCCTCAAGAACAATCACGACATTTCCCAGGCATATCTGGCTCGCGGTTATCAGAGATCGAATCACCTCGACATAGATGGTGCCCTCGCCGATCTCGACCGGGCAATTGCTTTGAATCCTCAAGACGCGGATGCTTATTTCAAGCGTGGGCGCGCGTGGCTGATTGACGGCAACATCGAATCAGCGATCGCGGATTTTGACAAGAGCATCTCGCTGGACGGCCGCAATCCTTTGGTGTTTGCCGAACGCAGTTTCGCGCGCCAGGCACATGGCGAGAAGACGGCTGCCGAAGAAGACTATGCCCATGGCCTAAAACTCAACAACGACCTTCGCATCACCATCGATCTGCACTTAATGGAATTGCAGATGCAGATTAAGGAGATGCGCAAGCGGCAGGCTGCCCTGCAACGAAATATCGGTTAGCCTAATTTTGAAATTGCTATCGTGTGTAACCTGCGGGATGCCGGAGCTCGATATCTTTATCAAGCGGCTTAATGTCGAGCTTGTGGAAGCCCTTGGCCATGTGAGTCGAGAGATAGGTGACAGCTAATTGCCGCGCGAGCAGCTCGTCAATCTGTTTTAGAAAAGGAGCAGAACTCACGGGCGCGGCGGCTCCCTGAAAGAAAGCACGTCCGCCGGTTTCACTTGAGAGTCTTTCTAAACAACTCTGCGCATTAATTAGGAGAAACTGATTCCCCGCGAGTCCTGCCGAAGGAACGTAAATAGAATAGATTGCGACGCTGCGCTTCTGGGCATCAGAGATTGCCCGCTGCAAGTCAACACTCTGGGAAGGGATCGATGAATCCATACCGCGCGAGATGTCTAAGCCATCAGTGACGACGATGATCGCGCGCCGACCCAGCGGTTGGGAATCAAACCGTTTAAGAGCTTCAATAATTTCAACGTAAGGGTTGTACGGCGCAAGAGCCGCAGAACCGGTAGGTGGACGAAGCGTGGTCGCCGCTTTTTCCAGGTCGGTTGTAAATCGTCGGTGGACGGCGAGACTGCCAGAGCGAATATAGGCGGTCATGACCTTCGTTCCCGAAGGTTGGTTTGCGATGAAGTTAGCCAAGCCGCGCGTCTCGGTGTTAATCGAGGACACCAGATCATCCTGGAGCAACAGGGCGAGCGTGAGTGGTGTGTCATTCTGATGGTGAATCGACAGAATCGTTTGCATGTCGCCGTCTTCACGCAAAAGGAAATCAACCACGCGCATTTCAACGGGCTTCGCCAGACGCAGAGTCACCGGCACGGTAATTGGCTTTCCCGGTCCGCGATTGCGACCCGTTCCGTCGTTATCCTGACTAAAGGAGGTAAAGCAAAGGAGCAAACACAGCGGAAGCGTCAAAAACCAGCCACGAACGTAAAGCTTCGGGAGTCTCATTGCATGTGGATGATAGTACAAGGTTCGTATCTCACCAAAGGCGAAGCGCAGTTCACGTCTTCCTGGCGTTCGGTACTTCTCAAATAAAGGCCTGGCCAGGTTTAGCGCTCCAGGGCCCTAAGCAAGCTAACGGCTTACGTTATATCCAGAGTATGATCGCCACACATGGCCACCGAACTGGCGACGATTCAGGAAACTCCCGGCCGATTAACGCCTAAGGACCGCCGCGTCTCAGAGATGTGGCGCTGGGCACCCTGGTTTGCGTTGGTTGGCGTAAGCGCAGTGCCGCCAATTGTTTTTGCTTTAGCCTATCTCCTAACGGCAGGGACAACGCTCTTTTTGGTCCTCGCATTGAGTTCCATTCCCCTCTCAATCATTCTCGCTATCATCGTAACTCTCACTTTGCTGTTGGTCAGGCGGCGCTGGACACGCAATCTTCGTGAGCGGCTCGCTTCTGATGGCATTACAGCTGATGAGATAGCGTGGTTTGTTTCTGAACTGACGACTGGAGAACGCCGCGCCCTAAGAGAGATGGAGAAACGGCAACCGCTGCTCGCTGATGCCTATCGCGAGACACTGGCTCTGCGGTTGAATGCTTCGCGTCTGGTTTCCAGATCGAGGCGTGATTTGTTACAAGTCGAACGACGCATTAATCGCGCTCGTTATCTGAATGCGCCTGACACGACAGTTCTCCTGGAAGAGTTACAGCGCGATCGAGTACGCTTCGAAAAGCTGAAACAGGAAGGCTCCTCTCGCCGCGCGGAAGCCGAGGCGCGTCTGCAAATGATCGAAGCTGCCTCAAGCCGGGGCGCCAGTTGGGCCGAGACGAATTACATGCTCCAACGTCTGGACGAAGGCAGAAAGCATATGCCACTGGGCCTGGAGGCGGCGCGCGCTGAACAGGAAGTGCGCGACGAAATGGAACGAGAACTTCGTCAACAATAGCCTTCGTAATAGCCCGGGTCTCAGGTGTAAGGAGGTAAAGATGATTCCCATTCTATCGTTCCTTATTATCTTCAGCATCGGCGGCATGCGGACGTCACAATCTTGCAATCCGGCAGTCGTCGATTATCTGGTTCGCGACGAAAAAGGAAAGCCTCTGAGCGAAGCAGAATTAAAATTGGTAGCTGAACAACTTCCAAAAACAGTCAACGATGCAACGGTCAGCGTAGATCAGGTCTCCTTCGCCAATGACATGAAGACCTTCTACTGGCCGGAGTCGACCGATTGGAAAAACGGAAAGAAACAATCAGCAATTGAATTCGCAAATGCCGGCACATGTACGCTTCACCTGACTGAAGTTACACTCGCCTATCACGGCATGAAGATGCATCTGATCTTCAACCTCGACATCAGCAGAGCCCAAAGGGATCGCCGGCCGGTTTTAGACTCGCTGCCATTTCAGGAGGGCACATTTTCCCTGGATCTAAGTGGCTGGTCGCATGAACCTGAGGAAATGATCCCGGCAAACAAATGGAAGAAAGTATCCGGCGGTCGCAGCTAAATCTCGTTACCTCAATCCGACGGCCTGCCACTTCGAATGTCAACGCATCTTCCTTTGCTGATCATCGGGGCTGGACCTTACGGCTTAGCAATGGCCGCTTATGCGAAGCGTCAGAAAATTGAGCACTTAATCATCGGCAAGACGATGGATTTCTGGAAAGCTAATATGCCGAACGGCATGTACCTGCGTTCCGGCTGCGACTGGCACTATGATCCTTCGGATCAGGATACAATCGAGCGCTATCTGGAAACGAAAGACCTCAAGCCATCACAGATTGAGCCGCTTGACCGAGATTTTTACCTGAGCTATGTCGACTGGTTCGTAGAGCAAAAAGATATCAACGTCTTCTCCGCCTGGCTGGAAGATCTCAACTACGTCGATGATGCCTCGCCGTTCTACGAAGCCGTTTTACATGATGGGAAAAGGTTAACGGCAACGAATGTAGTTCTCGCACTCGGTTTTCGTTATTTCAGGAATGTTCCGGAAATGCATTCGTCTTTATTTCCACTGGATCGTTTTGTGCACACATGTGATTTGGCGGATTTCGCACAGTTAAAGGGTAAGCGCGTGCTCATTATAGGAGGCAGACAAAGCGCATTCGAGTGGGCAGCTCTTTTGCACGAGCAAGGCGCCGCGACGATCAACCTCTCCTATCGACATCCGACTCCAGCGTTTAAACCGGCGGACTGGTCATGGGTGAATCCAATAGTCGACGGGATGGTTGATGACCCAGGCTGGTTTCGTCGTTTGACGGCTGAAGAGCAGGCGCAGGTTAACCGGCGGCTGTGGGCAGAAGGACGGTTGAAATTAGAGCCATGGCTTGTGTCACGAATCAGCAAAGCCGCGATTAATCTATTTCCTAATTCTCAGGTTATCGAATGCAAGACGTTGCCAAATGATGAGCTTCAAATCCGATTGGATGGCGCGACCTTGGTCGTTGACCAAATCATTCTCGCGACCGGGTATAAGGTGAACGTGCGACAAATTCCCTTGCTTAGCACCGGCAACATTCTGGCACATCTCGAAACCCTAAACGGTTTTCCGACACTGGATGAGCATTTTCAGAGCAACCTGCCGGGATTGTTCTTTACCAGCATGTGCGCTACCCAGGATTTTGGTCCCTTCTTTGCTTTTACGTCAGGTGTTCGCACTTCGGCAAAGTTGATTGGATCCGGGCTGCGGCTCTCGTAACGGCCCACTTTCTGATCCAGGATGTTCAGGAGATCAAGTTGTGCCGAATAAGATACTCTCGACTTTTTGGCTGAAGGGAATAACGCTCAGCGCCGCCGATGTTCCAAGCGCTGACATAATCGATCTCAGCCAGTCGTTCCAAACGAAATTCCATGACCGGCAAAGAAATGCTGAGCTTTTGCGCAAGATATGTGGCTGCCGGATCGGTGGTGAGAGCAATTTCCTTCAAAATGAGAACGTCCGTTTCATCAAGCTCAGGATGATGCGTAAATTCATCGATTCGCTTTTCGAGCCTTATTATTTTTGCCTTTGCTTCACGCAGATCATCTTTGAGAAGGACGTTATCCGTTTTGAGTGCGTCGTTCTCCTCTTCAATGGTTGCCAGCTTTTCGCGAAGTTCAGTCGATAGCGGAACGTCTTTGAAGAGATCAGTGAGCCAACCCATATCGCTTACGACCAGAATAGCCATGGCCCTGGTCGGAATTCCTTTTTTACCACACCGCAGAACCCGGGCGCCATCAGTTTGCACATTATGATTCACTTGCAAGTAACGAAATTCGATCGCGGAGAAGAAGGTCAAAAAAAGCGGCGCACGTTGTCGAGTCACGTTGCGCCGCTTTGCTGTTTTAAGACAGCGTGGATTAGCGAGGTGCTACGGACGCCGGAGCGCCCGCACGAATGGTGATCTCAGTTCCGCGTTCAAGATCCAAATCATTTCTACCCTGAACGTAAACTGACCCGGCACCTCCGCCAGCCCCGAGAATGGCTCCAATAGCCGCACCCTTGCCGCCACCGGCAATCGCGCCGATGATGGCGCCAACTGCGGTGCCGATCGCTGCGCGCTGTTCGGTGGTGGTGGTTTGGCTGGTATCGCGAATGGTTCCTTCAGTGTCGACCCGCACGATTTCACCATTAACATCGCGAACCCCTTCGACCAGTCCGCCGAAATTGTACGTTCGGCCATCTCGCAAACGAACGCTGTCGAAGTTCATCGTCAGTTGTGAACGCCCAGTCAGACGGCCACTCCTTTCGACATTTGAAATGTGACCTTCGATGATCGCGCCTTCGAATTCCGGTGGCTCGATCACATGCATCGTGAAACGATCGCCGACGGCTGCAGTTCGTGTCGAGAGTCGATCATCCAGCACTCCAACGACTCGTGTTCCATCCGGTATCACGAAGCCGGCATTGGTCGTGTTGCCCGGATAATTCTGCGGGTTGTAGATGTTGAAATTAGCTACCTCCGAGATTTTGTCATAAGTGCTTTGGACCGTAACTGCTTGATCGAGACCAACAACGTAAACGCGCCGGGTAACGTTTAGCTGCTGACCATTGCCGACCGGGTTGAAGATAACGCTGAAATCGTTGCCTCGATCTCCTGTCGTGCTGACCGTAAGCTGATCACCGTCCAAGTTCGCGCGAGAGCGAATGGTTCTGCCGTTTGCATTTGTCTCTACGCGCTCACGACCGTCCGCCGCAAACGTAATTTGAGGTGCGCGCGTAGACGCGATCGTCACACCCTGACCACGCACATCCAGCGCAAGCTGATCCGGTGATTCAAGTCGTCGGGCAACCATCTCGCGAATGCGCGCTCGTTCGCTTGGCGCCAGGTATCGTGTCGCCCGATCAGCCGCAGCATCCGGATCGTCGCTACGTGACATATCCAGCCGGTAAGTCCCGGTCAGCCGGCTGCCAAATCGGCCGGAGGTTTCGTACGGTGGATTTCCGTATGGCGGATAGTTAGTACCCGTCTGCGGCCAAGTCACATTGTAGGCGCGCGCGAGCTGATTGAGATCGAGCCTAATACTGGACCAAATATTCAGCGCTCGTGCGTTCGGCGACTGTTGATGCAGTACCGCGTTAATGCGATCGGCCCGTGTCAGAACGTCTTGCGCATCCAACGCGGTTGATCGGCGTCGCGCGAAATTATTCGCGAGTCGTCTCACTGAGCCATCGAAGTCGCGCGCGAGCGCGCTCAGATCGTCGTTGTTTCGATATGTGTCATTGGTGGTATAGGCGGGAGAAGCCTGCACGGCATTAACGAAGCTGCCGGATCGATTCTCGAGCCGCAACATCAGCTGCCGCACAGATTGATAACTGCCTCGATAGACTTGCTGAGCCTGCGTCTGCGCGGCGAAGCCAGCCAGCACGAAGCAGATCGATATGGTTGTCAACAAACGTCTGCTCATTTGTGTTTCCCTCCCCTTCGTTAAATACATTGATAGGAATCTTTTGTGTTTGAGAGTCCTATCCTGTCCTGTATCAACTCTTGTACCGTTTGACGTCAGGGGAAGGCGCAGGCCGAATTCCGCGAGGTATTTAAGGTGAACGTCATGATGAATCGCTCATGACCGGGGGTGATTTCCTGCCGATCTAACGAAATTGTTGCAAGCTGAAGTACCAAGGCCGTTCATCACCGTTTGAAAAACGATCATGTTATTCTTTTGTTGAATTTCCAAGGGCTAAAATCGCAGTTTCGGCCGGCGGCACTGAATGAAAGATAAGAACACCAAAGCGACGATTTACTTCGCCGGAAATGACCTTTTCGTAGGTCTCACGCCATCAGGACACGCCCAGGCAATTGAGATGGACTCGCATCGAAACAGCGCCGCAAGCCCCCTGGAGCTGCTGCTGCTTGCCGTGGGAAGTTGTACCGGCGTTGACGTGATCTCGATCCTTAAAAAGCAGCGGCAACGAGTGACGGATTATCGCATCGAAGTAAGTGGCGAGCGACGTGCGGATTTTCCTCGCAGCTTCACGCGATTCGATATAAAACATATCGTGACGGGTCATCAACTAAGCGAACCCGCGGTGGCGCGCGCGATCGAATTGTCTGAGAAGAAGTACTGCAGTGTCGCAGCCACCGTGCGCGGCAACGCCGAGATTGTAACGAGTTATGAAATTCTTGAGGCTAGTCGAGTCTAAACGTTTAATCATCGCTCGCGGATCACTTTCGCTCTGGCTAGTGCTGGCAGTTGGTTCTGTCTTTAACGCTCAGCGGCCAAGTGACAACAGTCTTGAGGCGGTGAGGGCGAGCGATCGACTGGATCGAACTGCGAAGACAAAGCCGGTGCAGCTTTCAGTTGCCGAGCACATGAGACGCGCCGGGATTTATCTCGCCAATCGTGCGTTTGCCGCCGCCCGGGAACATTGGCAGGCAGTCATTGATGCCTACCCAAACGATTCAAACATACCGGCCGCTTTGTACGGGATGGCTCGCTCGTACTACCAGGAACGGCGTTATGACGACGCGCGGCAACTATACGAGCGCGTCGCACACGACTATCCGCAGACGAAGGACGGTCGCGAGGGACTGAACTTTTCCGCATCGTCTCTGCTGCGAATGGGAAAAGGCGCTGACGCCGCGGCGCGTTATCAGGAATACATCACGAAATATCCCAACGGTGAACGAATCGACACAGCGTATCTAAACGTGATTGACAGTTATCGCGACGCCGGACAATTCCCGGATGCCATCGTGTGGGTCGAACGAACCCGGCAAAAGTTTGTGGGAACGGCGACCGAAACGAATGCAATCTTTGCGCGGCTGCGTCTGGATATCACGGCTGAGGATTGGGATCACGCGGTGCAAACTGCGGACGAGCTGATGCGAAAGCCGCTCACTACAGGCGTAAACACCAGCACGGATGAATTGCTTTACCTCAAGGCGCACAGCCTGGAACGCGCCGGGAAAACTGAGGCAGCAAATCGCTTCTTTTCGATGATTCCTGAAAACTCCTATTACGGAAACCTGGCAACCACACGAATGGCGGCTTCAGCAGAGCCGAATGCGCAGCGCAATGCAGCCGAACGCCGGCAATCAGTGCACGCAGCTGTTACGCAGGCCGAATCTGACTTTCCCGTTCCTTACCGTTTTCAGGTGTTGAAGGAAGCGAAGAGCCGCGATCTCGATCCACGACTGGTTCTCGCGATTATGAAACAGGAGAGTCAGTTCAAGCCCACAGCGAAATCACCATCGGCAGCGCGTGGACTGTTACAACTTACAATTGACGCCGCGCAAAAATATGCCGATCGTGCGGGCATCAAGAACCTCACCGAAGACGCGCTCTACCGGCCTGACGTTTCGATTGCCGTCGGCTCCGAGTATTTGGAGGAACTGTCACGAATGTTCGCTGGATTGCCAGAGGCAATCGTGGCGTCGTACAACGGGGGTGAAGATAACGTCGCTCGTTGGCTGGCACGCTCAAATCAACGAGATCCCGGTGTGTTCGCGGCCGAGGTTGGCTTTACTGAAACAAAAAACTACGTGTTTAAGGTAATGGCTTATTATCGCGCCTACCAGGAGCTATACGACGCGAAGCTGAATCGGCGAGGGGCGGTTAAGAGCTAAGCAGTAAGACCAGGTGGGACGTGGTTGACTTTCGTTATCCGCTTTGCTCTTTCCCCGATTCACGGCACTGGACAATATCTCGGCTCAAAACCCTGCGCGCGCTCACGGCGATCCAAAACATCAGGACGCGGATAGTCACGCGGAATGATTCCCAGACGCACCAGCGCCGGCCGGTATTCGTAGCGCATCGTCACCTCGGCAACCGGCTTTGGATCCAGATCCATTTTGATCCAGCGCACGTCGTTGCGAACCGAGCGCCCAATACCTGTTGCCGCTGATTCATCATCGGGCGGCGGATAGACATTGCTATTTGCTTTGGAAACGTCACGCTCGGCCCGAAGCGAGCCGGCAGACTCACCCGGATTGGATGGTGCGTTAGAGGGCGAGCGACGCTGGGACTGCGGTTTGTCAGTCGTGCGCGGCGCAGGCGTTATCGGCACGATTTCCACTGGCCCTCGTTCGCGAAAAAAGACTGCAGAGATCACGCCGACGTTTGCGGGCTGGCCGATTTTCGCCGCATACGATTCGCGCTCAGTCGTGAAATAAAACCGGCGTGCATTTTCCGAGCTCATCTGCCAGCCACGCACTTCGATTGTGCCATACGGGGCAATCACCCATTTGTGCGCGTCCCAGGCGCTCGTGTGTCGCGCGTCGATCGTGTTCAGGCCATCTACTGCGACCGCTACGGCTACCCGCGAATTGCTCGGATTATGAATTCGTAAACTGTATTCCGCATTCTCGAGGGCTTCTACGTAACGCCGGCTGCGGGCGGCGTACTCCCGAGCTGTTTGACCGTCGACTAAGACTTCGACCGAAAATCCATTGTCGCTGGCTGGAACGGCCTCGACTTCCGGTTCGCTTGTTAGCGGCTGTCCGATATCAGCGTAAGCTTTGCGAACTGTCTGCCGGGCTGCCAGCGTCGCGGCAAAGGTTACTACCAGGATTGAAACCGAGGTGAGCCACTGCCTGTTTCGCATTGTTTTGTTCCTTTCTACAGAGATTTAGTGGACGTTCTTCAATTGCTGAACGCTCTAGCACGTTCCTTCTTGCGGGCAGTGGGCCACCGATTTTTGTTTTGACCATTGACGGATTGACGGTAGAATGTCACGGCTTTAAGCTGATTTATTGTTGGCAATTCTGAAGACCAAACAATTTTGCGAGGTTTTTGATGGCGGAATATGTCCTGACAGCGACCAAGACTCGAGCGGAAGCCGGCTCCTACTATGACCGGATTGCAAAGCTTTACGACCTCACTTTTAAGGTCAATGGCTATGGCCGCTCGCTGGATCAGTACTTCGAAGAACATCCACTGCCAGTGTTTCCCGGCGCGCGGGTTTTGGATGCGGGCTGCGGCACAGGCACTTTGACGCTGGCGTTGCTGCGAACTTTGCAGGTGCCTGTGAAGTTGACTGCTTTGGATCTTTCAGCTTCATCCATGGCCACGGCCAAGAAATACGTCAAGAAAGATCATCTTCATAAGAATCAGAAAGTGCACTTTACCCAGGGAAACATCCTTTCGCTTCCCTTTGCGGACGAATCATTTGATTTGATTGTCACGAGTGGAGTACTCGATTATGTCCCGCTTGAGGAGGGGTTCGTTGAGCTGGCCCGGGTGATCGCCCGGGGAGGCCACTTGTTGCATCTGCCGATGCGGCGCTCACCGGTGACGAAACTTCTGGAGCTGCTGTTTAGATTCAAGGCGCATTCTCCGAACGAGGTGGCGGAAACCAGCGCTCAGCACTTCCAGGTCGTCAGTCATTATCGTTTCCCACCGTTCCATGTAATTGCGTGGAGTAAGACCGCAGTATTAGCGCAAAAGATCTAAGAGCCGGTAAGGGCAAAGAGCAAAGCGCCAAGAGCAGCAACGAAGCTCTTTTGCCTTCACCCTTTGCCCTTCGCTCTTTGCCTTTTTATTTCACCGGTACCAGCCTCATTATTCGATCATCGTCACTTGCCGGACTTCCTCGTCCATCTCGATTCGAGGTTGAGAAGTAAATATATCCGTCCGGCCCTTCCGCGATATCACGAATGCGACCGTACCTGCCTTCAAGTAGATTCTCCTGACTGACAACTATGCGGTTATTCAAAGTCACGCGAATGATTCGTTCGCCGCGTAAGCATCCAAAGAAGAAATTGCCCTTGAACTGTGGAAACGCGGCGCCCCGATAGAACATGCCGCTGGCCGGAGCGCAGGCAGGCGTGTACTCGAGCAGCGGCGATTCCATACCCGGGCGTGTGGCGCGATGATGAATTACCGGCCAGCCGTAATTCTTACCTCGCTCGAGAATGTTCACTTCATCACCACCACCGGGGCCGTCGAACCCGCTGGGCCCATGTTCAGTTTCGAACAGCAGATTTGTGCCCGGCTGAAAATCGATTCCCTGTCCGTTGCGATTGCCGTATGTCCAAATCTCAGGGCGCGCATTCTTCTGACCGACGAAAGGATTGTCGGGCGGCACGGTGCCGTCATCGTTCAGCCGCAGAGTCTTGCCGGCGATTGAATCCAGCCGTTGCGCCAGTTCGCGTTCAGTTGCATCGCCAGTTGTTATGTAGAGCTTGCCGTCCGGACCAAATCGCAGGCGGCACCCGGCGTGAAACTGCGCGGCGGGAATGTTCTCAATGATCACTTTGCGATCTGTGAAGCCGCTCGGCGTTTCGCGATAGCGCACGACTTGCACCTGTTGGCCATTCTGGCTGTATGCGTAAGACAGATAGAGGAGATGATTCGCAGGAAATTGTGGATGCAGTGCGATACTCATCAAGCCACTTTCACCCCTTGGTTCGACATCAGGCACGGTGAAGATAGGTTGGGGACGTAGCTTTCCATTTTCAAAGACGCGAACCCGGCCCGGCCGCTCAGTGAAGATCATGCGGCCGTCGGGGGCCCAGACAATTGACCAGGGTACTTGCAGATTGCCGATGACCGTTTCGACTTTGAAGCTAGTTTGGGACTGGGGCGAAGTTTCAATCTCTCCCGCGCCTGGACCCGGCGGAACATGCGCGCAAGCGAGCGCGACCAGTCCCGCGACAAGACAGATTGAGACGACTGCTGATTTCATTTCAGAAGTTAGGTGTCCATGCGCTTCAGAAGTTAGACGCGCATGGTTTCTAAATGTTTTCATTCTGTGTTCGTAATTTGTGTATCTGCGTAATCTGCGGAGGGGACTTTGGTCTTAGGCCTTCTGCGGTCCGTTCCTACTCTCTGCTTCCTGCCTTCTGCTTTCTGCCATCTGCCTACTGTTGTATGTACTCATGCAATAACTTCAATTCATCACCCTGTTCACTCAATTCGACTCGCAGGAGATCACGCATAGAAAGCATTCCAACCCACTTCTCACCATCGACTACGGGCAAATGCCGGCTGCCGATTTGTTCCATGCGTTCGAGCGCCTGGTGCGGCGTCTCGTCACAGCGAATAACTGCGCGTAAAGGACTCATGACATCGCCGAGGCGCATGTTCAACGCATCCAGCCGCGGCACAACCACGCGATTGAGCAAATCGCGCTCGGAGAAGACGCCCATTAGCTTTCCGTCTTCATCCATAACGCAGACGGCGCCGATCTTGCGGCGAGCCATGAATTCAGCAGCTTCCATGACCGACGTAGAAGCCTTCAACGAATAAGGTTCACGATCGCGAATAACGTCTCTGATGAGCATGGCCGCGCCTCCTTGACTGGTAGCCCAGGCTTCCGATCCGTATCCTCTGACCAAAGCCTGCAGCCAATTAAGTTGTTCGGTTGGCCAAATATTATATGG
>Ga0126382_10000819_pt1 | contig 12325 bp, 11 predicted proteins | sample PanSoiMetPlot_30_FD_92548 | JGI IMG/M metagenome (GOLD analysis project Ga0126382, IMG submission 92548) | Tropical forest soil microbial communities from Panama - MetaG Plot_30 | ecosystem: Environmental > Terrestrial > Soil > Tropical forest > Bulk soil | place: Panama | collected 2016-02-17 | reverse complement strand
CGATGGCCACGATTGAAGCGGTATAGAGGTTGTTTCCCTTCCGCTCGTCGCCGTAATAATCGGGATTGGGATTGCCGGTGCCCCAGTACAGAAGATTGAGCTCGGGATCGTACGAGCCGGTTACCCAGGTCGCGCCGCCTCCTCGCGGCAGCACCTCGTCGTGCGACCACGTCTCGCTGCCGCGTTCGCCCTTGGCGGGAATCGTGTAGAAGCGCCACACGCGCTTGCCGGTCTTCGCGTCGTAGGCATCGATGAATCCGCGCGTCGGGAGGTCGCCGCCGGAGTTGCCGGTAATCACTTTGTCCTTGACGACGAGCGGCGCCGCCAGCAGCGCGTGACCGACGCGATAGTCGTCGGTGACCGTGTCCCAGACGATCTCGCCAGTGTTTCTGTTGAACGCGAGCAGATGCGCGTCGAGCGTGCCCATGAAGAGCAAATCGCCATACGCGGCGAAGCCTCGATTCGACGGATTGCTGCCACCGTAGGTGAGAGCCGGCGGCAGCACGCGTCGATAGCGCCAGATCTGCCGGCCCGTGCGCGCATCGAGCGCCCACGCGTAGTTGTTATTGCCGGTGATGTAGAGGACGCCGTCCATCATCAGCGGCGTCGACTCGAACCCACGGCCGATGATCATGCCTTCGGCCTGAAACGTCCACTGCGCCGCAAGACGGTTCACGTTGTCGGGCGTGATCTGTTTCAACGGACTGTGCCGGCGTCCCGAGTAGTCGCCCGAGTACTGCAGCCAGCGGGACGGATTCGACAAACCGTTCAACAGATCCTGAGAGGTCACTTCAGGAAGTTTCGGAGGCGGCAGCGGCGGAATCTCGCTGACGAGCGGCGCGCCGGTGTTGTCCTGGGCCACAATCGACGAAGCAGCCGCAAGCGCTGCGAGCGCGACCAGAGTACTCAGCCTCACACGTTCTCCTCTTGCCCGGCACGCACAAAGGGACGTGCCCTGCGTTTCTCCCGTAGCCGAGCCGACTCACGATCGATGTGTCTGCCTTCGCCTTCGGCTTCGGCGAGACTCGCCGACGCCGAACGTGAGTGTCGGCTCGGATTACTTCGGATTGGACACCATCACCTGCTTGAGCGCCGCAGAGTCCATCGACAGCTCGCTGGCACCAGCAGGCGCGCCGTTAGATTTGATCAGAAAGGCGACGAGGTCCACATAGGCCTGCGTGCCGAGCGTGTCGGGTGCATCCTGAGGCATCGACGCTCGAATCGTCTTCACGAGATCGTCGGCGCTCGATCCGTTCCATCTCGAGAAGAACTCGGGTCCCGCCAGGGCGGGGGCGCCGGTATCGCCCAGCAGATCAGCCTTGTGACAGGGTGCGCACGATTGCTTGTAGACGTTCTGGCCGCGCGTTGCCTGCGCATCATTGAAAACGCCATCCCAGATCGTGCGCTTCGATTCCTGGGCTCGCACGTCGAGTCGGGCATCTGCCAAACCGAGAACGAGCACGACGGCAATCGCCAGAGACCTCTTCACCAGTGGCCGTGACACGGCCTCAATCCTATCGTAAAGGGCAAGTTCACACGATTGATGTGGGCGAAGACCAGCGGCGCGTTCGGCGACATTTGGGTGCGTTTACCTCAGCAGGTTTCGGGAGCTGGCATCCAGGCTCGACGGGATTCTGCAGCTAGACGGATTGGGTACAATCCGCCGCATGGTTGAGACGCGCGTGCGCCGCATCATGACCGCAGTGGTAATCGCGATATCCCCTATTGGGGTGATTGCGGCTTTCGCACAGACTCCCGCACCCAAACCTCCCCCTCCCAAATCTCCCACAGCCGCTGACTGGGCCGCGGTCGCGAAGCTTCCCGATTTCACAGGCGTGTGGGAGCTAAGCTTCGGCGGCGGACGTGGTGGAGGCCGCGGCGCCGCACCAGGCGGCGCGCCCCAGGGACCGCAGCTCACAACGGCCGCTACCGCGAAGCGCAAACAACTGCAAAGCGAGGCGCGCGAAGATAACCAGACCGCCAACTGCCTGCCGCCAGGAATGCCCGGCATCATGGGACAGCCCTATCCGATGGAGTTCCTGATGACGCCGGGACTCGTCACGATCGTCATCGAGGCGTACACGCAGGTGCGGCACATCTACACCGATGGACGAGCGCTGCCACCCGATCCCGATCTGAAATTTCACGGCACATCGGTCGGACGCTGGGAAGGCGACACGCTCGTGGTCGAGACCGTTGGCTTCTCTCCGCTGACTGAGATCGCGGCCAATGTTCCGCACGGCGACAAGATGCGGATCGTCGAGCGCTTCCGCCTCGCCGACCCCGACACGATGACCATCCAGACGACGGTCACCGATCCCGACGTGCTCACCGCGCCGTACACGAGCGCGCGCACGCTGAAGCGGCATCGCACGTGGACGATTGCCGAGTACATTTGCGAAGAGAACAACCGCAACTTCGTCGACGAGAAGGGCAAGGCCGGAATCAATCTGAATCAGGCGGGCGCACCCGCCAAATAGGACGACGCGATGACACGCGCAATGCTGAAGCTGCTGACCGCCACCGCGGTGGTGCTGATCTCGGGTGCCACCCTCGCCGCGCATCACTCGTTCGCCGCCTTCAACATGCAGGGCGAGAAGACCATCAGCGGCACGGTGAAGCAGTTCGACTGGACCAATCCGCACACGTGGATCTGGGTCAACGTTCCCAACGAACAGGGCGTGGTCGAGACCTGGGCGATCGAAGGGATGAGCCCGAATTTCCTGGGACGACGAGGCTGGACGAAGTCCACGCTGAAGGCGGGCGACAAGGTCAGCGTCGTGATTCGCCCGATGCGGGACGGATCGAAAGGCGGCATGTTCGTGCGGGCCACGCTGGCCGATGGCAAAGTTCTCCTGCAGACCGGAGAACCGACCGAGCCCTGACATCAAGGCGGCCGGTCCAAAAGGACCGGCCGAGCAAGTGGAGCAGAGTGAGCGAGATCTCGGATCAGTATCGCCGCCTCGTGGAGCTGTCGCCTGACGGCATCTTCATCACTCGCGAGGGGCGCATCGTTGTCGCGAACCCGGCGGCAGTCCGCCTGTTCGGCGCGTCGTCACCGGAGCAGGTGATCGGCCGTTCTCCATTCGATTTCTTCCTTCCTGAAAGGCGCGCCGACATCCGTCAACGGGCGGCGGCGCTCATCGCCGGCGACCACGTGCCGACGATCGAAGAGACGATTGTGGGACTCGACGGGAGCAGGACCGAAGTCGAGATCAGCGGTGCGTTGTTCGAGCATCCGCAGGATCGCGCGCTGCTGGCCGTGATGCGCAACATCACGGAGCGCAAGCGGACGGAGACCGCACTTCGTGAAAGCGAGGAACGGCTCACGCTGGCGTTTGCCGGAGCGCAGGAAGGCGTCTGGGATTGGAATCTCGAGACCGGTGCCGTTGTGTACTCGCGGACGTGGAAAGAGATGCTCGGCTACGCGGTGGATGAGATCGAGCCGCACGTGAGCGCGTGGGAACATCTGCTCCATCCCGACGATCGGACGCGCGCGCAGGACGTGTTCGAACGCGTCGTCGAGGGCCGTGGGAATTACGAAGGCGAATTCCGCCTGCGGCACAAGTCGGGTCACTACGTCGATGTCCTCTCGCGGGGGATTCCGCTCCGGCGCGAGCCGGAGGGGCCGGTGGTCCGCATCGTCGGGACACATTTCGACCTGTCGGAACGCAAGCGCGCGATCGCCGCGCTGCGCGAGAGCGAGGAGCGCCTGATGCTGGCGTTTGCCGGCGCCCAGGAAGGCGTGTGGGACTGGAACCTTGAAACGGGCGCGGTCGTGTACTCACTACGATGGAAGGAGATGCTTGGCTACTCCGACCACGAGATCGAACCGCACGTGAGCGCCTGGGAGCGACTGCTGCATCCTGATGACTGGCCACGGGCGCAGGACGTATTCGACCGCGTGGCTCAGGGGAAAGGGACGTACGAAGGCGAGTTCCGTCTTCGTCACAGGAACGGCCACTACATTCACGTGCTGTCGCGGGGGCTGCCATTACGGCGCGAGCCCGGCGGCCCCGTCACACGCATCGTCGGCACGCATTTCGACCTCACCGAGCGCAAGGAAACCGAGGAAGCGCTTCGCCGCGCGCACGACGAGCTCGAGGAACGGGTCGAAGAACGGACGGCGGAATTGGCACACGCCAATCAGTCACTTCGCGAGGAGATGGACGAGCGTCAACGTGCAGAGCGCGCCCGGGCCGAGCTGCTGGGCCGGCTGGTCTTCGCGCAGGAGGACGAGCGCCGTCGCATCGCGCGCGAGATGCACGATCAGTTCGGCCAGCAGCTCACGGCCCTCGGCCTCCGCATCGGTGCCCTCAAGGAGTCATGCAGCGGTAATCCGGTGCTGACGGCACAAGTCGAGGCGCTCGAGGCGGTCGCTCAGCAGATCGATCGCGACGTCGATCATCTCGTCTGGGAGCTGCGCCCCACTGCGCTCGATGATCTGGGGCTCCGGGCCGCGCTCACCAACTACGTCCAGGACTGGTCGTCGCGGGCGCGAGTCACGGCCGATGTGCACACCGCAGGTCTGACCGACGATCGCCTCTCGTCGGAGATCGAAACCACGCTCTATCGCATCGCGCAGGAAGCGCTCAACAACATCGCGAAGCACGCGCGGGCTGCACACGTGGAGATCATCCTCGAGCGGCGCGCCGATCACGTGTCGATGGTCGTCGAAGACGACGGCATCGGCTTCGACCCGGGCAGGATGGACGCGGCCGGCCGCGGCTTCGGGCTGCTCGGCATGCAGGAGCGGGCGGCCATGGTGGGCGCCACGCTTGAAATCGAGTCGGCGGTCGGCGAGGGCACCACGATCCTCGTGCGCATGCCGACGCTGCAGCTTTCTTGAACGATGCCTATCTCAACCGGCCGCACGCTCCGCATTCTGCTCGCTGACGATCACGTCGTCGTGCGTGAAGGGCTGTAGCTTCTGATCCAGTCGCAGCCCGATATGGTGGTCGTCTCGGAGGCGGGCGATGGCGCGACCACGATTCAGCAGGCCCAGGAATGCCGGCCTGACGTCATCGTGATGGACATCTCGATGCCCGGCATGAACGGCCTGGTTGCCACGAAGAAGCTGAAAGAGCTGCAGCCGGACGCCGTCATCGTCACGCTGACACGACACGGCGACGATGCGTATCTGCAGGAACTGCTGCGGGCAGGCGCCTCGGCGTATGTGCTGAAGCAGAGCGCACCGGCTGAGCTGATACAGGCCATCCGGGCGACGGCATCGGGCGGCCACTATCTCGATTCCACGCTGACGGCGCGGGTGACTGCAGGATTTCTGGGTCGTGAAGGGCGCCGCATGTCGCAGTCGGGCGTGGCGCCGAGCGACCGGGAATCCGAGGTGCTGCGACTGATCGCCTCGGGCTACAGCAACAAGGAAATCGCGACGCAACTGGAATTGAGCGTGAAGACCGTTGAAGCGCATAAGTCGAACGCGATGCGGAAACTGGGCCTCAATGGTCGCATCGATATCGTCAAGTACGCCATCCTCCAAGGTTGGCTGAAAGACAATTGAACGCGCCAACCTCGCCGGGCGCGAGCGGCTCGCTGCCCGCGATGTTTGGTGGGTCTAGGGATTCTCCCGAGTGATCTCCGGTGACTTCCCGATGGTGTCACCCACGGTTCGATCGTAGAGTTCGCCACTGTTGAACAGTTTTCCTTCGGGGAGAGGATTCCATGGAAAACACGTCGACTGTCGCTCACGGCGTACCCCCTGCCGCCGATTCGATCGGCCGTGGACGGTTCAGGGCACGAACTATGGGCAAGTCAATCTCGGCTTCGGATGGCAATTCAGGCGAGCACGTCACCGCTGGCAGAATGCCCGCGTCCCCTGCTGATTCGACCTGCGACCAGACAGGCCTCAACGATCCCACGTTCACGCTTCGGGTCAAGCCGGATCGTCGCCGTGGGCAGACCCCGATCAATCCTGAAACCGAGCGTCGACGTTCACGTTGACGCGCAGATCGTGGCTCCCCCCAGCAGAATCACGATCTGACCCCGATCGCCCTGTCGTAAGCTCGTCGGATTGAGCGAACACTATCACGGGGGCGACACCTGCGCGCCCCTCATCGAATCGCGATCGGATTACCCGGCGAGCCAGTCGCTCCCTTCAGCCGCAACGGTGCATACGAGTACATGAATTCGTACGCGTTGTCGCGCGCGAGTTCCTCGGTGACCAGGTTCTCGTGCAGATAGATGCCGTTCTTGGCGAGGAACAGCTGATGCACCGGGGCCGATAGCGTCGCGTCGGGATTGGGCATGATCTCGACGCCCCACGTGTCGGCGCCGACGACGACAACCTGCGCGTCGACGAGCATCTGTCCAGCCGCCGTGCCAATGCCGGGTTCGGTTGCGCCGAACTTGTTGTTGTCTTTCATCCAGAGCGATCCCCACCCGGTGTGGAAGAGCACCATGTCGCCGGGCTTGATGCTCACACCTTCGCGCTGCAGGGCGCCCTTTATATCCGCCGGTGTGATCTCGTAGTTGCCGGCGAGCTGCGCGACGCCTTTGTACTTGGCGACATCGATCAAGACGCCTCGCGTGACGATGGCACCGACATTTTCGACGCCGAGCTTGGTGAGCCCCTCGGCCTTCGCAAACTCGGACCGCTTGTTGCCGTTGTAGAAAAGATCGCCGATCCCCAGATGGCCGAGACCATCGAACTGCGTGCCGATCTGCCCGAGCTCGCCGCTGATGATCTCGTCGTGATAGACCGCCTGGTTCTTGCCCGGCATCGGAAACGCCTGCGGGATCCGGATGCTGTAATGGCGGGTCCCGTACATCGGCATGCCCGCCTCGTACACGTGACCGAGCTGATACAACTTGCCGGTCTTGATCAGATCCCGCGCCTCGAGCACTTTTGCGGGCGTGATCCGATTCGCTGCGCCGCGCTGATCGGCAGCGCCCCACTTGGACGGATACCAGCGATCAGACTGCCCGTGCGCAATAGACGCAACCACGACGATCAGCGCGACGACGCCGCCGATCGTCCACAGCCGAGGGGACCCGCCGATCCTCATCTGACCCTCCGTCCTACTTCTGTTCGAGTTTGTCGAAGACTTCCTTAGCGGCCCTGAACGAATCCACACCCGCGGGGACCCCGGCGTAGATCGCTACCTGCATGAAGATCTCGCGGATCTCATCGCGGGTGACACCGTTCTTCAGTGCGCCGGCGATGTGCAGCCGCAGCTCGTGGGGGCGGTTGAGACAGCTGATCATCGCGAGATTCAGCATGCTGCGCGTCTTCTTGTCCAGACCGTCGCGTCCCCATACCGCGCCCCAGCAGTACTCGGTGACCAGCTCCTGCATCGGCATGTTGAAATCGTCGGCGGCCTTGAACGCCGCATCGACGAACTCCTTGCCCAGCACCGCACTCCGAATGGCCCGCCCCTTCTCGAACGTCGCTTTATCCATGCCCTCTCCTTGGTCCTTGGTTCTTGGTACTTAGTCCTTGGTCCGTCCTTGGTCCATGGTCCGTTCTTAGTCCTTCGTCCTTCGTCCGTCGACGCACCACGGACGAAGCAACAAGGAGGGACCAGGAACCAAGCACCAAGGACCAAGGACCGTTTTCAGCCCCGAATCTGCACATGAGCCCATTCCTCCACGACCTTCGCGATCGACGTGAAGTCGGAATCGGCTCCGAACTTGGCCTGCGTAATCGCCAGCATCTGCCGCACCGCCGCGCCGGCTACCATCGGTACGCCCATCGCCTCGGCCTCGTCGATGCACAGGCGGACGTCTTTGTATGACAGTCCGGTCGCAAAGCCGAAGTCGAACGTCCCCGGCAGAATCGATTTCGGAAATTTGTCCTGTGTCGCGCTGTTGCGACCGCTGCCAGCGTTGATGATGTCGATGAGTACCTTCGCGTCGAGGCCGGCCTTCACGCCCATCGCCATCGCCTCGGACGAGAGCACGATCGCCGCGGCCGCCAGCAGGTTGTTCGCGAGCTTCGCGATCTGCGCCAGCCCGGGCTTCTCGCCGACGTAGAACGTCTTGCCGAAATTCCTGAGCACCGGCTCGACTGCCGGATACGTGTCTTTCGCGCACGAGATCATCACGGCGAGCGTCCCCTTGACCGCACCGTTGACGCCGCCGCTCACGGGAGAATCGACCCACGCGACGCCACGCTCCGCGCACGCCTTGGCGACAATGCCCGCCACACTTGGCCCGGTCGTCGAGACGTCGATCAGCGTCTTCGCGCGCGTGCCACGCAGGATGCCGCGTTCACCGAGGCTGACGGCCTGCACGATCGGCGGCGTGGGCAGACTCATGATGACCACGTCCGATGCCGACGCGACCGCCTCCGCCGATGCCACCTGGCTCGCGCCGCGCGCCGCGAGCGGCTTCATCGCATCCGCGCTCGTATCGAACACCGCCAGCGTATAGCCCGCATCGAGCAGCCGCGACGCCATCGGACCGCCCATGCGCCCTACTCCAACGAACCCCAGAACCGGTTGTGCCATCGATGTCCTCTGTCAGGCCGCCTGAAGGCGGCCCCTACGTAGTGCTCCGTGGGGCCGCCTTCAGGCGGCCCTCGAATCGACGTAAGTGACCGCCTTCAGGCGGCCCCCAAACTCACCGCTGAATGAACGGATTCGGCACGCTGTGCGCCGTGGAAATCCACACGCTCTTCACCTGCAGATACTCTTTGATCATTTCCTGTCCGCTCTCTCGACCGAGGCCCGAGCGTTTGTATCCACCAAACGGCGACAGGTAGCTCACGGCGCGATAGGTATTGATCCACACCGTTCCGGCCTGGAGCTTCTCCGCCATCGTCAGCGCGCGGCGCATGCTCTCCGTCCACACACCGGCCGCAAGACCATACACCACGTCGTTGCCGATCGCGATCGCTTCTTCCTCGTCCGCGAACGGGATCACCGAGAGGACGGGCCCGAACACTTCCTCCTGCGCGATCCGCATCCGGTTGTGCACGCCGGCGAAGATCGTGGGCTCGACGAACCATCCACTGCCGCATTCCGGTCGCGTCGCCCGGCCTCCTCCGAGCACCGCGCGCGCGCCCTCGTCTTTGGCGATCTCGATATATCGGAGGATCTTCTCGAACTGCGGTTTGTTGGTGACCGGCCCGATCTGCGTGTCCGCGTTCATCGGGTTGCCCATCTTCGCGGTGCGAGCGAAGGCGACCAGCTTGTCGAGGAACTCGTCGTGGATGCTCTGCTGCACGAGCAGGCGCGATCCGGCGATACAGGTCTGACCGGTGGCCGCGAAGATCCCCGAGATGACCCCCTTGATCGCGTTTTCCATGTTGGCGTCGTCGAAGACAATGTTCGGGGACTTGCCGCCAAGCTCCATGGTGACGTGCTTCATCCCGCGAGCAGCCGACTCGTAGATGCGCTGACCGGTCGCATCCGATCCGGTGAACGCGACCTTCGCCACGAGCGGATGCTCCACGAGCGGCGCGCCCACATCGGGGCCGAAACCGGTGACGACGTTGACGACACCGGGCGGAAAGCCCGCTGCCTCGACGAGCTTCATGAATTCGAGCACCGAGGCGGAGGTGAACTCCGATGGTTTGATCACGACGGTGTTGCCGGCGGCCAACGCGGGCGCAAGCTTCCACGTCGTCAACAGGAGCGGCGAGTTCCAGGGCACGATCGCCGCGATGACGCCGAGCGGCTCGTAACGCGTGTAATTGAACGTGTCGGGCTTGTCGGTCGGAAGAACCGCGCCCTCGATCTTGTCGGCGAGACCGCCGTAGTAGTGGTACCACTGCGCCATGTACGCCGTCTGCATGCTCATCTCGGCGTACAGCTTTCCGTTGTCACGCACCTCGATCTCGGCGAGCGACTTCGATCGCTCGGTGATGAGATCGCCAAGCTTTCGCAGCAGGGCACCGCGACGCGACGCGGTCATCTTCGGCCATTCACCGGAGGTGAACGCCGTGTGCGCGGCGCGGACCGCGCGATCGACGTCAGCAGGCGTACCGCGAGGCATGAGAGCCCACGGCTCGGCGCGAAACGGGTCGTCGCTCTCGAAGTGCTCGCCCGAGGATGACTCGACCCAGGCTCCGCCGATGTACATCTGATATTTCGCGAGGGAAACGGTGCTGGCAGTCACGGCGCGTTCTCCAGCCCATCACCATATCGACAAAGGGAAGGGACGTGCAAACCAGGTCGCCGATGTTCCATTTCAAGGAAACGTCCTCGACGCAGGGCATTCGAACCCAAGTACCTGACGCTGAAGGATCTTGCGGGCGTTCACAACGTGACGTGTGTCTCAACGGAGCACGAGCGCACCAAGCGGCATCATTGCGATGTCGAGTGGGTAAAGACGGCTGAACTCAAGTCAGGACAACGGGTTGTGTCCCCGCGTCAGAGCGCAGAGAGCAGATGGTCTGGGGATTGCTCTATGTGTCGCAGGGGGCTAGTGAGGCGATGTTACGAATTGGATTCGGTTTGACCGTGCTTGCACTGTTGTTCGCGACCTATTCGTTCACCGCCTGGGTCGTGCTTGGAACGACGTTCACATTGGCGGTCGCCAACCACATGCGGCAGCCACGATGGTGAAGTGAGGGCGCCGTGCGGATTTTTTCTTGGCTCAGCGCTTCACGAACTTCCGTACGGTTCCCAGGAAGTCGGCGCCGTAGACATTGCCCTGGCGATCGACCGCAATGCCTTCGGCGAGGCTCGATGTCGTCGTGTACGGATACGGGCATGGATCCGGGATGAAGTAACGCACCACACCATCGCGCGCGCTGCCGATCCGGATGCCGCGCTGTGCGCCCTGGTTGAAGCCGTATCCAGTTGGAGGCAACGACGGCTGTCCGATGCTCGCGCGCCCGTCTCGTGATTCGGAATCGGCGACGTAGAGCACGTCGTTGCGATCGATCGTGATCCCGCTCGGACGGCCGAACTGGAACCATTGCGCGATGAAGCGCCCCTCCTGATCGAAGATCTGAATGCGGTTGTTCTGACGATCGCCGACGAAGAGCCGACCCCTCGAGTCGAAGGCCAGCGCGTGCGGCACGTCGAACTCGCCGGCGCCCATGCCCTTGCGTCCCCATGTCTTCACGAACGCACCCTGACGATTGAACTTCACGATGCGCGCATTGCCGGTGGCACCTCCGCCTCCGGAGTGCCCGTCGGCCACGAAGATGTCGCCGCTTGGTGCGACCGCCACGTCAGTGGGCTGATCGAATTCATCGAGTCCGACGCCCGCGACGCCCGGTTTCCCGAGCGCCAGCAGATGCATACCGTCGGGCGAGAACTTGTGTACCTGCTGTCCCTTGCCCGGGACGCTGCCGTTGTCGGCCACCCAGATGTTGCCCTCGTGATCGATCGAGATCTTGTGCGGGCTGACAATCACGCCGTGGCCGAAGCTCTTGAGGAGCTTGCCCGAGGGATCGAACTGCAGGATCGGATCGAGCGGTGAATCGGCACAGGCAGTGCCGCCCGCACCCGATGCGCCGCATCGATCGATGGCCCAGATGGTGCCATCGGGAGCCGTCGCGATGCCTGCGGTCGAGCCCCATTTTCGTCCGCTCGGCAGCTGGCCCCAATGCATGCCTGGCAGGAAAGGATTCGGCAGGTCGTTGCGTGCGCCGAGCAGCGAGATCGTGGGCAGCCTCACCGGATAGTTTCCCGCGGGGACAACGGGGGCGGCGCCCGGCGCAGGCGGGGGGACGCCGCACGTGTCTGCAAGCGGCCCCTGCGACTGTGCCCCGGGAGCGGCCTGTGCGAACAGCATCAAGAGCCCCAGAACGATCCTGAAGGCAGTCGTGTTGCGCATGGCGCATTGTGCATTGAGCGTCGCGCTTCCTGACAAAGAATTCAGCAAGTCTTCAGATTGCCGTCGACACTTGTGGATAAGATCCGACGCGTGGTGGTCAAAGGCGTGCTCATCTTCGTGCACCGGTGGCTGGGCGTGGTGCTCTGCCTGCTGTTCGTGCTCTGGTTCCCGTCAGGGATCGCGATGATGTACTGGCCATACCCGAGCGTCACCCCCGCTGATCGTCTCGAGCGCTCCCCCGCGCTCGATCGATCGAAGATCACCGTCTCGCCCGCGGATGCCTACGGCACCCTCGGTCTCGATGGGCCGCCGACATCAGTTCGCCTCAACTCGTTCGACGGCCGTCCCGTGTATCGCTTTCGTGCTGGCGGATACGAGCACGTCGTGTTCGCCGACAACGGGGAGGAACTCGGCGACGTCTCGATGGAGGTGGTCAACCGCGTCGCGGCCGCATGGACATCACAGCCGGCGTCAGCTGCGCGCGTCGAATCGATCGAACGGGCCGATCAGTGGACGCTGCAGACGCGGCTCGACAACGTGAAACCGCTCTGGAAGTACACGTGGCCGAACGGTG
>Ga0126382_10000818_pt1 | contig 12329 bp, 11 predicted proteins | sample PanSoiMetPlot_30_FD_92548 | JGI IMG/M metagenome (GOLD analysis project Ga0126382, IMG submission 92548) | Tropical forest soil microbial communities from Panama - MetaG Plot_30 | ecosystem: Environmental > Terrestrial > Soil > Tropical forest > Bulk soil | place: Panama | collected 2016-02-17 | reverse complement strand
GGGTGAGCTGGTTGACCCTGGCCAGCAGATCGCCCGCGGTGTGGTGGGTACCGTCCGGTTCGACCGCCGCGACCCGGCCCGGATCCGCCAGGGCGCGGCGCCAGACGCCAAGCGATCCCATGACCCACCTCCCTGGTCGTGAGCCCGCCGCCTCAAGGCTACGCTCCGGGCTCCTCGGCGAGGAAGCAACCGGGTGCCGCCAGTAGCGCGAGGGCTGGAGAGCCGGGAAGACTGGTCGGCGCCTCACTCACGATGGCAGAACCAGGAAGGACGCCCATGCCCGTCGCTGTCCCGGTCTTGGCGTTCGTGGCGGGCGCGGCGGTAAGCCTCGGCACCAGCTACGTTCTCGTCACCCGCCTGGAACGGATCGGTGGACGGCTGGGCCTGTCGGAGGCCCTGCTCGGCATGGTGGCGGCGCTGGCGGCGGACGCGCCGGAGATCACCTCGGCCGTCACCGCTCTCGCCACCCACCAGCAAAATGTCGGCGCCGGCGTCGTCATCGGTTCCAACGTGTTCAACCTGGCCGCGCTGCTCGGCCTGGGCGCGGTGGTAGCCGGGAGCATTGCGCTGCACCGCCGGGTCGTCCTTCTCGGTGGCGTGGTCGGCATCTAGATAGCGGCGGCCTGCCTGGTCACGGTGGTGGGCTGGCTTTCACCGGCGGCCGGGCTCGCCGCCGTGCTCGCGGTCCTGCTGCCCTACCTCTTCGTGCTCGCGGCCGGCCACGCCCGCCTGCAGCGGATGGCCGTGACGCGCCGCTGGGAGGCCTGGCTCGCGGACGCCGTTGCCGAGGAGGAGCAGGAGCTGGACGAGGTCATCCACCCCCGGCGCGGGCACGGGCGGGACGTGGCCGTCGCGGCGGCCGCGCTGGTGGTCGTGGTGGCGGCCAGCGTGACCATGGAGCGGGCCGCGTCGCTGCTCGGCACGCGTTTTGGGGTGCCCGAGATCGTGACGGGCGGCGTCGTCCTCGCCGCGGTGACCAGCCTGCCGAACGCGGTCGCCGCCGTCTACCTCGCGGCAAAGGGGCGCGGCGCCGCCATGCTGAGCACCACGCTGAACAGCAACGCGCTGAACGTGACAGCCGGGCTGCTCATACCCGCCACGATCACCGGGCTGGGGCCGCCCTCGCCCCATTCGAATCTCATCGCCGTGTGGTATTTCGTGATGACGCTGGGCTCGCTCGCGTTCGCCTACCGTGACAGCGGCGTGCGCCGTGCGACCGGTGCCCTGATCATCGGCGCGTACCTGGTCTTCCTTGGCTCGCTGCTGGCCACCGCCCACTCGGCGTCCCCCGATCCGTGGCTGACGGTCATCCCGCTGGCGGTGGTGGCGGCGGCCGGCGGGGTGGGGCTGGCGCGCAGGCCCGGGCGCAAAGGCCGGCGCGAGGGCGCGCCCAATTGATCAGCCGGCCAGCTCGGCGGCCATGACGGCGCCAAGCTCCCAGCACTCCTCCAGCTCGGCGGCGGACGGCCGGCCCATAACGGACAGCGGCGGCCGGACCCGCCGCCACGCCAGGCCGGTGGTGATCGACTCCACCGCGCGCGCCGCGCCCGCGGTGTCGGAGCTGCCGTGCACGTACAGCGCGTACGGCCTGCGCTTGGTCGCCTCGAGGCAGGGGTAGTAGATGCCGTCGAAGAAGTGCTTGAGCGCCCCCGACATGTAGCCGATGTTGGCGGGGGTGCCGAGCAGGTACCCGTCGGCGGTCAGCACGTCCGCCGCGGACGCGGTCAGCGCGGGCCGCACGGTCACCTCGACGCCCTCGATGTCATCGGTGGACGCCCCGGACACGACGGCCTCGAACATCGCCTGCAGCGCGGGCGATGAGGTGTGGTGGACGATCAGCAAGGTAGCCATCAGCCGGGCACGTGCCGGCCGACCGCGCCATGATCAGGCACCCCCGCAGTGTACGCCGGGCCCGGCGGCTAGCCTGAGCCTGTGCGTGCTGCCCTCGGCGTGCTCGCCGATGTGTGCTGTGTGCTCGTCTTCGTCGTGATCGGCCGTGCCAGCCATCACGGCGGGGAGGGCCTGGCCGGGCTCACGAGCACCGCATGGCCGTTCCTGGCGGGCCTTGCCATCGGTGAGGTCGCCACCCGCGCCTGGCGCCGGCCGGCCGCGCTCGTCCCTACCGGCGTCGGTGTGTGGCTTGCGACAGTCGCGCTCGGCCAGGCGCTGCGGGTGGTCTCCGGGCAGGGCACCGACCTCGTGTTCATCGGTGTCTCGGCCCTGTTCCTCGGCCTCTTCCTGATCGGCTGGCGGCTGGTGGCCGCGCGCTCGGGCCGGGCCTGGGCATCCCGGCCAGGCCAATAGCCTTGTGGCGCGGCTGACACTGGTTCATCGTTGGGGTGTCTGGTGATCCGGCCGGCAGGCGGGGGTTGTCATGTTCCGCTGGATGCGCTGGTGGCGCCCTGCTCTGGCCGGCGCGGCCGCGATGGTCGCGGCCGCCGCCGTCGCCGCCCCGGCCGCCGCCGCTCCGGCAGCCCGCGTCGCCGCTCCGGCCGCCGCCGGGCCCGCGACGACGGTCAGCTACCCGGCGTGGGCGAGCGCGACACGCTACAGCGGGCTGGCGTTCGACACCTGCACCGCGCCGCCACTCGCCGCCATGCGGGCGTGGGCCACGTCGCCCTACAACGCCATCGGCGTGTACGTGGGCGGGCAGAACCGCACCTGTTCCCAGCCGCAACTCACCCGCGGCTGGGTCAGGGCCGTGTCGGTGCTCGGCTGGCGGCTGATCCCGATCTTCAAGGGCCGGCAGCCCCCGTGCGGCGGCAAGCCCACCGACCTGAAGATCATCCCGGCCGCGGCGGCGTCCGAGGGCACCTGGGCAGCCGATAACGCCGCGGCGCGGGCCTGGGCGCTTGGCATGATCGAAGGCAGCGCCATCTACTACGACATAGAGCATTACACCCCGGGCCACACGTCGTGCCGGAACGCCGTGCTCACCTTCCTGTCCGCGTGGACCAGGGAACTCCACCGGCTCGGGTACGTCTCGGGTGTGTACGAGAACCTCAACCTGGGCGCGCGGGACCTCGCGAACGTCTATAACTCGTCCTCCTACGCCCGGCCGGACGCGCTGTGGATCGCCCGTTACGACGGGAGCCGGTCTCTGACCGGATGGGCCGGCATCCCCGACGGCCGCTGGGCGGTGCACCAGCGGGCCAAGCAGTTCCGCGCCGACTTCGCCGAGACGCACGGCGGCGGCACGCTGACGATCGACGCAGACAACCTGAACGCCCCGGTCGCCACCACCGCCTTCGGGTACCACGTCACGAGCGGCAACCCGGTCGCCGCGCGCAGCGGGCCCGGCGGGTCCTACCCGGTGGTGACGACGTACCTGGCGGGAGCGTCGGTGGCGGTGGTGTGCCAGGCACCCGGCTCCGCCGTCGGCACCACCACGGTGTGGGACAAGCTCATCAACGGCACCTACGTCACCGACTTCCGCGTTGATACGCCGTCGAACACCGGCTACAGCGCTCCCGTCACCCGCTGCCGGTACCCGTACCAGGTGACCCCGCGCGGCGGACTCAGCGAGCGGGGCGGCCCCGGCCGCTCCTACCCCGTCACCGGCCGGCTGCCGGGCGGATCACTCGCCTGGGTGGTCTGCCAGCGGTCCGGAACCCGGGTGGGTGGTACCCGGGTCTGGGACAAGATCGCTTACCGGCACTGGGTCTCCGACCGCTACGTCGCCACCCCGAGCGCGACGGGCTTCAGCAAGCCGACGCCCCGCTGCTGACACCCGCGCGCCCACCGCACTTGCCGTCGCCAGGCCGCGGTTCTAGACTGAACGTTCAGTCAGTTCACTGAACGTTCAGTCAGTCCCAGGGGGGGTTGTGGCCAGCGAGCAGGACATCCCGGCACGCAGCGACCCGGGCGGGCGAGTGGGCGACAAGCAAGGCAATCCGTTGCGCGGCGAACAGGGTAATCCGTCGCACGGCGAACGGGGCGATCCGTTGTGCGGCGAGCAGGGTTCGGTGAGGCCGCCCGTGGACCTGGAGCGCGTCATCGCGGAGCAAGAGCGGATCTTCAAAGAGCGCCAGCCGGGCTCGGCCGGCCTGGCGCTGCGCGCGCGCCGCGCGCTGGCGGGCGGCGTCACCTCCAGCTGGCAGATCACCGCCCCGCAGCCGGTCTGGCTCAGCCATGGCCGGGGCTCCAAGATCTACGACGTCGACGGCAACGAGTACGTGGACCTGCACGGCGGGTACGGGGCGGCCCTGGCCGGGCATGCCCACCCCGCGATCGTCGAGGCGGTCCGCGGCCAGGTGACCCGCGGCACCCATTTCGCCCAGCCCACCGAGGATGCGCTGGTCGTCGCCGATGAGCTCGCCAGGCGGTTCAGCCAGCCGCTGTGGCGTTTCGCGAACTCCGGCACCGAGGCGACGATGGACGCCGTCCACCTGATGCGGATGATCACCGGGCGAGACCTGATCATCAAGGTGGAGGGCTGCTACCACGGCCATCACGACTCGGTGCAGGTCTCGGTCACCCCCGAGCCCGACGTGGTGGGCCCGGCCAGCAAGCCCACGCCGTTCCCGGCCAGCGCCGGCATCCCCGACGCGATCATCAAGCTGACCCTCGTGGCCGCCTTCAACGACCTGGACAGCGTCGCCCGGCTGCTCGACGAGCACCGGGGCGGCGTGGCCGGAATGATCATCGAGCCGATCATGATGAACGCGGGGATCATCGAGCCCGAGCCCGGCTACCTCGCCGCGCTCAGGGACCTGCTGCACGCCCACGACGCGCTGCTCACCTTCGATGAGGTCAAGACCGGCCTGACCGTGGGGCCGAGCGGGGCCACCGGCGTAACCGGCGTCGTCCCCGACATCACCTGCCTGGCCAAGTCGATCGGCGGCGGGATCGCCGTCGCCGCCATCGGCGGGTCGGAGCCGGTGATGGAGCACATCGCCAACGGCGACTACGAGCAGGTCGGTACCTTCAACGGCAACCCGCTGGCCATGGCGGCCGCCCGGGCCATGCTCTGCGAGGTGGCCACCGACCAGGCCTACGAGCGGATCGAGCGGCTGCGGGCGCGCGCGGTCACAGGGCTGGAGCACCACATAGCCCGGTGCGGGCTGGCCGCGCACGTCGTGTCGGCGGGTGCCAAGGGATGCGTGGTCTTCTCCCCCGAGCCGGTTCGCGACTACCGGGGGTTCCTCGATCTCGACGACCGGTACAGCCAGGCTCACTGGCTGTTCCAGCACAACGGGGGGGTCTTCCTGCCGCCGTGGGGGAAGACTGAGCAGTGGCTCATCTCAGTCCAGCACGAAGAGAGCGACATCGACCTTCTCGTCGCGAACTTCGCCGGCCTTGCGAAGGCGATCAGCATATGAGCGCCCGGACTCGTATGGGGTTCGGGTCGGCGCAGGCACGCTGACCTCGCCCGCACCATCAGCGTGCAGGCCAAGGTTTTACCAGGAGAGTCTTGCGTCCCCGCCGCGCAGGACTACGGCCACGTACTCGCGGACCGTTTAGTCAGGCTGTAACAAGCCGATGTGAACCCCGCCTCTAAGCGACCACCCGAGGAGGTGATGTGACACTCGGCCTCGCATTTGCACTGGGCATCAAAGGGGTGGCGTGGCTACACGTTGAGGCTCTCACCACCATCGCCGGGTCTGACTGGGCGGCCCCGGCAGCTTTCGTGCCGGGGCCGCCCAGGACCGGCCCCCCGGTGCCCACCGCGGTCCGGCCTGCGGTGGGGGCCCCACCCGCCACCATTATGCACCGCGTCGGTGCAAAGCCATATGCACATGCATCGGCATGGTCGGGTGGCCTTGCAGGCGTGCGTTGCGTAGCCGTCCGTGACCCGCCCGGGCGAGGACCCGGCACGTCCTACCCGCGAGTAGAGATGGCCGCGTTCCCGGGCTAATTGAACAACGGCGAGTTCGGCGCACTGATCAGCCAATTCACCGCGGTTTGGCGCCGTTATCCAGGCGAACCCAAACGGATCACGACAGGACGGCCCCACGGTGATATCGTGCTGAGTGCGCCCGGCAGCCGGGCGGGCCCAGGTCCTCCCGGATTCCCGCTCAGTGCGCGGCGCGCCGTTAGCCGTCCATCTGGAGTGGGCACTGAGTGTAAATCAACCGGTCCCCGGAGCCAGGATGAGTGCGGTTCAGCCGAGCGACGAACTGCCCGGCGGGCCGGCCCCCGACGATCCTCGCGGCGGCCCGACCGTCCTTCGGATCATGCTCGGAAACCAGCTCCGGCGGCTGCGCGAGGACAGCGGCATCACGCCGGACGAGGCGGCGTACGAGATCCGCGGGTCCCGGTCGAAGATCAGCCGCATCGAGCATGGGCGGGTGGGATTCAAAGAGCGGGACGTCGCGGACCTGCTCACGCTGTACGGCGTGACCGACGAACGGATGCGCGCGGGCATGCTCGCCCTGGCCCGCCAGGCCAACAGCCCTGGCTGGTGGGCCAAGTACAGCGACATCCTCCCCGACTGGTTCGAGCCGTATCTGGGGCTGGAGACGGCCGCCTCGCTCATCCGCAGCTTTGAGCTCCAGTTCGTGCACGGCCTGTTCCAGACCGAGGACTACGCGCACGCCGTGACCGCGCTCGGGTACGGCTCCGCTTTCACCGACGAGACCGAGCGCCGGGTCAGCCTTCGGATGCGGCGCCAGGAGGTGCTCACCTGCGCGGATCCGCCCCGGGTGTGGTTCGTCATCGACGAAGCGGCGCTGCGGCGGCCGATCGGCGGACGCCAGGTGATGCGCACTCAGCTCAACCACCTGCTGGAGGCGGCTGCCCTCCCCCACGTCACCATCCAGGTCGTGCCGTTCCGCCGCGGGGGTCACGCGGCCGCGGGAGGGTCCTTCACCATCCTGCGTTTCGCGGCGCCGGACCTTCCCGACGTCGTCTACCTCGAGCACCTCACGAGTGCCCTCTACCTGGATGACCGCAGGGACGTGGACCACTACATGGAGGTCATGAACCTCCTTAGCGCGGAGGCTCACACCCCCGCCGCCACGACGCGCTTCATCAAAGAGATCATCCAGGAGATCTAGACCGTCGGCGGGTGGTCGCCAACTGCTGCCGCCGGCGCCCGGTCGGCCCCGATGGCATCGGCCGGCGGGTTGTCCGGGCGCCACGGAGAAAGGCGCATCAAGTGACCAGCAAAGACATCCCGGCAACAGGGGAAGCGCGTGACGGTGCCGCATCCTCCGGTCACGAGATGCCGCTGTCCATCGACACCAGCGTCGCGCACGTCGCGCGCGTCTATGATTACTGGCTTGGCGGCAAGGATAATTTCGCCGCCGACCGGGCGGCCGGTGAGCAGGCGATCCAGGCCTATCCAGACATCGTTTACTCGGTTCGCGCCAATCGTGCCTTTCTGGCCCGCACAGTGCGTTATCTGGCAAAAGAAGCGAAAATCCGCCAGTTCCTCGATATCGGCACCGGCATCCCGACAGCGAACAACACACACGAGGTCGCGCAGTCGGTCGCGCCCGGCTGCGACGTGGTCTACGTCGACAACGACCCGGTGGTCCTGGCGCACGCCCGGGCGCTGCTGGTCAGCGGCGAGCCGGGGCACACCAGCTACATCGACGCCGACCTGCGCGACGCCGGGCGGATCCTGGCTGAGGCGACCCGCACGCTCAACTTCTCCCAGCCGACAGCAATCATGCTGATGGCCATCCTGCAGCACATCGACGACGCCGACGACCCGTACGGGATCGTGGCCCGGCTGGTCGAGGCCGTGCCGTCCGGCAGCTATCTGGTCATTTCGCACCCGGCCGCGGACATCGAGAGCAAGGCCATGGCCGAGATGGCCGTTCGCCTGAACAAGCTCATGGCGGAGAAAGTCACGTTCCGCACCCAGGCACAGGTGGCACGGTTCTTCGATGGCCTGGAACTGGTGGAACCGGGGATGGTGCGTGTCCAGCAGTGGCGGCCCAACACCGAGAAGGAGGCCAAGAGCCCGGCGGCCCTGTGGGGCGGGATGGGACGCAAGGGCTGAGCGGTACGCCCGCCCCGCCGGGCGGGGCCTGCCCGGCCCATGGATCGCCAGTAAGGGGAGCAGTGACTACCGGTAGCGCAGCAGGCCCGGATGGGCAGGGTGGGCCGGACGGCGGCCCCCGGCCCGGCCGCGCCAAGGTGCCGCCGTTCGACACCGATGTCGCGCACATCGCCCGGGTGTATGACTACTGGCTCGGTGGCAAGGACAACTACGCCTCCGACCGCGTCGCGGGTGACGCGGCGATGGAGGCCTACCCGGACCTGGCCTCCTCGGTGCGGGCGAACCGCGCCTTCCTCGCTCGGGCCGTGCGCTACCTCGCCGGCGAAACGGGGATCCGCCAGTTCCTCGACATCGGGACCGGCATCCCGACGGCCAGCAACACGCACGAGGTCGCCCAAGAGGTGGCACCGGAAAGCCGCATCGTCTACGTCGACAACGACCCGATCGTCCTCGCACACGCGCGCGCCCTGCTGACCAGCAACAAGGCAGGCGTCACCGACTACGTCGACGCCGACCTCCGCGACGTCGACGCGATCTTGCAGCAGGCGAGGGGGACGCTCGACTTCTCCGCCCCGGTGGCGGTCATGCTCATCGCGGTGCTGCACCTGATCGGCGACGACGAGAACCCGCACGCGATCGTTGCCAAGCTGATGAGCGCGGTGCCGCCGGGGAGCTATCTGGCGCTGTCACACGTGGCGTCGGATATCGAACCGGAAAAGATGGCCAAGATGAGGCAGCGCCTCAACCGGCTCGTCGCGCAGAAGGGCACCTACCGCACACGCGGCGAAGTCGCGCGCTTCTTCGACGGCCTCGAGCTGGTCGAGCCGGGAATGGTACGCATACAGCAGTGGCGGCCCGACTCCGAGATCCAGGCCAGGAGCGCCGCCGCCATGTGGGGCGGAGTGGGGCGCAAGCGCTAGCTCAGCGGGCCGGGAGCGGGTCCTCTTCGGCGGCGACCGGCACGTCCCTGGCGGCGCCGCCGAGCACCCGCAGTGCGTCCGGGGCGAGGAAGGCGTGCACCGGCGTGCCCTGGGAGAGCGCGGCCTCGGCGCCGTCATTGGGCACCAGCATCTGCAGCAGTTCGCCCGGGGCGAGCCGCAGCATCACCTGCGTGGAGGCGCCGAGGAACACAAGCCGCTCGATCATGGCCGGCACCCGGTTCGGCCCCGCCGGGCCGTCCGGGGGGTAGGGCTCGATCCGCACCCGCTCGGGCCGGATCAGCGCGTGCGCGGGCCCAACCGAATCCACCTCGCCCCGCTCCACCGCCAGCGTCGTCTCACCCAGCCTGATGCGGCACTGCGAGCCGGGGCCGCGCTCCACCACATCGACCTCCATCAGGTTCGACACCCCGAGGAAATCGGCCACGTACGTGTCGGCGGGCTCCTCGTAGACGGTGCGGGGGGTGCCGATCTGCGCGATCCGGCCGGCGTTCATCACCGCCAGCCGGTCGGACATCGTGAGTGCCTCCTCCTGGTCGTGGGTGACGTAGAGGAAGGTGATGCCGACCCGCTCCTGCAGCGCCTTGAGCTCCACCTGCAGCGCCCGGCGGAGCTTGGCGTCGAGCGCCCCGAGCGGCTCGTCCAGGAGCAGGACCGAGGGGTTGAGCACCAGCGCGCGGGCCAGGGCCACCCGCTACTGCTGGCCGCCGGAAAGCATCCCCGGCCGGCGTTTCTCGTACCCGGCCAGCTGCACCAGGTCGAGCGCATCGCGTACCCTGCTCCCGAGTTCCGCCTTCGTGAGGTGCCGGTTGCGCAGCCCGAAGGCGACGTTGTCGAACACCGAGAGGAAGGGGAACAGCGCGTAGCTCTGGAACACCGTGTTGACGTTGCGCCGGTGCGGCGGGATGTTCGTCATCTCGACGCCATCGAGGAAGATGGTGCCCTCGGTCGGCTGCTCAAACCCGGCTATCAGCCGCAGGGTGGTCGTCTTCCCGCATCCCGACGGGCCGAGCAGCGAGAAGAACTCGCCGCTGTCCACGGTCAGGTCGACCCGGTCCACAGCGATGTCGGTGAAGCGCTTGGTGAGCGCGACCAGCTCTATCCGGCCTCCGGCCATCGCACCTACCTCCCTGCTGGCGACCCGTCCCCCCGCCTACGCGCCGCGCGTTCGCCTGCCAGGCGGCTGCCCGCGCCACCCTCCCCGGCAGCACGGTACCGGGGGGCCCAGGTGAACCCCAGCTCCCGGGCGGCGAAACGCATGGTCAGCTCGAACGCCCGCCCGGCGTCCACCGAGGGGTCGCCCAGGGCGATCTGGATTGCGAACCCGTCCAGCAGTGCCGACAGCGTCACCGCGAAGTCGGCCGGGCCGACCGGGCCGAACTCGCCGGCATCCTGGCCCTCCAGCACAATAGCGGAGATCGTCTCCCGCCAGCGCTCGTCGAACTTCCGCCGGACGCTGGCCACCTCGGGATGCCGCCCCGCCTGCGCCCACAGGTCAAGCCAGACCAGCCACGACTCATGGGGCTCGGTGTCCGCCTCGGGCAGGCAGGTCATGGCGACCAGCTCCTCCAGCCGCCCGGCCGCGGTACCGATCGCCGCCAGCCGGCTGGTTCCGGACTCGTACCACCGGTCTTCGGAGAACCGGATCGCCTCGGTCAGGAGCTGGTTTTTGGTCTTGAAGTAGTAGATGACGAGTGCAGGGCTGGTGCCGGCCCGCTCGGCCACATCCGCAATCCGGGTCTCCGGATACCCGCGCTCGTCGATGACCTCCAGCGCCGCCCGGAGCATCTGCTCCTTGCGCTGGTCGGCCGTGCCTGAGCCGTCAGCCCGCTGCCTCATGGAAACATCCTCGCCGACAATAACGTCGTGGGCGCTTACCCTTTGGACCTACCGCACCCTTGTCGCAACGCTACCAGGTTTCTAGACTGAACATTCAGTCAAATGACGGCCATAGCCCCGGAGGTCGCGCTCATGGCTTCAGCATTCGACGCCATCGTCATCGGCGGGGGCCACAACGGGCTGGTCGCGGCCGCATACCTGGGCCGCTCGGGTGCGCGCACCCTCGTGCTCGAGGCCCGGGACACCACCGGCGGGGCCGCCACCACCGAGGCGCCCTGGCCCGACGCACCGGAGTTCCGGGTGACGCGGCTGTCGTACGTCATGGGCGTGATGCCGCCGAGCATCATCAGCGATCTCGACCTGCACAGGCACGGCTACAAGGTCTTCCCCATGGGTCCGTACTACCAGGCCTTCCCGGAAGGCGGCTCGATCAAGCTGTACGCCGACGACGCCAGGCGCAACTACGCGGAGGTGTCCAAGTGGTCGCGCAAGGACGCCGAGGCCGTGCCCCGCTGGGATGCGTGGCTGTCGGGGCTGGCCGACGTGCTCGGCCCGCTGCTGCTCACCGTGCCGCCGAAGCTCGGCTCCCGCAGGCCCAGTGATCTCAGGGACACCCTCCGCCTGGCCTGGCGCCAGCGCGGCCTGTCGGTGCGGACGGTCGCCGACGTAACCCGGCTGATGACCATGAGCATCGCCGACCTGCTCGACGACTGGTTCGAGTCACCGCAGGTCAAAGGCGCGCTTGCGGTCAACGGGGTGATCGGCACCTGGGCCGGGCCCTACGAGCCGGGCACCGCCTATGTGATGGCCCACCACTCCATCGGCGACATCGGTGACGGCCATCTCGGCAACTGGGGCTTCCAGGAGGGCGGCATGGGCGCGGTCGCCGACGCGATCGCCAGCGCCACCCGGGAGCTGGGCGCGACCATCCGCACCGGGGCCCGGGTGGCCCGCATGCTGCTCGAAGGCGGCCGCGCGGCGGGCGTGGTGCTCGACAACGGCGAGGAGATCCGGGCGGGCGTGGTCGTCACGTCGCTGCACCCGCAGACCGCGTTCCTCGCCCACGTCGGCCGCGAGAACCTGCCCGACGACTTCGTGAGCGACATCGAGCGCTGGAAGTCGCGCAGCGGCGTCGTGAAGATCAACCTGGCGCTGGCCGAGCTGCCGGACTTCACCGCCGACCCCGGCACCAGCCTGGGCGAGCACCACACCGGGTCGGTGGAGATGGCGCCCAGCATGGAGTACATCGAGCGGGCGTTCCAGGACGCCCGCGAGGGCCGGGCCGCCGCCCGGCCGTTCAGCGACGGGGTCATCCCCACCTCGTTCGACAAGACCCTGTGCCCGGAGGGCACCCACATCATGTCGCTGTTCACCCAGTGGATCCCCGCCGACTGGCACGCCGAGCCGCACACCGAGGAGCTTCAGGCCTACGCCGACCGCATGATCGACTGCTACAACGAGGTGGCGCCAAACTTCAAGAGCTCGATCCTGCACACCGACATCGTCGGCCCCTACGACATGGAGCACGACTACGGCCTGATCGGCGGCAGCATCTTCCACGGCGAACTGTCGCTGGAGCAGCTCTTCCACATGCGCCCGGC
>Ga0126382_10000812_pt1 | contig 12344 bp, 10 predicted proteins | sample PanSoiMetPlot_30_FD_92548 | JGI IMG/M metagenome (GOLD analysis project Ga0126382, IMG submission 92548) | Tropical forest soil microbial communities from Panama - MetaG Plot_30 | ecosystem: Environmental > Terrestrial > Soil > Tropical forest > Bulk soil | place: Panama | collected 2016-02-17 | reverse complement strand
CGGGCGGCGGAGGCGGGCGTGAGCACGTACCGCGTCGCGGCCTCGGCGCTGGAGAAGACCGGGCTGTCCACCGCCGTCATGCGGGGCAACTGCTACCGGCCCGCGGACAGCCTCGGCGCGCTCGCGGCGGAGGCGGCGGATGCCCTGCGGTGGTCGGATCGCGCGCTGGTCACCGTGTACCACGCCCAGCTGGACGGCACCGGGCACGTGTTCGGCTGCGGGTCCGACGCGTGGCGCTTCCAGCTCGGTCACGTGGACAAGCTGGCCGAGCAGCTGGCGACGGCCATCCCGGCGGGGACCCCGCTGTACGTGACCGCCGATCACGGCATGACCGACGTGGCGCCCGAGGACCGGATCGACGCCGATGCCATGCCCGGCCTGCTCGACGGGATCGCGCTGCTGGGCGGGGAGCCACGGGCCCGGCACCTTTACACCGTTCCCGGCGCGGCCGACGACGTGCTCCAGACGTGGCGCGACATCATTGGCGACCGCGCGTGGATCCTCTCGCGCGACGAGGCGATCGGGGCGGGCTGGTTCGGCCCGGTCGAGCCGTGGCTGGCCGACCGGATCGGCGACGTCGTGGTCGCCCCGGCCGGCTCGGCTGCCGTGATCGCCAGCAAGGCGGAGGTGCTGGAATCCTCGCTGATCGGCATGCACGGCTCGCTGACCTCAGCCGACCAGCTCGTTCCGCTGCTGTGCCTGCCGGCCCCGTGACCGCTGCCCGCCGCCCGCTGAGAATCCGGTCATGGCGGCGGGGCCAGATCGTGGCGGGCCGTGAGAACCAGCCATGTGAGAACCCCTGCGATCAGGGCGGGGGTCGCCGGCGCCCACCCGGCGACGGCGATTGCCGTCGCGCTCACCGCCGCCACGGCGGCAAGCCTCAGCGCCAGCAGCAGCGGGCGTCCCCGCCGGGCCCGCGCCAGCAAACGCGCCGGGCCCGCGCCTGCCGGTAAGCGCGCCGGGCCCGTGCCTGCCCACCGCCGGCGCCGCTGCTGGCCCGGGTGGGCGCGGCCCGCCGGGCGCGCAAGATCGGCCAGCGCCTCGCTGCGGCCCGGTATGGTCCGCAGCGTCGTGTAGGCGGCGGCCGCGGCCGCGAAACGGGCCGGATCACCGCCGTCGGCACGGTCCGGATGGGTCGCGGCCGACGCCCGCCGCCACGCCGCCCGAACGTCGTCGTCGCCGAGACCCGGCTGCGCGGGCAGCCCGAGGGTGGCGAACGGGTCGGCCTCATGGGTCGGGCTCATCGCGGCTTGCCGCAGCGTGGCATCCCGGCCGGCCGGGGCAGTGTGGCCACCCGGCGAGTGTACGAGACGGGCGGGCCCGGCGGGAGGGCGTCGGCGCGCGTGCCCGCCGCACGCCCGAAGCGAGATGCCAGATCCTGGCCGCCGGATCCCCCAGGACCGCGTTGGGCGGGAGCGACCCCCGCCGTGCGCTCCCGCCCGCGCCGTGACCTCCGGCCCGGGCCCGCCTGCCGAGTGACCGGCAGGTCCCGCGGGCCACGTCGGCACCTCGCCCCGGGCATCCCATAGCCAATCGCGAGACCCGGCGACGGGCCATCCCCGGATTCCGGGATCCGCCGGGCGAGGCGGCCCAGCCTAGACTCTGGCTAGCTGACCCGTTCTGCCGTCGGCAGGCCCCGGGCCGGCGGCCCAGCGCACGCGCTACCCGGTCCGGACACCGCGCACCCGGCTCACTCACGGGCAGGAGGGCTATGGAGAACCACCCCGCCTCCTCCATGGCAACCCGCGTGAGCACACCGTCGGGACGGGTGGTGGGCGTCCCCGAAGGCAGCCGCCTGGTCTTCGGCAGAGGCCCGGACGCTGATCTGACGATCGCGGCGGGGCGCGGCCTGTCCCGCCGGGCCGGGCTGATCAGCGCGGTGGCGGGCGGCGCGTGGATCGCCAACATCAGCCAGACGCACGCGCTGTACACCGAGGGGGACGGGTACCGGATCAGACTGCCGCGGATGGACGAGTACGGCGAGCCATCCGGCGGCTGGTTCCTCCGGGCGGGCACCGCCCTCGTCGGCTCGCGCGCGATGCTGGACGAAGGCCAGCCATTGTCGGTGATGGTCGCGGGGCGTGGCGACTGGGGCCCCGCCGGCGACGATGGCACCCGGGTCCTGCAGGACGGTGACCCGACGCTGCTGCCGCTGTACCTGGATCCGATGACCAAGCTGTTCCTCGTCGCGCTGATGTGGTGCCGGCCCTGGCTGCTCGACCCCTCCGCGGCCGTGCCGCTGCCGCGCACGCCCGAGATCGCCCGGGCCGCGCTGGAAGTGACCGGCGCCTACCACGAGCTGGAGCGCTTCGACCGCGATCCGGCCTATCGTGACCGCCTGTCCGCGCGCGTCGCCGAGCACGTCAAGGTGCTCCGGCACAAGATCACCGACCGCGGCCTCGCCCGCGCGGACACCCGGCTTTCGGACGAGGTGGTGGTGCGGCTGCTCATCGAGCACGGCATCATCACCGCAGCCGACCTCGGCCGACTGAACGATCCGGCCTGGTGTTCGCGGCAGGAGGACCTGTGGTGGACACGGCCGCCCTGACCGGCGTCACTGGCCCGGCGGTGCCTGGCCTGGCGGCGGCGCGTGGACCTGGAAACTGGCGCGTGCGCGCCGGCCGCCGGGCCCGGTCACCACGACGTGGTACACCCCCGGCGGGATCGGGCCCGGGAAGAACTCATGCCCCTGGTTCAGCGCGTAGTTGAAGGTGCCCCGCATGTCCACCGCCGGCCGGACCGGTGATGCGCCATGACCGGCCAGGGTCACCGCGACATGGCTGCGGGGAACCCAGCCGGTGCCGTGGATCAGGAACACCGTCGCCGGGTCGCCCAGAGGCTGGAGCATCGCGACCTGCGGTGACCCGGCGGGCAGGGGCGGAAACGCGGACGGTGGTTCCGCCGGTGGCGGGATCAGGGCTCTCGCGGAGGGCGTGGGGGTGCTTGTCCCGCTGCTGCCGCCGCCCGCAAGCACGGTGCCGAGGATGACCCCGCCGGCGACCAGCGCAGCGGCCGCACCGGCCAGGGCCGCCGCGATCAAGGCCAGGCGGCGCCGGTGCGGGGCCGCGCGCGGGGCGGGGGCGACCGCGCCGCCCTCTGCCTGCCCGGAGCCCTCCACGACCTCCACACCCGCGGCGCCCCCCGCGCCCCCCACGTTCCCGGTGCCGCGCTGCGGCTGGCGCCGATGTGCGGACATCGATGCCGGCAGCGCCGTGTGCGAGCCGAACGTAGCTTCGCCGCCGGTGCCGCCGCTGACGTCCTCGCCGGCCCCGCCGCTGGTCTCCTGCCCGGTGCCGCCGCTGGTTTCTTCCCCGGCCCCGCCGCTGGTGTCCTCGCCGGCGCCGTTGCGGGCCGGGGCGCTGGCCGCCTGCCTGGGGCCGTGCTGGTAGCCGCTGATCACCGCCATCGCCGGGGCGGGCAGGTAGGCATGCGCCGAGCGCCCGCCCGCCGCGGCGGCGAAGTGCCCAAGCTGGTCGAGCAGCGCGGCCGACGTGGGGCGCTGGCGCGGGCTCCGGGCGAGGCAGGCGGTGACGATGCCGTTCAGCTCCGCCGGCAGCCCGGACAGGTCAGGCGGCTCGGTCGCGAGCTTGACCAGCACGTCCATGACCGTCTCCCCCTGGTACGGAGCATGCCCGGTGGCGGCGAACGCCACGGTCGCGCCGAGGGAGAACATGTCGCTCGCGATCGACGCCTGCCTGGTGTCCCGTGCCTGCTCGGGGGCCATGTAAGCGGGCGTTCCGACGGCCCCCCGGGTGACCGTCAGCTCGATGCGCTCGGTGGCCCTGGCCACTCCGAAGTCGATCACCCTGGGGCCGTCCGGTGAGACGAGCACATTGGAGGGCTTCAGGTCCCGGTGCACCAGCCCGGCGCTGTGGATCGACTCCAGCGCCTCCGCGCACCCGGCCGCCAGCCACCGGGCGGCCGGCACCGGCAGCGGGCCGCACTCGGCCACCAGCTTGCTCAGCGAAGGTGCCGGAACGTAGGCCGTGGCCAGCCACGGCATGTCCGCCTCGGAGTCGGCCGCGACGACCGCTGCCGTGAACACGCCGCTGACCCGCCGGGCCGCGGCGACCTCGTGCGCGAACCGGGCCCGGAACCCGGCCTCGTCGGCGAGCTCGATCTTGATGGTCTTGACCGCGACGAGACGCCCGGCCGTTGACCGGCCCAGGTACACCCGGCCCATGGCGCCCGCCCCCAGGCGGCCGAGGACCACGTAGGGGCCGATCCGCTCCGGGTCCCAGCGGCGCAGCGGCTCCAGTGTGGGCTGCGGCACCATCCCCACCTCCCCTGCCGAGATGGCACGGTTCACCATGATGGGCGAAACCGCGCTCGTCCGCACCCCAACGCCGTCGGCACTACCCGACGTCGAGCGGCCGGATGACGGCAAGTAAAGCCCATTAAGTAAAGCCCATTAACCTGCCCCACTCCCTGACGGGCTCATGCTGGGATGTGGCCATCCGCGGTTCACCCGGACCCGTGCAGGGCCCGGGGCGGGCGCAGCCGCCTCTCCGGGGGTTCGGGTCGGTACCTCTGCTGTCGTATTCGGCGGCGACTGGGGCGGCCGGGTCACCGCCGCCGCGCCCGCCTTGCGGTTGCAATCATGGGCAGAAAGCCTGAATTGGACCCGGCAGAGGAGTCACGATGAAGATCGAGTATCTGCATGCCTCCAAATACGGCAACGGGGCCATGGTCGCGGAGGAGTTCGGCAAGCAGATGGCCGCCAAGGGCGTCACGGTCGAGGTCCATCACATCCGGGAGGTGAGCCCAAAGGGGCTGCCGCCGGCTGACCTGTACCTGTTCAGCTCGCCAGCACGCTCCGGTAAGCCGATCCGCAGCATGCGCCGGTTCCTGAAGAAGCTGGCGCTGCCTTCGGGCGCGAAGTACGCCATCTTGTCCACCGAGGTGGCTCCCAATCCAGGCAGGGCGGGACGCGTGCCCCGTAGGGCGGGACGCGTGCCCACCGAGGAGGATCTGGCCAAGTGGACGCGTGTCCGCCCGCTCATGAATGAGATCTTGCAGCGCAAGGGACTGGTGGAGGTCGCCGAGGCCACGGTTCGGGTGACCGAGGTCGAGGGACCGCTGGAGGAAGGCTGGCAGGACAAGGTGGAAGCCTTCGTCGCCCGTATCCCTGTCCAGAACTGATGGCACAGGCACCATCAGCAACACTGCCGCGCTCAAGGCCAGGTCCAAGACATGACGGTAACAGGCGGAAGACGAGGCGGGATGGGCAGCAACGGGGATATGGCGGCGGCCCCCCAGCCGATCGGCGTGGGGCCGGAGATGAGGGCGCTGAGCCGCTTCTACCGGGACGTCACCTGGGAAGGGACCGTCCACGCTGGCGGGATGGGCCCGGGTACGCCCGCTATGACGGGGGTGGGACGCGGCACGGTCCAGGCCATCCAGGACGGGCGCTGGATCGTCCTGGACTGCGAGCAGGACCAGTTCCTGCCCGATGGCACCTTGGTGCTGAAGTGACAGCTGCACTGGGTGACGGGCTGGTCTCCCGAGCACGGCGAGTACCGAGCGGTGATGACCGACAACGACGGTCATGCCGAGCTATATCGGGGGCGGATCGACGGCGACCGCCTGGTGTTCGATTCCATGGAGGGAGCGGCGCCGCGGCTTCGGTTCACCTGGGACGTCTCGGATCCGGCCCTCATCACCTGGCGCAACGAAATGGCGGTAGGCGATGGGTCATGGTGTCTCATCAAGGCTGGCGCGGACCCGAAGACCCGGGCCGTGGCCCCCATCCCGGCCACGCCGGAAGAAATGGCCTCGACATGGCAGTGGGTGCTCAACGCCGTTGACAACGGTAGGCGCACCCGTCTGGTGGTCCGGCAGCGGCTCAGCTATCCACGCCGTCAGGCGGTGCTGTGGCGCCTTGTCGAGCCAGTCAGCTTCGTGATGGAACGCCGCATGCTGCACGGCATCAAAGCCCGCGCCGAAGACCACCACACCGCCCCATCGGCTGAAGCAAGCGTCGGTTCACCAGCGTGATCCACGAGGTGGCCGGGCTGCCCGGCACCGGCCGGGCCACGCCGCTCAGCAGCCACGACGCGTGGCACGCGCCGTCATCCACCTGCGGGCTTGCGTGAAATTTCGGCCTGATCTGCGCGGCGGCCCGGGACACGCTGCTGCGTGCTCTTGGCTGCGAGGTATTGACCCAGGCCGTGGGCGGGCGTTGACTCCGTTCATGTGGCCTGGCTCGCTTTGATGGGACTTGCCGGGGACGGGAGGTGCGTCTGTCCGGGCTGGGGTACCGAACGCGGCTGGGCGGAAGGTCGCTTGCCATATTGTCTGGGCGCCTTGCCCTGCCCCATTGGTCCATGGCGGCGCTCGCCGTGATGATCGTACTGTCCTTGCCGGGGGACGCCGCCGCCCCGGCTGCCGCTGCGATGCCAGGCTCTGCCGGAGCGACGCCAGGCGCTGCCGGAGCGATGCCAGGCGCTGCCGGCTGGCATCCGAAGACGCCGCCGCTGTCCACCCGATGGACCGAGCAGGTGGGGCCCGGTAATGCCTTGCCGGAGTATCCGCGGCCGCAGCTGACCCGCCCGCGCTGGCAGAACCTCAACGGAGTGTGGCAGTTCGCCTCGGCTACTGCCGGGCAGACGCCGCCTATCGGGAAGAACCTGGCTGAGCGGATTTTGGTGCCCTACCCGGTCGAGTCGGCCCTGTCGGGGATCATGCGCAACGAGGAGCGGATGTGGTACCGCCGCACGTTCACCGTCCCGGAAGGCTGGCGGGCCGGCCAGGGCGGCCGGCTGCTGCTGCACTTCGGCGCGGTGGATTATGAAGCCACGGTGTATGTCAACGGGGTGCAGGTGGCCCACCACCTGGGCGGATACGACGCGTTCACCGCTGACATCACCGGCGCGTTGCGCGGCAGCGGGCCGCAAGATCTGGTGGTCGGCGTCTGCGACCCGACCGACGCGGGCGGCCAGCCGATCGGCAAGCAGCGCACCAGCCCGGGGGGCATCTTCTACGCCCCTGCGTCGGGTATCTGGCAGACCGTGTGGCTGGAGCCAGTGCCGTCCGCGCACGTGGACTCCCTTGACATGACCCCCGACCTGCCGGCGGGCGCGCTGCGGCTCACCGTCAATGCGAGCAACGCCGAGGGCGACAGGGTGGTCGCCACCGCTTATGACGGGAACAGGCCCGTCGGCACCGCCACCGGCCCGGCTGGTGCGCAGCTTGGCGTGGCGGTTCCGAACGCGAAGCTGTGGTCGCCGGACAGCCCGTTCCTCTACGGGCTGACAGTGCGCATCATGCGGGGCGCGGTGACCATCGACCAGGTCGGCTCGTACTTCGGGATGCGCTCCGTCGGCATGGCCGAAGGCGCGGACGGCCGGCCGCGCCTGACCCTCAACGGCAAACCGGTTTTCGCCATGGCGGCGCTGGACCAAGGATTCTGGCCGGATGGCATCTACACCGCGCCGACCGACGACGCGCTGAAATTCGACCTCCAGCAGCAGAAGGCGCTCGGCTTCAACGCAGTGCGCAAGCACATCAAGGTGGAACCGGCACGCTGGTACTACTGGGCGGACAAGCTCGGCCTGCTGGTCTGGCAGGACATGCCGGCGATGAAGATCGCCTCACCGACCGCCGATGCACGGGCGGAGTTCACGCGCGAGCTGCACACCATGATCGACCAGCACAAGAACGCAACGTCGATCATCGGCTGGATCCCCTTCAACGAGGGGTGGGGTGCGTTCGATCCGGCCCGGGTTGCCGCCTTGGTCAAGTCGTGGGACCCGTCGCGCGTGGTCGATGCGGACAGCGGAGTCAACTGCTGCGGTTCCTTTCCCGACGGCGGTGAGGGTGATGTCTACGACGACCACACCTATGTCGGGCCCGGCGCCCCGCGACGGGTCAGCCGGATCGCCATCGACGGCGAGTACGGCGGACTCGGCCTGCAGGTGCCAGGTCACCTGTGGCCGGGCAACCCGCAGGCCTACCAGATGGAACCCGACTCCGCGACGCTGACCCGGCGCTACGTCGAGCTGGCCCACAGGCTGTTGCAGATACAGAACGCCTGCGGCATCAGCGGTGGCATCTATACGCAGATCACCGACGTGGAGAACGAGGTCAACGGCCTGTTCACCTACGACCGCAAGGTCGAAAAGATCGACGGCGCACAGGTGCGCAACGCCAACCTGGCCGTGGAACGCAATGCACAGGCCGCCTTCGACGGGACGAACACACCGGCCCATCCGCCCTGGCCTGACCACCCCGGCCGGACGGTCTGCCCCTGACCGCGACGCGATCCGCGGCCGGCAGCATGTTGGCGCGCGCCGCCGCTACCTCGCCGTCCACCAGCTGTCATGGGCGCTCGGGCGAGCCGCCGCGCCCGGCGGCGGCCTTCGGTCGGTGTTGTTAGCGCTTCTTCAGGTAGGTGCCGGTGAGCCCGTCGGCTTCGCTCGATGCGGCCAGCCATAACCGGTTCTGGGCGGCCTTGGTCGGCGAGCCCGGAGCGTCACCGGCCGCGGCGGTGCCGGGGAGCGCCGCGGATTGCGGCGGGCCGCGATGTCGTTTGTCCCGGTCCGCGCCGGGGATTGACGCTGTTGGGCGGGTGTGCGAGCCTCTGGGCACCATTGCTGTCCGGCAGTGGGGATGCTGCCGCGGGCCGGATTGGGGTTGTGATGAGATTTCGCTTCCTGGTTGTTCCGCTGGCCGTTGCGCTGGCGGTCGTTTTCGGCGGTGCGGCGTTCGCCAGCAGCGGCAACGTGAGGGTCACCCGCGACGGCACTGCGTCTGGCTATCTGCGTTACGACGGGTCGGCTGACGCCACGACCACGGCGTGCAGCACCGGCAGGCGCTCGCAGAACGAGCCGACGGTGGCGGTCGACCCGCACAACAGCCAGGTTGTTACCGCTGGCGCCAACGACTACTGCGCTCAGATCGTCAACGGCGACGTGTGGGTGGGCTATTACCGCTCGGCTGACGGCGGGTCCAGCTGGCAGGACAGCCTGGTGCCCGGTTATCCGGCCGACGCGTCCGCGGCAGGGGTAGCCTCCCCGGTGCATGGGACCTGCGGCGCGGCGGGCGACCCGTCGCAGGCGTTCGACCGCGCCGGGCGGTTGTTCTACGCCTTTATCTGCTTCAACCGTTCCAAGCCGGTTAACGGCGGGGTGTTTGTCGCGCGTTACACCGGTGACGGCGCGGCCTATGACCGGACCGTCCTGGTTAAGAGCGGCACACCATCTGGGCAGTTCGGGGCTGGGCTGTTTCAGGACAAGATCAACCTGGCGGTCGACCAGACCACCGGGCCGTCGTCGGGCAACGTCTACGTCGCCTGGTCCCAGTACCCCGGCTTCGCACAAACCAACAACGCCGTGCTGTTTTCCCGCTCCACCGACCACGGCCTGACGTTTTCCCGGCCAGTCAAGGTCACGCCGGTAGAGCGTGGCACCGCGTCCTTCGCCGATCTGGCGGTGGGACCCGACGGCAGCGTGTACCTGGCGTTCGTGACCTACCCATCACCGTCCCGTCCGAGCAGCGACATATGGCTGTTGAAATCCACCGACGGCGGGGCGTCGTTCGGCCCGCCCTCGCATGTCGCGACGATTACGCTGTTCGACTCCACCCAGTTCAGCGGCAACGGCGCGACCGACTGCGGCGACGGGCCGTTTGCCTGCCCCACCGGCCTGACGTTCTCCCGCTTCACCACCGCACCCGCGGTGGCCGCGGACGCAACTGGCGTGCATGTGGTCTGGAACGCGGAACTGGCCAGCGGGCAGTCGAAGGTCTTTGTGCGCAACTCGCCGGACGGGACCACTTGGCCTGCCCCGGCCGCCACGCTCGATACTGTTTCGGCCGGTCACCAGTGGACGCCCGACATCGCCTCTGACAACGGGGTGCTGAACGTGGTCTTTTACGACTCCCGGGCCGATCCGTCGTACTCACCGGGCCTCCCGCCGGGTGACACCGCCACGGGGGCGAACTCGGGCGATGTCGTCAACACCTTCGTGGCGAAATCTGCCGACGGCGGGACCAGCTGGAGCGAGACCCAACTCTCCACCCAGGGCAGCAACTTCAACTGGGAGACCCACGCATCCCGGCGGGACGGGTTCTGGGGCGACTACATCTACATCTCGGCGGCCGGCGGCAAGGTCACGGCGGCGTGGACCGACTCCCGTGACCTGGTGTCCGGCACCGACCCGCGCGAGACCGGCACCAGCGACGACCACGACAGCTTCGACGTCTACCAGCCGTGCACCTATGTGCCCAACGACATCAACGCCGCCGCTTACTCCTCCCCGGCCATCAGCGATCCGTGCCTGTCGCAGGGCGGGCTGGACCAGAACATCTACACAGCCACGCCATGACAATCCGCTCCTCATTCCCAGACGGGCTGTCAACATCACCCGTAGGCTGGCCGCCAGGAAAGGAGCCGAAGGCGCGTATGCGGCACGCCCCGAGGCGGCCCGGAGCGCGGGGCCGCTGCGGCAGCGTGGAGCATTCACCACCTTGATCCGTTAAGGCTCCTGCAGGCTTCCCCTCCCGTGGCATGCCGTGCAGGCGCCGGCGCAACTGAACGAGCGGTAGCTAGTGCCTCGGCTCGTCCGGTAGGACAAGCTGATTTCTGAGCCACCTGCCATGAGCACCTGACACGCCCTGGGCCTGGAGCTCTATGGCTAGATCGTGCCACGGCAGGCTGGTGAGGAGATTGCAGGGCTGGTGGAGTGTTGTGCTGGCTGCCGGTCTGGGCGGTACCGGCCGGGGCGTGAGCCATGCGGGCCTACCTCGCCACGGCCAGGCAGCCCGGCGGCCTCTGACGCGATATGGTCGTGGCTGAGACTGGAGCTGTTTCTCCCGTCGTGATGGCGGGCGCGCTAGGGGGATGACCTGGTTATGGGGGATTCGGACCAGTTTTCGCTGGTGCAGGCTCTGCGCAGCGGCGACCCGGATGCGCGCGACGCCGCCGTGTCCGCGCTGCAGGGCAGCACCATCACCAACGACCTGGCCGCGCAGAACCTGATAAGCCTGTTGGAGAACAGCGACCCAGAGCTGCGGAACGCCGCTGCAAGGGCGCTGCGTGGCGCCACCATCACAAATGACTTGGCCGTGCAACGCCTGATAACCCTCTTGGAAAACAGCGACCCGGACCTACGGAAGGCCGCTGCGTACGCGCTGCAGGGCAGCACCATCACCAACCGCCAGGCCGCGCAGAGGCTGATAATCCTCTTGCAGATCAGCGACCCGGACCTGCAGAAGGCCGCCGCCTCCGCGTTGGAAGGGACGACGATCACAGATCCGCTGGCGGCGCAGACGTTGGCCATGGTTCGAGGGCGCCTTTGAAAAGTGGTGGCGGTTGACCGGGATGCGGACGACGTAATGACCAACGCGATCGCTGCTGCGGCCAGGTCAGTGGGATGCCATCAGCCCGGCCGCCCGGCCCCGACCCCTGGGCAGCTGGCAACCCTAGGTGGTTCCCAGCAGCACCGGCAGGACCGCCACCAGCCCGATCGCCCCGCCCACCGCCGCATTGACCTGTCCGCTGTTCCTTTGCCGGTCTCGTTTGGCCTGATTGGGCCGTACTGGCCTCCTCGATGGCGTATCCCCTCGCTGTCGTCTCTCGATGAGGGTTATGGCGGCTGGAGCCGGGCCGTGGCGGGCGGCTTCACATTTCAGGCTTCTCCATCCCTTCTTCATGTAGATTTCGCCGCGCCTGGTCGATAGCTGCTTAGTGTGGCTGCCGCCACTCGTCGCCGGGGCGGTCCACGAGCCTGACGAGGTTGACATCAGCGTGACTCGTCGATGACCCTCGCCGGGGGCCGGTCGTCTGCCTACACCGATATCGGCGCCGCGGGCGACCCCGGTATGCGGCACTATCGGTGGCGCTCGATCTGGTTCAGCGCTTGTGCGGCTGCGCACGCTGGCCGTCGAGCGAATTCACGCGAGTTCGGCGAGCTGCCGGAGCGCGGCACTTACGGTGTCGGCGGTTGCCGTTCCCAGGCGCCGTTGCGCGAGGCGGGCGAGCTCGCGCAGCGCCGCCTCGGCGACGGGACGAAACGCCCGCGCGCGGTGGGTCAGGAACACGAGCGCGGCGCGGCCGTCTTGGGGGTCAGGACGGCGTTCGACGAGGCCGTCGCGCTCGAGCAGGCGGACCATCGTCGTCATCGTCTGCTTGCTGAGTCGCGCGCGTCTGGCGATCTCACCCATCCGCAGGCCATCTTCCTCATACAGCGGGATGAGGATCGACCCATACGAGGGCCGCACTTCGGGAAAGCCTGCGGCGGCGAAGCGCTCGGCGAGCAGTTCGTTCCAGCGCTGGCTCGCCTTGGCGAGCAAGAAACCCAGGTTGTCCCGGGTCAGCGGCGACGGCCGGCGGGCGGCGCCCGTCT
>Ga0126382_10000811_pt1 | contig 12345 bp, 14 predicted proteins | sample PanSoiMetPlot_30_FD_92548 | JGI IMG/M metagenome (GOLD analysis project Ga0126382, IMG submission 92548) | Tropical forest soil microbial communities from Panama - MetaG Plot_30 | ecosystem: Environmental > Terrestrial > Soil > Tropical forest > Bulk soil | place: Panama | collected 2016-02-17 | reverse complement strand
TCGCGCTTTCAGGGCCGCATGTCGGTTATTATGGTTGACATCGATCATTTCAAGAGATTGAACGACGAGTTTGGACATCTCCTGGGTGACGAGGTGTTGCGTGTGGTCGCCGGGCTGCTTAAACAGCAGCTACGCAAAGTTGATATGGTGTGCCGCTACGGAGGAGAGGAATTTGCTGTTGTGGTGCCTGAAACCACGGGAGAGAATGCAGTCACGGTGGCGGAAAAATTACGCCGCCAGGTTGAGACCCATCCTTTCCCCGGTGTGCCCAGACCCGTCACCATCAGTTGCGGCGTCGCCGAATATCCTGTACACGGTTCCACTCGCGATGAAGTTGTGGCGGCCGCAGACAGCGCACTCTATACAGCCAAGCAGGCGGGAAGAAACCGCGTGGTGGCTGCTCTTACCAAAGAAATCTCCGCTTCACAAAATGGATAACAACCAGGGACTTGCCTGATGGGGAATACAGGAACCGCTCTTTCCAAGGTAGTGGCCAAGATTGCCAGTGTAGGTGTAGACGAGCCCAGCAATACCTTCCTGCAAGACTGCTTCAAGCAATTCGGGATCAACGTGGTGCCCGTCGGCGGGGAGTTTGCGGAGGTGCTGGGCAAGAAGAAATTTGAGGCCTGCGTGCTGCGTCTCTATGCTGACAACGCGGAACAAATCCTTTCTGCCGCGCGCAACTCCACATCCAACAAGCGCATGGTGATCTATGGAATTGCTCACAACACCAAAGAGGCGCTGCGTTTTTCTTCCTATGGCATCAATGCGATTTTTGATGAGCCGCTGGAACGGCAAGGCGTGTTGAGGGTGGTTCGCTCCACGCACTTGCTCGTGATTCACGAACTGCGGCGTTACGTGCGCATTCCGGTGGTTACGGAAGCAATCATCGATACCGGCAGAGGCAAGAACCTTGTAGCTGCAAGCCAGGAAGTAAGCGCCGGCGGCATGTCTGTCCGCTGCTCCTCTTCCATCCCGGCACAGGACATGGTGCGGGTTTCATTGACGCTTCCCGGCGGGAAACCGACTAAGGTGCGCGCAACCGTCTGCTGGGCGCGTCCAAACGAGAACCTTTACGGATTGCGCTTCGATAACACTGATGATGCGCGCCTGGCCGTGCGGAACTGGATAGACCTCTATCTGGAACTCGTGTAAGCTGGGATTCCACACCCATCCGCATCGCAGGTTTCATAAGTATGTACACAATCGAACTGGAAAAAGTGCGCAAGAGCTACGACCATTTTGTCGCGGTCGATGATCTCTCGTTCAAGATTGAGCAGGGCGCGGTGTTCGGCCTTCTGGGGCCGAACGGCGCGGGAAAAACCAGCACCATCCGCATGATGATCGGCATTACGGCGCCGGATTCCGGTAGCGTCCGCGTGTTTGGCCAGCCTTTCGATCGCAGGTGCCTGGAAAAGGTCGGCTATCTGCCGGAAGAACGCGGGCTGTACAAAAAGATGAAGATGCTGGACCAGCTTGTTTTTCTGGCGGAGCTGCACAACATGCCGGCGGCGGCTGCGCGGCGAAACGCCGTTGAGTGGTGCGAACGCCTGGACATTTCCGAGAAGCTGGCCAGCAAGGTGGAGGAGCTGTCCAAGGGCATGCAGCAAAAAATTCAGTTTATTGCCGCCCTGCTGCACGATCCTGATTTCATCATCATGGACGAGCCCTTCTCCGGCCTTGATCCAGTCAATGTGAACTTGCTGAAAGACGTTCTGCTGGACCTGAAGAAAAAAGGAAAAACCATTCTGTTCTCCACTCATCGCATGGACCAGGTGGAAAAACTGTGTGACTCGATTTGCCTGATTAACAAAGGCAAGGCCGTCATTCAGGGAGACTTGAAAAAAGTAAAGGCCCAATATGGGAAGAACAACGTGCAGATCGGCTACGAAGGGAATGGCGATTTTCTGCAACACAATACGCTGGTGAGCTCATTCAACGACTACGGCAATTACGTGGAGGTGCGGCTTGCCCCGGGCGCCGATCCGCAACAGCTTCTGCGCATGGTGGCCGACCATTCGCGAGTCAACCGGTTTGAATTGATGGAGCCTTCGCTGGAAGAGATCTTCATCGACGTGGTAGGAAAAGCCAATGCATAAGATATTCATTATCGCCAGGCGCGAGTACCTGGAGAGGGTGCGGACGAAGTCATTCATCGTGATGACTTTTCTGATTCCGGCGCTGATGCTGGCCGTCACCGTCTTGCCCAGCATGCTGATGATGAAGGGCGGCGGCGGAACAAAACATCTGGTCGTGGTTGCATCTGACGCCAGAACCGCCGATCTGATTCGTCAACAGCTCTTGAAATTGTCTGAAGATCAGAAAAATCGTCCTGCCAGCAATTCACAGATGGAGAGGGACAACATGCCCTCGATTGGCACGCTAAGTGTGGACGCGGACACGGATGTCTCCGATGCTCACCGGTCGGCCCTCACCGAAAAGGTCAAAAATAAGCAATTGGATGGAGTGATATTCGCCACCAAGGATGCTCTCGCACAAAGAAAAGTCTCATTTCTCACCCGTGATGTTTCCGGCTTTATCACCAACGCCGCCATTGAACGAGGCATGAACCAGGCGTTGCGTCGGGACCTGCTGAAGAGCAAGGGAATGAATGACCAGGAAATTGACAAGGCGATGTTGAACGTGGACTTGAGTCCGCAGAGCCCTACCGGTACTGGTAATCCTCAAGTTGTGTTTTTCACTGTATTTTCCATGGCAATGATCCTCTACATGGTGACCCTCCTGTACGGCATTAACGTGATGCGAGCCATTCTGGAGGAAAAGTCTTCGCGAGTCATGGAAGTCATGTTGTCCACCGCTAAGGCCAATGAAATGATGGCCGGAAAGATTTTGGGCGTGGGAGCAGTTGGGCTTACACAAATTGCCATTTGGGCCCTCATGGTGATTGTGCCTTCCGCTGCGGGAGCCATAGCTTTTGCGCAGTTGATCAAAGGTGTTCTCTCGGTCAAGGTGCTCGTATATTTCGCCGTCTTCTTTCTGCTTGGTTTCACGCTATATAGCACTCTGTGCGCAGCAGTCGGCGCCATGGTGAACTCCGAACAGGAAGCCCAGCAGCTTCAGTTCATCGTCATGATGCCGATGATTATCTCCGTCATCATCATGGTGAATATCATCCAGAATCCGACCAGTTCCGCAGCATTGTGGGCCTCGCTCTTTCCTTTGACCGCTCCACTCATCATGTTCCTGCGCGTCGCGCTTCAGTCGCCTGCCTGGTGGGAGATAGCCATTTCTATCGGCCTCATGATGGCAACCATCGTCGGCCTGGTCTGGGTTTGCGGTCGCATCTATCGCGTGGGCATCCTTATGTATGGCAAGAAACCCACGTTGCCGGAACTCATGAAGTGGATCCGGTACGCCTAGAGGAAGAATTTGTAATTGGGTAATTTGGTAATTGGAAAATTGAAGATCAACGGCGAAGGGACACCAGGGATGAACTCCCTGTCTGTCGCGGAAGAGGAATCAAAGAGCGAGAAAAGTTCTCGCCCTTTTACTTTGCGGCAGCGATTCCTGCTGTGGTTAATCTCCTGGAGTGCTTATCTTGTGCTCCGTGTGCTCGGTTCCACGCTGCGATTCCAGATCACCACGGAGGAAGGCAGCCTGGCAGATGGCCGCCGCGTGGCCCTGCCCGGCATTTATTGCTTCTGGCATCGGGCCATGATTCCTTCCGCCTATCATTTCCGCAACATGCAGATTGCCATCATGATCAGCCGCAGCTTTGATGGCGAGTGCATTGCCCGGATTGTGGAGAAACTGGGGTTTCGTCCCGTGCGCGGCTCAAGTTCACGCGGAGGCGCGGGCGCACTGATGGCCATGCGGGAGGAACTGGAGTTGGGACATCCAGCGGTATTTACAGCGGACGGACCGCGCGGCCCGCTCTACGTGGCCAAGCCCGGCGCGGTCGCACTGGCAAGAAAATCAGGTTACAAGATCTGCTGTTTCCACGTGGCGATGGAACGCGCGTGGATTCTGAAATCGTGGGACCGGATGATGATTCCCAAGCCTTTCTCGCGGGCTTCGTTCTATATCACCGGCCCGCTCGAAGTTCCGTCCGACGTCACGGATGAGCAGTTGGAGGCATCGCGACAGCAGGTACAAGCAGGGTTAGATCGCGCGCGCATGGGAGCTGAGGCCAGGCTGAAGCCGGGACCTCAGCATATCCAAACCATCTAACATCGGCTTTGTGAAATCTCAGCCGGCTCTAGTGGCGGTCGTCGCGATCGTGATCCCGGTCGCCGCGATCATGGTCACGATCATGATGATGTTTTCTATGTTTCTTATGCTTTTTGTGATGCTTGTCATCTCTGTCGTGATCGTTTACTCGGCGGTCATCGCGATCACGGTCGCGGTCCTGGGCAAACATGAAACTGCCCGAAAAACCGCTAAAGAGAACTGACGCACAAAGGAACAAAGCAATACGCAACTTACTCATATAGCCTCTGCAATCCTTTCAATTTAAAGATAAGAAAATGACCCTGTGTATTGTTAGATGCCAAAAGTGAGTGGCCGGGAATCGGGTGATCGCGCGTGATCCGGTGATCTTGTGATGCATATAATTGCCGCTGTGCAGGCTGCAGCTCGGATTCTGGCTATCGATTACGGCTCCCGGCGAATGGGGCTGGCGGTATCCGATCCCCTGGGCATCACGGCGCAGGGGCTGGAAACAATGCAGCGGAGAAACAAGCGCGCCGATCTTGCCTACCTGGAGCGCGTAATCCGCGAGCATGAGGTAAAGGAGATCGTGGTTGGCTATCCTCTGAAAATGAGCGGGGAAAAAGGGCCGCAATCCGAACGGGCGGCGGAATTTGCCGCAGAGCTGCGGCAGCGGTTTGGGTTGCAGGTACACCTCTGGGATGAAAGATTGACTTCCGCTGAGGCCAACCGGCTATTGCGCGAAGCGGAGCTGAGCATCGAGAAGCGTGCGCGGGCTGTGGACCGCATGGCAGCCGTTCTGATTTTGCAATCCTTTCTGCAGGCCCGAGGTGCGCGCCAATGATAGTCCCATCGGTTGTTGCCCAATCGTACCCATTGGAACTTGCATCTTGATAAATGAGCGCTCCTGTCCGCTTTACAATGAAATCAGGAAAAAACGCCACATTTTTTAGTACAGCCAAAAGCCAATGATCCGCTTCCTTTTTAAGCTGATTTTTGTAGCCATCCTTGCCGTGGCCCTTTTTGTGGCTTACGGGCTATTGCTGCCTACAGGTCCGCAGTCGCAGCAGCTGGTACAGCTCAAGCCTGGTTCCTCCGCGCGGCATATTGCTGCCGACCTGAAGCAGGCGGGAATCATACGAAGTCAGTACGCATTTCTGCTGTGGCATTACTTCCTCGGCAAGAAATCGTTGAAGGCAGGAGAGTACGCCTTTGACCATACTGCGACGCTGCGTGAAGTTTATGACCGGATCGCGCGTGGCGACCTCTACTTCCATACCGTCGTGATCCCGGAGGGGTTCAACATTTTCGATGTTGCATCTGCCGTCGAGTCTGCAGGACTGGGAAAACGAGACGACTTTCTGGTAATTGCTCGCACTCAGACTGCCCTGGTGCGCGATCTGGATCCAAAAGCGCTGAGTCTTGAAGGCTATCTGTTTCCTGATACGTATCACTTCACTCGAACGCAATCTCTGCGCGACATCGCCGCCACCATGGTCCACCGGTTTCGCCAGGCAACGCATGACTTTGGTTTCAATGGCAATGTTCACAACATTGTGACCATGGCCAGCATGGTGGAGAAAGAAACTGCGGTTCCTGATGAGCGTCCGCTGGTAGCCAGCGTCTTTGAAAACAGGTTGGCGAGGAACATGGTGCTGGCCACCGATCCCACCGTGATCTATGCGGCTTTGCTGGAGAATCGGTATCGCGGGACTATCTACCAGTCAGATTTGCAATCCAGGTCGCCTTACAACACCTATAAGATTACGGGCTTGCCTCCAGGCCCGATCTGCAATCCGGGGAAGGAATCACTGCTGGCGGCCATGCATCCTGCCACCACCAACTATCTTTATTTTGTCAGCGATAATCAAGGCCACCATCGCTTTGCCCGCACCGAACGTGAGCATGCCAGCAATGTTGCGGTATACCGCCACGCTGTGGCCCAGCAAGACAGATAACATCGACATTTGTAAAGAACTGCAAATCCTTGAGTCGCACAATGCCGCAGAATGCCGCTCTCTGTTTCAAAGAGCTCAGATATACTTATATCTGCCAGGGGAATCTAACTTTATAGAATGAGTCTTCATAGTAAGCTGCGCATTTCTTTGCTTTTGTTGGGTCTGGTACCGCTGACGGGTTGCCTTTTCCGCAGTCACGAAATCCGCCGGCCGGTGAGTACGGCTGCGCTCAAAGATGCCAGCAAAGAGCAGTTAATTGATTTCATTAACACCAACGCCGCCCGTCTGCAAAGCCTGAAAGCGAGCGTGGACTTCAACCTGGCTGTCAGCAAGCAGAGGAAGGGCAAAGCCAACGAATTCAAAGTCACTGAATATACAGAGGTCAGCGGCTACCTGTTGATGCGCAAACCGGAAATGCTGCGCATGATCGGGCTGGTTCCGGCCGTCCGCAGCACGCTGTTTGATATGGCCGGCAATGCCAAAGGCTTCGCCCTGTCCATCCCGCCGCAGAGTAAGTTTTTCGTTGGCTCTAACCAGGTTCAAAAGCTGTCTCTTCAGCCGCTCGAGAATATTCGGCCACCAATCATCTTCGACGCGTTGCTATTCAAGGAGATTGACGAGCGAAATGAAATAGCTGTACTCGAGCAGGGCACAGAGATCGTCAAGGATCCCAAGACACATAAGGACGTAGAGCAATCCGACTACGAAATCCTGGTCATTCACGGAAAAGACAAGGACGCCTATCTTTCACGAAAGATCATCTTCAGCCGCGTTAACCTGCTGCCTGACCGGCAACTCATCTATAACTCGCAGGGGCACGTGGTTACTGATGCGTCCTATGAGACCTTCAAAAACTATGGCGCTCTCCTCTTTCCGGAGACGGTACACATCTCGCGTCCCATTGAGGGCTTTGACATCCAGATCAAATTCAGCAAGTTGAACCTGAACGAGCCGCTCAGAGACGACCAATTCGTTCTCAACCAGCCACCCGGCGTAAAGGTCATTAACCTGGACCAGAAAAACGCAAACACTGCGGGAGTAGGTGGCCAGCCGACGGAAGAAAGCCACAAGATTCACTGAGTAAGCGCGGCGTTCCCTGCGCGTTGTTACAATTGCTTCCATGAACAAGATGATTGTGGCCAATCTCGCCTATCGACCCTTGCGGTCGCTGATCAGCATTATCGCTGTGGCGGTAGAGGTTACGCTGATTCTGCTCATTGTGGGGCTGGCGACGGGCATGCTCAACGATAGCCGGAAGCGCCAGGAAGGCACTGGGGCCGATATCATCGTCAGACCCCCTGGGTCTTCCAATCTCATCGGTCTGAGCGGAGCGCCTGTCTCCGAAAAGGTTGCCGACATCCTGCGCAAACAACCGCATGTTGTGGCTGCATCTCCGGTCGTGGCACAACTTACCTCGGGGGGGAATATCGAGGTGATTTACGGAATTGGTCTGGAATCGTTTGAAGCTGTCGGAGGCCCATTCCACTACCTCGAGGGAGGCGCCTTTCAAGGACCGGACGACATGCTTGTGGATGACTATTTTGCTTCAGCAAACAAGGTGCATGTCGGAAACACGGTTGAGGTTTTGAATCACAAATTCCGGGTTGCGGGGATTGTGGAACACGGACGTGGTGGCCGCCGGTTTATTCCCATCCGGACCATGCAGGACCTGATCGGTGCGGTAGGTAAAGCAACTATGTTTTATGTGAAGCTGGATGATCCGGCAAACGCGGATGCTGTCGCCGCCCAGATCAAGACTATTTCCGGCATGGAAAACTATAACGTCATGTCCATGCGTGAATTCCTCAGTTTGATGACAACAGATAAAATGCCGGGGCTGTCGTCGTTTATCAAGGTAGTCGTGGGTATTGCCGTAGTCATCGGGTTTATTGTTATTTTCCAATCTATGTACACCGCGGTGATGGAGCGTACTCGGGAAATAGGAATTCTCAAGTCTCTGGGAGCTTCCAAGCTCTATATTGTGAGAGTGATACTGCGGGAAACCCTGCTGCTGGCGGTGGCAGGCATTATTGTCGGAATGGCCATTAGCTTTGCCGCGCGTCCGTTACTGCACTATAAGTTCCCCACATTGCCTGTCGAAATCACCAAGGGCTGGCTTCTGCGGTCCACAATCATTGCGGTGATCGGCGCGATGATGGGCGCTATCTATCCAGCTTACAAAGCCGCCCAGAAAGACCCAATCGACGCGCTGGCATACGAATAACTGCTAGACTGATTGCTGGTCCCGACCGTCATGGTCTTCGTACTGGACAACTACGATTCCTTCACTTACAACCTGGTGCAATATCTGGGTGAGATGGGAGAAAAGGTTGAAGTGCGGCGAAATGATCAGGTCAGTTGCGCAGAGATTGAGGACCTGAATCCTTCACACATCGTGATTTCTCCCGGTCCGTGCACTCCACAAAAGGCCGGGATCAGCATCGATTTGCTCAAGTATTTTGCCGGTAAAAAGCCGGTTCTGGGGGTTTGCCTGGGACACCAGGCGATAGGAGCTGCCTTCGGCGGGGAAGTAATCCGGGCGGGCAAAGTCATGCACGGCAAGGTCAGCAAAGTGGAACATGACAGCAAAACCATTTTCAGCGGTGCTCCGTGCCCACTCACAGCCACTCGCTATCATTCCCTGATCGTTTCAGAAAAAGGCTTGCCCCGAGAATTGGAGATAAGCGCACACACCCAGGAGGCTGATGGAACGCAGGTCATCATGGGGTTAAGGCACAGGCGCTTTCCAATTGAGGGGGTCCAGTTCCATCCTGAGAGCGTCCTTACCCAGTCCGGTAAGCTGCTGCTGAAGAATTTTCTGGCGCTCTGACCCTGTTTCCAAGCTAGAATTCTTGCGAACGGTGGATCGCATCCTTCTGGAGCCACGGCCAATTTGCCCTGCCCGGTGGAGCGGATGCGAAAGGGCGCCGCTGCTGAAAATTCCTGATTCGCGGCGAACGATGAGCACATCACGTACAAACTGGGAGAGGTCTCTATGGCGGAACCGCAACCCGAAAAGCGTTCTACCCGCCGCTTTGTCCTGGATCTGCCGATCGTGGTCAAATTTCTTGAGAATGGCACCTACGAGGTGACCGGCCATACCCGCGATGTCAGCTCGCGTGGAGTATTCTTTTATGTGAGGTCAAAAATCGAAGAAGGCGTGCCCATAGAATTCGTGATGACGTTGCCTTCAGAAATTACACTTACCGATCCCATTCGCGTCCATTGCACCGGGAAAGTGGTGAGAGTGGATACGACCGGTGACGAGCAAGGTGTGGCTGTCGCCGTTGATAAGTATGATTTTGTTCGCGAGACCTGAACCATAGATCATAGGCCTGTGTTTTTGCTGCCAAGAAAAATCCCAAATCTGTACGCGGTCTTTGCGCTGCTGCTGGTCTCTTCCGCGGCAGCCCAATCGCCTCCAGTCATCGGTGAATTGTTTGCTTCGGAAACCACGGTCCACGGCCCGGCGCTTTTGACTGGCACCGGCATGAGGGTCATCAGCGGCTCGCAGGTTGCTGCAGGAAAATCCGTAGCCACGCTGCGTCTGGAACGTGGCGGCGAACTTCTACTCTGTCCCAATGCCAGCGTTACCGTAAGTGCGACCCAAGGCCTTGCCCCGCAGAGCCGTCAGGAATTAATGATGGCGATGGATCCCGGTTCGGTGGAACTGGATTATCCAATCAACGATCTGGCAGACACATTGATCACTCCTGACTTCAAACTGATGCTCGCCGGTCCGGGCGTATTCCACTTTGCCCTGGGCGTCAATAATCAGGGCGATACTTGCATCAAGCCGATGCGCGGTAACAGCGCCAGTATCATCGTGGCTGAAATGCTGGGGAACGGTGTTTATCAGGTGAAGCCTGATGAAGCGATCCTGTTCGCTGGAGGCAAGCTGAGTGGCCGCACTCCGCTCATCGGTGAATGCGGATGCCCGCGACCTCCTCCAGTAATGGTGGCTGAAGAAAAGAAGGCCGCGCCCAGCGAAACTGGCCCCGCGCCAGCTAATATCGTCGCGGCTCCCCCTCCGCGGGAAAAATCTGATCCGACTGCACCTTTGCCGCCTGAAAAACCCGATGCCGTGCGTGTTGAAGTCGGGGTCCCACTGATCTATCGCGGCGACGAACCACTGCAGCCGGCTTACACTGTTGCCCACATTAATTTTTCTGCGCTGCCAAATGTCGATTTACCGCAAGAAAAGGTAGAACCGGACGTTCTAAAGTCAGATAAGGCAGACGTGTCGGCAAAAGCCAGGCAAAAGAAGGGATTCTTCGGCAGGATTAAGGGATTTTTCGCGTCTTTATTTCATAAGTAAGTTGTTGGTTTGGCGCGAATTAATTAAAATTTACAAGGTTAACCGAACATTTTGGAACCTTTAGGCCCTGCAGCCGTCTATACTGGTGTCAGTCATGTCTCTGCTCGACAGTCAGGAAAATAAGGACCCTCAACATCTCTCCGCCAACCAGCCCCCGGAGCCGGTGCCCCAGACTTCCGTGATTAAGTTCGTGAAGGAGCCGACGCCGGACACTACGATTATGCCCACGCTTTTTGGGGCCGGTTATGGCACTTATCAGGTTCGCCCAGAAAATTTTGTATTGTCGTTTCTGAGCCATACGCTCGCTATCGCGTTCATTTTGCTGCTGCTGCATTTTGGCGTGCAGACGGTGAAGGCGCCCGACAAGACTAAGTACGATGTGGTGAAGCTGGATCCTTACGTCCCTATGCATGTTGGAAAACAGGCTGGAGGCGGCGGAGGTGGTGGTGATGCCAGCAAACTAAAGGCTTCAGCAGGGACTCCACCAAAAGCTTCATTGCAACAGCAGATTGTTCCGCCGACCGTAGAAATTCCGAAAGTGCAAGCCAAAATTACAGCGCAGCCAACCATCGTGGCTGACTTGAGATTCCCGCAAACAACTCAGGTTGGCGATCCGCTATCCAAGCTCATGATTCCTTCTAATGGCGCCGGAGTTGGCAGCGGAATTGGTTCTGGATCCGGAGGTGGAATCGGTGCTGGTTCTGGCGGCGGTCTTGGTCCCGGTTCCGGCGGAAATTTTGGTGGTGGAGTTTTTCGTGTAGGCAACGGCGTGACCGCGCCAATTCCAATTTATCAACCTGATCCTGACTACTCTGACGAAGCCCGCAAAGCCAAGTATCAAGGCACCGTTGTTCTGAATGTGATTGTTGGAGCTGATGGTCGCGTTCACAGCGCACAAGTTGCGCGCTCACTGGGAATGGGGCTGGACGAGAAGGCGAAGGAGAAAGTAATGATTTGGAAGTTCAAGCCAGCCACAAAGGATTCCAAGCCAGTCGCCGTCGAAGTGAGCGTAGAAGTCACGTTCAATCTTTACTAGCACTCGGCAATCAGTGCTCAGCATTCAGTCCGCAAGACGTTTTTGGGCTGAAGATGCGCAGCTATGAGCGCATGGTTAGAGTTGCCCCCTCAGTTTGTCCGACCCAAAATGGAAAATGACGCAACAAAGGGTGTGTGCACTCAGCATCTCACCATGCCCTGAGGAAAGCGTGCCCTTAGCCCGCAAGGTATGTGGTTTGAATGCTGTGCGCTAATTGCTGAGGGCTTCTCTAATCCCGAGCTTCTTCCAACTGGCCCTGTTCGAGTTTTTCCTGGCAGGCAATGCAGTAGCGGGTCCAAGGCACGGCTTCGAGCCGCTTGGGGTTGATTTCATTACCGCAGCTCACACACTCTCCAAACACGCCTTCGCGGATGCGCTGCAGCGCGGTTTCCACCATTTGCAGGAGCTGGCGCTCGTTATTGCTCTGAGAAAAGAGGAATTCTTTGGTATAAGAACTGGCTGCACGATCAGCAATGTCCTGAGCCGAATCCTGGTCGGCAATGCGGCCATCCTCTTCAGTGCGGCTTACTGCCTTGCGCAACGCCTGCTGGCGCTCTTCCAATCGCTTTCTGAACGATTCGAGCTTCTTCTTATCCATGTTTCGCGACAAATTAGTAATCTTAGACGCCATATCTGGAAACCGTCAAACTGGTAGTACACATATGATGCCTTTCAGCGCCTGACGGTTCCAACTCTCCAATGGAATTTTGACTACTAGTGCTGCTCGTTTTTGCTTTTAGAAAGAAAAAAAGCGGCCCCATTCGGACCGCTCTGAAAAGAGGCAAGGGAGGGAGGGGAAAGTCTCAGGGAAGGCGATGCAAGATGAAGTCGAGGCAAACGCCAAGACGCTCGGATTGGAAAAG
>Ga0126382_10000810_pt1 | contig 12346 bp, 10 predicted proteins | sample PanSoiMetPlot_30_FD_92548 | JGI IMG/M metagenome (GOLD analysis project Ga0126382, IMG submission 92548) | Tropical forest soil microbial communities from Panama - MetaG Plot_30 | ecosystem: Environmental > Terrestrial > Soil > Tropical forest > Bulk soil | place: Panama | collected 2016-02-17 | reverse complement strand
TGCCGTCGTACTACGAGAGCTTCGGCATGGTCGCCCTCGAGGCCATGGCCTGTGGCAGCCCCGTGGTCGCCTCTCGCGTGGGCGGCCTCACCACGACGGTGAAGGACGGCGTCACCGGCTATCTGGTGCCCGAGGGAGATGCCGCCGCGCTCGCCGATCGCCTCGATCTCCTCCTCCGCGATCCGAAGACGCGCGCACGCCTCGGCCGCGAGGCGGTGCGGTGGGCCGCGGATCACCGCTGGCCCTGCGTCGCCGAGGCGGTGTGCCGGCTCTACTCCGAGCTGCGCCCGCAGGCGCTTTCCCATCTGAGCCGAGGGCGGTGCCAGAGCTGATGGCCCCCAGCGACGGTCCGCTCTCCGTCAACGGCCGGAGCTACGCGTGGCCCACGAGGCCTCTCGTGGTGGTGTGTGTGGACGGCTGCGAGCCGGACTATTTGAAGGAAGCGTACGCGGCGGGCGCCATGCCCTACCTTTCCGCCGCGTCGGGGGCCGGGGCGAGCCTCCTCGGTTCCTCCGTGGTGCCGAGCTTCACCAATCCCAACAACCTGTCCATCGTGACCGGCGTCTCGCCCGCCGTGCACGGGATCTGCGGCAACTATTTCTGGGATCGCGACGCAGGCGCGGAAGTGATGATGAACGATCCGAAGTATCTTCGCTGCGACACCATCCTCGCCGCTTTCGCGGCGGCGGGAGCGACGGTGGGCGTGGTCACCGCCAAGGACAAGCTCCGCCGTCTCCTCGGCCACGGGATGCGCGGCATCTGCTTCTCCTCGGAGCAGGCGGACAAGGTGACGGCAGCGGAGCACGGCATCACCGACGTGCTCGGCCTCGTGGGCCTCCCTCTTCCCTCCGTGTACAGCGCCGATCTGAGCGAGTTCGTGTTCGCGGCCGGGGTCAAGCTCATGGAGTCGACGCGGCCGGACATCCTCTACCTGTCAACCACGGACTACATCCAGCACAAACATGCGCCGGGCACCGCGGCGGCCAACGACTTCTATCGGATGATGGACGGCTATCTTGGCCAGCTCGACGAGCTCGGCGCCACCATCGCCATTACCGCCGATCACGGCATGAACGCCAAGACCGATGCGGCGGGAAAGCCGCAGGTCATCTACCTCCAGGACGTGCTCGACGACTGGCTCGGCACCGGGCGCGCGCGAGTCATCTTGCCCATCACCGACCCCTACGTAGTGCACCACGGCGCCCTCGGCTCCTTCGCCACCGTGTACCTGCCCGACGGCGTCTCCGCCCGCTCCAGCGCGGCCAGCGTGGCCGCCCTGCCCGGGATGGACCTCGTGCTCGATCGCGAGGAAGGCTGCCGCCGCTTCGAGCTGCCTCCCGATCGCATGGGCGACCTCATCGCCGTCTCCGCGCGCCACACCGTCATCGGCACCAGCGCGGCCAAGCACGACCTCTCCGGGCTCGACGCGCCGCTTCGCTCGCACGGCGGCCTCACCGAGCAATCGGTGCCCCTGGTCTTCAATCGTCCAATCGGCGAGCTGCCCTCCGGGCGCCGCCTGCGGAACTTCGACATCTTCGACCTCGCCCTGAATCGCGCCCAGTAATGTCGCTGCCGACCCACGCCCGCGCGGTGATCGTGGGGGGCGGGATCGTGGGGACGAGCGTCGCCTATCACCTCGCCGGGCTCGGCTGGTCCGAGGTGGTCCTTCTCGAGCAGGGACGTCTCTCCGGCGGGACCACGTGGCACGCGGCCGGGCTCGTCGGCCAGCTCCGCTCCTCCAGCAACCTGACCCAGCTCATCCGCTACAGCGCAGATCTCTACAGCCGCCTGGAGGCGGAAACGGGCCAGGCCACGGGATGGAAGCGCTGCGGCAGCATCAGCGTGGCGCGGACAGCCGAGCGCATGGTGCAGCTCGAACGCAACGCGGCCCTCGCGCGCTCCTTCGGCATCGAGGCCGAGGTGATCAGCACCAAGCAGGCGGGCGAGCGCTACCCGCTCATGCGCACCGACGACCTTGTGGGTGCGGTGTGGATTCCCGGTGACGCCAAGGCCAATCCCGCTGATATCACCCAGGCCCTCGCGCGCGGCGCCCGCGCGCGCGGCGCGCAGATCCACGAGGGCGTGACGGCCACGGGGGTGCGGATCGAGAGCGGACGCGTGGCGGGCGTGGAGACCTCGGATGGTGTCATCGCCACCGAGACCCTCGTCAACTGCGCGGGCATGTGGGCGCGCGAGCTCGGGCGACTGAGCGGAGTCACGGTGCCGCTCCACGCCTGCGAGCACATGTACATCGTGACCAAGCCCATCGAAGGGGTGCCGTCCGATCTGCCCGTCCTGCGTGATACCGACGGCCACATCTATTTCAAGGAAGAGGTAGGGGGCATTCTCATGGGCGGCTTCGACCCCTGGGCCAAGCCATGGGGCATGGCGGGCATTCCCCAGGGGTTCAGCTTCGGCACTCTGCCCGAGGACTGGCAGAAGTTCGAGCCCCTCATGCGGCACGCCATTCAACGCGTACCCGCCCTCGAGACGGCGGAGGTGCGCCTCCTCATGAACGGGCCGGAGAGCTTCACGCCCGACAACTACTTCATCCTCGGCGAGGCGCCCGAGGTGCGGCATTACTACGTGGGGGCGGGGTTCTGCTCGGGAGGCATCGCGGCCGCGGGCGGGGCGGGACGCGCCCTCGCCCAGTGGATCGCCGACGACCGCGCACCCATGGACCTGTGGCCCGCGGACATCCGGCGCTTTGCGCCCTTCCACGCCAATCCCGAGTTCCTCCGCGAGCGGGTGAGCGAGATCGTGGGCGTGCACTACTTCGTGGCCTTCCCGAATCGCGAGCTCCACAGCGGGCGCGGCCTTCGGCGCTCGGCGCTGCACGACCGGCTGCGCGAGCGTCACGCGTCCTTCGGGAGCAAGATGGGATGGGAGCGCGTGAACTGGTTCGCTCCGATCGGCGTCGCTCCCGAGATCGAGTACTCCTTCGGTCGCCAGAACTGGTTTCCCTACGCGGCGGCCGAGCACCGCGCCTGCCGCGAGGCGGTGGCGCTGTTCGACCAGAGCTCCTTCGCCAAGTTTCGCCTCGAAGGGACCGAGGCCGAGCGTGTCCTCCAGCGCCTCTGCGCCAACGACGTGGCGGTGGAGCCCGGCCGCCTCGTGTACACGGGCATGCTCAACGACCGCGGTGGCTTCGAAAGTGATCTCACCGTGACGAGGCTTGCCCGCGACGCCTACCTCATCGTGACGGGCTCAGCCCAGAGCACGCGAGACTTCCACTGGATCACGCAGCACATCCCCGAGGGAGCGCGCGCCATCCTCACCGACGTCACGGGCGCCTCGGCCGTGCTCGGCGTCATGGGCCCGCGGGCGCGCGACCTCCTCTCGCGCCTCAGCTCCGCGGATTTCTCGAACACGGCCTTTCCCTTCGCCACGAGCCGCGAGATCTGCCTGGGGCGCGCGCGGGTGCGGGCCTCCCGCGTCACGTACGTGGGCGAGCTCGGCTGGGAGCTCTACGTGCCCGTGGAGTCTGCCGCCGACGTCTACGATGCCCTCCAGGAAGCCGGCGGGGATCTCGGGCTCCGGGACGCGGGCTACTACGCCATCGAGTCCCTGCGCATGGAGAAGGCCTATCGGGCGTGGGGGCGAGAGCTGACCACCGAGGACACGCCGCTCGAGGCGGGACTGGGCTTCGCCGTGCGCCTCGACAAGCCGGGCGGCTTCATCGGGCGGGAAGCTCTCCTCGCCCAGCGGGACCGGGCCTTGCCCCGTCGGCTTGTGAGCTTCATCCTCGACGATACCGACGCCTATCCGCTGGGCGACGAGCCGATCTGGAGCGAGGGGCGTATCGTGGGCTCGACCACGTCCGCGGCCTACGGCCACAGTCTGGGGCGCGCCGTAGCCATGGGCTACGTGAAGCGCGCCGGGGGCGTCGACGAGCGGTACCTCGCCGATGCCCTCTTCGAGATCGAGATCGGCGGCGTCCGCGCGACCGCGCGCGGCAGCCTCCGGCCACCGTACGATCCCGACGGCGTCAAGATCAGGAGCTGAAAGGAGCACGACATGACTGAGCCTCGACGCGATCCGTGGCTGCTGACGCCCGGTCCTCTGACCACCTCCCGCACCGTCAAGGAAGCGATGCTCCGCGACTGGGGATCACGGGACGCGGAGTTCATCAAGCTCAACGCCCGCGTGCGGGAGCGGCTCGTGGAGTTGGCGGGCGGGGAGGGGACGCACGTGTGCGTGCCGCTCCAGGGCAGCGGGACTTTCATCGTGGAGGCGATGCTCGCCACGCTCGTGTCCCCCGAGGGCAAGGTCGCGGTGCTCGTGAACGGCGCCTACGGGAAGCGCATGGTGCGCATCTGCGAGTACCTCCCGCGCCCCTGTGTGTCGATCGAGACCACCGAGGACACGCCGGTGTCCGCGGCCACCCTCGACGCCACGCTCGCCGCCGATCCCGCTATCACGCACGTGGCGGTGATTCAGTGCGAGACGACCTCGGGCGTGCTGAATCCGGTGGAGGAGATCGCCGCCGTCGCCGCCCGCCACCGCCGCCGCCTCCTCGTGGACGCCATGAGCGCCTTCGGTGCCTTGCCCCTCCACGCCGGCCGCGTGCCGTACGACGCGCTGGTCGCCTCGTCGAACAAGTGTCTCGAAGGCGTGCCCGGAGTCGGCTTCGCCATCATCCGTCAGTCCGCGCTGCAGGCCTCGCGGGGGCACGCGCACTCGCTCTCCTTCGACCTGCACGATCAGTGGGTGAGCATGGAGAAGACGGGCCAGTGGCGTTTCACCCCGCCGACGCACGTGCTGGCCGCGCTCGACCAGGCGCTTGCCGAGCACGCCGCGGAGGGCGGCACGGCAGGGCGCGGGGCCCGCTACGCCAGCAACTGCCGCATCCTCGTGGAGGGCCTCCGCGCCCTGGGCTTCCAAACCCTCCTCCCCGACGCGATCCAGGCGCCCATCATCGTCACCGTGCGCATGCCCGCCGATCCCGCGTTCAACTTCGAGAGCTTCTACGATCGCCTCGCGCGCCGTGGCTACGTCATCTATCCCGGCAAGCTCACCGTCGCCGACAGCTTCCGCATCGGGTGCATCGGCCGCCTCGGAGAGAGCGAGATGCGTGGCGTTCTCGACGCCATCCGCCAGATCCTCGCCGAGATGGGCGTGACCCGCTGCGGCCCCGCCTGACGATCTTGGCCGGCTGATCGCCGGACGAGAGAAGGCCACGTCTCCGGCTCGGCTCCCAAAGACCTCGCCCGCGCGTGTGCTAGACTGGCCGGGCATGGAGCAGGCGGGCGACGTCCTCCTCGACGTCAGAAATCTCCAGACGCAGTTCAAGACCTCGGGCGGCGTGGTGCGCGCGGTCGACGGCGTTTCGTGGGACGTGCGGGCGGGGGAGACGGTCGCGCTGGTCGGGGAGTCCGGCTGCGGCAAGTCCGTCAGCGCGCTCAGCATCATGCGCCTGGTGTCGGCGCCCGCCGGTCGCATCCTGGGCGGAGAGATTCTCTTCAAGGGGCGCGACCTCCTCAGGATCTCCGAAGATGAGATGCGTCACGTGCGCGGCCGCGAGATCGGCATGATCTTCCAGGAGCCGATGACCTCGCTCAATCCCGTCCTCACCGTGGGCCGTCAGCTCACCGAGCCGCCGGAGATCCATCTCGGCATGACCCCCGCGCAGTCACGCGCCCGCGCCATCGAGCTCCTGGGCATGGTCGGCATCTCCGATCCGGAGCGGCGGCTTCAGCAGTATCCGCATCAGTTCAGCGGCGGGATGCGCCAGCGCATGATGATCGCCATGTCCATGGCGTGCAACCCCGCTCTCATCATCGCCGACGAGCCGACCACCGCCCTCGACGTGACCATCCAGGCACAGATCCTGGAGCTGATGAAGGGGCTCTCCCGCAAGCTCGGCGTGGCCATGGTGATGATCACCCACAATTTGGGCGTGGTCGCTCGCTACGCGGATCGCGTCAACGTCATGTACGCGGGGCGCATCGTGGAGCGCGGCACCGCCGCGGAGATCTACGCGAACCCGCGCCATCCCTACACGCTGGGGCTGCTGCGCTCCGTGCCCAGGCTGGACGAGCCGCGCCGGGCCAAGCTGCTGCCCATCCAGGGGCAGCCACCCGATCTCACGCGCCTGCCCCCCGGCTGCGCCTTCCAGCCGCGCTGCCAGTACGCTATCGACCGCTGCCTCCGCGAAGCGCCGCCGCTGGAGGCCGTCTCGCCCGGCCACGTCTCGGCGTGCTGGGTCTCCGCCGAGCTCAAGCAGAAGGTGACGGCGTGAGCGTGGCCGCGGTGACTCGCGACGATCGGGCGAGCGAGGAGCCGCCCGGCGGGGAGGAGATCCTCACCGTCCGGAATCTCTCCAAGCACTTCGAGGTCACCGGGGGATTTCTGGGCGGCCGGCGTGGCGTGGTGAAGGCGGTGGACGACATTTCGTTCTCCATCCGCCGCGGCGAGACTCTCGGTCTCGTCGGCGAATCGGGCTGCGGCAAGACGACCACCGGGCGTTGTGTCCTCCAGCTCGAGAAGCCCACGAGCGGGTCCATCTTCTTCGAGGGCAAGGATCTCGCGACCGCTTCGCCCGCCGAGCTGCGCGCGGTGCGGCGGAAGATGCAGGTCATATTCCAGGATCCCTACAGCTCGCTGAACCCGCGCATGACGGTGGGGCAGATCATCGCGGAGCCGCTCGCCGTGCACGGCATCGTGCCCGATCGCGCCGCGCGCGAGGCGCGAGTGAAGGAGCTGCTGGGGCATGCGGGCCTGCTGCCCGCCATGGCCCACCGCTACCCGCACGAGCTGTCGGGGGGACAGCGGCAGCGGGTGGGCATCGCGCGCGCGCTGGCCATGGAGCCGAGCCTCATCGTCTGCGACGAGCCCGTGTCCGCGCTCGACGTGTCGATCCAGGCGCAGATCATCAACCTGCTCGAGGAGCTGCAGACGGGCTTCGGGCTCACCTATCTCTTCGTGGCTCACGACCTGTCCGTGGTCCGGCACATCTCGGACCGCGTGGCCGTGATGTACCTGGGCAAGATCGTAGAGCTCACCGATCGCCAGTCCCTCTACGAGGATCCCCAGCACCCGTACACGAAGGCGCTTCTGTCTGCCGTGCCCATCCCGGATCCCGCCGTCGAGCTGGCGCGAGAGCGCACCGTGCTGCGTGGCGAGGTGCCGAGCCCGCTCAATCCGCCCGCCGGTTGCGTGTTCCACCCGCGCTGTCCCATCGCCATCGAGGAGTGCAAAGGGGGTGTGCCGCCGCTTCGCACGGTGCGTCCCCGGCACCTCGCCGCCTGCATCCGCGCTTAGTCGGAGAGCGCCGGGCGCCGCAGCTTGACAGGAAGCGGGCGCGACCGATAATAATGTACGGTAACTCACCGGAACTATTGTCGGTCTTTCCCGCCGTACCCGCGCAAGGAGGCGCCGCATGAAGCTGCCCATGATCGGGCGCATCACCATCGGACTATTACTGGTCGCCGTGCTGACGGCTCCAGTTTCCACGTTCGCTCAGGACAAGCCCCGCTACGGTGGCGAGCTCACCTTCGTGGTCCCCTCCGAGCCGCCCTCGTTCGACGGGCATCGCGAGGAGACGTTCGGCCTCATCCATCCCATCGCGCCCCACTACAACACGCTGTTTCGAACCGACCCTACCGATCACACGGGAACGAAGGTCATAGGAGATCTCGCGGAGTCATGGCAGTTCTCCAAGGACTCGCGCACGCTGACGGTCAAGATCAGGTCCGGGGTCAAGTTCCACGACGGCAGCCTGCTCACCTCCAAGGACATCAAGGCCTCCTACGACCACATCATCTTCCCGCCGGCGGGCGTGGCCTCCAGCCGCAAGGGCGCTTATGTCTCGGTGGAAGCCGTCGAGGCGCCCGATCCACAGACGGTGCGCTTCCGGCTGAAGTGGCCGGAGTCGTCCATCCTTTTAAACCTCGCCTCCCCCTACAATTTCATCTATCGCGCGGACATCCTCGCCAAGGATCCGCGCTGGTACGAGACGCACATCAACGGCACGGGCCCCTTCAAGTTCGTGGAGTACGTGAAGGGCTCGCACTGGGTAGGCAAGAAGAACCCGGACTACTGGGACAAGGGCAAGCCCTATCTCGACGGCTATCGAGCCGTCTTCATGACCTCATCGTCGGCCATGGTCGCGGCCGTCCGCGGGGAGCGGGCGCACGCGCAGTTCCGAGGCTTCAGCCCCTCGGAGCGTGACAGCATCGTGCAGGCCCTCGGCAACAAGGTCACCGTGCAGGAGAGCCCCTGGAACTGCGTGATCCTTGTCGCCCTCAACCATGAGAAGAAGCCGTTCGGGGACAAGCGGGTACGCCGCGCCCTGAGCCTCGCCCTCGACCGTTACGAGGGCTCCAAGGCCCTGTCGAAGATCGCCATCGTCAAGGACGTGGCGGGGATTCAGGTGCCGGGGACGCCGTGGGCCACCCCGCCCGCCGAGCTCGAGAAGCTTGCCGGTTACAGCAAGGACATCGCGGCGAGCCGGGCGGAAGCCAAGCGCCTCCTCAAGGAGGCGGGGGTGGAGAACCTCTCCTTCACGTACAAGAACCGCGGGGTGGCCATGCCCTACGAGCCCATGGCCGTGTGGCTGATCGACCAGTGGCGGCAGATCGGCGTCACCGTGAAGCAGGAAGTGGTGGAGGCCGCCGCCTACTACGCGACGCTGCGGGGCGGAGACTTCGAGGTGGCGGCGGACTTCCAGTGCGGCTTCATCGTGGAGCCCGACCTCGACATCTACAAGTTCCAGTCGAGCTCTATCTCGCACGCGAACTACAGCCGCTACGAGGACAAGGTCCTCGACGAGCTGTACGTGAAGCAGGCGCGGGCGGTGGACGCCGAGGAGCGGCGGAAGGCCCTGCGCGCCTTCGAGAAGCGCCTCCTCGACGAGGAAGTGCACTACATCTACACGCTGCAGTGGCACCGCATCATTCCGCACAGCGCGAAGATGCGCGGCTGGACCATCACCCCCAGCCACTACCTGAACCAGCAGCTCGACACCGTCTGGCTCACCGACTAGAGGGAGAGCGAAGCTCCTCCCTATGACCCTCTCCCCTCACGGGGAGAGGGCAGGGTGAGGGGCGGTGCAGCTGAAGCATGAGGAGCAGCGACTAGAACATGTGGAAGTACGTGGCCAAGCGCTTCCTCCTGATGATCCCGACGCTCTTCGGCGTCGCGGTGGTCATCTTCGTGCTCATGCGCATCGTGCCCGGCGACATCGTGGAGCTGCGCTTCTCTGGTGAGAGCTCCTACGCCTCCAAGGAGAACCTAGCCGCGGAGCGCGCGCGCTATGGCCTCGACCAGCCACTGTGGAAGCAGTTCGCCACGTGGATCTGGGGGCTGGTGCGCTTCGACTTCGGCACTTCGATGTGGACGGGGGCGCCCATCCTGCAGGAGATCAAGCTCCGCTTCGCGCTGTCCCTGCAGCTCGCCATCATGGCCACCGTGGTGGGGGTACTCATCGCGCTGCCCCTCGGGGTGGCCGCCGCCCTGAAGCAGGACACGTGGGTCGATTATCTCGCGCGCGTGGTCTCCATCGCGGGCATCGCCACGCCGTCCTTCTGGCTCGGCATTTTGATGATCCTCACTCTGCTCGTGGTCTTCCGCTGGCTGCCCCCCATGGTCTACACCCCCTTCTGGGTCAACCCGTGGCAGAACCTCCTCCAGCTCATCTGGCCAGCCCTCGCCGTAGGCTATCGGCTCTCCGCGGTAGCTACGCGCATGACTCGCTCCGCCATGCTCGAGGTCCTGCGCGAGGACTACATTCGGACCGCCCGCGCCAAGGGGCTCGTCGAGATGCTCATCCTCAAGCGCCACGCGCTGAAGAACGCCATGCTCCCCGTGCTGACGGTGACAGGCATCGAGTTCGCGTTCCTCATGGGCGGTCTCGTGGTCACCGAACAGGTCTTCAACTTGAACGGGCTTGGTCTTCTCTTCGTGCAGGCCGTCACCCGGCGCGACTACACCATGACGCAGGCCCTCGTTCTCCTCGTCGCCGCCGTCTTCATCATCGTCAACTTCTTCATGGATCTCATGTACGGCTGGCTCGATCCGCGGATCCGGTATCGCTAGCGATGGCCATCAACGTTCCCTTCGGCACCGTCGACGTCACTGCGACCGACGCTGCGCGGGCGGGCTGGTGGGCGATCGTCAAGGACTTCTGCCGCCGCCGGCCACTGGGCGCGGCGGGGGCGGCGGTGGTCCTCCTCCTCGTGGTGGTCGCCCTGTCCGCCAACGTGATCGCGCCTTACGATCCCGAGAAGGTGGATTTCGGCGCCATGCTCGCGCGACCAAGCGCCGCCCACTGGCTCGGCACCGACGCCTTCGGACGCGACGTGCTCTCCCGGCTCATCTACGGCTCGCGGACGGCCCTCCTCGTGGGATTCGGGGCCGCGGTGGTGGGCGCCACGGTAGGGGCGGTGCTCGGCGTGGGCAGCGCCTACTTTGGCGGCCGCGTCGACCTGTACCTGCAACGCGTGCTCGACATCTTCATAGCCTTCCCCCTCATCATCCTCGCCCTCGCCATCGTGGCCATCCTCGGCAACTCGCTGCCCAACCTGATCATGGCCATCACCATCCCCATGATCCCGCGCTGCGCCCTCGTCATCCGCTCGAGCGCGCTCAGCATCCGCGAGATGCCCTACGTGGACGCGGCGCGCGCCGCCGGCTTCGGGCACGCCCGCATCATCCTGCGCCACATGCTGCCCAACGTGATGGCGCCGTACCTGATCATGCTCACCTCGTTCCTCGGCCAGGCCATCCTCCTCGAGGCCTCGCTCTCCTTCCTCGGGTTGGGCGTGCAGGAGCCTACGCCGGCGTGGGGCCTCATGCTCCGCGGCGCAGCGGTGGACTTCGCGGAGTCCGCCCCCTGGATGGCCGTGTTTCCCGGCCTCGCCATCAGCCTCGCCGTCTTCGCCTTCAATCTCTTCGGCGATTCGCTGCGCGACGCGCTCGACCCGAAGCTCCGCACGCTCTGAGCGGCCCTAAACGCTTGACACCTCACAGGCAAGTTGATACAACTACGTGGGTTTTGCCGCCCGTCGTCGATCGCCGACGAGCACACCGTGCCGCTCACAGGAGGCTGTAATGGCGTACATCATCGCGGAACCCTGCATCAATGTGAAAGACAAGGCCTGCGTCGAGGTCTGCCCCGTGGATTGCATCTACGAGGGCGAGACCATGCTCTACATCCATCCGGATGAGTGCATCGACTGCGGCGCCTGCGAGCCCGTCTGCCCGGTCAAGGCCATCTTCGCCGAGGACGAGACGCCGGCGAACTGGAAGCAGTACATCGAGATGAACAAGCAGTTCTTCAAGGACAACCCCGGCGTCAAGCCGGCGACCAAGGGCTAGCCGCTCTTCTCCCGTTTCGTAACCTCACGGGGACCCGTCGCCGGGTCCCCGTTTTTTTGTGCGCGCGCGATGTCGATATTGCCCTTCGCGCGCTGCAGCGCCCGCGGCGCGGATGCCCTGGGCTCGCGGCAGCCGCTCAGTGACCGGCCATGCATGTGTGCGAATTACCGCGAGTGGGCGGATGGCATGACCGTTGCCACACGACAAGGTCATGGCCCCTATGCCGCCCCCGCCTCCGCCCGCACCGAAGCCGAATGGATTTCACGGCGCGGTGAGCGAGTTCAAGCGCCGCCTCATCGAGGCGACGCTGACCCAGGCCGGCGGCAATCGCACGCGGGCGGCGCGGGCGCTCGGGCTCCAGCGGACGTACCTCCTGCGCCTCATGCGCGAGTTCGAGGTGCGCATCCCCCCGCCGCCCGGTCCGTGGCGGCGCGGGAACGGCGAGAACGGGCACGCGGCTCCTCCCGACGCTGGAATGCCGCGCGCGGCGCTCACTTCAAAGGAGAAAGCGCCCTAGCGGCGTTGCGCTGCCAAAGAGTTTGACACCTCCCCGGGCCGCGGTTTGAAATGTCCGGGTGAGCGACATCTGGATCGCCGGGGTTGGGATGACGCGCTTCGGGCGGCGCGACGAGAGCCTGCCCGACCTGATCGCCGAGGCGGCGCTGGCCGCCCTCCAAGACGCGTGCATCGAGCGCCCCGACGCGCTCGTGGTCGCGGCCATGAATCCGGAAGAGTTCACCGGGGCCGGCAACTACGCATCCCTCATCAACACCCACCTCGGTCTCTCCGACGTGCCGGCCCTCCGCGTGGAGACGGCGACCTCGTCAGGCGTGGCCGCCGTCTACGCCGCCTACTCGGTCATCGCGGCGGGCATCCACCGGAGCGTGCTCGTCGTGGGCGGGGAGAAGATGAGTCACGTGCCCACGCCGCGGGTGTCAGAGATTATCGGCCGCTCCGTCGATCCCCACGAGCGCACCTATGGGACGACCATGCCCGCGCTGGCTGGCCTCATCACACGGGCCGCCAT
>Ga0126382_10000809_pt1 | contig 12346 bp, 8 predicted proteins | sample PanSoiMetPlot_30_FD_92548 | JGI IMG/M metagenome (GOLD analysis project Ga0126382, IMG submission 92548) | Tropical forest soil microbial communities from Panama - MetaG Plot_30 | ecosystem: Environmental > Terrestrial > Soil > Tropical forest > Bulk soil | place: Panama | collected 2016-02-17 | reverse complement strand
TGGCGTACTCGGTGTACATGTAGTCGCGCTCGTCGTCGGTGACCATTTCCAGCGTTAGCTCGTCGTGGTTGCGCAAGAAGATGCCCCACTGACAGCCTGACGGGATCTTCGGCGTCTTGGCAAGGATCTCCGAGATGGGGTAGCGCTGCTCACGCCGCACCGCCATGAAAATCCGCGGCATCAGCGGGAAGTGGAACGCCATGTGGCACTCGTCGCCACCCACGCTCGGGTCGCCGAAGTACTCGACCACGTCGTCAGGCCACTGGTTTGCCTCGGCAAGCAGCACCCGGTCCGGATAGAGCCGGTCGATCTCGGTCCTGACCCGCCTCAGGTACTCGTGGGTCTCCTTGAGGTTCTCGCAGTTGGTGCCCTCCCGTTCGTACAGGTAGGGGACGGCGTCGAGCCGGAACCCGTCGATGCCCAGATCCAGCCAGAACCGCAGCACCTCCAGCATCGCGTCCTGGACCCGTGGGTTCTCGTAGTTCAGGTCGGGCTGGTGCGAGAAGAACCTGTGCCAGTAGTACTGGCCGCGGACCGGGTCGTGGGTCCAGTTCGACTGCTCGGCGTCCACGAAGATGACCCGGGCGTCGGTGTACCGGTGGTCGTCGTCAGACCAGACATAGAAGTCGCCGAAGGGCCCATCCGGGTCGCGGCGGGAGGCCTGAAACCAGGGGTGGGCGTCGCTGGTGTGGTTCATCACCAGATCGGCGATCACCCGCATGCCGCGCTCGTGAGCCCCGTCCACCAGCTCCACGAAATCCCCGATGTGCCCGAAGTCGGGCAGCACCTTGGTGAAGTCGGAGATGTCGTAGCCGCCATCGCGCAGCGGCGAGTCGTATATGGGCAGCAGCCAGATGCAGTCGATGCCGAGCCACTGCAGGTAGTCGAGGCGGGAGATGAGACCGCGCAGGTCGCCGGTGCCGTCCCCGTTGGAATCATGGAACCCGCGGATCAGCACCTCGTAGAAGACCGCGCGCTTGTACCACTGCGGGTCGCGTGGCTTCTCGAACGAGAACGGGTCGGGGATGGGCTCGCTGAACGGCTGCGCGAAGCTGGCCGGCTGCACGGGCAGCGGCAGCGTCGGCAGGTTCGATGGGCCGGTCAGGCCCGGCAGGCCGGACGCGCCCCGCTGGCCGGGCGGGCCAGGCGGGCCCTGGTCGGGCTCAGGTGCCACTGGCTTCTCCTGCGGAGGGTACGGTGCGCAGTTACGCGGTCACTTGGGGGGTGACGGTGAAGATGTGAGCTGGCGTCAGGGCGGGGTCGAGCCGAACGTAGTTGGCCCGCCCCCACTGGTAGGAATGCCCGGACAGCTCGTCGGTGACAACGAACTGCGATCCGTAATCCATGCCCAGCGCGGGCATGTCGAGCCAGACTGTCGCCTCGCGTGGTGAGTGAGGGTCAAGGTTCACGACGGTCAGGACGGTGTCCTCACGCTGGCTGCGCTTGGAGAAGCAGATCAGTTCCGGCTGGTCGACGTGATGGAAGCGTAGATTACGCAACCAATGCGTCGCCGCGTGGGCTTTTCTGACCGCGTTGAGCCGGGTGATGAACGGCGCGATGCCGTTCGGTGGCTCCTGCGCCTTCGCCCAGTCGCGCGGCCGGTACTGATACTTCTCGGAGTCCAGATACTCCTCGCTCCCCGGCCTGACGGGCGTGTTCTCGCACAGCTCGTACCCGGAGTAGATGCCCCACGACGGGGACATCATGGCGGCCAGGACCGCCCGGGTCCTGAAGGCGGCAGGCCCGCCGTGCTGGAGGTACTCGTGGAGGATGTCGGGCGTGTTGGCGAAGAAGTTGGGCCGCATGTACGCGGCGGCGGGACCGGAAAGCTCGCGCAGGTAGCCGATGATCTCGGGCGCGGTGTTCCGCCAGGTGAAGTACGTGTAGGACTGGTGGAAGCCGATCTGGGCAAGGGTGTGCATCATGGCCGGGCGGGTGAACGCCTCCGCGAGGAAGATCACATCCGGGTCGGTGCGGTCCACCTCCGCCAGCAGCCGCTCCCAGAACGGCAGCGGCTTGGTATGCGGGTTGTCGACCCGGAAGATCCTGATCCCATGATCCATCCAGTGCCGCAGGATCCGCAGCGCCTCGGTGTAGAGACCCTCCGGGTCGTGGTCGAAGTTGAGCGGGTAGATGTCCTGGTACTTCTTCGGCGGGTTCTCCGCGTAAGCGATCGCCCCGTCGGCCCGGGTGGTGAACCACTCCGGGTGCCGCCGAACCCAGGGGTGATCCGGCGAGGCCTGCAGCGCAAAATCGAGCGCGACCTCGAGCCCGAGCTCACCGGCCCGGCGGACGAACGCGTCGAAGTCGGCGAGGGTGCCGAGTTCGGGATGGATCGTGTCGTGACCGCCGTCCGGTGAGCCGATCGCCCACGGCGAGCCCGGGTCGCCAGGACCTGCGTACAGCGCGTTGTTCCGCCCCTTGCGGGCGGTCGTCCCGATCGGGTGGACCGGCGGCAGGTAGACGACGTCGAAGCCCATGGCCGCGATCTGCTCCAGCCGGCACGCGGCGCTGCGCAGGGTTCCCCCGGTCGGCTCGCGCCGCCCCATAGGGTCGAACCGCACTCCCTCCGAGCGGGGGAAGAACTCATACCACGCCCCGTACAGCGCCCGCTGCCGGTGCACGACCAGCGGGTAGCTGGGCGACCGGGTCAGCAGCTCGCGGAGCGGGTGGGCGGCGAGGATCGCCAGGATCTCGTCGTCATCGGCGGCGGCGAGCCGGTCCCACGGCGGGATGGCCGGGTCCCGCAGGCGGGCGGCGAGCGCCATCAGCGCCGAGCGGGCGGCCTGTGCGGACTGGGCGGCGCGCGCCGCGCGCGCCCAGCGGACGCCCGGCGGTACGGCCTGGCTGGGCTGCCCGGCCTGCCCGACGGGCGCGGCGGACCCGACGGGCGGCGCGGACCCGGCGGGCACGGCGGACCCGGAAGATGCGGCGGATGCGGCGGACCCGGCGGGGACGGCGGACCTGGAAGATGCGCCGGATGCGGCGGACCCGGCGGGCGCGGCGGACGCGGAAGATGGGGCCGGCGCGGCGGACCCGGCCGGTCCGGCCGGCGTGGCTGGAACGGTCGCGGCCCGGTTCGGCCGGATGGCCTTGGCCGCCCGCTCGAACAGGATCGCGCCCTCGGCCATCATGAGACCGACGTCGAGCCCGCGCGGGACCTTGATACCGGCGTCGTGGCGCCAGTGCGCGATCGGGTCCCCCCACGCCTCGACCTGGAACTGCCAGTGGCCCTCGCAGCCCACCGTGACCTGCGCCGCGTAACGGTCGGTGCCGGGCATGACCTCGGCCATGCCGACGAGCGGCTGCCGCTCGCCGCTGGGGGTGCGCAAGACCACTCCCGCGCCGAGCATCTCATGGCCTTCCCGGAAGATGGTCGCGCTGACCTCGAAGGTCTCGCCGACCACCGCCTTGGCGGGGCGCCGCCCGCAATCCAGGACAGGCTGCACATCCAGGATGGGTATGCGTCCGATCACCTCTGAACGCTACCCACTCACGGGCCGGCATATCAGCCCGCACCGAGACGATACGGGCGCCCGGTGCCAGAATTCTTTCGGCGTCCGTTCGCTCACCCGGTTCGCGGCAGCGGCCGACGGCCATTAGGGTCACACTGCGTGAGAGCCATCCGCAGCTTCACCATCCGGGCCACGCTGCCGGAACCGCTCGCCGGGCTGCGCGAGCTCATGCTGAACCTCCGCTGGTCCTGGCACGCCGACACGCGGGCACTGTTCGCCGCGATCGATCCGGCCGGCCGCCCGGAGGCGGGCCGCGACCCGACCGCGCTGCTCGGCGAGGTGCCCCCGGAGCACCTGGCGCGGCTCGCCGCCGACCCCGGCTACCTCGCCCGGCTCGGTGAGATGGCCAGGGATCTTGACGAGTATCTGACCGGGCCGCGCTGGTACCAGCTGAACGCGGATGAGCTCACCGGGGCGCCCGCAGCCGTCGCCTACTTCTCCCCGGAGTTCGGCATCGCCGGCGCGCTGCCCCAGTACTCCGGCGGGCTCGGCATCCTGGCCGGTGACCATCTCAAGGCGGCGAGCGACCTGGGCGTGCCGGTGGTCGGTGTCGGCCTGCTGTACCGGCACGGCTATTTCAGCCAGTCGCTGTCGGCGGAGGGCTGGCAGTTGGAGCGCTACCCCGGGGCGGACCCGAGCGGGCTGCCGCTGACGCTGCTCCGGGAGACCGGCGGGTCCCCGGTCCGTGTCGGCGTCACCCTGGACGAGGGCTCGGTGCTGGCCGCGCATGTGTGGCTCGCCCAGGTGGGCCGGGTGCCGTTGCTGCTGCTCGACTCGTACGTGGAGGAGAACGAGCCCGCGCTGCGGGAGGTCACCGACCGGCTCTACGGTGGCGGGACAGAGCACCGGCTCCGGCAGGAGCTCTTGCTCGGCATCGGGGGTGTGCGGGCGGTGCGGGCGTTCTGCGCGCTGACCGGCCATCCGCAACCGGAGGTCTTCCACACCAACGAGGGCCACGCCGGCTTCCTCGGCCTGGAGCGGATCCGCGAGTACGCGCAGGCCGGGCTCAGCTTCGACGAGGCGATCGAGGTATGCCGGGCGGGCACGGTGTTCACCACGCACACCCCGGTGGCGGCCGGCATCGACAGGTTCCCCCGCACGCTCGTCGAGCAGCATTTCAGCGGGCCCGCGGCCGATCCCGCGCTGCCGCCCGACCGGGTGCTCGCGCTGGGCGCGGAGACCTACCCCGGCGGTGACCCGGCGGTGTTCAACATGGCCGTGATGGGGATGCGGCTGGCGCAGCGGGTGAACGGGGTGAGCCGGCTGCACGGACAGGTGAGCCGGGCGATGTTCGCGGGCCTGTGGCCGGGCTTCGACCCGGGCGAGGTGCCCATCGGGTCGATCACCAACGGCGTGCACACCGCCACCTGGGTGGCGCCGGAGATCCTGGCGCTCGCCGGCGACGGCCCGGGGTCCGGCCTGGATCTGCGGGAGGACGGCCAGGCCTGGGACAAGGTCGCGGCAACCGGCCCGGCCCGGATCTGGGAGATCCGCCGCCTGCTGCGGGAACGGTTGGTGGAGGCGGCACGGCGGCGGCTTCGCGCCTCCTGGAGGCAGCGCGGTGCGTCCGGCGCCGAGCTCGGCTGGACCCAGGGTGTTCTCGACCCGGACGTCCTGACCGTCGGCTTCGCCCGCCGGGTCCCGTCCTACAAGCGGCTGACCCTGATGCTGCATGATCCGGAGCGTCTTCGCTCGCTGCTGCTCGATCCCGAGCGCCCGGTTCAGATCGTGATCGCGGGGAAGGCGCACCCCGCGGACGAGGGCGGCAAGCAGCTCATCCAGCAGATGGTCCGGTTCGCCGATGACCCGGCGGTGCGGCGCCGGATCGTGTTCCTTCCCGACTACGACATGGAACTGGCCCATGCCCTGGTGCAGGGCTGCGACGTGTGGCTGAACAACCCGCTCCGGCCGTTGGAGGCGTGCGGCACCTCGGGGATGAAATCGGCGCTGAACGGCGGGCTCAACCTGTCGATCAAGGACGGCTGGTGGGACGAGTGGTGCGACGGCGAGAACGGCTGGCAGATCCCGTCGGCAGACGGGGTGGAGGACACCGGCCGCCGGGACGAGCTGGAGTCGGCCGGCCTGTACGAGCTGATCGAGACGATGGTGGCGCCGCTGTTCTACGACACGGGCGCCGACGGGCTTCCCGGCCGGTGGCTGGAGATGGTGGCGCACACCTTCCGGACGCTGGGGCCGCGGGTCCAGGCCTCGCGCATGGTCTGCGACTATGTGACCGGCCTGTACGTGCCCGCGTCGCGGTCGTCGCGCCTGCTGGCAGGGGAGCGGGACGGTGTGTCCTTCGCCGCCGCCCGCGAGCTTGCGGCTTGGAAGCACAGGGTGAGCATGGCCTGGGACGAGGTTCGCATCGAGCACGTCGAGGCGGAGGACTGCCTGCGCGGCCCGGGCGATGAGCTCCTGGTCCGGGCGAGCGTGGCACTGGGCAAGCTGTCACCCGCGGACGTCGCGGTCGAGGTCGTCTGCGGCCGGGTGGACGAGCACGACGAGATCGTCGAGCCGGCTGCGAGCGGGATGTCTCTCGATGAGGCAACGCACGACCCCGGCGTCGCCCGCTATGTGGGGCGGGCCAGTCTCGGCCGGCCGGGGCCCTTCGGGTACACCGTGCGGGTCGTGCCCCGTCACGAGTTGCTGGCCAGCATCGCCGAGATGGGCCTGGCGGCCTTCCCCCAGGCACCGGCCGGGATGACCAACGGCGACCTGCGCTGAGCTGGCCGGCGCCGCCTCACGGGCGGGCCGGGCGCTCAGCGGCATGACGATCGCGCGCTACCACCTGGATGTGAACCGTTGCTGTGAGTGAGGCGTCTTCCTAGTGGCCAGGGCGGCGGCACCCGCCCGGCAGGCGAAAGGACGCAACGATGGTGAGGTCACGCGTGCAGCCCGATCGCCTGCTGACCCCGGCAGAGGTGGCCGCGCTCCTCCGGGTCGACCCCAAGACCGTTACCCGGTGGGCGGACCAGGGCAAGTTCGGGTCGATCAGGACGCTCGGCGGGCACCGCCGCTACAGCGAGGCGGAGATCCGGGCGTTTCTGGCCGGGACCGGCCGGGGGCCAAGGCCTGCATCCTCCCAGTGACTGCGGCTCGCATAAGATCGTGGCCCTGGCAGGCGGAGGTGGGGTTATGGGCGAGTTCGTCCGCGTGGAGCATGACGGGGCGATCGCGACCATCCGCCTCGATCGCCCGCCCATGAACGCGCTCACCGCACAGGGCCAGGACGAACTCGCGGCGGCCGCCGCGGACGTCGCGGCAGATCCCGCGACCCGCGCCGTGGTGATCTGCGGAGGCGGGAAGGTCTTCGCCGCCGGGGTGGATATCAAGGAAATGGCCGACGCCGGCTACCCGCGGATGGCCGCGGACAGCCGCCGCCTCCAGGCCGCCTTCACCGCGGTGGCGAAGATCCCCAAGCCGGTGGTGGCCGCGGTCAACGGATACGCCCTGGGCGGAGGCCTCGAACTGGCTCTGTGCGCGGATTTCCGTGTGGCGGGAGAGAGCGCGCGGCTCGGGCAGCCGGAGATCCTGCTCGGGATCATCCCAGGCGCGGGTGGCACTCAGCGACTCCCGCGCCTGATCGGACCGGCCAGGGCGAAGGACATCATCTATACCGGACGGTTCGTGCCAGCGCCGGAAGCGCTGGAGATCGGCCTCGTGGACAGGGTCGTCCCCGACGCGGAGACGTATCAGGCCGCGCGCGACCTGGTGGCGCGCTACGCGACAGGCCCGGCGCTGGCCCTGCGGGCCGCGAAACAGGCGATCGACGGCGGGCTGGAAACGGACCTCGACACCGGCCTGGAGATCGAACGACTGCACTTCTCGGGACTGTTCGCGACCGAGGATCAGCGAGCGGGCATGCGCAGTTTCATTGAGAATGGCCCGGGGAAGGCCACCTTCACGGGCCGCTGACGTCTGCGAAGTGGTCTCCCAAACCAGCAGAGCCGGCGCCGCGCGCAAGGAGCAGCAGAAACCATGCATCCGACCGACGCGGTGGCAGACCGTGCGAAGGCCGCGCCGTGAGCGAGCCCGCCGACAACCTGTCTCTGGACATGGTCACCGCGGCGCTGCGCGCCGACAGCGCTGACGTCGCCATCTACGCCCGCGTGCTGACCGAATCGCTCGGCGGTGCGCTCCCGCCCGGCTGCGTGACGGTCGACCGGGTGAGGACCATGTCCGACCGGGTCCGTGGCCGCCCGGGACAGGTGTCGAAGGTAACCGTCCGGCTGGGCGACCAGATGCTGTCGCTCGGTGTCCAGGCCGGCCGCGAGCCTGCCGCGGAAATCTGCCGTGAGGTGCGGGGTGTCGTCCTGTCGCGGCAGCCGGTGAGCATCGGCCAGTGGGCCAGCGAACTCGCCAAGGCGCTCGTGACCCACGCCGAGCAGAACGCGCAGGCGGCCGAGGCGCTGCGTAGGCTAGTCGCGGGACCGTAGGCGTGCCGCATGGATCTGTGCCGGCCTCAGATCCGCGGCAGGCTTCAGGGAAGGGGGGAGCGGCCCATTCACCGTCACGGGGGTAAGCACACGGTGCTCGAAACTGGGCCTTGTTCGTGCAAGCCTGATCTGGAGCTGCTTTGTAAGTTGGGACTGCCATGACCGCTGAGGACCAGATGCCGGACAGGCTCGGGCCTTACTGCCTGCTCGAACGGATCGGTGAGGGCGGGATGGGCGTTGTCTTCATGGCGCGCGGCGCGGACGGGCAGATGGTCGCGCTCAAGGTCCTGCGTTCGGTCGTGGCCGAGGATCCGATGGGGCGCCGCCGCCTGGCGCGCGAGGTCGAGACGATGCGCCGGGTGCGCAGCCCCTACGTCGCGGCGGTAATCGATGCCGACCTGGCGGGCGATACGCCTTACATCGTCACTAGGTACGTCCCCGGCCAGACCCTGGAAGAGGTGGTCACCGTCGACGGGCCGCTCCCGCCGCGAGCCTTGCTGCGGCTGGCTTACGGGCTCGCGGACGCGCTCATGGCGGTGCACGCCGCCGGGGTGGTGCACCGAGACCTCAAGCCCAGCAATGTGATGCTGCTGGGTGAGCTGCCGGTGGTCATCGATTTCGGCATCGCGCAGGGACCGGAGGCTACCAGGCTGACCATGACCGGGATGTTCATGGGGACCCCCGGCTATCTCGCGCCGGAGGTGATCGAGGGGCAGCCGAGCAGCGAGGCGTCCGACATCCACGCATGGGGCGCCACCGTGGCCTTCGCCGCCACCGGCCGCTCGCCGTTCGGGTCCGGCGCCTACGAGGCCATCTTCTACAAGATCGTGAATGGGCAGGCAGACCTCGCCGGGATCCCCTCGTCCTTGCTGCCGCTGGTGGTGGCGGCCCTGGCCCGGGACCCTAGGCGGCGTCCCACCGGGGCACAGCTCAGCGCGCAGGCCGCGGCGCTGGACCCTGACGCGCTCGCCCGGCGCGCCGCTGCGGGCGGTCGCGCAGCCGGTGGCCCGTTCACCGCGGTGCCGGCGACGAGCGCCGACGTGGCCCACGGCGCCTCGGCGCAGGATGGCCTGGGGCCGGCCATGGCCGGCGGGGACGCTGGCCTCGCGGGCGTCCCCGGCGTGGTGCTGGGACCGGCCGACCCCGGCGCCGCCGCGGGCGTGGTGCTGGGACCGGCCGACTCCGGGGCCGCCGCGGGCGTGGTGCTGGGACCGGCCACCTTCGAGGGCGCCGCCGGCGTGGTGCCCGGACCGGTCGACCCCGCAGGCACTGGCGCGGTGGCGAATCAGGCGGATCCGGCCGCGGGTTTTCCCTCCGCGAACGGGGTAGGCGCTGCGGGACCGGGGCTCAAGGGACCGGGGACCAACGGGCCGGGGCTCAAAGGGCCGGGGCTCAAAGGGCCGGGGACCAACCCGATGATGGTCCGCCGGCCGGGGCTCGCGGACTTCGCCGACATGCTGCCGCCGGTGCAGTACGGGCCCGGGCCCGGCCCGCGGCCCCGGCCCGGCCCGCACACCCCGCGTGGCCCGGCCCGGCCCCCCGCCAAAAACCCGTTCGCGCCTCGCCCGCCGCGGACCGGCGCCGCCAAGAAGGCCCGCTGGCCCTCGGCGATGGTGGTCGCGACGCTCGTGGTCGGCGTGGGCATCAGCGTGATCCTTCCCGTTGTGGGCGCGCTGGGTGTGCTGGCGCTGATCGTCGCGTTGCGTGCTGGCGACGTGGCCCGGGAGCGGGCAGTGGAGCGGCGCGCGGCGCGCGGCGCCCAGCGCGGCGACCAGGTTCTGGTGGCGGCGATGTTCCCCTGGTACCTGGTGAGGTCGCTCTTGTCCTGCTTGCTCCTCGCGCCGTTCGCGCTGGCGGCCGGCGTGGTGGCGGGCGGTGTGGCGATAGCTGTCACACCCGGCCATCATCTTCCCCGCGCGGTCGCGGTCGCCGCCGGGACGATCGTCGCCTTCTACGGCTTCGGGCCTGGGTCGGCGCGGCCGCGACGGCAGCTCAACCGGTTCTTCGCCGCGGTGGCCACCACCAGCGCCGTGCAAGCGGTCGCGCTGGCCGGGATAACCGCGCTCGCGCTCGCCACGCTCGCGGCGGCGGCCTCGTGGCCTTCGCTCTACTGGCCCGCCGGAGCGCCCGGCGGGGTCTGGCATTTCGGCATGGCCCACGTCGGGCCGGTTCGCCATCTCGGTCTGGTGGGCCGGCTGCTGCTGTCCCACCTGCGCGGCGGCTGAGGCCGCCCGGGCCGGAGCGGCGGGGTCCGCGCCGGCGCTCGCACCTGCATCAGCTGGCTTGCCGGTCGGCCCGCGACGTCGCCGTTTCGGACCGGCCAGCCGAAGACCTGAGCCCCGGCGGCGGCTCACCCGTCGGCGGGAGGGGCCTGACCAGGCCGAGCGCGACCACCTCATTGGCAAGCCGGACCCGCCGGTTTGGCCCTTCGGGAATCCGGAACTTCTGGTAGAGGCGCAGGAGATGCTGCTTGACGGCGGCCTCGGTGACGACAAGGTCGGCGGCGATCTCCCGCGCCGTGGCGGGGGCGACGAACGCCTCGTCCGACAGCGCGGGCCGGCATAGGGATGTCAGGACGTCGAGCTCACGCCGGGTCAGCTCGGGACTGGCCGAGCGCCGCAGCTCCACCTCGGCGGCGATATCCTCCTTCGGGATGCCACCCACCCGGCAGCGGGCGGCGCCGAAGCTGAGCACATCGCCGTCCTCGAGCACCCGCCGGGCGACCAGCCGCCCGTTGACCCGGGTGCCGTTGCGTGATAATCCGAGGTCCGCCACGTACGCGTAGGGCCCATGCCGGACGATCTCGGCATGGAGCCGGGAGACGCTCGGATCACCCAGATGCACGTCCACCGCGCTGCCCCGCCCGATCGTCGTCACTTCCCCGGACAACGGGATCACCGACCCCGTTTCCTCGATGCGAATGTAGGGCCCCTCCATAAGGTCCTCCAGGCTGGCCGAGTAGCTACTGAGGTCTTACGGTCCAGTTACCCTTTGGAAGGCATGTCCTACCACATCCGCGGGTAGCGGTTGGCCGCCAGGCGCGGGCGACGTCCGGCCGCCAGGCCCTGGGGTGAACAGGGCTGGCCGGGGCCGGGGGGCGACCGGCGGAAGTACACTGCCGAGCGAGCCCTCCTGGAGGAACACGAACATGGCGGATAAGCCCTCCAAGGGCCTGGCGGACATCATCGCCGCGTCAACAGCGTTGAGCGATATCGATGGCCGGGCGGGCCTGCTCTTCTACCGCGGGTACGACATCCATCAGCTCGCGGGGTCCACGACCTTCGAGGAAATCGCCTATCTCCTCCAGCGCGGCCACCCACCCACACGCGGCGAGCTGGCCTCCTACGCCGACGAGATCGCCGCCGGACGCGCCCTTGGCCCGCTGGTCACCGAGTGCCTGCCGGACGTGGCGGGCAGGCAGTCGCCGATGGAGGCCATGCGCAGCCTGGTGTCCCTGGCGGGCGCCGACGACCCGGACAAGGACTCCAACGCGGCCGACGCGAACACGCGCAAGGCCGCCCGGCTCATCGCCCAGCAGCCGCTGCTCGTCGCCTCCTACCATGCGGCGCGGAACGGGGGGAAGGTCCGCCCCGCCGAGCCGCAACTGGGGCTGGCCGCCAACTTCCTCCTGCAGTTGCGAGGTTCGCCGCCTACCCCGCGTGAGGCGGAGATCTTCGACACCTGTCTCGTGCTGCACGCCGATCACACGATGAACGCCTCCACGTTCGCCGCCAGGGTCTGCGCCGCCACCCTGTCGGACATGCACTCGGCGGTGGTCGCGGCGATAGGCACGCTGAAGGGGCCGCTGCACGGCGGGGCGAACGAGCAGGTCATGTACACGCTGGTGGATATCAGGAAGGCCGCCCCCGATGACCCGGTGGGCGAGGTGGAGCGTGCGGTCCGCGACCGCCTGGCCCGCGGCGAGAAGATCATGGGTTTCGGCCACCGCGTGTACAAAACGGAAGATCCCCGCGCCACCCATCTACGCGAGATGTCGGGGGAACTCGCCCGGGCGAGCGGCGACGACACGTACTACCGGATGTCCCGGCGGATGGAGGAGACCGTCCTGGCCGAAAAGGGCCTCTATCCGAACGTGGACTTCTACGCCGCCACCGTCTACTACTACCTTCAGATCCCCACAGACCTGTTCACCCCGGTGTTCTCGGTGAGCCGGATGGCGGGCTGGACGGCCCACATCATGGAACAGCACGCCGACAACCGGCTGATCCGGCCGGACAGCGAATACATCGGTGAGCGCGGGCTCACCTGGACACCGCTGGATCGGCGATGAGGGCGCCTGGAGGGGGGCAGGCCGCGTGAGCGAGCACGCGGAGCCTTCTGCCGCGCGCGGAGCCCAGCCCGGGGTCCGTGCCGAGCCGCTCCAGCGTGCCGAGC
>Ga0126382_10000808_pt1 | contig 12350 bp, 11 predicted proteins | sample PanSoiMetPlot_30_FD_92548 | JGI IMG/M metagenome (GOLD analysis project Ga0126382, IMG submission 92548) | Tropical forest soil microbial communities from Panama - MetaG Plot_30 | ecosystem: Environmental > Terrestrial > Soil > Tropical forest > Bulk soil | place: Panama | collected 2016-02-17 | reverse complement strand
CGGGGCCGACCCGGCGCTGCTGACGGCCAGGATTCCTGCGCACCCATCCGCACGGTCGGCGACCGACCGTGTGGCCAGCGCCATTGCCGGGCTTGCCCGCGCGGACATCGCCGTCGGGGAGTTCGCTCTTGGCCAGCCGAGCCTGGAGGAGGTCTTCCTCACGCTCACCGGCTACCGCACCGACAGCGGCCAGGAGGCAGCATCATGATCCCCGCCATCACCGACGACACCATCTCCGCCACTGCGGCCGTTGGCGGGTCACTCCGTCACAGCCTTCCGGCAGGCCCCCGTCCCGAACCCCCCGGCCCGCTGGCGGCTTCGGCCGCATTTGCGTGGCGGGCCATGCTGAAGATCAAGCACATCCCCGAGCAGCTCTTCGACGTGATCGCTATCCCGGTCGTGTTCACGCTGATGTTCACCTACCTGTTCGGCGGCGCACTGGCCGGGTCGCCCGGCCGCTATCTCCAGTTCATCCTCCCCGGCACGCTCGTCATGGCCGTTGTGCTGGTCACGATGTACGCCGGAGTTGGGCTCAACGCTGACGCGTCGAAAGGGGTGTCCGACCGCTTCCGCTCCCTTCCCATCTGGCGGCCGGCCCCCATCGCCGGTGCTCTCGCCAGTGACGTCGCCCGCTACCTGCTCGCCGCCGGCCTCGTGGTGCTGCTCGGGGTCGCCATCGGCTTCCGCCCGGACGGCGGCGCGCCCGGCGTCATCGCGGGGGTCGGCCTCCTCGTGCTGTTCGCCCTCAGCCTCTCCTGGGCCTGGACCACCCTCGGCCTGCTCTTGCGCACGCCGCAGGCGGTCATGAGCGTTGGCACCGTGGTGCTCTTCCCGCTGACCCTGGCCAGCAACGTCTTCGTCTCGCCCCAGACCATGCCTGGCTGGCTGCAGGCCTTCGTCGGCGTCAACCCGGTCAGCCACCTGGTCACCGCCGAGCGCGGCCTGCTGAGCGGGCACGCGGCCACCGGGCAGGTGGCCTGGGTGCTGCTCGCGTCCATCGCGGTGGTCGCGGTGTTCGCGCCGCTTACCATCCATCTCTACGGCAGGCGGCACTGACCCACCTCGCAGCTCCGGGCCGGGCCGATGTTCCCGCCGACGAGGACGCGGAAGCCTATTTCCATAGCCACCGGCGCATGTGACCGCCCGCCGCCGGCGGGTTCGGGCCGGCGGGTAGCTAGGGTGAGACCGCCTCGCTGACTTGCAGCGTGCCGCCACGGCCGATGAACGGGTGGCTTTTGACGACGCTGACGGCCTCGTCCAGGCTGCCCGCGCTGATCAGCGAGTAACCGCCCAGGCCGCCGCCTGCCTGCCCGTCCGTCGCGCCGTCGCTGGTGACGACCTTTGATGGGCCGAGAGGGGCGCCCGGGTCGATCATGTGGTCGCCCGTGCTTGCCACCCACGCCTGAAACGCGGCCATCATCTGCTGCTGCGCCTCGGGCGAGGCGGGCGGCCCGCCACCGCCGTAGTAGGTGACCAGGAATGTTGCCATCGTGACCTCCGTTTGGGCGGCCTGTCCCGCCACCCTTGAAGGATTGTCTGCTGTGAGGTCGTTGGCTATGTTCAGCAGGACAATCCTGTTGTCCAAGCGTTCAACCAGGGTGACCATGAGGCTTCTGAACGATGCGCCCGGCGACGCTGTGACCGAACTGCTGGCCACGCTGAAGGTGTCCAGCAGCGTGTACTGCCTGTCCGACCTGGGCGCGCCGTGGGGCTTTGCGGTCGATGGCGAGAACGTCGCCAAGTTCCACCTCGTACTGGAGGGCGCGTGCTGGCTGCAGGCCGCGGATATCGACCCCGTGCGGCTCGGCGCCGGCGAGCTTGCGATCTTGCCGCGAGGCGAGCGTCATACCGTGAGCGATGAGCTGGGCACGCCCGTCACCGGACTCGATCAGCTGATCGCCGACCACCCTCTTGATGCGGCTGCCCGGCTGCGGTGCGGTGGCGACGGCCCCCGCACGAGGCTCCTGTGCGGCGGATTCACGCTCAGCGACCCCCAGCCCGTGCCGCTGCTGGGGCTGCTCCCGCCGGTCCTCACTATCGACACGGGTTCAACTGGCATCTCTGCCTGGATCGATCGCGTGTTCGCCCTGGTCCGCGACGAGGCCAGGCACCCCGCGCCCGGTGCACAGGTCATCTTCGCCAAGCTCGCAGACGTCTGCCTGTCCCAGGTGCTCCGTGTTTACCTGACCGGCGCCGGGCAGGCGGGCCTGCTGCATCCCGGGCCAAGGCGCGACCCACGGATCGACGCGGCCACAGCGCTCATCCGCGATCAGCCCGGCAGGCAGTGGACGCTGGACGCCCTGGCCAGGGAAGTCGGCATGTCGCGCACGTCGTTCACGACCCGATTCCACACGGCCACCGGCGAGAGTCCCATGCGGTACCTGGCCAAGGTCCGGCTCGGCCAGGCGGCCGGATACCTGGCAACAGCGGACCTGAGCATCGACGCGATCGCCAGGCGCACCGGGTACGGCAACAACGCCTCGCTGTCTAAGGCGTTCAAACGCGAATTCGGGATCTCGCCGGGCGCCTACCGCAGGGCCCGTGACGATGTCACCCATCCCGGCGTTGCACCCGCCGGCACCGCCTGATCGCGGCGAGCGGGTGGGTAGGTTCGGCTCAATGGCTGATCAGCGGGTGGAGGTCGTTGATTACCACCCCGGGTGGCGTGATCGTTTTGCTGAACAGCGGCCGCTGGTGGAGGAATTGCTGGGCCCGTGGCTGGCGGGTCCGGTGGAGCACGTCGGCTCGACCTCGGTTCCCGGGCTGCGCGCAAAGCCGGTCATTGCCGGGCTTCGCGGCGACTACGCCGGGCTGAAGGAACGGCTCGCCCGCCAGCACCCTGACAACCGCAACGCTTACAGCAACGCCAAGGGGGACTTCGTCCTGCGGGCGCTTCGGCGCGCGGGGATCGAGCCACCGGCGCGGGATGTGCTGCCGGAGTAGGAGCGCAGCCACGGGCGGCCCGACAGCTTCGGCGGCAATGGGCGGGGCCTGCCGGTGGCCCGCTCAGGCACTGCGTGGGCGATCTACGTGTCGAGCAGTTCCATCGACTTCACGTGGGCCTCCTGGACGCGCAGGATCGCGTCCTTCCCGCGGAAGAGCACGACCCAGCCGTCCTCTCGCTCTATGTCGGTGATGTTCTCGTACGTCTCCCGGACGACCTGCTCGTCGTCTCCGTAGACCATGCGGTACGTAGCCATCGGCGATACTCCTGAATCTCCGAAGCGCCAGCCGGCGGGGCTGGGTGGTCTATACCTGCCCACCCACCGGGCGCCGCAACAACGTTCACCTGTTCATGGGCCGACGGCCAGCGCGGCCGGGACCGCAGGGCCAACATTATCCGGCACGATGTCGATTGCGGCGACTGCCGTTCGTGAACAGGACGAGAGAGCCGATGGGGAGCCGCGACGGGCATTCCGGCGAGGCAGGCCGTCGGGAACCATCCGACCACCCGCCTGGCTGCGCGGGCCGATGCAACAGGAGATCACGATGGGCAAGCTGGTAGTCACCGAATTCATCTCCCTTGACGGAATCATCGAGGACCCGGGCGGGAGCGAGGGCACCGAGCACGGAGGCTGGTCCTTCCGCCACCCCGCACCCGAGGGTGAGCCGTTCAAGGGCGACGAGCTCCGCGACAGCGACGTCCAGCTGCTCGGCCGTGTGACCTACGAAGGATTCGCCGCCGCCTGGCCGGCGATGGAGGAGGCCACCGGGGAGTACGGCAAGAAGATGAACGCCATGCCGAAGGTCGTGGTCTCGACCACGCTCACCAAGCCGGCGTGGAACAACACCACGATCATCTCGGGCAACGTGCCGGATGAGGTGGCCAGGCTGAAAGCCCAGTACAAGGGCGACATTCTCGTTCAGGGGAGCGCGACGCTGGTCCAGACGCTGACCGAGCACGGCCTGGTCGACGAGTACCGCCTCATGGTGCATCCCGTCGTGCTCGGCACGGGCAAGCGGCTCTTCTCCGGCAGCGCGGCCGGGGCCGACCTTGAGCTGGTCGATTCGCGCAAGGTCGGCCCCGATGTACTGCTGCTGATCTACCGGCCGGCAGGCGGCAAGGCCGATGAGCCCGGCGCGAGCTGACCGGCGGCGGCCCGGCCGCCGCCGACGGCCCTCGCCGCCACCGCCGCCAGCACGGGTGATCGCCCCGGGCCCGGTCCGTCCCGGCCGCGGAAGCGGCCGGGACGGCGGCGATGAGTCTTGTTCCTGTCGGCCGTCAGGATGTCCGGGGGCTGTGATAGTCCGTGGAGACAGGCAGCGGCCGGGCCGGCGGGACGATGCCCGGGCCGAGGCCGGTGGGCCGCCGCGTCCGGTCGCGGTGGAAGGGAGTGCCGATGAGTGGCGTACGGGTACTGGTGGGTACGCGCAAGGGCGCGTTCGTCCTGAATTCGGATGGCAAGCGGGAGCGGTGGGACGTCAGCGGCCCCCACTTTGCAGGCTGGGAGATCTACCACGTCAAGGGGTCCCCCGCGGAGCCGGATCGGCTGTACGCGTCGCAGTCCAACGGCTGGTTCGGGCAGGTGATCCAGCGGTCCGATGACGGCGGGGCGACCTGGGAGCCGGTGGGCAACAAGTTCAGCTACGAGGGCGCCACCGGGACGCACCAGTGGTACGACGGCACGCCGCATCCGTGGGAGTTCGCGCGGGTCTGGCATCTCGAGCCGTCGCTGGACGACCCCGATGCGGTCTACGCCGGGGTGGAAGACGCCGGCCTGTTCCGGTCGGCCGACGGGGGGCAGTCCTGGCAGGAGCTACCTGCGCTCCGGTGCCACCCTTCCGGGCCGTCCTGGCAGCCGGGTGCGGGCGGGATGTGCCTGCACACGATCATCCTCGACCCGAGCTCAGCCGGGCGCATGTTCGCGGCCATCTCCGCCGCCGGCGCGTTCCGCTCCGATGACGCGGGCGAAACGTGGCAGCCGGTGAACCGTGGCCTGCGGTCCGAAGGCATACCCGACGCCGACGCCGAGGTCGGGCACTGCGTGCACCGGCTCGCGATGCACCTCTCGCGGCCGGACGTGCTGTACATGCAAAAGCACTGGGACGTCATGCGCAGCGACAACTCCGGCGAGTCGTGGCACGAGGTCAGCGGCAACCTGCCGACGGACTTCGGTTTCCCGATCGACGTTCACGCCCACGAGCCGGACACCGTCTACGTGGTCCCGATCACGAGCGACTCGGAGCACTTCCCGCCCGAAGGCAAGCTGCGCGTCTACCGCAGCAGGACGGGCGGAGACGACTGGGAGGCGCTCACCAGGGGCCTGCCGCAGGAGCACTGCTACGTCAACGTGCTCCGCGACGCGATGGCCGTCGACTCGCTCGATTCCTGCGGCGTCTACTTCGGCACGACCGGCGGGCAGGTGTACGCGTCGGCTGACGCGGGTGACAACTGGGCGCCGATCGTCCGGGACCTCCCGCCGGTCCTGTCCGTTGAGGTCCAGACGCTGCCATGATCCGGGTGGTGCTACCAGCGCACCTGCGGGCGCTCGCACGCATCAACGGCGAGGTGGAACTCGACGTCGCCGGCCAGGTCACCCAGCGCTCGGTGCTGGATGAGCTGGAGGGCCGCTACCCGGTCCTGCGCGGGACGATCCGCGACTACGGGAACGGGCGGCGCCGGGCCTTCGTCCGGTTCTTCGCCTGCGAGCGGGATCTGTCCCACGAGCAGCCGGACGCCCCGCTGCCGGAGGCGGTCGCCACCGGCGCGGAGCCGTACCTGATCGTGGGGGCAATGGCGGGCGGCTAGGGCCGAGCCGGTGCCCGCCACGGCGCCGCACACGCTCCGGGCCCGTCCCGCGCGGCCGCCGCCCGCGGGTGTCTTCCCGCCGCCGGGGCCGCCGCGCGAGCGCCCGCCCGCGACGACCGCCGCCGAGCAGCGGGAGACCGCTCAGGGCGATGCCCGCGAGGATGGCTGCGCCGCCGATGAGCTGCAGCGGGCCGACCGCGTCGCCGAAGAGGACGGCGCCCGCCACGGCGCCGACGAGGGGCTCCAGGTTCAGGAAGGCCCCTGCCACCTCGGCCGACACGCGGCTCTGCGCGTGGGCGAACAGCGTGAAGGGCAGCAGCGTGCCACCGGCCACGAGGCCGACGGTGGCCAGGACCGCACCTGGGCCGCTGGGGAAGGCAGGCATGCCCTCCACGGCAACCGAGAACGGCAGCACCGCCAGGGCAGCCCCCAGGAATTGCACCGCGGTCACCGCGACCGGGTCGCGGCCGCGCAGCGTCCGGACCTGTGCCACGGTGAACGTGGCCGACAGCAGCAGCGACACCAGCACCAGGCCATCGCCGCCGGCCGTTGCGTTGCCCCCCGCGCCGCCGGTGACGAGACCGACGCCCGCCAGGGACACCGCGAATCCCGCCCAGGCCACCGGGCGCGCCACCGTGCGGTGCCACAGCGCAGCGATGATCGCGACCAGGACCGGGGCGGCCCCGATCAGGAGAGCCGCGTGGGTGACGCTGGTCCGGGTGATGCCGGCGTTCTGCACGACGACCGACCCGCCGTAGCCGACCGCGCCCGAGGCCAGCACGGCCGGGGTGCAGGCGGTGCGGACCGCGGAGCGGGGGGCCGCGAAGAGGAGGACGGCGGCGGCCAGGCCGAAGCGCACAAAGGTGAGCCAGCCTGACGGCAGCCATTCGAGCGCCAGCTTGGACAGCGGCACGGTCGTTCCCCACAGCAGCCCCGCTGTGGTGAGCGCGGCGATGGCGCGGCGGCGGTCCGAGTTCATGCAGCCATGGAACCCGATGCCTGCACAGAATTTGTCGCTGAGGCATCAAAACGAGATAACATATCGCAATATGGCTGTTGAACTTGACGAAATTGACATCCAGCTGCTCGATGCGCTGCAGGCCGACGCGGACCGCACCAACGTCGAGCTCGCCCGCCTCGTCGGCCTGTCCCCGGCCGCCACGCTGCACCGGGTCCGCTGGCTGAAGGAGTCGGGTGTCATCCGCATCGTCCGCGCCGAGCTCGACCCGGCCGCCGCCGGGTTTCCCCTGCAGATGTACGTGACGGCGACGCTGAGCCGCCATGACCCGCGCTCGAGCCGCATCTTCGACGACGAGATCCGCGCGCTGCCGCAAATCGTCGCGGCGGACAACGTCGCCGGCGAGACGGACTACCTGCTGACCGTCGTGGCGCGCGACGTCGCCGAACTCCAGCAGGTGCTGGCCAACCTGGCCGCCCGGGGCGGCCAGCGGCTGGTGACCTATCTCCGGCTGGCCGAGATCAAGCCCCCCTCCCTGCTTCCCCTGGTCCCCACCGCGCCGGCCCCCGACCGCCCGCCCCGCAGGCGGCGCCGCGCACCGCCCCGCTGACCCGCACCTCCCGGCGTGCCCGGCCGCACGGCCCGGTCATGAACGCGGCTGCCGGTGCGGGCAGCCGGGCGGTGGCACGCGCGGGCCGGCCGACCGGTGGAACGCGCGGGGCCAGCCCGCTGTGGCATGCTCGTGGCCTAGTCTTGACGGATCCTTGAACACGGCTGCACCTGCACCCCACGCATCCCTTCAGCACGTCGCGTAACACCATGATCGTAGAGGTGATACACCAGATGATCACTTCAGGCAGCCCACGCCGGGATCCGGAGCCCGCGCCGCATGCGCCAGCGGACGCAGCGCGCATGGCCGCCGGCCGCGGGTGACGGGCCGTGGACACGCGGGCGCCGGCCGGGGAACGGGTCCGGGCGGGTGCGGTGCCCCCGCTCGCCGCTGGTTTCAGCGCCAGGCTGGAGTCGGCCGCTGCCCTTGAGTCGGCGCTGGTTCCGGGCGCGGCGGTGGCGCTGGTGCCAGGCCGGGCGGGCGCGGCGGGCTCGGGGGACTGGCTGAGGACATGCGGAAAGACCCAGCTGGCGGTGTCCGCCGCGGAGTGGCTGTGGCAGTCGGGCACGGTGGACCTGCTGGTCTGGGCCGCCGCCGCGAGCCGGGCGTCGGTGCTGTCCGCCTACGCCGAAGCGGCGGTGGCGGTGCTGGGAGCCGACGCCGCGGGCGACGCCGAGACCATCGCCGGCCGTTTCGTCGACTGGCTTGCCGAGACCAGCCGGCCGTGGCTCGTGGTGCTCGACGACCTGTCAGGCACGGCGGATCTGGAAGGGCTCAGGCCGGAGGGCCCGGCGGGCAGGGTCCTGATCACCACCGGCAGCGCGGCGGTCCCGGGCCCGCAGCGCGCGCTGGTTCTCCCCGTTGGGGTGTTCAGCCCGCGCGAGGCTCTGGGCTACCTGATGGGACGGCTCACCGCAGACCCCGATCAGCGCCTCGGCGCGATCGATCTCGTCGCCGATCTCAGCTACGAGCCGCTGGCGCTCGCCCAGGCGAGCGCGGTGATCGCGAGTTCGGTTCTGTCGTGCCGCGACTACCGGGCTTACTTCGCGCGCAGGCGGGAGCACATGGCGCAGGCGGCGGGCAGTGGGCTGGCCGCCGCGGCGGTCACCTGGACATTCTCCGCCGAGCAGGCCGACCGGCTGTCGCCAAGAAGTGCCCAGGCCCTGCTGGCGCTGGCCGCGCTTCTCGACGGCAACGGGATTCCCGCCGAGGTGTTCACCACCTCCGCCGCGCGCGCGTACCTGGGCGCAGAAGCGGCGGGACGTGCGGCAGACCGGGAGCTTGCCCGGGGAGCGCTGCTCGTTCTGGAGCGGGTGGGGCTGCTGGCTACCGGCTCGGCGACCACCCCGATGGTGCGGGTGAACCCGGCGATCCAGGCGGCGGTCCGGGCGGCGGCGCCCGAGGAGATGCTGGACCAGGCGGCGAGGGCGGCGGCCGACGCGCTGCTTGAGGTGTGGCCCGAGGACGAGCCCGGTCCCTGGGTTGCCGAACGGTTGCGGTCGTGCGCCGCCAGCCTCCAGCGGGCCGCGGGGGACCTGCTGTCGGAGGGCGGCTCCCATCTCCTGCTGCTGCGTGCGGGGCAGAGCCTGGACCGCACGCGCCTGGCGGGGCCGGCCGTCGCCTACTGGCGAGAGCTGACCGCGGTCAGCGGCCGGGTCCTTGGGCCGAACCACCCCGACAGCCTGGCGGCTGGACACCGGCTCGCCCACGCTTATCTGGCGGCCGACCAGTCGGTGGAGGCCGTTTCGTGGTTTCAGTGGGCCCTGGCCGACCGGGCCCGCGCGCTCGGGCCGAATCATCCCGGCACCATCGCTGCCAGGCGGAACCTCGGCCGGGCCCTCGTGGCCGCGAAGCAGTTCGGCGACGCGGCCACCGTGCTGGGCGCGACCGTCGCCGACTACGAGCGTGTCGCCGGGATCCACCACCCGGACACGCTCGGCGCGCGGGAAGAACTCGCTGCCGCGCACCACGCCGCCGGCCAGTTCGCCGACGCTGCCCGCCTGTACCGCCGCACGCTCGCCGACCGCGAACACGCCCAGGGAGCCCACCATCCCGACACCATCGCCACCCGGCAGAAGCTGGCCGACGCATACCTGGCCGATGGCAGGGTCAAGAACGCACTCTCGGGGTACAAACGGGTCCTTTCCGACCGGGAACGCGTCCTGGGCCCGGATCACCTGGAGACCATCGCGGCCCGCAACAGCCTCGGCTCCGCCTACCACACGGCCGGCCGCATGGCCAACGCGCTGCAGTTCTACGAGCAGGCCTGCGCGGACTACGAGAGGGTTCTGGGCGCCGACCACCCGGATACCCTGGCCGGCCGGGCGAACCTGGCGCACGCCTACTACGCCGTGGGCAGGCTGACCGACGGACTGGCGGTGCTCCGCGACACCGCCGCACGCTGCGAGCGGACCCTGTCCCCCGGGGATCCGCTGGCGCAGATCGTGCGCGACAGCCTGGCGAACATCGCCGGAGGATAGCGGGCCCCGCCGCGGCCTCCCCGGGGGGTTGCCCCCGGGCTCAGCGCCGCGGGCCGGCGCTCTCCCGCCGGATCTGGAAGAACCGCGACCGCAGGATGAACCGCGCGGAGAACATCATGATCAGCCCCAGGCCGACGATGCCGAGGAGCGACCAGATCTCCGGCCTGGACGCGTCTTGCACCGACTTCGTGAATATCCAGCCGAGGAACGCCGCGGCACCGAGGGGCAGGACGCCGAGGGTCAGGAAGTCCCGGAAGCTGCTGATGACGCGCCGGCGGTAATAGACGACGGCGGCGAGCGCGGTGAGGATGTAGAAGATCGCGAACAGCAGCCCGGTGGTGTCGATCACGTCCACGAACGCGTTCTGTACCGGGGTTGCGAGCAGGTACACCCAGGTCAGCGCGATGAGCAGCACGCCGGCGATGATGCTGGCCGCCACCGGGGTGTGGAACCGGCGGGACACGTTCGACAGGAATCCCGGCAGTGCCCGGTAGCTCGCCATCCCGTAGGCGATCCGGGCGCTGAGCACGATGCCGGTGCCGGTGGTGGCGATCACCGACAGAGCGATGGCTAGCGCCATCATCTTGGCCCAGAACCCGCCGCCGAGGGCCTGCGCGACGTAGACCAGCGCGGAGGCCGAATGGGCCTGGAGCTTGGCCGGCGACACCACTCCTTGCAGGCCCACCTGCGCGAGCGTGTAGATGATCGCGAGCAGGCCGACCGCCATGATGGCGGCCCTGCCCGGGTTGGTGCGGCGGTGCCTCACTTCCTCGTTGACGTACAGCGTGCCGTCCCAGCCGCCGTAGACGAACACCGCGATCAGGAACCCCGCCACGGCGCTGCCTTTCCCGTCGATTCCGCTCAGGCTGAACCAGCCCTTCGTGATGGAAAACGTGCCGGGATGATGGTTGAGCACCGCCACGAGCCCCCAGATGGATATCCCGACCAGGATCAGGTACTCGATCAGCGCGATGCCGACCTGGGTCCCGGCGGTGATGCGGATGCCGACGACCGCGATCACGAGCATGATGACGCCGACGGTGGTGCCGATGGCGATCCAAGCCCAGGGCTGGGTGGATGTGGAGCCGAAGACGGCGAGGATCGACGGCCCCAGCAGCAGGATCTCGGCCGTCGTCCCGATGATGTAGGCGACCACCATCAGCCAGCCGGTCAGGAAGCCGAGGTAGGGGTTGATCGCGCGGCCGACCCATTCGAACGAGGCCCCGCAGTTCGCGTTCCACATGTTGCACCGGCGGTAAGCGTTGGCGATGACGAGCATGGGAATCGCGGTGAGGAGGAGGATCGGACCGCTGCCGTAGGCGGTCGCCGCCGCGAGCGCGGCAAGCGACAGCCCGATCGTCGCCGCCGGGGCGGATGACGCCATGCCGATGACGGTGTCCTGTGCCACCCCGATCGCATCGGGTTCGAGCCTGGCGGCCGGTGGCGGAGCGGTGCCTGCCACGGCGGCCGGGGATTGACGCGCCATCTGTTCTCCTCACGTGCTGGCCCAGGTGCTCAGGGTGTTCTCACGGCAGCGGAAAGGTGCCGTTCAATGCCAGGTGCTTCAAGTGTCGTAAATGTCGTAATTTACGAAGCAAACCGCGCTTGACCTGCTAAATCGTGACGCAGCGCGATCAAACCGCGGGCAAGCAAGACCACGCTCGCAGGCTCGTGCGCCTCTTCCTCGAAAAGCCGGGCCCATCCTAGAGGAATGTCATCGGGACCTTCCCGGATTTGCGGAAAAGAATGGATGCAGCGGGGTGCACCAGGCTGAGGTGGCTCAGCGGCGCTGGAGACCCGCCGGTGGCCTTGCCACGGCTGGGGTGCCGGTGGCGTCAGGCCGGTGAGCTTGAGGTTGCGAACGGACGACACCGGCACATTTCGGCGCGGCCGCAGCGCGAGCACCACGGCGACGGCGGCGATTGCGGTAGCCGGAGACGGATTGCATAACGGCAATCGATTGCCAGGTACCTGATCCGATAATGGACGTCCGGCCGGCCTGGACTCGCCATGACTAACGAACGGGCGCCTGCGGCTGAACGGTCAGCTTGGTCTCCCAGGCGGACATTTGCTGACAAAAGTCTCGGCGCGCCGTCAAATGGCGAGCCCGGGCGCCGCGTGGCCGTCTCAGGACGCCAGCGCCGGGTCGAACAGGCGCAGCCGGTGAGCCGCGGCCGCGGCCTCGCCGCGGCTGCTCACACCGAGCTTGGCCAGGATGTTCGAGACGTGCACGCTTGCGGTCTTGGCGGAGATGAAGAGCTCGGCGGCGATCTCCGGGTTCGACCGCCCGGCGGTGACGAGGCGCAGCACCTCGAACTCCCTGGCGGTGAGGCCAAGCTCGGGCGGCACGGGGCTGCCGGCATCGTGGCCGACCCCCAGCGCGAGCCTGGCGCTCCGGGCCAGTACCGTGATCTGCTCGCTCAGCGGGCGCGCGCCCACCTGGCCCGCGAGCTCGGCGGCGCGCCGGAGCCGCTGCGCCGCGCCGTCGCGGTCCCCGGCGGCCATGGCCGCCTCGGCGGCCCGGAGCAGCGCCGCGGCGAGGTCGAAGGGCTG
>Ga0126382_10000807_pt1 | contig 12365 bp, 10 predicted proteins | sample PanSoiMetPlot_30_FD_92548 | JGI IMG/M metagenome (GOLD analysis project Ga0126382, IMG submission 92548) | Tropical forest soil microbial communities from Panama - MetaG Plot_30 | ecosystem: Environmental > Terrestrial > Soil > Tropical forest > Bulk soil | place: Panama | collected 2016-02-17 | reverse complement strand
TCCGCTCCGCAGCGCGAGAAAACGTCCGGTTTTGGCCGCTATCTCAAGCCCCGGTCCGTCCGCCGCTTCGATTTGAGCGCCCCGCGGGCGAAGAGTCAAAGAGCGAATATCGATGCCGCTATCCCCGTCCGGGCTCAGGCTGAGGAGCATCGTCGCGCGATGCGCAGGGCGTGAGAACACCAGCGTCACGGGACGACGTTGCGCGGTGTAACTCTTGGCATATGTGCCTTCGTTGTGCTGCTACGCGCAGCTCAAGATCCGCTCGTGTCGTGCCGGTGTAGTAGCTGCCGTCGGCGCAGCGCAGGATGTAGAGAAACGCGCCGCCGGTCATCGCCCCGCCCTCCTGGTTCGAGGCAACCAACATGAAGCGTGAGCCAGAATCGCGCAAGCAGCTTCCAGAGCCGGGCGGCCTCGGCTTCGAGATGCATCGCCGCGCATCCATGCATGCCGTATCGCCTGTACACGTCGCGCGGCGATGCTCCTCAGCCTGAGGCCGGGAAAGAGCTCCGCCCTCGTCCTGAGGGCGCGCGTCCAGAGCCGCCGCCTCGCACTCCGGACGCATGCGCGCGCGTCTCGAAGGACAGGCGGCCCGACTATCACCCCTTCAACGCGTGGCGCACCGCGGCGAGCCAACTATGCGTGTTGCCGGCGGTACCGGGAGATTGGTCGTCCAAGAAAATTCTGTTGATCGCTTTTGATAACTTCAAGGACACGAGCAGCGATGCCGCCTGCCTCGGCACGGTCTTGCGTTACCGCTCACGATGGCGCCCCCCGCTCAATCGGGTTCGTCCGCGGCCCATTCCGGCGGCCGGCGTGCTCGGCCGGCGGCTCCGGCCCATGGTTAACAGCCGCTGACTATGGTTAACGGCCGCGGCCCGCGAATGCCAGGTATTCCCACACCTGAATGGAACCCTACTCAATCGCGAAGTCGTCACATTCTCATGCGGCAATTGCGGCGGTGGCCGTCTCTTAGCGGAGGCGGTGATATGGGGGAGATAAAGTCATGGGTTTCTTCACGTCTCGCGAACGCGGCGAACTCGGCAAGTCCGCCGAGCCGCGGTTGCCAAGTCGGGAGCGGGAGGTAGTCCGCCACGATTTCGCCCCCCGGCGACGCCCGCAACCAACCGAGCCCGATCTCACCGGCCATGTCGGCACGCTCATGCGTCGCGTGTCCGACAGCTCATTGCGTGACATCGACGACCTCATCGACCGGCTGCAACGTCGGCGCGAGCAGCTGCTCGCCGAGAGCGAGCGCGTGCAACGCGAGATCATCGAGTACGCGAAACTGAGCCAGACGACGATGCAGTCGACCAAGATCATCAGCGAGAGCCTGGCGCATTTCAACAAGGTGCCGGATGCGCCGCGCATGAGCGAGCTCCATCTCGCGGATGGCGACGACGCCGAGCGGCGCAATGGCCGGGCTGACGCCTTCGCGCCGCACGACGACGCCGAGCGGCGCAACGGCCGCGCCGATGCGTTCGCGCTACACGACGATGATCAGAGCACACACGACGACGAGGACCACGGCACGCCGGACGCGGAGTCCGACACCGACGGTGCCGAAACGCCCGCCCGCTCCCAGACGGCTTAAGAGCGCGCACGCGTCTGCTCACGCAGCCGACAGAGGCTGAAAGACCAGACCCCCGGGCGAAACCCGGGGGTTGATTTTTGTACGACATGTTTGCGGAAATGCCCGCAAAATCGCTGTTTCCGGCCACCGGGCTCGTGCCGAAGCGGTACGTCAGGTCCGGTCGAGACGCGGCGATCGATGTCGAGGGTTGAGCGGAATCGGCCCGACTGGGGCGAAGTCCACGGTGCGGCGGCCGAGGTCCATGGAGCTGTATTCAGCCTTCGCCGACCGGCCGCCGAGGAATGCCCGTTCGATTCCGGTGCCGACGGTCCAGCCGGTGTGCGTCTCCAGCGCGCTGGAATCGCAGATGCTGCCGATGCCGCCGACGGTGAGCGTGCCGTCGTATTTGAAGTGGCCACGTGCGGCGCCGATCCTGCGGTAGATCAGCGTACGATCCCAGGCGGCGACGCCCAGGCGCGTCCGCCGCCGTTCCGAACCAACCAGCTGCGAGGTGATATTGGCACCGCCGAGGAACAGCGGATTGGTCTGGCTGCCGCTGATGTCCGACCACAAGAGTCACCTGGGTGCCCAGGACGATACGGCCACGCCGGTCATTCCGGCCGGCCTGCCCCGCCGAGGAAGCCGTGGCTTGTCGTTGTCGATGTGCTGGGTGGACTGCCGAGAATGACGTCGAACAGGTTGTGATCGTCGGTGTCGGTGCGGCTCCATCCAGGCCGACATCGCCGCCGAGATAGAAGCCGATCCAGTCATAGAGTACCGCGGGGCAGGCGTCGCCTTGCGGGACCTTTGTCGGCAGATCGGCGGCACCCGCCGAGCTCGCCACAATCAGCGCCACCGTCCGGGCGGCGCGACAGCGGCGCGCGGAGTGGATCACAACTATTTGAAATGTCACCGCGATTTGTCGCAGAATGGCACAGCTCCCGGTGCGGGATGACCGCCGGAGCTGGCGTCAAGCTGATTTGCGTCGCCAGGACCCATCAGAATGGAACCTTTATGAAACGAGCGCGTCACAAACTCGTGCCGGGATAGCGTTAGAACTCGCTCGATATGGGCGGTGGGTTGGATGGGGGATTGAGCATGAATTTCTTCACGCCTCGCGAACGTGCCGCGCTCGGCAAGTCGGCCGAAATCAGAGGCCAGGGCAGGGCGCGCGAGCTCGTTCGTCACGATTTTGCCCCGCGCGCGCGGCCGCGCCCGGCCGAGCCGCAGCGGGCCGAGCCGCAGCCGGCCGAGTCGGATATTTCGGGACATGTTGGTACGCTGGTGACTCGGGTGGCCGCGAACTCCATGCAGGAGATCGATGAGCTCATCTTCCGGCTGCACGAGCGGCGCGAGCAGCTGATCAACGAGAGCGCACGTGTACAGCGCGAGATCATAGCATATGCGGCGTTGAGCCAGACGACCATGGAGTCGACCAGGATGATCACCGAGAGCCTTGCCCAGTTCAACAAGGCGCCGGACTTTGCCCGCACAAGTGACGACACTGCGGTCCAGGACGTCCCGGTTGCGGAAGAGCGCGCGGCCGAGCCGCCCGCGCAAGGCGCCGATGCGGGCGCCACGGACGACAAGGTCGAAGCCGCGTCCGAGCCCGAGCGGGGCACTGCGACGACCTGAACGGGCCATGGGTGATGTGACGCCTGTCGATCAGGCGTCGCGAAAATTCCGGAAGGTGACGGAGTAGCGCAGGTCCGTGACCGCCGGGATGCTGTGCTCCCACTCCGTGCGCGCGGGGCCTTGCAGCAGATAGGCCGATCTCGGCTCCACGATGAGCGATCTGCGCTCCCATGTGTCGCCGGCCTTTCTGCGCAGACGGAAATTGCAGGCGGACAGCAGCGAAATTCCGACCACCTCGCCGAACACCGGGCGGTCCTTGTGCCAACCGATGGCGGCGCCCGGACCATACTCGATGAGCAGCGCCTGCTGCAGCCTCTCCGGCGGCAAACGGGCGAAGGCGGCCGCCTGCTCCCGGATCGGCAGGAGGAAGTCCGGGATGTCGTTGGTCTTGCTCAATCCGCCGCCGTTGAAGTCGTAGCGCCAGCCGAACGAGATCACCCGGCGCTTTCCCTCGAATCCATGGAATTCGAACGGCTTGAATTCCAGGCGTTCGAATTGTTCGACCAGCCCGCGTTCCTCGCTCCTGCCGATGAGTTCCGCCTGGTAGCGGAAGCCAGCGGGAAACCGGGTCGCGTTCTCGAACAGCTCGGTCTGGGTCGCTTGCATGCGTCTTATCTGTGTCGCGCGGCCGTCAGCGCAATGCTTCGCGGCGTCGGCCGGCGGTCCGATCTTGCTTAACATTGGGTACCCTGCGGCTCGCGTGAATCGGCCATGGCCCAGGCACAAATTTTCATCCTTTCCGGGCAACGTCGCGCCTCCAGCCGTTGCAGGGGATGAGCGTTGGCCGATCAAGCACCCGGGTCTGGGCTGCTGGCCCGATTGAAACACGCCGTGTTCGGAAATTCCGCTCCGGACGTGGGCCCCGTCGATCCCGATTTCATCGACTCCGTGAACAGCTGGCGCTTCTGGGAGACCTTCAAGGATCGCCCCGACGAGGAGAAGATCGCCGCCATCGCGCTGGCGGCGAAGCTCTATCAGATGCCCGGCGAGCCGCTCTGTCCCACCGACCAGATCGCCAGGGTCCCCGCCAGGCTCAAATCGCTCGACCGCAACGCCGCCCGCATCGTCTTTGGCTTCGCCGCGGCCAACTATCTGTTCTGTCGCCACCTCAAGCTCAATGCGCTCGCCGGCCTGATGGAGCGCCAGCCGCCCGGGACGTTCGACGATGCGGAGCTTCGTCGCGACTTCGAGCGGATCAAGCATCATCTGCGGACCAACGATCGCGGCCATGACACCAGGTTCGCCGCCTCGGAGGTTGCGCGTCGGATTACCGCGACGGTGACATCGCCGCAGCCGGCGCCGGCGGTCGCGCCGGCGTGGTCGGCGGAAGGCTTCGGCCTGGTCTGGTCGGCGCCGGTGGTGCCCGGGATCGCGACGCTCTCCAGGGTCGGGATCGGGCCTGGGCAGACGCTCGTCGACTTCCTGCGCGCGCTGCGCAGCGCCAAGCCGCCCGCGAGATGGTCGGAACGTGCCGCCGAGCTCGCCGCGGGTCCGCAGGGCTCCGCCATCCGCCAGGCGATCATTGCGTGGCTCGCAACGTTGCCGATTTCCGGCAGCATGCGCGACCGGTTCATGCCGGATGCGACCGATCCCGCGATGCTGTCGGAGGTCGCATCGGTGCTGGCGCGCGGCGCGGTCTGGATGCTGGCCAACTGGCGGGACGCCGAGACGGTGGCGACGCTGCAGACGACCGCCGAAACCACCCTGCTGCGGCTTTCGGACGGGCTCGGCAGCGTGAACTACCGTTCGCTCACCGCCGGCAACGCCTGCATCCTGGTGCTCGGCGAGATCGCGACATCGGACGCGGTGCAGGCGCTCGGACAGATCAAGCTCAAGGTGCGCGATGAGCGGCTCTCGAAGCAGATCGCGGCCGCGATGGAGGCGGCGGCCAGCCGCGCCCGCATGACCATCGCGGACCTGCAGGAGCTCGCGGTGCCGAATTTCGCGCTCGACGAGGTCGGCGTGAAGAACGTCTCGCTCGGCGATGTCACGGCGGCGCTGCGCGTGCGATCGACCAGCGACGTGACGGTCGAGTTCATCCGCGCCGACGGCAAGACGGTCAAGGCGGTGCCCGCTTCCGTCAAGGCGGATCCGGCTGCAAGCGCCAGGCTGAAAGACCTCAAGGCGGCCGCCAAGTCGATTGCGGAGGCGCTGCCGGTTCACCGCCAGCGCATCGAATCCGCTTACCTCACCCGTCGCACCTGGCCGCTGGCGGTCTGGCGCGAACGGTTTCTCGATCACTTGCTGGTCGGCACGCTCGCGCGCCGGCTGATCTGGACGGTGACCTCCCCCGAAGGAGACGCCCGCTCGGTCATCTGGTACGAGAGCCGGCTGGTCGATGCGGCGGGTGCTCCGGCGACCGGTCTGCGCGACGACTGCGCTGTCACGCTGTGGCATCCCGTCGAGGCGACGGGCGAGGACGTCGCCGCGTGGCGCGCGTTCCTGATCCGCCACAAGGTGGTGCAGCCGTTCAAGCAGGCGCACCGCGAGCTCTACCCGCTCACCGACGCCGAACGCGCGATGCACGCCTATTCCAACCGGTTCGCCGGGCACATCCTGCGCCAGCATCAGGGCCTGGCGCTCGCCCGGCTGCGCGGCTGGCGGGCCACCATGCGCATCTGCGCCGATGGGCAGAGCGACGAGCCCATCCGTCTGGCCATTCCCGACTTCGATCTCGCCGCCGAGCTGTGGATCGAGCCCGCGGGCGGCAAGGAGGCCGAGATCACCGACAGCCAGACCTACGTGTTCATGGCGACCGACCGCGTGCGCTTCCGCGCCTTCCTGGGCGCGGGCGACGGCAGCCGTGCCCTGGGCGATCCGGTGCCGCTCGACGAGATCCCGCCGCGCATCTTTTCGGAGGTCATGCGCGACGTCGGCCTGGTCGTCGGCATCGCCTCGATCGGCAACGATCCGGCGTGGATCGACCGCGGCGCCGACGCCGCGCATCCGAGCCTGTGGCGGCGCACCGCGGCGCGCGACTACTGGAACAGTCAGGCCAACGCCGCGCTCGACGTGGCGGGCGAAAGCCGCAGGCAGTTGCTCGCCGAGCTGCTGCCGTCGCTCGCGATCGCCGACCGGTGCACGCTGCCCGACCGCCATCTCGCGGTGCGCGGCCGCCTGCGCGAGTACCGCATCCATCTGGGCTCGGGCCAGGTCCTGATGGAAAGCGAGCGCTATCTCTACATCGATCCGGCTGCCGCCAAGGAGGGCGCGATCGACGATCTCCTGCCGTTCGAGGGCGACCCGATGCTGGCGCAGGTCCTGGCGAAGGCCGTCATGCTGGCGGCCGACGACAAGATCACCGATCCCGGGATTCTGGCGCAGCTCAGGACCTAGCTGCGCGCTGGTTTCGGCGCTCATCGTCGCGGCGCGGAATCGGGCTGCGGGCGCTCCCCGCGGGCGCTACCATCGCGGCGCCGGCGAGGAACGCCGGCCTGCGAGGCAGCATGGGCCGGCACTGGGGGGTGTTTCTCGCCGTTTTGTCGAGCGCAACCGGCGGCACGGCGGCGGCGGTCACCCGCTATCTCGTCGGCAGCGCCGATCCCATCACCATGGCGATCCTGCGCTGGGGCATCGGCTTCGCCTGCCTGCTGCCAATCGCGCTGTTGCTGCGCGTGCGCTGGCCACGGCGCGCCGACTGGCCCGGCGTCGCCGCGCTGGGACTCTGCTTCTTCGGGCTGTTCTTCGTCCTCTACAATATCGCGGTCGCCTACACGACCGCCGCGCGCGCCAGCCTCGCGCTCTCCACGCTGCCGCTGCAGACCATGATCGTCGGCGCGCTGCTCGGCATCGAGCCCTTGACCGCGCGCAAGAGCGCGGGCGTGGCCATCGCCATGCTCGGCGTGTTCGGCGCGCTGGCATCGGGCCTCGGCGACGCGCCGCCCGGCGCCTGGCGCGGCGAGCTGATCATGACCGGCGCAGTGCTGTGCATGGCGTTCTACAACGTCTGGTCCCGCCCGTTCATGCAGCGGTCGAGCGCGCTCGGCTTTCTGGCGGTGGGCATGGGCGTCGGCGCGGCGGCGCTGATCCTGGTCGGCGGGGCCACCGGCAGCTTCGCGGTGCTGGGCCGGTTCGGCGAGCGCGAATGGATCGCCGGGCTCTATCTCGGCGCCGGCGGCGGCGCGCTGGCGTTCATTCTCTGGGTGCTCGCCTTGCAGCGCGCCACCCCGACGCAGGTCGCGAACACCATGACCGTCAATCCGATCGCCGCCGGCCTGCTGGCGGCGGTTCTGGTGCATGAGCCGATCACGGTGAACCTGATCGTCGGCCTGATCGCGGTGTTCTTAGGAATCTGGATCGCCACCACGGACGCCCCGCGCGAGCCGGCGAGGGTTGAAGGCCGGTGAAGCGCGAGCGGTACCTCCTGAACGCAAGCTCCGCCGGGTATCACCGTGCGTGTGGCCGCGAGAACACGGAACGGGGAAACGTGCCGGGTGGTGTCATGGCGCTGACGGGCCGAGCGATCTTTCGGTTACGATGCCGGTGCATGAAAGCCCCCTGATTCCCGCTCCCGGCGCCAACATGTAACGCGCTGCAGCCGGGGGCGGGCCCCGCGCGGGGGACTTTTGATGGGGTTTCAACCACGTCGGCGCCGCGCACGACCCGCGTCCCTTTGACGAGGATGCGGACGGCGCTTGCGGAATTCTTCGTCGCCCTGCTCCACTTTGGCCGCGGTGCGGATCGGCTCGATCTGCCGGGCAGGCACGCGAGATGGCCGTCGGTTCCTGGGATGGCCGATTGCGGCGACACCGCGCGATAGCGGATGCCAATGAAGGAGCGTAGTCTCCTGGTGTTGCAGCACTCATATCGGGAGGCAACGGACAGTCGATCCGGCACGCCTGCCCATCATTTGGGGAAAACTCCATGATCAAAGTGAGCGTGATGTATCCGAACACCCCGGGCGCACGTTTCGACCATGACTACTATCGCGACAAGCACATGCCCCTCGTGCAGGCGAGGATGGGGGCGGCATGCAAGTACTACACCGTGGACAAAGGCCTGGCCGGTGGCGCGCCCGACGCGCCGGCGACTTACGTCGCGATGTGCCACATTTTCTGCGACTCGGTCGACGCGTTCCAGAAGAGCTTCGGGCCGCATGCGGACGAGATATTGGGCGACATCAAGAACTACACCGACCTCACACCGGTGCTCCAGATCAGCGAGGTCGTCGTCGAGTAAGGGATCGGCGATCCCTGCGACATCGCGCAGGGCGAGCGCGATTCGCCTCGAACGTGTGGCGTCGGCGGCGTTCGCGATCGTTGTCGTCGCCGCGATCGTGATGCGGACGACACAGCTTTGCAATGCAGCGAAGTTCCGAAGTGAATCTGTACTTGCCTAGACCACATTGGTCCGGCATGTCTGTGACATGGCTGATTCGACAAAGGCCCGCGCGCCGATCATGGCTGCAGGGGGAATTGTCATCCGGGAAGGTTCGCGGCCGCGCATCGCCATCGTGCGATTGCGACGGGAAAAGTCTTGGGTCCTGCCGAAAGGCAAGCTCTATCCCGGCGAGCGTCCGCTGGCTGCCGCCATCCGCGAAGTGCAGGAAGAGACCGGACACGCCGTCTCGGTTCGCGAATTTCTCGGCGCCATGTCCTATCCCGCGGACGGCAAGATCAAGATCGTGCAGTTCTGGCACATGCAGGCCACCGCGCGGCCGGTGCGCGAGCCGATGAACGACATCAAGGCGGTCAAGTGGGTGTCGTTGAAGCAGGCGGTCGACACCCTGACGCGCACGCACGAGAAGGTCTTCCTGGCGAGCGTGGGGCCGCTCGCGCTCAAGGCGGCGCGGCAATCCGCGCGCAACAAGCTCGCCAGGCTGGCGGCGCGCAATGCCAGCAAGCGGCGCGGCCAGGGCGCGCCGTTGGCAGCTGCCGCGTAGAGCATGATCCCGAAAAGTGGGAACCGGTTTTCGGAAAAGATCATGCTCAAACAAAAGAGCTAGACCATGATCCGATCGGATCATGGTCTAGTCCCACATATCTCCGGCAGCGGCTCTCAGGCGGCGGCGTTCTGCTGCTGCAGCCAGAACGGCGCGACCCGGATGAACGAGTTCCAGTCCTCGATCAATTGAACGTCCATCTCGGCGGCCCGCCGGCGATGCCAGCCGAGGATACCGCCGGCGGCGAACGCCACCTGTCCCCGCGCGGCGGCCGCGGCTGGCGGCTCCGCGCCATCGCTCGCGACGCCGACGAGTTGCGCCAGCATCGTCTGTGCCACCGCGACGTCGTTCATGCGGCCCAGATCGTCCTGCAGGCGGGCGAGCTTCTTGAAGAACTTCTTCCGCGGCGCGCCGTCGAAGACGCCGCCGAAGAAATCGAGCGCGTAGCGCAGGCGCTTGAGCGCGATCCGCACGTCGTGGCGTTCCGTCTCCGACAGCATTTCGAATTCCCGGCCGCGCATCAGCAGTTTGCGATGCGCCTTCGACAGCGCGCGCGCCGCCAGCTCCGCCAGCGGCTGATCGAGGCGCGGGCTGTCCGCTCCGGACTTGCCGAGGTCGTCGGCGTGGGCGAGGGCGCAGAGGTCGATCAGGAAGTGCCGGTAGCGTGCCGAGGCCAGCGCCTCGCCGACCTCCGCATAGGCCCCGGCTTTCTTGGCCTGCAGGCTGGCCATCAGCGGCGCCAGCTGCTCGGCTGCTCCGAGCGCTTCGCTGGCCGGCTCCAGCAATTCGGCCTGCAGCACGTCGAGATCGCGCGCCGTCCCGAGGACCTTGCCGAGCCAGCGGACACCGTCCTCGATCGGTTCGATCGGCTTGCGGCGCAACAGCGGGCGGTAGATCTTGAATGCGGAACGCAGCCGCCGCAGCGCGATGCGGCACTGGTGCACGCCTTCGACGTGCAGATTGAGCCGCGCGCAGTCGTCGTTGGCGGTGAGATGTGCGAACGAGTTGAGGATGATGTGCCGGAACGATAAGCCCGCGGTCATGCCGGGCGTGAGGTTGAGTTTCGGCGCGCGCGACCAGTGCCGTCGCTCGCCCCGGTTCAGCGCATAGCCCAGGTCGGCCTTGGTGCGCACGTGCAGGCGCCCGTCGATGGCGTCGCTCAGCCGCTGCGCTTCCGCGAACAGGTCGGCGAAGTCTCCGGCGACCAGCTCCAGCTCGACCTCGTGCACGGGCTTGCGATCGTCGCCCGCGATCACCGCGCCGTCGTCCAGCGACACGTCGATCTTCGCGCGGTCCGACGTCAGCCGGCGCGTCTCGCGCTTGACGTCGACGTCGAAGACCGGATGCAGGTCGGCCGAGGTGAGCTTGCGAAATTCCTGCGGGAGGGCCGGGTCGATGACCAGAGAGGGGTCGGGGATCGGGTCGGGGACCAGCGTCTCCCACTCCCGACGCGAGACTGTATCCGAGCTGCCGTCGAGCAATTTCACCGTCTGCACGATGTCGTGGCCGTCCGTGCGCGTGCGCAGGCTGATGTTGCTGTCGCGCAATTGCCGGTCGTCGGTATCGAAATAGATGCTGTGCAGGGACTGGCGGCTGACCGGCTCGAGCTCGCGCCACCAGCGGGAACGCCGCATCTTGCCGATCTTCTCCGGATCGGCCCGCAGCTTTACTTCGATTTCTTGGTGCGACGCCATCTTGTCCGGTGCTCGCTCGCGACGCGGGACGTCGGCCCGGCGGTCGCATGAACTCTCTGATGCAGAGTGCGGTGTGACTTCTCCAGCACGCTGAGACGCGCTTCGAGGACGCGCATCTTCTCGCTCAGATCGATCAGGGTGGCTGGACCATCCGCGCTCGCTTCGAGCGTTCGCAGCAGGCCGCGCCGCACCCATATCCCAACGCTGATCCCTTCGGCTCTTGCTGCATCCTTGATCGCCTTGCGGATCTCCCGGTCGACGCCACGGATCATCCATCGCTTGTCGTCGGCTATGACACGGCCCTTTTCGAATCGGCTTGTTGTGACGTAGATATGTCAAAATGTTTGACAGATGTCAGCTTAAAAGCTGACATTGACCCAATCGCCTGTTGGAGCAGTCGTCGAGATTGCGGTATCCGGACACGCAATTCACATCACGCTGACGGAAATTCATGGCCCGCCACATCTTGTTTACCTCGCAGAAGGGTGGTGTCGGAAAATCGACGCTCGCGCGTTCGACCGCGGTGGCGCTCGCCTGCGCCGGGCGCAAGGTCTTGCTGGCGGACTTCGATGCCGAGCAGAGAACGTGCCTGCGCTGGCAGGCGCAGCGCCAGGCGCGCGGCCTCACGCCCTCGATCGACGTCGCGAAATTCTCCAAGGAGGCCAAGCTCGATCGCGTCGCCGACCAGTACGACGACGTGGTGATCGACACGCGCGGACAGCACGACGCGTTGAGCCTCGATCTCGCGGTGTCGTCCGACGTCGTGTTTCTGCCCTCGAGCTTCTCGCTCGACGACATTTCGCCGACGTTGACTGTGGTTCAGGCGCTGCGCGGCGCCGGGGTTCCGGCATCGCGCGTCGCCGTGGTGTTCTGCCGGACCGGCCGGTCGACGCGACAGGCGGAGCGGGCGCGGTCCATCCTGCGCATGAACGACATCGCCACCATCGACGCCGTGCTGCCGCAGCGCGACGGCTTCGTCTCGCTGTCGGCGACCGGCCGCACCGGCCGGGAGGCGGACAGCGCGGCGCTGCGGGCGATCGCCGTTGCGGTCGACCAGGCGCTGCTGCAATTCATCGACGCGGCAACCTCGCAGGTCGGCCAGGCGGCCTAGCCGCGGCCGGCGGAGGATCGCGAGGTCGTGGGGGCCATCTAACCGGTGCTGAGCCAATTTACCCGACGATCTCGGTTCTCCCGCCATCGACGACAAACGCCTCGCCATCGCGGATCGGCGTGTAGGCGATGTCATGATCGCGACAGTATTGCACCTGCTTGTCGGCTCCTGGTGCGTCGCGGTGCTCTGACTTGTAGTGAACAACGATATGCGGTCGATCAGCTCGAGCCCTTCCCAAACAACCGCGGTCCCATAAGTCTTGCCGACCGCTTGTGGATCATCGAGCAATTCGACGCCCCGCAACATCGGGCCGGCGCAGCATACGGCAGCACTGAATCCCGCATAGACGATCTTGTGGGCCGCGAGCAGCATGCGAATCGCCTCGTCAAAGCCGCTGCGCCGCATTGCGCTCCGCAGCAGAAAGGCATTGCCGCCGCTGATCCACACGGCATCGACACGCTGCAAAGCGCTCGC
>Ga0126382_10000806_pt1 | contig 12368 bp, 9 predicted proteins | sample PanSoiMetPlot_30_FD_92548 | JGI IMG/M metagenome (GOLD analysis project Ga0126382, IMG submission 92548) | Tropical forest soil microbial communities from Panama - MetaG Plot_30 | ecosystem: Environmental > Terrestrial > Soil > Tropical forest > Bulk soil | place: Panama | collected 2016-02-17 | reverse complement strand
TGGATGCTGGAGCGGCGTGGGCGAGGCAGCTGTATGTGCTCTACGTGATCGCGGCCGACCACGGCACAGGGGCTGGGCGCGCGCTGCTTGAGGCGGTCGTCGATCCGGAGGAGCCGGTGGCGCTGTGGGTGGCCGACCCGAACCCTCGTGCCCAGGCGTTCTACCACAAGCACGGCTTCGTTGCCGACGGGGCGGCCCAGGTCGAGGGCGGGATGCGGGAGATCCGCATGGTCCGCGGCAGGCAGCACAGGCGGTAGTCCAGTTCGCGGGCAGGCTCCCGCCTGGCGCCGTCGCCTGGACGGGCCTCAGCGGTGCCAGCGGTGCGGTGGCGGCATGAAGGATGCGAGTGGCCTCGAGTGAGACGCGGCCACGCGACTGAGCATGCCTGCGCAACGTCCGCACATCAGCGTTGAGGTACGTTGCCCCACGAGTGGGGCGCGCCCAGGCCGCGTGCAGTACCAGTCCGCGGGCCGTGCTGACGACCACAAGAGGACCGGGCACGTGCTGCGGTTCATGCGTCGGCACCCAACCCCACGCCGGTCGCAGAGCGTGGTCGGCACTTGGGTGGCAGACGCGCGAATAGCCGCCGTTATCTCAAGCCCGCTTTCGGGTGTCTCCGCTGTAACCGCCGAGGGTGTTTTGTATGCATTTTGCTGCGTGCTGGACGCGTTATCTGAACACTGTCTCCGCCGCAGGTCCGGAGCAAATCCCCTTGTCACTGCTGTTTTTAGAACTAATCGGCTACTACGTAGACCCTATGCGGCTACATGTCACCGCCGCAGACGCCCTGGTCAGGCGCGGCGTAGACAGGGACGACTTCAGATAACCGCCTGATTGCGCGTCCGACGGTCGTCCGCGCCAGTCGCTGGGTCGGGTACAGATGGAGCATTCTGTCGTGCCGGACGGCGTACTCCCTTTTTGATCTCAAGACTGCGGTGGGCTCTTGGGCGTGGCCAAGTGCCATATGTGGTAGCCGGCCGTCGTTGGCGCTGTTCGCCGTCTGCTGGGTTACTGATAGGGGCTACGGGTGTGGCGGCGCTGGAAGGAGTTGGTCGCAGAAGGTGCCGGCTAGCCATTGTTCGTAGTGCTGGCTGGTCCATCCCCTGCGGTGGACGAGGCGGCGGAAGATGCCGGACGCGTGAAGACCCACAGCAGGTCCCATGGCGGAATCCCGGTCCAGCCCTGGTTTGAGCGGGCCTTTGCTCAGCAAGGCGTCGATAACGTACGCGGCGCCGACGGTGCAGCTCGGTTCGGTCCAAGCAGTATCTCAGAGCATCTGATCGAGAGACTCGCGGCGAGCGCGAAGCTGAGGGTTCGACTTTCCGGCTGGGCCGCCGCCCGCGGGTCGTCCCGAGGGTCTTGGCGATCTCGCGGTCCGGGAGGTGCCAGATTCTTGAACAAAGAGCACCTGTGGTACGCGTGTACCACAGGTGCTAATAGAGAATCATGCCGGGCGTGTGTCTATGGCGCCAGCGGGTGCGTTCCCCAGTCCGGTTCGTCGTCAAAGGTCGGCGAGGCGGTGACCTGAGTGAGGCCCGTGCCGTCCGCATTCATCGTGTAGATGTCTTGCGCCCCGTTTTGCGGGAGGAACAGGGCGAGCGCGATCTTGTTCCCGTTGGGTGACCAGACTGGGTCCTTGGCGAAGTAGCGGCTGCCACCTCTGTCGATGGGGATCTGCCGGAGCCCGCTGCCGTCGGGGTGGATGACAAAGATCCGCCCACTCGCGCCGAAGGCGATCCACCTGCCATCCGGAGACCAGCTGGCCGTGTTCGCGGGTGAGGTCCCCCAGGCGGTAAGCCTGCGCAGCCCGGTTCCATCGGTGCGGACCACGAAGAGGGCATGGCTGGCAGAGGCCGGCCGGGCCGGGTTGTCGCGGACGAACGCGATGCGGCTGCCGCCGGGCGAGTAGTCGGCTGGAATGTCGTCCACCGGCGCGGTCGTGACTCGAACGAGGTCGCTTGCGTCGGGGAAGTGGAAGGTGTAGAGGCCGTTTCGTTCCGGATGCTGGTCATTGAGCACCTCGCAGGCGAGGCGGGTGCCATCGGGCGACCACACGTTGCAGCCGAAGATCGTGTCGGGATCGAACCCCGGGAGAGGGTACGGCAGCGTGGTGAACACCGACCTATCAGCGTTGTAAATGGTGGGATTACCCGGTTCGGCGATCTTGCTCCCGTCGGGCGACCAGCGAGGGACCTCGCCAACACCCGGATGCAGCAGACGGTCATGCGAACCGTCCGGGTTGACTGTGTAGGTCTGTGAGTCGCCGAGCGCCGGGTTCCCCCGGACGAAAGCGATCTGACCGTTGGGACCGGGCTCTTGCGCCTGGGCCGGGCCTCCGGCGGCGGCGAGCCCAAGCAGTGACACCGCGAAGACAGCGAAAACCTCAAATAGTCGCTTCATTGCGGCTCCCCTCAGCTTGCGCATGGTTCCTCCCCTTGTTATCGGATGCTTCGCTAAGCGACGCTAAGAGCCCGCCAGGGCCATGCGAATCGGGGCGGCCCACAATCTTTGATCCGTGCCAGTACGGAGATCGTGTGGAGGTGATTGGTGCTGGCCACAATGCGGCCGGCCGGACCATTTGGGAGGATCAACGTGTGCGCATGACCGTGCTGATCGTCGATGACCACGGCGGCTTCCGGGAGTCCGCGCGGGCGCTGCTGGAGGCGGAGGGGTTCGCCGTGGTCGGCTGCGCCGCGGACGGGGCTGCGGCGCTGGCGGCGGTGCGGCGGCTGCGCCCGGAGGTGGTGCTGCTGGATATCCAGCTTCCGGATGTGGACGGGTTCACGGTCGCGGAGCAACTGGCGGCTGCCCCGGACCCGCCGCGGGTGGTGCTGATCTCCAGCCGCGACGCGGCCGCCTACGGGCCGCGCCTGGACGCCGTGCCGGCCTGCGGGTTCCTTGCGAAGCGGGAGCTTTCGGGTGCGTCGCTGGCCGCGCTGGTTGGCTGAGCCGTCCCGGCGCCGGGTGTGGCTGCTGCTGTGGCCGGCCGGCGCGGTGGTGGGCATCACGGCGGAGTGGCGCCTGTATGGCTGGGCGGACCCTCGCGGCTGGGCGCCCGACCTGCTGACCGGCTGGACCATGATCGCGTGCGGGCTGGCCGGCTGGTCGCGCCGCCCGCAGAGCCGGTCGGGGGCGCTGCTGGCGGCGGCCGGTTTTGCCTGGTTCGCGCCCAACTTCGCCGCGACCGGAGTGACCGCGCTGGCCTGGGTCAGCGCGCGTGCGCTGTACCTCTATCGGGGCCCGCTCGTTCAGCTGGTGCTCACCTACCCCCGGGGCCGCCCGGTGCGGCCACTGGACCGCGCCGCGGTCGCCGCTGGCTATGCGGTGGCTGTTATCACGCCGGTCTGGGACAGCAAAACCGCCACGATCGTCCTGGCCTGCTTGCTCGTCGCGGTCGCCGTCCGCGGTTACACCCGCGCCGCGGGGCGCGAGCGCCGCATGCGGCTGGCCGCGCTTTGGGCGACGGCGGTGCTTGCGGCCGTCCTGGCGGCGATCGCGCTGGTTCGCCTCGCGGCGCCCAGCCAGGCCGCCAATGCGGCGACGCTGCATGCCTACCAGGCGGCGCTGTGCGGCTTGTCGCTTGGCCTCCTGGTGGGCCTGCTGCGCGGGTCGTGGGAGCGCGCCGACGTCGCCGACCTGGTGGTCGAGCTTGGCGAGACCCGCTCCGGCACGCTGCGGGACGAGCTTGCCCGTGCTTTGGGTGACCCGAGCCTGCAGGTCGGCTACTGGGTTCCGCAGCCGGCTGGCTTCGTGGACGCCGGGGGGCGCCCGATCCGGATCCCTGATCCGGGCTCTGGCCGGTCCATGACCATGGTCGAGCGGGACGGGCAGCCGCTGGCGGTCCTTATCCACGATCCCGCGGTCCTGGGTGATCCGGGGCTGGTCGAGGCCGTGTCATCGGCGGCCAGGCTGGCCGCCGCCAACGCGCGGCTGCAGGCCGAGGTCCGCGGCCGTCTGGCCGAGATCAGCGCCTCCCGCCGGCGCATCCTAGAGGCCGGTGACGAGGAGCGCGGCCGCCTGGAGCGCCGCCTGCGCGACGGGGCGCTGCGGCGGCTCGGCCAGGTGGCGGAGACTCTCCGTCAGGCCCGGCGCCCAGCTGTCACGGGGAACGCGGCCGAGCGCCTCGCCAGGGCGGAGATCCAGCTCGCCCGGACGCAGGAGGAGCTGTGGCGGCTCGCGCGCGGGATCCATCCCCGCGAGCTGTCCGAGCGCGGGCTGGCGGCCGCGCTCACCTCGCTGGCCAGCGACGCCCCGCTGCCGGTGGACCTGGCGGTATCGGCGACGGGCGAGTCGCCGGCCGCGGCGGCGTGCGCGTATTTCGTGTGCGCCGAAGCGCTTGCGAACGTGGCGAAATACGCGGCCGCCTCGAAGGTCGCGGTCTCGGTCCGTTCAGATCCCGGCGGCATCAGGGTGGAGGTCGAGGACGATGGCGCCGGCGGCGCGGATCCGGGCCGGGGGACGGGACTGCGGGGCCTGGCCGACCGCGTCGAAACCCTCGGGGGGGCGCTCACCGTGGACAGCCCGCCGGGCCGCGGGACTCGCCTGGTCGCGGTGATCCCGCACGGCGCCGGCGCGGCGTGATTGCACGCGGTGCCGCCGCCGTCTTCCGGGTGGCTCACGGTTCGCGGGTGCACCCGGCGGGGATGCGGGGCGCGGGGCCTGCGGGCGTTGAGTTCTTCAGGCGCTGGATCTGCTGGATGAACGCGCGGGTCTGCGGGTCGGCCTGCAGGTGCTGGTACACGACGGACAGCGCCCTGCGCAGTGCCGCCAGATCCGCTGGGGTAGCGTTTACGAACCGGGCGCCTTTCGCGCAGGCTTGCCCGATGTAGGTGACGTTGTCGCTGGTCAGTCCGACCGAGTCCGTGGTGGCTTCGTTGGCTGCCTGCTGAAGCCATGCGCGCTGCTGGGCGGTGAGGGACGCGAGCCGGCCCGGGTTGGCGAACAGCACGTCGAACTGGGGCCACAGGGCCACGTTCGCGGCCACGTGCCGCGCCTCGGACACCAGGCCCATCTCCACGTAGCGCCTGAGGTCTAGCTCGAATCCCTGGATCTGGCCGGTGCCGAGATCGTGGTTGCGGACGGGACCGAAGGCCACTACCGGGGTGGCGCCCACGGCCCGGATCGCCTGCTCCTGGACCTGCGACCGGTAGGTACCGAATGAGACGCCGCGCCAGTCCGCTGGGGTGAGCAGCGGGCGCTGGGTGCTGATGGGCAGGCGGAGCCCTTCCCCGAGCATCCCCAGGCCGGTCACGTGGACGTTGGCGAGCCCGGCGAGCATCCGCCCCGGCATCGCGCCGTGCAGCACGGCGTTCTCGAGCGGGTAGCTGTCGATCAGCATCGGCGCCGACAGAGCCCGCAAGCCCGGCACCCCGATGGTGTCGAAGACCCGGCTTCCCGCCCAGCCCAGATCCACCGTCCCCGCGCCGACCGCACGCACCGCCTGGGCCTCGGCGTCCGGCGCCCAATCTCCCCATTGGTTGATGACCTTGATCTGCAGGGTGCCGCCCGATAGCACGTCGGCTCGCTGGACGAACTGCGCGACTGGCGGGATGTTGTCCAGGTCCCCGGCGGTGCTGGCCATTCGCAGCACCACAGGGCCGCCTCCCGCCCCGCCTGCCTTGTCGCCGGGCGGGGCGCCGGCGCAGCCCGACGCAACCGCGGACACCAAGATCAGCGCGAGCAGCGTGCTTGCCTTCCGCAGCATGACGTCACCCCGCCGGCAGCGTGATGCGGAGCCGGAGCATGGACCCGTCCGTGGCGAGCGCGAACCCCTCGCCGTTCGGGCCGAAAACAGGCGAGGTGAGCAGCGTGTACTTCGTGCCGGGCCATCTCGCGATCAGCCGGTGTGCTCGGTCGTAGACCAGCGTGGGCTGGGTGGAGCCCGGGCCGCAGCCTGACACGTACGTGTCACCTGCGGTATCGACCGTGACCTCACACATGTGACCTCCGAAGGACGAGGAATCGGGTGAGAACGCGTCAACTTTGTGGCCGCTGGGACTGACGTAGAGAACCCTGCCCTGGTCGTCGTTCACCACGACGAGCCTGCCGTGCGCGTCGATGCTCGTCGGGTTCTGGTGGCCCACTAGGTCCTGGTCGCTGGAAGCGCTGCCGCCGATCTGCCAGATGACCTTGCCGGTGGGGGAGAACTTGGCCAGCGTCCGGCGCTGGTCGTCCCCGACGTAGACGTTCCCGGAGCCGTCGACCGCCAGTCCGGCCGGGAAGAAGAACTGGCCCTTCCCGCTCCCGTAGCTGCCGAATTGGCGGATGAACCTTCCTTGCGGGGTGAAGACCTGGACACGGGTGTTTCCGCTGTCGGAGACGTAGACCAGCCCGGTGCGGCTGACGGCGATCCTCCCCGCCACCTCTGTCGGGGTTGTGGGGTCGCCCGCGATGAACTTGAATTCGCCGGGTCCGGTGCCGGGCTTCCCCCATCGCCGCAGGACCTTCCCGCCGGGCGAGATCGCGCTCACCCGCTGGCTGAGGTCGGTGACGTACAGGTTGCCGTCCGGGCCGGCCGCGAGGGCGTCGGGATGGTCCAGCCCGAGCGACTTCGCGCCATACCGGGCCATGATCGCGAACGGGTTCGGCAGCGCCGGCGAGTCGGCCGCCGCCGCGCTGGGATGCCCGCCCGGTGGAGCCGCGGCGTTCGCGGCGCAGCCGGCGCCGAGAACGGCCACGCCGACCACGATCGCGGCAGCCGCCAGACGGCTTGTCACCTTTTCCATGATTCCCCCTAGTGTGCCGATGGCCATCATGGACGCTAGGCCGTCGTGGCGCCCTGCCGCATCAGGGCTGCCCTCAGGGCGGAACTGTGGCCAGCACGGACATGCCGCGACGGCGCCGGTGCCACAATCGAGTGATGGAACGCCTGTGGCATCGGCTGGCCGTTCCGGCACGCCCGGCCCTGGCCGTCCGCCCGCGCCTGGCCGCTCCCGCCCGCTTGGCTGCCGGGCTGGCGGGGCTCGCGGCGGCCGCCGGGGCGCTGGCCGTCGCGGAGTGGCCCGGGCGGTCCACCACGTACGCGGGCCGTTCGGCCGCCGGGGCCGCGCTTACAATGTGCGCGGGCCTCGCCCTGATAGCGGCGGGCCTAGTGATCTGCCTGGGCCGGCGGCCTCGCCAGACGGGGGACCTCGCGTTGCTGGCGGGATTCACCTGGTTCGCGCCGGTGTGGGCCGCCTGGCAGAACGGGCCGCCGCTGGTCCCCAGCCTCGCGATGGTGCTGGGCGGGTTCACGTTCCCACTCATCGTTCACCTGGTGCTCGCCTACCCCGATGGCCGGGCCAGCCCGGCGCCGACCCGCGCGCTGATCGCCGCTGCTTACGTTGAGGCGCTGTTCACGGCGATCATCCTGGCCCTATTCCGCGACCCCTACCTCGACCCGAGCTGCCTGTCGAACTGCAATGTCAACGTCTTCCTCGTCCACCCCCTCCCGTCCCTCGCCCACGCCATCGAGATCGCCGATCGCTGGTTCGCGGCGGCCGCCGCGGCCGCGTTCATCGCCATCTGCGCGGCCCGGCTCGCGGCGGGATCGCGGCCCGCCCGACTAAGGCTCATGCCGGTTGCAGTCCCCGCGATCATGTTCGCCGGCGCGGTGGCGGCGCGCGCGGTCGCGCTGCAGAGAACCACGGTCGAGGACCCGTTCAACGCTGCCCTGTTTACGATCTTCGCCGCCGCCAGCGCCGCGATCATCTTGCTGGCCAGCGGCCTGATATCGGGTGTTGTCCGCGCCCGCACAGAGCGCCGCGCCATCGCCCGGATCGCGGTCAACCTGGGCGAGGCGCCTCCCCCGGGATCTCTTCAGTCCGCGCTGGCGGAGGCGCTGCACGATCCAGACCTACGGATCGCCTACTGGCTCCCCGGCACGCAACGGTATGTCGACGCAAGCGGCCACGCGGTGCCAGAACCCGTAGCCACATCCGGAGGAACGGTCACGCGCCTGATGAGGAGCGGCCGGACAATCGCGGCCATCACCCACTCCGGTGCCGCTCCCGGGCTTGAGGGCCACGTCGGGCCCTCCATCGCGCTCGGCCTGGAAAACGAACGGCTGCAAGCGGAACTGCTCGCCCGGCTCGGAGAGCTTCGCGCCTCCCGGGCGCGCATCGTCGAGACCGCTGACGCCGAACGCCGCAGGCTCGAACGAGACCTCCACGACGGCGCCCAGCAGCGCCTGCTAGCCCTGTCCTACGACATCCGGCTCGCCCGCGCCAGCGCCGAGGCCGACGGTGACACCGCTGCCCAGATGACGCTCGCCAGGGCGATCGAGCAGACGCAAGGCGCGCTTGAGGAACTGCGTGAACTTGCCCACGGGATCTACCCCGCGGTGCTGGCCGAGGCTGGGATAGCTCCCGCGCTGGCGTCGCTGGCCGACACCGCCCTGCTACCCGTCCAGATCCTCCGGGCCGATGACCGGCGCTACCCAGGCCCGGTCGAGGCGGCGGCCTACTTCGCCGTGGCCGAGGCCGTCGACGATGCGGCCCGCCGGGACGCGGATCGCGCTGCCGTGACCGTCGTCCACGACAATGGACGGCTGGTTGTCACAGTTGAGGACAACGGCTCCAAGCCAACCTCGCCCATGATGGCGGCCGCCGATCGCGTCGGGGCGCTGGGCGGCACGCTGTCCATCGAGCCGACCATGCGCCGGGCGGAGATCCCATGCGTGTCGTCGTAGCCGACGACGTGATGCTCACCCGCGAGGGCATCACCCGGCTGCTCACCGACGCCGGGGTCGAGGTCGTCGGCGAGGCCGGCGATGCCGGCTCGCTGCTGCGCGCGGTCCGCATGACCCAACCGGACGCGGCTGTCGTCGACATCCGGATGCCGCCCACCCACACCGACGAGGGCCTCGTCGCCGCCCAGCATATCCGCGCCGAGCACCCCAGCGTAGGCGTGCTGATCCTCTCCCAGTACATCGAGCCCCGCTACGCCATGCAGCTGCTCGAAGATCACCCAGAACGGGTCGGATACCTGCTCAAAGAACGCGTCTTCGACGTCGCGAACCTGATCGACGCCCTCCGCCGCCTCGCCGACGGCGAGACAGTCGTCGACCCCACGATCGTCGCCCGGCTCTTCGCCCGCAAACGCCACACCGGCCCCCTCGACCAGCTCACCCAGCGCGAGCATGAGGCGCTCACCCTGGTCGCCGAGGGGCTCTCCAACCGGGCCATCGCTACCCGCCTGTTCGTCACCGAACGCACCATCGAAGCCCACGTCAAGCAGATCTTCCTCAAGCTCGGCCTCAGCACCGACCCCGACTCCCACCGGCGCGTGCTCGCCGTCCTCGCCTATCTGCGCAGCATGACCTGAGCGTCACGAGGCTGGGGATCCGTGGCCGACGCCGAGAGCGGTCGATCGCGTGAAAGGGCACCAGTGCCGCGCCGAACGGAATGATCTGTGTGCAGTCGCCTGCGCGGTCGGCCTGGCTCTCAGCCGCTCAGATTCGATCTGGCGCCAGGCACATTAGGCACCCGTCACGTTCTGTAGTTCGTGTTGGCCAGGACGTGACAATCGGTATCGTTCTGGACGGTTGGCTGGCACGCGCCAGCGTCCTTTGCCCCGGACGCCGATCAGGGCGATCTGCGTAGCGCCGTGCTCGTGGTGACCGGCCGGGTGCGCCGCGCCAGCCGCGCCCGAAGGTCGCGGCGGCCTCAGCGCACGGGCACGGCAGTTAGCCGCCACAACGGCCGCGCCGAGGCCACTACGCCCGGGCGCCACCTGGCGCAGGTGAAGGACGTCAAGTACCGTCAGGGCGCGCCCGTCGTTGTTCGCGCGGCCGCCCGCGCTGGCGCCTGGCGGTCCAGGATCTCGCCGGGCGGGCTCCGGCTGTTACCCGTGCACGCTGAAGCCGTGCATCTGTGGGCTGCGTTCCTGCCGCGACCGGCTGCCGGCGACGCTGTTCGGTGCTGTTCAGCCGGCCTTGCTGATGATCGCGGCCATCTGCTCGGCGGTGAACGCGCGCAGCGTCGTGGTGCGCACGTTGCCCAGCGAGCCCAGCCACAGCAAGAAAGCGGTGGCGGTCTCGTCGTCGGGGAAGTCGCCGATGCCGACGATGTCGTACGGCCCGACCGTCCAGAACGTGTCCCGGATCCTGCCGCCGAGCCGCTCCGCGGCGTCGCTGACGGCTTTCGTACGGCTGATGGTGTCTTTGTAGTCGCGGATCCCCTGCTCGGTCCAATTGACCAGCACGATGAACGTCGCCATGGGACTCACCTATTCTGTCTGCATCCGCGGCGACGCGCCAGAAGTGCGCGATTCTTGACGCTACGGCCGCCGGCGGCCGGCGGGCATTAGCCCATCTGGGCTGTCCCGGCCGGTCTCGGCACCGCCGTCCGGTGCGCCAGCGCGGCTCTATCGCGCAGTGGCCGGTCGCCCGCCCTGCCGGTAGTCCTGTTGCTCGGAGGCTGTCCGTGCCACCGATGAGGTGGACCGCTCTGGCGGATGAGTGCGCGGGTCTGGGTGTTGGAATGGTGCAGGCCTGCCGTGCAGTGGCGATCTGCCGCCGCCTCTGGCTCATCGAATCTTTCTGTGGCGTGGCTGGCGACGGCGTCGGCGAGCCCCAGGCCGGTGCCAAAGATTCCCGACGTCATTGCTGACGCATGTGCCGAGCGGGCTAGGCCAGGTGCTGCCCGGTGTGCGCAGCGCGGGCGCTTCGCGCTTCGAGCGACTTGATCCGCGGCGCGCGTCGCCTTGCCGCGCCTGGCTGGTCACAGCAGCTGCTTCAACACCTCGGGCCCGATGTTGCCGCCGCTGATGACGCACACGACCGTGGAGCCCGCCGCCGGGGTCACCCGGCCGGACATCAAGGCGGCGAGGCTGGCGGCGCCGGAGGGCTCCGCGGCGAGCTTGCACCGCTGGATCAGCACGCCCAGCGCATCGACGATCTCCCGGTCCGTCACCCGCACCATCTCGTCCACGAAACGCTGGACGTGTGCGAAGGTGTGTTCGCCGGCGAAGGGCGGGGCCAGGCCGTCGGCGATGGTGTCCACCTTGTCCAGGTGGGCGGGCGCCCCTTCCTCAAGGCTCCGGCTCATCGCGTCCGCCCCGTCGGGCTCGACCCCCACCACGCGGACGGAGGGGCGCTGCAGTTTGACCGCCGCGGCGATGCCGGAGATGAGGCCGCCCCCGCCGACGGGGACCACCACCATGCCGGCGCCCGGGACCTGGCCGAGGAGCTCCAGCCCCACCGTCCCCTGGCCGGCCATGACGGCCAGGTCATCGAACGGGTGGACCAGCGTGAGATCCCGCTCCTGCTGCAGGGCCAGGCAGGCCTCGAGCAGGCTGCCCGCGGTCTGCACGACCTCACCGCCGTAGCGCCTGGTCGCCTCGACCTTGGATCGCATGGCAGCCGCCGGCATCACGATCGTGGCCCTGGCCCCCACGGCGGTGGCGCCGTAGGCCAAAGCGGCCGCGTGGTTCCCCGCCGACAGGGACACCAGCCCGCGCGACCGGACCGCGGGGTCCATCGACAACAGCTTGCTGAACACCCCGCGGGGCTTGAACGAGCCGGTCTTCTGGAACAGCTCCGCCTTCAGATACAGGCGCACGCCCAGCTCCTCCCCGACGGTCGCCGACGACATCACCGGCGTGGCGTGCACCCGGCCACCGATCCGAGCCCGCGCGCGCTCGATATCTTCCAGTTCGAGCAGCATGCCCACCCTCCCGCGCCGTCTTTTGGCAGGCCTGTCCGTGGCACCGGCTTAACAGCCGCGTGCCGCCGCAACTCGGGCGCGGCCGCACTTCGCCTCAACGGCGCACCGATAGCCGCATCGTACGGCGGCGAGGTGCGCCGTTGGCTCAGCTAACACCCGGAATTCGCATGGCAGACATCTGGGGCCTGCTGGCACAGCTGCACCGAACGGACGATCCCAAACTCCAACACCCCCGCCAACAACACCTGACTCAGGGAACTCAAACGGTCCCCGTCCGATGAGGTCTGCGCCAGCAGCCACCAACGCGAAAGCGAGCCCAGAGGGGACCCGACGGCACACTCCGTCATGAACTCTTGGGAGCTTGAGGCGCTCCGAGCCGCCGATCTGCACGCCGGGCGACCCGCACGATATGACCATTCCGGCGCACCGTAATGAAGGTTCGGTGCGCCGGTACCTGGCCTTGGTTTGGGTCCTATTTCTCTATGTAGGCGGTGATGGGGGGCCGCACGCCGTGTGATTCCATCTGGGCGGCGACCTCGGGAGGCGGCGAGGCCAGCAGTGCTTGTATGGCGTTCAAGTCGTCGATGTCGGCCGTCACCGCGACGTGGTTGCTCCCGTCCAGGGCGACGTAGTCGGTGACGTTCGTGCCGACTGATCCGATGGCCGCGGCCCGCTCGGCCTTGCCTTTCAGCCAGCGGTCGATATCGACAACGTCGTGGGTGA
>Ga0126382_10000805_pt1 | contig 12374 bp, 11 predicted proteins | sample PanSoiMetPlot_30_FD_92548 | JGI IMG/M metagenome (GOLD analysis project Ga0126382, IMG submission 92548) | Tropical forest soil microbial communities from Panama - MetaG Plot_30 | ecosystem: Environmental > Terrestrial > Soil > Tropical forest > Bulk soil | place: Panama | collected 2016-02-17 | reverse complement strand
GTGCACCAGGCGGAGGCGTTCCGCGGACATGCGCCGGACGGCCATCTCGCGGAAGCCCGGCAGCATCGGCAACGGCAGCCCACCGGGACCGGCGGGCTCACCGGGCTCAGCCAGCTTGCCGAGCTCGCCCAGCTCAGCCAGCTCACCGGCCTCGCCCAGCTCAGCCAGCTCACCGGGCTCGCCGAGCTTGCCGGGCTGACCGGGCTTGCCGGGCTGACCGGGCTTGCCGGGGTTGCTCGGCTTACCAGATGCACCGGGCTCGCCGGGCACCGCGGGGGGGTGCGAGCCCGCATCCGTTCGGGACCGTTCCATATGCAGAACGGTATCTCACAAACGAGATCTCCTTGGAGAGCTATCGCTGAGAGCGGACGTCAGCGACGTGATCATGAGATGGGGGGCTCCGGAGGCCGCCCATGAATGACGGCGAACCCCACGGGGTGGAGGTGGAGGTGTTCCACTTCATGATCTTGGGTTCACTGTTGCCAGGTGTACAGCCAGGTCATGATCACGCCTGGCCGGCGGGGCCGGTGATGGGCTCCAGGGGCAGGACGGCTATTGGCGTGTCCCGGCCGGGGTGCCGCGCTCGGCGGCGAGCACCGCCTTGAGTGCGGCCACGCCGCCCCGCCTGGCATCGAGGTGGCGGTCGGCCAGCTCAAGCTGGGCACGCGCGTCGCCCGCGAACGCCGCCACGCACCGTTCCGGCTCGATGTTGGCGAGCGCAAGGATGGCGCCGGCCGCCCCCATCGGCCCGGCCAGGGCGAGCACGGCGGACGAGCCGACGTAGGTGGCACCCGGGTAGTGGGTCAGCTCGTCCAGCAGCCGGTCAGGATCGCCGGAGGAATCCTTGACGCCGGCCACCGGGAGGCTTGCCAGGGCGTCAACCGGGACCCCGGGCGCGGACACCAGCGGGTAGTGGTACGCGAGCACCGGCAGGCCGCCGGCCGCGCTGGCCACGGTCGTGAAGTATCCGGCGAGGTCGCGGCTTCGTGGTGGCGGGAACGCAAGCACCGCATCGGCGCCCGCCCGCACCGCGTCCCCGGTGAGCACGGCGGCCTGCCGTGCCGACGGGGCCCCGGTGCCGGCGATGACCGGGGTGCCCGGCGGCACCGCGCCCCGCACCGCCTCGATCAGCGCGAGCCGCTCGGGCCCGGTCAGCGTGGCCGCCTCACCGGTGGAGCCGCACACCACCACCGCCTGCATGCCGCGCGCGACCAGGTCGCCGGCAAGCTTGCCGGTCGCGCCGGGATCGGTCTCGCCGTCGTCGCCGAAGATGGTCACCAGCGCGACCCCGACGCCGCGGAACGGTTCGGCGGTGGCACCGGACCTGCCCCCGCCCGCGTCACCCCGGATGGCAGATGATTCGTTCACGCCTACGTCCTCCACGTTCGGCCACGGGACACTCCTCCCGATCGTAACGACCGCTCTACTGACCGCCAGTGCGGGCGGCAGGCGATGTGCCCACGGGGGCTGGCAGGATAATTCCCACGGCGGAGCCAGGGTGGCGGCGAAGGGTGGCGGCATGGTGGTGCGGTGGGGAGTCATGGGCACGGCCGGGATCGCGCACAGGAACTTCCTGCCCGCGGTGCGCGAGGCAGAAGGGGAAGCGGCAGCCGTAGCGGGGCGCGACGCGGAGCGGACGACCAAATGGGCACGCGACAACGACATCGGCCGCGCCATCGTCGGCTACCAGGGCCTGATCGATGACCCCGGGCTGGACGCGCTCTACATCCCGCTGCCGAACGCGCTGCACGCGGAGTGGACGATCCGGGCGCTGCGGGGCGGCAAGCCCGTGCTGTGCGAGAAGCCGCTGACGGCCACGGTGGCCGAGGCCGAGCAGGTGCTGACCGTGGCGCGAGAGACCGGCGTACCGCTGTGGGAGGCGTTCGTTTTTCCCTTCCACGACCAGATGAGGCGGGTCACCGAGCTGCTGGCCGCGGGGGCTATCGGTGAACTGCGGGAGATCCAGTCGTGCTTCCACTTCGCGATGGCCCACCCCGAGGGCAACATCAGGATGTCGGCCGCGCTGGCCGGCGGGGCGCTCAACGACGTCGGCTGCTACCCGGTCCGGCTTGCCCGTTACCTGTTCGGGGCCGAGCACACCAGCGCGTGGGCCGCTGCGCTGTACGACCCCGGCGGCGTGGATGTGGCCACCTGGGGCTGCCTCGGTTTCCCCGGCGGCCGCCGCCTGCTGATGTCGTGCGGCTTCCAGCAGGCCCAGGACACGTTCAGCCGACTGATGGGGACCGACGGCCAGATCAACCTCACCAACCCGTTCCACCCCACCCGGCAGGACCGGTTCGAGGTGTGCGTGGAGGGCCGCAACCCGGCCACCCACCCCGCCGCCGGGCCCTATGAGCACTCGTTCACCCCGGCGGTGCGTCACATCCAGGCCGTCATCCGCGGGCAGGAAGAGCCCCGGCAGCTAGCAGTGGACACCTCACTCGGGTCGGCCCGCGCCCTGCACGACCTCGCCAGCAGCGCCGCAGACCACGCGGCCTGACCGCTGCCGGGTCTCAGCGGGCTCCCGTCAGCGGGCAGGCCCACGGATACCACGCGGCCGTCGGTGGCGTTCAGCACCCGGGGCGTGCGCACCCCGGAATCGGTCCGCAACGCGTCCATCCGGGCCAGCTCGGAGGCGATCGCCGGCTCGAAGTGATGGCCGAGCCGGTGCACGCGCAGGACGGACGGCCCGGCCTCGGGGTCCTCAACGAGGCAGGTTGCGTTCTCCGAGACGTTGAGCAGGCGCACGGTGGTGGCCGGATGGCAGCCGTAGGCGCCGAGCGCGCTCCGTGCGCAGCGGGGTTACCCGCTCCAGGACATCGCCACCCACCGACAAGTCATGAAGCTCCATGTCCGCCATCCTCGCTCCGCCGCGACCGCGGTGAGCGCCCGGAGAACGGCGGGTCCCGCCTGGGCTGCGCGGGATTGCCTAGTCTTGCCTTTCGCTTTAGATGGGCGTTACCTAGACCGTAATAACGCGCCGAGGAGGGAAGGAGCGCTGCCGTGTCCGGCCCAAGCCGGGTCATCGTCGGCGCGAGCGGTTCACCGGGCAACCTTTGTGCACTGCGCCTCGCGGAACAACTTGCCCGCGCCTACGACGCCGCCCTGGTACCCGTTCATACCTGGAAGCCGCCGGACGGTGACATCGCCGACCGGCGCAATCCCTGCACATCCTTGCGGTGCCTCTGGATCGAAGACGCCTGGCAGCGGCTGTGGAACGCGCTTGACACAGCGTGGGGCCAGCTTCCCGCTGATCTAATGGTCCAGCCCATGATCAAGCGCGGCCAACCCGGCCCCGTCCTGACCGTTATCGCCAGCAATGCCGGCGACCTGCTCGTCGTCGGGACGGGTCGCCGTCGTACGCTCACTGACGTCTTCTCCGGCAGCGTGAGCCGCTACTGCCTGGCCCACGCCCGATGCCCGGTGCTGGCTGTCCCACCCACCACGGTTTCCCCGCGTGCGAGCCATGGCCCGCTCCGGTGGGCCTTCTGGCATCGCACACTGACCCCCGGCCGCATTCTTCGTGACAGCAACTGGACTGCCGTCTAGAAGCACGCCATCGTCGAGACGAACCTCGTCCGGCGTCGCATCACCATCCGTTACCGCCCGTCGGCGCCGGGCCCGTCGGCCACGCGTCCTTGGCCCTGGCCGAAGACCGGCTTGAGCGCGAAATACACCTCGCGGTACAACCGGTAGGCGTCCTCGTAGGCATCGTGATGCGCCCGATTCGGCTGATGCTCGTCCGGCTCGAACGCCACGAACGATTTCACCGCATGGCCAATCCCCGGGCACTCCCCCGAGCCGACGGCAGCGATGATCGCTGCTCCAGCCGCCGTGGTCTCCACGTTCCTTGGCACGCGAACGGGCAGCCCGGTCACATCGGCCTTGATCTGGCGCCAAAGCGGGCCCTTGGCTCCCCCGCCGACGATCGTGATGCGGTGAACTGCGAGACCGGCGCCGCGCATTGCTTCCAGCACGTCGCGCAGGGCGAAGGCGCTCCCTTCAAGCAGCGCCCGGAGCAAGTGGGCGCGGGTATGCGCGAGTGAGAGGCCGTAGAACACCCCCCGAGCCGAGCCGTTCCATTCCGGGGCCATCGCTCCTTGCAGGCACGGAAGGAAAGCGAGTCCCTCAGAACCCGGCGGGATGCGGGCCGCTGCTTGGGTGAGCAGGTCATAGGCGTCGCCAGCCCCGCGCGCCTCGGCCTCCTTCTCGGGGGCTCCGAACTCGTCACGCCACCATCTCAGCCCGCCGCCGGAGACGAATCCGGGGTTCTCGAGCAGCCACCCACCCGGATCGGCGTGCGGGTGGCACTCGACGAGCATCGTCGGATCCTCGCTGGGCTGCCCGCAAGCCGCGCACACCGGCTCGGCCGTGCCTACGACGTCGCAGACCTCGCCCGCCGTGTACACGCCAGCCCCGAGCGTCGCCGCCATCTCGTCCCCGCACCCCAGCACAACGGCGGTACCCGGTGACAGGCCGGTGGCGGCCGCGAAGCCGGGTTCCACATTCCCCACGGGCTGGGTGCTCGGGGCGAGTTCGGGAAGCAAGCCGGTGTCAAGGCCGACAAGATCCAGTACGGGCTGAGACCAGGTGAGGGACCGCGGGTCGAGGAGGCCCAGCGATGACGCGTTCGAGAAGTCGACGGCGAACACCCCGGCCGCCTTACCGGCGACGTATGACCCCGGCGGCATAACCAGGGCGGCCCGGGCGAAGATCTCCGGCTCCCGCTCCCGGACCCACGTCGCCTTGAACGCGCCATGCGATGAGTCCAGGTTCACCCCAACGTGGTGGTAGAAATCCGCGGGCGGGATCCGCTCGGCAAGCACGGCTGCCTCTGCCTCCGCCCTGCGGTCCATCCAGATCAGCGCCGGGCGCAGCGGCTGGCCCCTGGAGTCGCACACCACAACCCCGTCGAGCTGTGAGCCGAAGGACAGCGCCTTCACCGCGGATGGGCCCTCCGGGACCGACCTCACAAGCCTGGCGATCGTGGCATGGAGCGCCCGGATCCAGTCCTCGGGGTCCTGCTCCGCCCAGGCGGGCCGGGGGAACGAGAGCCGGTGCTGTTCGTACGCGGAAGCAACCAACGTCCCATCGACTGAGTACAGGGCAGCATTCGTTCCCTGGCTTCCGACATCACAGCCGATGACGTACGGGCCGCTCAAGGCAGGATTACCATCTTCAGGCCGGCGCCGGAGCGGATCGTTTCGAATGCTTCGGCGACCTCCGCCAACGGGAAGCGGTGGGTGACCACCGCGCCGAGCTCGTCGCGGCGGCGGTTCAGGTAGTCCATGGTCAGGCGGTACTGGCGGCGGGTGGCTCCGTAGGCGCCGAGCACGCTGAGCTCCTTGTAGTGGAGCTGGTTGATGTCGAGCGCACTGATCGGGTCGTGTTTCGGAAGTCCCGCGAAGTACACGACCCGCGCCCGCTTGGCAGCAATCTGCAGGGCGGCCTGCTGGGCGTCCTTCGAGGGAGCGGCCACGCTCACCCGCTCGGCCCCGGCGCCTCCCGTGCGGCTCAGGGCCTCGGCCACACCATTGTCTTCACCGGTTACCCATGCGTCGTCCACGAAGGCCCCCACCACCCGGAGGGCGAGCTCGAGGCGCTGGCGGTTGACGTCGGTGAGGAGAACACGGCCCGCCCCCCGGTCGCGGGCCATGACCGCCTGCCAGCAGCCGATCGGGCCGGCGCCGATGATGACGACCGTGTCGCCGAGGCTCACGCTGAGCGCCTCAATGCCGTTCATCGCGCACGCGAACGGGTCCGCCACGGTGGCCAGGTCCGACGGGAGGTCCGGGGGGAGGGAGATCAGGTTCTTGATGGCGATGGGTGGGACGGCGGCGTACTCCGCGTAAGCCCCTGGGAACGGGTCATAGCCGTAAAGCAGGTGGCGGTCGCAGAGGTTCTGGAAGCCGTCCGCACACCACCGGCAGTCACCGCAGGTGAGGATCGACCCGAGGAACACGCGGTCGCCTTCATTCACCCCCGCGGGGAGAACCGCGCCCGGGCCAACCAGCTCGAGGATTCCGACCGGCTCGTGGCCGAGGATCCACGGCGCCGGGGCCCGGGGATCGCCGTTGAAGAACGTCCTGGCGTCGGTGCCGCAGATGCCGCAGGCCTCGACGCGAAGGATCGCGCCGCCCGGCTCAAGGGTGGGATCGGCGGTCTCGCGCACCTCGGCGGCGTCGACGCCCGTCATGTATGCGGCCTTCATGCGTCCGTCCCCTGGGTGAGCTCGTCCTCAAGCGCCTGGCCCGCCTTGTCCGCGGTCCACCGCTCCCGGATCACCCTCGACAGCGCCCGCGTGATGGCCTCGGGCGAGGCGTGCATGAAGATATTGCGGCCAACCGAGCAGCCGACCGCCCCCGCCGCCATGGCCGCTTCCATACGCTCGAGTAGCTGGTGATCCTTCAAGCGTGAGCCGCCAGCGAGCACCACCGGCACACCGTTCGCGGCCCCCACCAGCCGGCCGAACGCGTCCGCGTCTCCGGGCCAGTTCGTCTTCACGATGTCGGCACCGAGCTCCGCGCAGAGCCGGACGTTGCGCTGGAGGTATTCGAAGCCGTACTGCTCGGTGAGTTCCTCAACCGATGCGTAGGTGGTGGGAAACTCGGCTTCGGCGATGAGCGGCATGCCGAGCGACGCGCATTCGCGTCCCACCCCCGCCAGCGTGCGGATCATGCTTGGCTCGCCGTCGCCACCGAGCGCCGTGAACAAGACAACGGCGTCAGCGCCCAGGCGCGCCGCCTCCTCCACCTCGGCGACCTGCACGACGGCGGGCCGCGTCCCCTCCGGGTTGGCGGAGGCCGACAGCAGGAGGGCGAGCGATGTGGTGGGGGCGAAGGCGGGTTCGGCGATGCGGGTCATGCCCCTGGACATCATGATGACGTTGGCCCCCCCGTGCACCGCCTCGGCCGTGCGGGCGGCGATGTCCGACAGCGGCTCAAGGAAGGTTGGTGAGGTCATCCCGTGGTCGAGGGCGCAGATGACCGAAACCCCCTTCGGGTCGATCACACGCTTCATGCGCATCGCCTTGCCCACTCCGGCTGTCATGAGACTCTCCTTCCGGGACCTCGCCGTACCACCGAGAAATCGAAGGCATCCGCGAGGTGGTACTCGTGGGAGGAGAGCACGGCTGCCCCCTCGTCCGCATAGTCGACCTGCCAGAGGTACAGCAGCAGGTCCCCGGTGCGGGTGCCCAGCAGGCGGGCGACGGTGCGGTCCGCCCGCGTGGGGCGAAAGCTCGCCACCCCGTGATGGATGACGATCCCGAGGTCGCGCTCGAGCACTTCGTAGATCGACCGCTGCAGCATCTGGTCGGCGACATCCGCGCGGTCACCGATGATCCCGCCGGGCATGATGTCACGGGAGAACACCACCGGCCTGCCATCGGCCGTCCGGACCCGCTCGATGACCAGCACATCCCGGCCCGGCTCAAGCCCCAGGCGTTCTGCCTCGCTGGCCGACGCCGGCCCGATCCAGTGCCGTCCCTGCTTGGTGCCGGCCTGCATCCCGGCCGCGCGAATCGCGTCGGAGACGCCGAAGTTCAGGTCGAGGCTGTTGGCAACCCGCGTCCTGTCGGCCACATACGTCCCGGACCCCCAGAGCCGGCGGACAAACCCCTGCCCCTCCAGGGCCCGAAGCGCCTCGCGGAGGGTGGCGCGGGATACGCCGAACTCGGCGGCGAGCTCGGGTTCCGAGGGAAGACGGGTCCCCGCCGCAAGCCGGCCCTGGTCGATCCGCTCGGCAAGCTCGCCCTGCACCGAGACCGACCGCAACTTCGAACGTTGTCCTGGCGCACGCCGGTCGCGGCTCATGCCGCGAGTATTCGTCAGACAACTTCGCCACGTCAAGCGAGCGATACGAGTGCCGGGCTGGCACAACCTGGGCACATGACCGAGACCACTGTTCAGGCACACCGTTCACAGGCAGCTTGCAGGCAGCTCATTACCGCGAGAAGCGGTCTTGACGCGCTTTGCAAAGCTCCCGTAACATCCGCGCAAAGGCGGAACCTGTCAGACAAGTCGCCCTAACCGGGCGGCGACCTGGCGTGAGGGCGACACGGCAGAAAGGGAGGCCCGCCATGAGCATGGAGGGGCGCAAGGTCGGCTCGGTCCGCTACCAGGAAGCCGGAGCCGACTACTTCGCGAAACGAGGCCTTAACCGCCACGCCGCGTTCTGGTCCCTGTGGTCGCTAGGGGTAGCCGCCGTGATCTCCGGCGACTTCTACGGCTGGAACCTCGGCCTCGACGCGGGCGGCTTCGGGGGCCTGCTGATCGCGACGGTCTTCATCGCGGTCATGTACTACGGCCTGTGCTTCAGCATCGCCGAGATGTCTCCCGCGCTGCCCCACACCGGCGGGGCGTATTCGTTCGCCCGCTCGGCGATGGGGCCCTGGGGCGGGTTCATCACCGGGCTCGCCGAGAACATGGAGTACGTGATCACCCCCGCCGTGGTGGTGGGGGCGATGGGCTTCCTGATGCAGTCCATCGTCGTCTCGCTATTCGACATCACCGGCTCGCCGTGGTGGAACAGCCCGATCACCTGGTGGGCCGTGTTCTACGTGGTCTTCGTGGGGATCAACTACATCGGGATCAAGATCACGATGCGGTTCACGGTCATAATCAACATCCTCGCCCTGGGGATCCTCGCCTTCTTCTTCCTCTCGGTCATCTTCTCTGGGAAGTTCGACGCGAGCCTGCTGCTCAACATCAAGCCAGACCCCGGGCAGTCGAGCTTCCTGCCCCACGGGATCGGCGGGATCTTCCCCGCCATTCCCTTCGCCATCTGGTTCTATCTTGCGATCGAGGAGCTGCCGCTCGCCGCGGAGGAGTCGCAAGACCCCAAACGCGACGTCCCGCGCGCGACGATCTGGGGGCTCACCACCCTCGTTCTCTTCGGTGCCCTGACGCTCTTCCTCAACCCCGCGGTGGGCGGGGGAGCGGCCCAGATCGGCGTGTCCGCCACGCCGCTGTTCGACGGGTTCAAGGGCGTGTTCGGCGCGGGCACGGCGGCGGACCTGCTCGCCCTGATCGGCCTGGTGGGACTGATCGCCAGCTTCTTCACGATCATCTACGCCTACGGGCGGAACACGTACTCGCTGTCGCGGGCCGGTTACTTCCCCAAGTGGCTGTCGCTCACCGACCGGAAGCGCAAGACCCCCCACGTCGCCCTCATCGCGGGCGGGGTCGTCGGGTACGGTCTCGCGGTGCTGATCTACGAGCTGGGGAAGGCGAGCGGCTTCCTCGCCGGGCAGATCGTGGGTGCCCTGCTGTACATGGCGGTGTTCGGCGCGGTCATCTCCTACGCCATGCAGTGCCTGTCGTTCATCCTGCTCCGGCTGAGGCTGCCGAACATCGAGCGGCCCTATCGGAGTCTCGTCGGGATTCCGGGGGCGGCGATCGCCGGCATCATCGCCGTCGTCGCGCTCATCTCCCTGTACTCGAACTCCGCCTACCGGCCGGGCGTGTACGGGACGCTGATCTACTTCCTGTTCGGCATCGCATATTTCGCCATCGCCGGCCGGCACCGCCTGGTGCTCTCGCCGGAGGAGGAGTTCGCCGTCACGCGTGGCGAGCACGGGCAGCCGCAGACAGAGGGATATGGCACCACGCACGTCACGGACATTCCGGTCGGCGAGCCAGCGGCCGAGCCGGCCCGGGAGCCCGACCAGGCACCGTCATGACGTAGCCGTCGCCACACCGCCCCAGCAGCGGGGCTGATGGGGCATTGTGTCGACCGTGAAGCACTGGGCCCGGATACGCGCCGGCCTGGCGCTGCTCGCCACGGCGGCGCTGGCTGGCGGTTGCGCGCACGTTCCCGCCGTGCCCGCCGGCCCACCGGCCTCGCCGCCAGCCGCGTCACGACCCGCTACATCACCACACGCCACGGCACGGGCGGCCGGCAGCACGGCGGGCGTGTCTGGAGCGGGGGCCACGGGCCAGCTCATCACCCTTACCGCGGCGTCCTACGGCGCGACCTACGCCACGCTCACCGCTTACCGGCGCTCCGCCGGGCGGTGGCGGCGCGTCCTCGGGCCGTGGACGGCACGAATCGGCCGGAACGGGTTCGCCCCCGCATGGCTCAAGCGGGAGGGTGACGGCCGCACCCCGTCGGGAACGTTCGGGTTCGCGTTCTTCTTCGGCGTTCTGCCCGATCCCGGTGTCAGGTTCGGATACCGCCAGTCGCACCCTTACGACTTCTGGGACGACGACCCGGCCAGCCCGCTCTACAACGAGTGGGTCGACCAGCGGCGGGCCGACCCCGGGCGCAGCCCGGAGCCGATGGACGTGTCCGGCTACGACTACGGCGCGGTGATCGCCTACAACACCGCGCGCACCCCGGGCCTGGGCAGCGGCATCTTCCTGCACGTGAACATCGGTATCGCCACCGCCGGCTGCGTGACCCTGCCCATGGGGCAACTGCTGAGGGTGCTGCGCTGGCTGAACCCGGCCCGGTCGCCGCGGATCAGAATGGGCGTCGGGGCATGACCGTCTGACCGCGGCAGGTGGCGCGGGGCCGCGCGGTGGGCAGATTCTCCAGCGTGAGCGACGATCTGGTGACGCTGTTCCTGTGCGGGGACGTGATGACCGGCCGCGGCGTCGACCAGATCCTGCCTCACCCGGGGGACCCGCGGCTGCGGGAGGCCTACGTCCGGGAGGCCACAACTTATGTGGAGCTGGCGGAATCCGCCAGCGGCCCGATCCCCCGCCCGGTAGACCCGGCGTGGCCGTGGGGCGACGCGCTGGGGATTCTCGACGACCTGGCGCCGGACTGCCGGCTGATCAACCTCGAGACCAGCATCACCCGCGGCGGCGACTTCGCGCCGGGCAAGGAGGTGCACTACCGGATGAACCCCGCCAACATCTCCTGCCTGACCGTGGCCCGGCCGGACGTGTGCGCGCTGGCGAACAACCACGTGCTGGATTTCGGGCCTGCCGGCCTGGCGGAGACCCTCGACACGCTGGCCGGAGCCGGTCTCCGGGCGGCGGGGGCGGGCCGGGACGCGGCCGAGGCGGGCCGGGCGGCGGTGGCCAGCATCCCGGACCGCGGGCGCGTGAGCGTCGTCTCCTGCGGGACGGTCTCGTCCGGTATCCCGCCGCAGTGGGCCGCAGGCGCCTCGCGGCCCGGCGTCGACCTGCTTCCCAGCCTGTCCAGCCAGGTGGCCGACCAGGTCGCCGACCGCGCGCGGGCGGGCGGCCACCCAGGCGACATCGCGGTGATCTCGCTGCACTGGGGATCAAACTGGGGTTACGAGGTCGGCCGGGAGCAAGTCGCCTTCGCCCACCGGCTGATCGAGGGCGGGGTGGACCTGGTGCACGGCCACTCGTCACACCACCCGCGCCCGATCGAGGTGTACCGCGGCAAGCTCATCCTCTACGGCTGCGGCGACTTCATCGACGATTACGAGGGCATCGCCGGTCACGAGGAGTACCGGGACGATCTGCGGCTCCTGTACGTCGTCGCGCTCCGGCCCGGCACCGGCGAGCTGGCCGAGCTGCGGATGGTGCCGATGCAGGCGCGCAAGATGCGGCTGTGGTTCGCCGATGAGCGGGACCGGCGGTGGCTGGCAGCGACGATCGGCCGCGCCAGCCGCCCGTTCGGAACGCGGGTGGAACTGGCGCCCGACGGTGTGCTCGCGCTTCGCGTGGCAAGTCGCCGCCGGTAGGGGCCAGCCATCGGCCCGGCGGGTATGGACACTAGGAGTAGGGCCGGGATAGATGATGCAGTGGACGCCCCAACCCGGACCCCGGAGTATCAGGAGCTCAAACATGACGCCAGATCCCACCCAGCAGGCCGGAACGCTGCATGTGACCGACAGCAGGACCGGCCGCAGTTACGAACTGCCGATCACCGATGGCGCGATCCGGGCGCTCGACCTGCGCAAGATCAAAGTTTCGGACGACGACTTCGGCCTGCTGTCCTATGACCCGGCGTTCATGAACACGGCGAGCTGCCGCAGCGCGATCACCTTCATCGACGGGGAGAAGGGGATCTTGCGCTACCGCGGCTACCCGGTCGACGAGCTCGCCGACAGCGTGACGTTTCTCGACGTCGCCTACCTGCTGCTCCGGGGCGAGCTGCCCGGCAAGGAGGAGTCCGCCGGATGGGCCGATGAGATAACCCGCCACACCTACGTCCACGAGAACGTCAAGAAGTTCATCGACGGCTTCCACCACGACGCCCACCCGATGGGCATCCTGGTCAGCTCCATCGCGGCGCTGTCCACGTTCTACCCGGGCGCTAAGGCGATCTCCGACCCGCGGGACCGCCACCTGCAGATCGTGCGGCTGATCGCCAAGATACCGACGCTGGCGGCGTTCGCCTACCGGCACGCCTTGGGCCTGCCGTACAACTACCCCGACGGCGAGTTGTCG